>Ga0081538_10001595_pt1 | contig 23265 bp, 21 predicted proteins | sample TabmetS5T2R1_FD_71022 | JGI IMG/M metagenome (GOLD analysis project Ga0081538, IMG submission 71022) | Tabebuia heterophylla rhizosphere microbial communities from the University of Puerto Rico - S5T2R1 | ecosystem: Host-associated > Plants > Roots > Rhizosphere ... | reverse complement strand
GAAGGAGGGAAGATGGGCAGGACACGCAACCCATTTCGGGGGCTCATGGACCACATGAGCGAGATGGCCAGGATGCGGGAGTACGCCGAGGGCGGGGGACAGGAAGACCAGCGGAGGACCCACGCGACCGCCTGGATCCCTACCGCCGACATATTCGCCAAGGGCGACGATCTGGTGATACGTTGTGAGCTCGCCGGTGTGGAACCGGAGGACGTGGAAGTCTCCCTCTCCGGCGGCGTTCTGACCATCGACGGGGAACGCAAGGGCGAACCGGAGGATGTGAGTTACTACGCCCGAGAACGCTACTACGGGCATTTCAGACGGACCATGAACCTGCCTGAAGGCATAGACGGCAGCAGAATAAGCGCCAATTTCGAGAACGGGTTGCTCGAGGTCACCGTGCAGGGAGGAGCAGATCATCCGGAGCCCGAACGCATACATATAGGGAGCCGGACCAGCTAAGCTTCAACTGCGGGATGAGGAAGACTCGAGCCTTCCTCATCCCGCGCTAGTCAGCAACCCAGCATGCCGCCGACTTCGCCAGGCGGCTTCTCAGCACTCCAGCATTTCAGCTCTCGCGTGCGAGCCCTGGCTGCCATGCTGACCAGCTTCTTGACTCCCGCGCCAGCCTGTGTTACTTGTGCCGTATACAGGAAAACGATTCGTCATGCGCAACAAACTTCGAATAAGTCTGTGTGGGATCTGTCCTACGGCGGAATCTTCTGGGATGTTGGGCGGAAGCAGCGGGGCCTTATCTTCCCGGCCTGCTTGTGGCGGCTTGGGGTAATGTATGGAGAGTAGTGCTGGGTGTGTGATCGTCGGGGCCGGCATCGTCGGCTGCAGTGTCGCCGAGAATCTGACACGGCTCGGCTGGCGGGATGTGGTGGTCTTCGATCAGGGGCCCCTCTTCGAGGCTGGCGGGTCCACCTCCCACGCTCCCGGGCTCATGTTCCAGACCAACCCGTCCAAGATGATGACAGATCTGGCCAAATACAGCGTCGGGCGCTACATGGAGCTCGAGCTGGAAGGCCTGCCGTGTGGCTACCAGGTGGGGGGTATAGAGGTCGCCGAGACCCAGGAGAGGTGGCGCGATCTCGAGCGCAAACACGGGCTCGCGACCTCTTGGGGACTCGAATCCGAGCTCATTTCGCCGCAGGAGTGCGTGGAGCGTGTGCCGGTTCTGGATCCAAACAGGATCAGGGGCGGCTTCTATGTCCCCACAGATGGCATCGCCAAGGCTGTCAGGGCGTGCGAGGCGATGGCCAGGCTGGCCGGGGAGCGCGGCGCGAAGTTCTACGGTGAGACCGAGGTCACGGGCATCGAGGTCAAGGATGGTCGCGTGAGATCCGTCGAGACGGACAGGGGCCGCGTCGAGACCGAGCTCGTCGTGAGCTGCGCGGGGATGTGGGGGCCCAGGATCGGGCTGATGGTCGGCATGAAGGTGCCGCTCGTGCCGATGCAGCACCAGTACGCGTGGACCACGCCGCTGGAGGAGCTTGCCGGGGAGACGCGCGAGGTCGTTCATCCTATCTTGCGCCACCAGGACTTCTCGATGTACTTCCGCCAGAGGGAGGATCAATACGGCATCGGGACCTACAGGCACAGGCCAATGCCCGTCTCCGCCAACGACATCAGGAGGGACTACAGGGGCGAAGGAGAGTTTCCTTCGGTCTGGGAGTTCACGCCAGAGGACTTCGAGCCCTCCTGGCAAGAGGCGCGCAAGATGCTTCCCGCCCTTGAGGGGGTGGAGATAGAACGGCCGATGAACGGGCTGTTCTCCTTTACGCCTGACGGCGGACCGTTGCTCGGCGAGTCGAGGGAGGCCAAGGGGTTCTGGATCGCTGAGGCGGTCTGGATCACCCACGCCATCGGCGTGGGGAAGGTGATGGCCGAGTGGATCACCTCCGGCGAACCGGGTATGGACATAAGCGGCGCCGACGTCCACCGCTTCGAGCCCTACGCCCTGAGCCCTTCTTACATCCTGGCCCGTAGCGCGCAGTCGTTCCGGGAGGTCTACGACATCATCCACCCCCAGCAGCCGATGGAGGAGCCCCGCCCCCTGCGCACAAGCCCCTTCTACCCACGCCAGAAGGCGCTCGGGGCCTACTTCCTCGAGGCCTCCGGCTGGGAGCGACCGCAATGGTTCGAGGCCAACGAGTCGTTGCTCGACGGGCGTGAGGTTTCGGACCGCGAAGAGTGGGCAGGTAGGTACTGGTCCAAGATCGTCGCGGCCGAAGCCCTGGCCACCCGCGAGCGGGTAGCGCTCTACGACATGACTTCCCTGAAGAAGGCCGAGGTAACAGGACCCGGTGCCCTGGATTTTCTGCAGGGGCTGACTACGGGACAGCTCGACAAGCCAGCCGGCAAGGTAACGTACACGCTCATGCTTGACAGTGATGCAGGAATCCGGAGTGACGTGACCGTGGCACGGCTCGGCGAGGACCAGTTCCAGCTAGGCCTCAACGGCCCGCGGGACATCGAGTGGATGGAGCGCCACCTGCCTTCAGACGGCTCCGTTTCAGTGCGGGACATCACCCCGGGGACCTGTTGTATCGGGGTGTGGGGTCCCGCTGCCCGAGATGTGGTGCAGAGCCTCTCCGAGGACGACTTCTCGAACGAGGCTTTCGGGTTCTTCAACGCCAGGCGGGCTTACCTGCGCGAGGTGCCTGTTACGGCGCTCAGGCTCTCCTATGTAGGAGAGTTGGGGTGGGAGATCTACACCTCCGCGGATCTGGGGTTGAGGTTGTGGGATCTGCTGTGGGAGGCCGGACGGCCCTACGGCGTTCTCGCCGGCGGACGCGGCGCCTTCAACGCGCTGCGCGTGGAGAAGGGTTACCGCGCCTGGGGCACCGACATGACCACCGAGCACGACCCCTACGAGGCGGGCCTCGGATTCGCTGTCAAGCCGGATAAGGGCGACTTCATTGGCCGCGAGGCGCTACTAGAGCGCAAAGAAGTCGGACCGCGCCGGAAGCTGGTGTGCTTGGTGCTCGACGATCCGAACGTCGTGGTCATGGGCAAAGAGCCGGTCTGGGCCGACACGGCGGTGGGCTACGTAACCAGTGCCGACTTCGGATACTCGCTCGGACAGAGCATCGCCTACGCCTGGGTCACGCCCGAGCATGCCGAGGTGGGGAATCCTCTGGAGATCGAGTACTTCGGTGGGCGCCACCAGGCGAAGGTCACCGAGGAGCCGCTCTTCGATCCAGCTATGAAGAGGATGAGGGCTTGATGGAGGCTTACGAGCCGGATACCGAATGAAAGGAGAAATGTTCTATGGACGATAATGTCAATCCCGATCCTGGCATTCTGCAGTACACGAGGATATTCAAGTCCCCGTACTTCTACGGTTCGCGCAGGCACGGGGTCCAGAAATACAGCGTCTACAACCATCATTACCATCCACGCTACTACAGGGACCCGGTAGAGGAGTACTGGCAGCTTCTCGAAGGCGTTACCCTCTGGGACGTCGGAGGGGCCGAAAGGCAGGTCGAGATCACAGGCCCCGACGCCTTCGCGTTCACCAACATGCTAACCCCGCGCAATCTCAACAAGTGCGCTGTAGGGCAGTGCAAGTATGCCTTCATCACCAACGCCGAGGGCGGCATTATCAACGATCCCGTGCTGCTGCGTCTCGACGAGAACCACTTCTGGCTCTCCCTGGCCGACAGCGACGTGCTCTTGTGGGCGCAGGGGCTCGCTTACAACATGGGGCTGAACGTAGACGTCAAGGAGCCTGACGTCGGCCCGATGCAGGTGCAGGGACCGAAGTCCAGGGAGGTGATGACCGACCTCTTCGGCGAAGAGATACTCGAGGTACCCTATTACTATATGGTGCACAGGGAACTCGACGGGATGGAGCTCGTGATCTCCCGCACCGGATACTCCGGGGAGCTAGGATACGAACTCTACCTGAAGAACGCGAGCCGCGACGGGCTCAAGCTCTGGGACCGGGTGTTGCAGGCCGGCGAGCCACACGGGATCTCCCCGATCGGACCGTGCCACATCCGCAGAATCGAGGGTGGCATCCTGGCCTTGGGCTGCGACATGTGGTACGACACCAACCCCTACGAGGTTGGATACGGTTACAAGTGGATGGTCGAGTTGGAGCAGGAGCAGGACTTCGTCGGAAGGGAGGCGCTGAAGAGGATCAGCGAGGAGGGCGTCAGCCGCAAGCTGGTCGGCGTGGAGCTGGGGGGTAGCAACCTCGGTTCGTACAACGACGGCTCCATGATCGACTACTTCCCGGTCCACAAACACGGCGAGAGGATCGGCAAGGTCACCTCGGCCTGCTACTCGCCGCGCCTGGAGAAGAACATCGGTTTCGCCATGGTGCCCGTCGAGTACAGCGAGATAGGGATCGAGCTCGAGGTCGAGCGGCCTGAGGAGACTGTCTCCGCCACCGTGGCCGACCGCGTCTTCTTCAAACCGGAGCATGCCGAGCAGACTCTGGACGCCACCGGCTCCTCCAAGGGGGCCTGAGAAGGGCGAAGTGGGCCGTGGGGAAGAACGTGTCGACGGAGCAGAAAACCGAACTGAGACAGCGGGCGAACCGGAGATTGGCAGAGTTTCTGCGGCATCCCGGCTACGAGGTGATACCCCTCCGGGGGACGGAAGAAGCGGTCGTCGAACACGTCCCAAAGGACATAGCACTCACGGTTACGGCATCGCCTGGCAAGGGAACCTGGGCAACGATAGAGCTCGCCGAGCGTTTGGCGGGACACGGCTTCGGTGTCGCGCCCCACCTCTCGGCGCGGCTCATCAGGGACAGGTCGGAGCTGGGCGAGATCCTGCAGAGGCTGCGCGATGCCAGCATAAGGAATGCCTTCGTCGTCGCGGGTGACATCGATGAGCCCGCAGGGGAGTTCGAGGGTGCGGCCGGGCTTCTCCAGGCGATGTCGGAGATTGGGCACGACCTCGACGAGGTCGGCATCACGGGCTACCCGGAGAGCCACCCCAAGATCAGCGACGAGATGACGATCCAGGCCATGTACGATAAGGCGCCCTACGCAACCTACATCATCAGCCAGATCTGCTTCGACCCCGAGGTAACCTCGGACTGGGCCAGGCGGGTGTGGTTGCGGGGTGTAAAGCTGCCGATCCGTATCGGTATGCCAGGCTCCGTGAACCGCCAGAAGCTAGTGCGGATCTCCACCAGCATCGGCCTCGGCGAGTCGGCGCGTTTCTTGAACAGACAGCGTAACTGGCTGCTCAAGATGTTCCTACCCGGTGGCTACAGCCCCGACCGTCTGATCGAAGGCCTGAAGCCCGGATTCGCAGACCCCGAAAGCAACATCCGGGGCCTCCACATCTATACATTCAACGAGGTGGAGACGACCGAGGCGTGGCGGCGCGAGATGCTGGAGCGCGCCGAAACATCCGCCTGACCGAAGAGGATAGCCTTGTCACCAGAAAACCCCACGTCGGAGTATCTGGACCTCCCACTGAACGAATTCCTCGAACTCGTGGCCTCGGGCAGCCCGGCTCCCGGCGGAGGCTCGGTGGCCGCCGTGGCCGTGGCCCTCGCCGCAGGGTTGGCGGGCATGGCCGCCCGCCTGTCCGCCGACCGACTAGCCGATGCTCCCGGGTTGGCCGACCGTGCGGATGCCTCGAGGCGGAGGGTCGCTCCTCTAGCACGGACCGACGCGGAAGCCTACGGCCGCGTGCTCGAGGCCTATCGTCTCCCGCGCGAGCCCGACTCCGAGACTCGCACGGAACGCATCAAAGATGCCCTCTCGGGGGCCGCCGACGTACCGCTGGCCGTAGCCGAGGCCGGCAGCGAGGTAGCGGGCATCGCGGCCCGGCTGGTGGAGGAGGGCAACCCCAACCTCGAGGGAGATGCGATGACCGCACTCTTACTCGCCGGCGCGGGGGTCGGCGCCGCAGCAGCGCTGACCGAGATAAACCTGTCTTCGGCGAACATGGAGGATGACCGTCTCGGGCGGGCGAACGAACTCGTCGACGAGACCACCGCGACCGTACGGCGGGTCACGGAAGAGCATGGATCAGGATGAACATGATGAGAGCTTGTAGTATAGTTTACATACATCGCTTCTAAGAGAGGGGTAGCTCATGCCGGAGAGAAGGACGCCATTCTACGAATTCCACCGCCGTGCGGCCAGGAACCTGGTCAAGGGAGGCGGGGACTTCATGTTCCCCACCTCCTACGCTTCGTCTTTGGAGGAGCACCTGAACGTGCGCAGGAACGTGGGGATGCAGGACCTATCGACGATGGGGGAGGTGGACATCAAGGGGCCTGGCGCCGAGCGGCTGGTGAGGCGTCTGCTGGTGAACGAGGTCCAGGACATGGAACCCGGGCAGCTAAGGTACTCGACGATGTGCAACGAGGCGGGCGGCATCGTAGACGATGTCACGGTCTACAAGTTCGACGACGAACACTTCATGATCGTCACCAGTTCCGGGCCGCGCAAGAAGGCGTTTCGTTGGATCTCCGAGCACGCCGTTGGTTCCAGCGCCTACGTGACCGACATGACGGCCGCCGTCGCCCTGCCTGTGGTCCAGGGACCGCGTTCGCGCGCCTTCCTCAAGACCGTGGTCGAAGGTGTGGATCTCGACGAGCTAAGGTTCTTCCGATTCGCGCCGTGCCGGATCGGGGACATAGAGCTGTTCATCTCACGCTCGGGCTACACCGGCGAACTGGGCTACGAACTGTACACACCGGCGGATCAGGCCGGGGTGCTCTGGGAGTACCTCTTGGAGAAGGGTCGCGCGTTCGACCTCAGGATGTACGGCGTCGAAGCCATGCAGTCCCTGCGCATCGAGAAGGGACTTCCTCTCTACGGCCCCGACATAAGCGAGCAAGAGACCCCCTTCCACGTGGGTCTCGGTCGCTGGGTCCGTTTCGATAAGCGCGACTTCATCGGCCGCGAGGCCTTGCTGCGGGTACAGGAACGTGGCCTGGAGAGGCGCTGGGTAGGCCTGACCCTGGAGAGCGAGGTCCCCGCCAGCGCGGGCGCCGGGGTCTACGGCATCGCCGACGTCGCCACCTTCAGGGAGTTCGTGGAGACCGGCGCCGAGGCGGGAGAGCAGGAGGACGAGTTCATGCCCGGCGAGAGGCAGGTCGGGCGCGTAACCTCGAGCGCCATGGGGCATACCGTTGGCAGGATGCTGGCCATGGCATATCTAGACACCGCCCACTCCTGGCCCGGCAACAATCTGATCGTCGCGTTTGGCGGCAGGCCCGTCCCCGCCAGGGTCGCCCAGACGCCCTTCTTCGACCCGGAGAACGCCCGCGTCAGGGCCAGACCTCATGAAGACGACCAGCTCTCCGAACTGGTCCCCGAACCGGCGCGGCTGACGAACGCCAGACCCAAGACGCCTGTGAGACAGTCTCCGAACGGGAACACCAGGTAAATGAACGCCCAGTACTCCGGTCGTTACGACGCTATCGTCGTCGGCGTGGGGGGGATGGGCAGCGCCACGGCCTACTACCTCGCCAGGAGGGGCAGGCGGGTGCTTGGCCTGGAGCGATTCGGCATCCCCCACACGATGGGCTCCTCCCACGGGCACACGCGCATCATCCGCCTGGCCTACTACGAGGACCCCTCCTACGTGCTGCTCCTCAGGCGCGCCTACGAGCTGTGGCGTGAGATCCAGGGCAAGGCGGGCGAGAAGCTCCTGCACATCACGGGTTCCATTGACGCCGGACCTGAGGAATCCTGGGTCTTCAAAGGCTCGTGGGAGTCCTGCAAGCTCCACGACCTCCCGCACGAGGTGGTGACGGGCGCGGAACTCGGGCGGCGCCATCCAGGCTATCATCTCCCCCCCGAACACCTCGCGCTCGTCCAGCCCGAAGGAGGTTTCCTCACGCCGGAGCGGTGCATCGTCTCCTACGTCATGGCCGCGCAGTCCCTCGGGGCCGAGATCCACGGCCACGAGCGGGTCCTGGAGTGGGTTCCGCTGGAGGGAGGTGTACGCGTCCATACCGACCGCGGCACGTACGAGGCCGACAGGCTGGTGATGACCGCCGGAGCCTGGAACGGGGATCTACTCGACGTCCTCGATGGCCTCGCCGTGCCAGAGAGGCAGGTCCTCGCCTGGCTACAGCCTTCCAGGCCGGATCTCTTCAGGCCAGACACCTTCCCCGTCTTCAACCTGCTGGTGGATGAGGGCCGCTTCTACGGCTTCCCGGTCTACGGCGTGCCCGGCTTCAAGTTTGGCAAGTACTTCCACCTGGGCGAGTCCGGCCATGCCGACGAGATCGACCACCAACCCCACGACTACGACGAGCAGCTCCTCAGGAACTTCGCCGAACGATACTTCCCCGACGGATGCGGCCCCACGATGGACCTGCAGACCTGCATGTTCACCAACACCCCGGACCACCACTTCGTCATAGACCTGCACCCCGACTACCCGCAGGTCTCCATCGCCTCGCCCTGCTCCGGGCACGGCTTCAAGTTCGCCAGCGTCGTAGGCGAGATCATGGCCGACCTGGCCGAGAAAGGATTCACCCGTCACGATATCTCCCTCTTCCGCCTCGACCGGCTAAGGCGACAGGCCACCTCGTACCAGCCGAACCAGCCCCTCAGCAGCGGGCAACCGGCCGAGCAATCCGACGGTCGTCCTCGCTCCTTCAGCAGGATGGGAGACATAAGAACGTTCTGGTAGCCGTGGGCTACGGCACTTTGCGAAAAGGCCGATCCTCGGCCAAGGGGGAGTCGGAGAAGAGCGTTCTGCGACTCCCTACTCTATCTTCTCGGCCCGCGTGTTGACCAGTACCACGCCGAGAATCGCCACTGCCCCACCGGCCAGGGACAGGAGGGTAGGCACTTCCCCGAGCCAGAGATAGGCGATAAGTATCGCCGCTGGCGGGATCAGGGACTCCAGGGTGACCGCCCTCGAGGCCGGTAACCTGGAGAAGGCATAGGCGGCGGTGGCGTAGGAGAGCGGAGTGGAGATCGCCAGATAGACGACGGCCAGAGTCGGCTCCAACGGTGCCTGCCTGGTCTGTTCGAGGAGTCCGGGCGCGAATGGCAGCAGCAAGAGCGTCCCTGCCCAGATGGCATACGAGGTGAACTCGAAAGCCCCGTACCTCTCCAGGTAGGGCTTTTGCAGGGCGAAGTAGCCGCTGGCAGAGAGCGCGGCGAGCAGCACCAGGAGGGCTCCGGGATCGGCACCGAATCCTTCTCCTTTGCCGAAGGAGATCAGGGCTACTCCCAGGAAACTCACCACGATCCCCGTCCACCCTCTCGCCCCGAGCCGTTCATCGAGGAACACCACCGCCCACAACGCGGTGAAGGCCGGGATCGAGGCGATCAACAGGCTCGCCGTCCCCGCCGGAACGCTCGTTTGCCCGTAGCCCAAGAGCACGTTGTAAACGCTGAAGGCCAGAAAGCCAGCCAGGGCCACCGCCGGAAGGTCCCTCGCCGCAGGAAGGCGTATCCCCGAAAACACAGCGTAGACGGCGAGCACGAATGAAGCCATCAAGAAACGCAGAAGGGCAAGGTGCCCGGGGGAGTAGCCCTCGAGGCCGGCCGAGATCCCAGGGAAAGCCGAGGCCGCAAAAAAGACCGCAGCCACCACAGAGATCGAGAGCCTTCCGTCCATCCGCGAGGCCATGAACCCCCTCACCAACCCGAGACCGCGCCTACACGGAACTCTTCAGTGAATTTGCTGACCATCTCACACTATACGATGACAAGGGAAGTAGGGCGTGCGGCACGATCTCCAAGGTCAGGCGCTTCCGGCACAGGCGCAGGGCGGGCGAGTAGGCGCGAAGCGCGTAGGCTCCGAGCGCCGGTCGGACCGAGCCGGGATACTGAAGGTAGTGTAGGATCTGCGCTTATGTGCGCCCTAGTTCGTAGGAGCCCTTCGGTACAGTCGGTCGACCGGGCCGTCTCCGTTATGGAGTTCTTGTCGCGCCGTGGGTGGTCTGGCGTGACCGAGGTCGCAAAGGAGCTCGAGATCCACAAGTCCACCGCGTACCGGCTGCTCACGACGTTGAGAGACCGGGGGTTGGTCGAGCAGGACGCGGCGACCGAGAAGTACAGGCTAGGTTTCGGTCTGGTTCTACTCGCGAGAACGGTGAGTGCCGACCTCGACATCCTTCGCTGCGCCAGGCCGGTCTGCGAGCGTTTGAGCGAGCGTACCAGGGAGACCGTCACCATCGCTGTTCTGGAAGGTGACGACGCCGTAGTCATTCATCAGAGCATCTCGCGGGCTTCTGCCCTCGGCGTCGACTGGACGGGACGTCACACGCCGTTGCACGCTACGGCCGCGGGGAAGATCTTTCTCGCGTACATGCCAGAAGATCAACTCCTGCGCATCCTGGAAGAACCGCTGGAGCGCTTTACCGAGAACACCATCGTTGACCCGGCGAGCCTGAAAGGCCACGCAAAAGGGATTCTGGACGCGGGGTACGGATATACCGTCGAGGAACTAGAAGTGGGGCTGAACGCCGTCGGGGCGCCGATTCGCGGCGCGGACGGCACGGTAGTGGGCGCGGTGAGCGTGTCGGGCCCGGCCTTCCGTCTGCCCCCCGCTGCTCTCGCCGATACCGGCGAACTGTCCAGACGGACCGCCGCCGAGATCTCCCGGTGCCTGGGATTCCAGGGCTGAACCGGACCGCGTAGGCCCTCGACTACCGGAAAGGGGACAGGGTGAGTGGTTACGAAGATTTCGGGAGGTAACTATCGAGCACGGCCACGCCAACAAGCGCTCAGACGACTACTGGTACCAGGCCGAACCGCACAGACCGTTCTCCATCGAACCGGTCGAACGGCGCTTGCCCAGGTCAGGGTAGGCGACCGGTCGCGAGTTGCGGGTGGATGGGCCGTATGGAACGATGCACTGACCAGGTGTGAGGAAAAGGAGGAGAGTTGGCGCGAGTAGGTGTTCTCACTATGTCCGACGGACGGGAGGGCGTACACAGGGACATCGAGAAGTTCGCCCGGAGGGTGGAGGCCGAGATCTCGGCCTCTCTCGAGGAATCAGGGCACGAAGTCGTACGCGCCCGTGAGGTCGTGTGGACCAACCGCCTCGCCGTATCCGAGGCCAGACGCGTCGCCGACACGAGGCCGGACCTCACGATCTTCAACATCCCGGTCTGGGCCTTCCCGCACTTCTCGATGCTGGCTGCCGGAGAGACGCCCGGACCCTTGCTCCTCTTCTCCAACATCAACCCCGAGCAGCCGGGTATGGTCGGGATGCTCGCCGCTGCCGGCGGTCTAGACCAGATCGGACGCACCTACGGCCGCGCCTACGGTGATGTCTCGGAACCGGCGGTCGTGGCGAGACTCGAGGCCCACGTCAGGGCCGGGGCCGCGGTTCGCGCGCTCCAGGGCAGCACCTTCGGTAGGATCGGGGGGCGCCCCATGGGCATGTATACCGCCGTCTCCAACGCCGACCAGTGGATGGAGCAGTTCGGGGTGGACGTGGAGGAAATAGACCAGTGGGAACTGGTCCGGCGCTCCGGCGGGGTCGACGGTCGCAAGGTCCGCGCCGCGCGGGAGTGGCTCGAGGGACACGCCGGCGGTGTGCACTACGACGGCGAACGGCTCACGCTCGACCTGCTCGAACGGCAGATCCGGACCTACTACGTGATGCGGGAGCTGATCGAGGAGTGGAATCTCGACTTCTCCGGTATCAAGGCCCAGCCAGAGCTGACCAATAACTTCTGCACCATGGACATTACTGAAGCCTTCCTCAACGACCCCTACGACTGGGACGGTCCCAAAGAGCCCCACGTCTGCTCCACCGAAGCGGATATGGACGCCGCCCTCACCATGCAGCTCCTGAAGAAGATAAGCGCCACGCCGGTCCTCTTCGCCGACATGCGCCACTACCATGCAGACCGCGGCATCTGGGATCTGTGCAACTCGGGCCAGCACGCCACCTGGTTCGCCGCCCGTAGCGACGACCCGGCACAGAATATGCGTCGTGTCCACCTCTACCCCGAGGTCTTTTTCTTCCCCGCCGGCGGCGCGAGCGTTCACCACCTCGCCGCCGAGGGGGATTTCACCTTCGCCCGGCTCACCCGTCTCGATGGCCACTACCGCATGCAGGTCATGCGCGGTGCCCTAGAGCGCTACGACGACGAGACCAACGAGGACCTCATGAAGCAGTCTACCTACGAGTGGCCCCACGCCTTCGCGCGCATGGAAGCAGAAGCCGGCGAGATCCTGGACCGCTACGGCTCCAACCACATCCACGCCATCCCCGGAGATCACATGGAGACCTTGAAGGTTGTATGCAAACTCCTCGATATAGACTACGATGGCTTCGGCTCTGCAAAGACGGTGCCGCTGGCCCAGTAGGGAGATCGGTGGTTGTATCTGACGCTCGAGACGCAAGCCCTGTTTTGGAAGGAGGTGGGGATGTCATCGGCCGAGACGGAGAGGGCACCGGAACCGGTCATCAGGTTGCGGAATATCTCCAAAGAGTTTCCCGGAGTGCTCGCGGTGGACGAGGTCGACCTGGACATACTACCCGGCGAGGTACACGTGGTGGCCGGGGAGAACGGTGCTGGCAAATCCACGCTGATGAAGTTGCTCTCGCAGGTTGAGAGGCCGTCTGCGGGCGAGATAGAGCTCTCCGGAGCGCCGGTCGAGTTCCACGGACCGCGCCACGCGCAGAACCTCGGGGTGGCGATGGTCTACCAGGAGTTCGCCCTGGCCCCCGACCTCTCCGTCGCCGAGAACCTGTTCATGGGCCGCGAGCCGGGGCGCTTCGGGTTCGTCAACCGCAGGGCGGAGACCAGCGAGGCCGGGGAGCTGCTCGAGCGCGTAGGGCTCGATCTCAGCCCGACCAGGCCGGTCGCCGGCCTCACGGTCGCGGAGCAGCAGCGCGTCGAGATCGCCAAGGCGCTCGCCATCGAGGCGAAGGTCATGATCCTGGATGAGCCCACGGCCACGCTCACCGAGCGGGAGATAGAAGAGCTCTTCGGGGTCATCCGGAGCCTCACCGACGAGGGCATAGCCGTCCTGTACATCTCCCACCGCCTGGACGAGATCTTTCGCATAGCCGACCGCGTCACGGTCATGCGCGACGGGAAGGTCGTGGATACCGTGCCGGCCGGCGAGCTGGACGAGAACAAACTGGTGCGGATGATGGTGGGGCGGGAGATCACAGACCTCTACCCCAAACACGAGGTGGAGATAAAGGACGTCGTCCTGCGTGCCACCGGCATATGCCGGGGCAACGTGCTGAAGGACTGCTCGTTCGAGATGAGAGAAGGAGAGATCCTGGGCTTCGCCGGACTGGTCGGCGCGGGACGCACGGAGCTGGCGCGGGCGGTGTTCGGCGCCGACCGCATCGAGTCCGGCAGCATCGAGCTGGACGGGAGAGAGGTCGCCGTCGGCACACCGCAGAGGGCGATAGAGGCCGGCATCGGCTACCTCACCGAGGACCGCAAGGGCGAGGGCCTCGCCTTGCAGCTCGGGGTGGACAAGAACATCACGCTCGCCAATCTGCCGGCCAGCTTCGGGTTTATAGACCTCGGGGCGGAGCGGCGCGTCGCCGAGCGCCAGCGCGAGAGGCTGGACATCAGGACGCCGTCTATCCGTCGCGCCGTGCGGATGCTCTCCGGGGGCAACCAGCAGAAAGTCGTCGTGGCGCGTTGGCTCGAAACGAAGGCGCGAATTCTCTTCTTCGACGAGCCCACCCGCGGCGTGGACGTGGGGGCCAAGGCGGAGATCTTCCAACTCATCGGGGGGCTGGCGGAGGAGGGGCGCGCCATCGTCCTGATCTCCTCCTATCTGCCGGAGCTGTTGAACATGTGCGACCGCATCCTGGTGATGCGCGAGGGAAGCGTGTCGGGCGAGATTTCACGCAACGAGTTCTCCGAAGAGAGGGTCATAGCGCTCGCCACCGGAGCAGAGGAGGCCTCTTGATTTCGAACGTGCTCACGAGCATCACGCAACGGCTACCTGACGCGGTGCGTGACAGGCTCTACGACGCCGTCTCCCAGCTCGCAGCCGGTGGGGCGTTGCTCGTTATCATCCTGTTCCTCTCCATCGTCTCGCCGGACTTCCTGACCGCCGACAACCTGTTCAACGTTGGCTCGCAGGTCGCCTACACAGCTGTAATGGCCATCGGGGTAACCCTGGTAATAATCACGGCCGGCATCGACCTCTCGGTGGGCTCGGTGGCGGCCTTGTCGGGCGTGCTCGGGGTGATGATGATGGGTAACCTGGGACTGCCTGTGCCTCTGGGCATTCTGGGCGGCACCTTGGTCGGGGCTGGGGCCGGGCTCGTGAATGGGCTCCTCGTCTCCGTTGCCGGCCTGAACCCGTTTATTGCGACGCTCGGCATGCTCACCGTCGCGCGAGGACTGTCGTACATCGTGACCGACGCGGTCGCCGTCTTCGGGGCGCCGGACTCCTTCCGGCTCCTGGGACAGGGCGTCTTGGCGGGGGGCATCCCCATACCCGTCCTGATCATCATCCTGGTGGCGCTCGCGGGGTACGTCGTACTCAACCGCACACGCCTCGGGCGCTACGCTTACGCTATAGGCTCCAACCTGGAGGCTGCCCGGCTCTCCGGGATACCGGTCAGGCGCTACCTGACGTCGGTCTACGTCATCTCGGGCGCCCTGGCGGGCTTCGGGGGCATGATCGCCGCTTCGAGAGTGGCTTCGGGGCAACCCAACTTCGGCATCGGGCTGGAGCTGGACGTGATCGCCGCCGTGGTCATCGGCGGGGCGAGCCTGTTCGGAGGGCAGGGCACCATACTGGGGACCCTGATCGGAGCGTTCCTGATAGCCCTGATCCGCAACGGGTCGGTGCTCCTCGACGTGAACACTTACTACCAGCAGATCATCATCGGCGTGGTCATATGGCTGGCCGTCTACTGGGACCAGTTCCGCCGCAAGCGCCTCGCCGCAGAGACCGAGTAAAGGAGAGAGACATGAGCAAACAGATTGTGGCGATCCTTCTGTCCGCAATCCTCGCGCTGGCGGCGGCCGCCTGCGCCGAGGTCCGCGAGTCGGGCGGAGGGGGAGGAGCCCAGGGTGAAGGCGGAGGCAAGCAGGGGCCTGTCGAGCTGGCGGTGGTCCCGAAGGCCGTTGGCTTCGACTTCTGGGAGCAGGTGCGCATCGGGGCCCAATGCGCGGCCGATAAGTCCGAGGGACAGGTGGACATCTCCTGGGACGGCGTTACCGCCGAGACCGACGTGAGCGGACAGGTGGACCTGCTCACGAACTTCATCACCCAGGGCGTGGACGGACTGGTCTACGCGGCTACCGACGCCAAGGTGCTCTACGATGTCACAAAGAACGCCAAGGACAACGGCGTGACCGTGGTCAACGTGGACTCGGGCACGAAACCCCAACCGGAGGACGTGCCCGTGTTCGCCACGGACAACGTCGCCGCCGCCAGAAAGGTCCCCGACCTGCTGGCAAAGGAACTCGGCAAAGAAGGCGGCGAGGTCGCCTTTATCCCCTTCCAGCAGGGCACCTTGACCAACGAACAGCGTGAACAGGGTTTTAAGGAAGGACTCAAGGACCATCCGGAGCTGAAGCTCGTGGCCGAGCAGTCGAGCCAGAGCCAGTACAACACCGCCCTGACCGTCACCGAGAACATCCTGACAGCCAACCCCAATCTCGACGCTATCTTCGCCGCAAACGAGCCGGGCGTGCTGGGAGCCGCCGAGGCCGTGCGCCAGGCGGGCAAGGCCGGAGACATAACCATCGTCGGCTGGGACGGGAACCCGAAGGAGGTCGAGGCCGTCAGGGACGGTCTGGTCAGCACCCTCGTCGTCCAGAACCCGTTCAAGATGGGCTACGACGGCGTGAACGCCGCGGTCGAGATAATTCGGGAAGGGAAGACCGTACAGGGCGGGGATACCGGCGTGACCTTCGTCAACAAAGCGAACGTCGATGACCCTGAGGTCGAGTCCGTCCTCGACCCTACCTGCGAGGATCCGCCGCTCTAGAGCAAACGAGCGGAGGGGGAGGTGGTAGGCTACCACCTCCCCGGCCTGGCTTATCCGAGGAGCGTTCCGTCGGCGTCGAAGCGCATAGGGTGCGGACCTTCGAGGATGGTCAGACCGTCGCCCTCCACCTCGCGAAGCAGCGCCTCCGACACCCAGATCCTCCCTAGCTTGAGGGTGTTCTCTATGCGGACGAGCCTGGCCTTGGCGGGGTCGACGCCGGCGCACATGGTAAGGGCGGCGGCCACCGCCATCTCGTCCGTCGGCATGATCATGGGCGTCTTGACGGGCGCCGGCGTGGTCGAGGTGAGGGCGTTCATGTAGGTAGAGGGGCGGTCCATCGAGCTGGCGAGGCGCTCGGTGACCACGTCCGCCATGCCGAGACCGTTGGCGTTGCCTCCGGTCTCCTCCGTCAGGCCGAGGTAGACCATGCGCTCCACCGAAGGGCCGCCCGAGGCGGCGGTCGTCGGGTAGCGGCCCGTGACGTTGGGGTCGGCGCCGTCGCCCGAGATGTTCTTCCCGATCTCATCTACCACGAGGACGTCGAGCTCGTCGAAGGGCAGACGCGCTAAGTTGCGCTTCGCTTCTTCGAGCAGCGGCGCTTCGGCTTCCTCCAGTTCCCCGGCTGGGATCGCCACTATCTTGCACGGCTCTTCTTCTGCGTTCTCGACGGTGGCGAGGCCGAAGGCGACCTTGCCGCTCTCGACGGCGACGCGGGCCGCCTCGGGGATGGTCTGGTGGATGTTCTCCCAGCCCGCGGAGTGTATGGAGTGCGCCCCCCGTTGCTTGCCCAGCCCGATGGCGAGCATCTTCGTCGGCCCGCTCTCCACTGCTCCCCTGAACGCGGTGTGGGGCTTGACCCTGTTGACCACGACGACCGAGTCGGCCTCGTAGGCGTTACGGTCCATGTAGACCGCTACGCCCGAGGACGTCTCCCCGAGCCTCACGCTCTCCATCGTCGCCCGCACGGGACACCCGACCTGCTCCTCGCTCACGCCGAGGTGCGCGAGCACCTGCGCCTGGCCTTCCGCTGTCGAGGCGCCGTGGCTCCCCATGGCGGGGACGACGAAAGGCTCGGCGCCGGACTCCTTAAGGGCCTCGACCAGCGCCGCGACTACCTCCCCTATCCGTGCGACACCCCTGCTACCGACGCCTATGGCCACAGAGCCAGAGGGTAGCTCCACGGAGTTCAGCGCCTCCCGGACGCCCTCCCTGATGTTCGCGAGCGCCGGCGGAGAACCTATCCGCTGCCCGACGAGCGCGACGCTGGGAAGTTCGACCGCACGCAGGATCTCCTGTATCTCCTCGTAGACGGGGTTCTCTGTCTGCACTCTCTCACCTCCATAGAGACCGCCTTTCCAACGCTAATCCGGCGGGCCACCCTGCTCGAACCGGGGAAGACCGTCGTCGACACCCTCCCAGGCGAGTTTGTCTTCCAGCCATATGTGGCGTGTGGGAGGGAACCCGTCGGGACGGTCCAGGCTCGCTGTGGTCACGTCGATCGAGGCGGGCTCCTCGTCATGCTTGTAAGTGAGCGACGTGCCGCAACTCTGGCAGAACGTCCTGCTCACCTCGTCGGAAGATCGGTAGTCGGCCGGTTCACCGTGGACGAAGGAGAACTTTTTGTGGGGGAAAGTGAGCCAGGCGACCGACTGTGCCCCGGAAGTCCTGCGGCACGATACGCAGTGGCAGACCGCTGACCCTAGAGGCTCGCCAGCCACCCTGTATCTCACCCTCCCACAGAAACATCCACCTTCTTGGGGATCACTGCTCATCCCTTCTCCCTACTCGGTATCCGCGACCATTCTAGCAGCACATCGCGGAGCCGGGTCTGTTGGCGTTGCTATACTGGCCTTCGAAATCGTCGGGGAGAGGAGCCCGTTGAGAGCAGCCCTTTTCATACCGTGCTATGTGGACCAGATCAATCCCGAGGTAGGCGTAAGCGTGGTGCGCGTACTGAGAAGACTTGGGGTAGAGGTGATCTACCCCGAGGGCCAGACCTGCTGTGGGCAGCCTGCGTTCAATTCCGGCTTCTTCGACGAGGCCCGCGCCATAGGGCGCCGCTTTCTAGACGTCTTCGAGAGGGAGCGCTTCGACTACATAGTGTGTCCTTCCGGATCTTGCACCACCATGGTCTCCCACTACTACCCGTTCGTCTTCGAGAACCAGGCTCTGCCCGACGACCGCGAACGCGCGGAGGCTCTCGGCCACCGGGTCAGGGAGTTCTCGGACTTCGTCGTGAACGTGCTCGGCGTAAAGGACCTGGGTGCCAGCCACGCCGGGCGCGCGGTCTTCCACACCGGCTGCCACCAGCGGCGGGAACTCGGGATCTTGAACGAGCCGCGAGACCTGCTGAAGGGTGTCTCGGGCCTGGAGCTTCTGGAGTGGGAGAACGAGGAGTTGTGCTGCGGGTTCGGAGGTATGTTCTCCGTGAAGATGCCGGACGTTTCGACCGCGATGGCGGATGAGAAGATAGCGGCCCTGGAGAAGAGCGGGGCTGACACGATAATATCCTGCGACTCGAGTTGTCTGATGCATCTCGGGGGCAGGCTGCGCCGGACGGGGCACGACACGCGTGTCTTGCATCTGGCCCAGATACTCGACTCCGACGGGAGGTAGCGTGGAGACCAGCAAGCCCGCGCGCCGGCGCGATACCGAAGATCGCAGGCAAGAAGGTCTGGAAAGCAAGGTAGAAGGCTTCAACGAGCGTGGCCGGAGGGCGGTCCAGGATCGGGAATTGCACGACTCGATCTCTTTGTTCACCCACAAGACTCTAACCGGACGCAACGCCCAGCTCAGAGCCCATCCCGACGCGCCGGAGTTGAGGGAAAAGGCGTATCGCGCCAAGCAGGAGACGATGGCGAACCTCGACTACTACCTCTCGCAGATGGCCGATGCCGTCGAGGAACGGGGCGGAAACGTGTTCTTCGCAGACGATGGCGAGGACGTGGTCAGGTACATAGGGGATCTGGCGCGGAGGCGTGGGGCGAAGATCCTCACCAAATCCAAGAGCATGGCGACCGAGGAGATCGAACTGAACCACCGTCTGGAAGAAGATTACGCGGACCTCGGGCTGGAGATAGTGGAGACAGACCTGGGAGAGTGGATCGCACAACTCGCCGGAGACACTCCCTCGCACATCGTAGGACCGATCGTGCACATGAACATAGAGCGGATCAAGGAGATCCTCTCCGGTGTCTCCGACGAGGAGCTGCCGCCGGACGTGGAGTCTCTGGCAGCCTTCGCCAGGAAGCGTCTCAGGGAGAAGTTCTTGAACGCGGACATCGGCATTACGGGCGCCAACTTCGGGGTCGCCGAGACGGGTACTATCTGCACCGTCACCAACGAGGGCAATGCCAGGCTCGTCACGAGCGTCCCTCCCGTACACGTCGTCGTGATGGGGATAGAGAAGGTGATCCCCAAGTTCGAGGACCTCTCGACTTTCGTGCAACTGTTGGCGAGGAGCGGAACGGGCCAGAAGATCACGGTCTACACCAACTTCATCACCGGCCCGCGCGGCGAAGGCGAGCTGGACGGCGCGGAGGAATTCCATCTCATCCTCATGGACAACGGCCGCTCCAAGCTGCTGGGCACGGAGTACGAAGAGGCTCTCTACTGCATCCGCTGCGGCTCGTGCTTGAATGTCTGCCCCGTTTACCGGCAGACGGGAGGACACGCCTACGGCTCGACCTACTCGGGCCCTATAGGAGCCGTCATAACGCCGCTGCTCAAAGGAGATAAAGAGGCCAAGGACCTTCCGTACGCCTCCTCGCTGTGCGGTGCCTGTACGGAGACGTGTCCTGTCGGCATCCCGCTCCACGACCTCCTGTTGAAGCTGCGCAACCGGCAGGTCGAGGAGGGCCTGGCCGGACGCGCTGAGAGCCTGATGTTCAAAGGTTTCGAGAGAACGATGAAGAGTCCGGCGGCTTACAAGGCCGGCGCGAAGGTCGGCAGGCTGGCGCAGAAGCCGTTCGTGAAGGATGGATCCATAGAGGGAGCGCCCGGAATACGTGGCTGGACGGACTTCAGGGAGCTTGCGCCGCTCGCAGAGAAATCATTCCGAGAGCTGTGGAAGGAAGGCATATAGACATGGCCGACCGGACGGAGTTCCTAAAGTCCATAAGGCACCGCACCCGCAGAGGACGATACAAACCAACGAAGTCGCCCGACTCGGTGTGGACGCCGGGCGTAGACCGTCCGGGACGAGAGGAGCTCGAAGACCCGCCGGCCAGGTTTATACAGGAGCTCGAGGCGCTGGGTGGGCACGGCAAACGAGCTGGGAGCCTGGAAGAGGCCCGAGAGTACGTTCTGAACTTGGCGCAGGAGCGGGAGGCGAAGCTACTCGTGCGCTGGGACGCCGAGTACCTCGACGAGCTTGGCGCGGACGAGCCTCTGCGAGAAGCCGGCGTCGAGGTCGCTCTCTGGCGTGATCTGCCTGACCTCAGGGAGATAGCCGGGCGCGCGGACATCGGGCTCTCGACCGCCACGTGGGCCATAGCCGAGACGGGCAGCCTGGTGCTGGAGCACGGTCCGGGGCAGGGTCGAAGCGTGACGCTACTGCCGCCGACGTATGTGGCCGTTCTTCCGGCGGATCGGGTGTTGCGGACGGTCCCTGAAGCTATACAGAAGTATGCGGGGAACACCCTTCCGGCGAACTTGTGTTTCCACACCGGGCCTAGCCGTTCAGGGGACATCGAGATGTCGCTGGTCGTCGGGATGCACGGGCCGGGCGACGTGCACGTGCTGCTCGTTGGCTGAGGGCCATGAAGCGTTGCCAACGTTCTTCGTATCCCCAGTCACAGACACCCTGAAGAGCAATCCCAGGATCAGGTACACCAATAGCCCCGAGACGATCCACATCAGCGGCATCAAGATCCCCAGAAGGACGACGAGAAGTCGCCAGTTGCCGCTTGCGTAGCCCACGGACGAACCCGAACGGAGCGACTACGCTCCAGAACATCTGACCCTTGACGAAGAACGCCGTGAGAAGTATTCTGAGTGAATACTCAAATTTATGAGCAATTGCTCAGTAGGAGGTCTGAGTGGAGTCGGAGCCACGGAGGGATGAGGTACGCGATCTGGTCGTCCGTGCCCGACGGGAGCAGATACTTGGGGCGGCCACACGGGTCTTCGCGGAGAAAGGGTTCAGCCGCGCCACCACCAGGGAGGTGGCGCGGGCGGCGGGTGTCTCGGAGGGGACCATCTACAACTACTTTGAGGACAAGGATGCCCTCCTGCTGGCGATTCTCGACAGGTTGAACGAGACGGAGCGGCGGGCGGCGGACTTCGAGGAGGGGATGGCTACGGACTTCCGGGGGTTCCTCGAGCAGTACCTACGCCGGCGCATGTCTTTGATCTGGGAGAACCGGGAGGTCTTCCGAGCCGTCCTCTCGGAGATGCTGGTGAACCTCGAACTGCGCGATCGCTATCTGCAGCACGTGGTTGACCCGACCATGAAGATTGCCGAGGAGAACTTCCGGTTGAGGATGGAGCAGGGAGAAGTGCGCGAGACGGACGCGCCCCTGGCGATGCGGTCCGTGGCCGGTGCTGTATTGGGGGTCCTGGTCCTGGCCCTGCTCGGCGACGAGGAGATAAATTCACGATGGGACGAGGTGCCCGACGTCCTTGCCGGGCTGCTGATCCAGGGCCTCGGCGCGGGTGAAGGAGATCGGTGTGGAAAGTAGCGTGAAAGGAACCAGCCCGGACGAGATTGTCGCGCCCGACCTCGCCAGCCCGGCCTTCAAAGCCAACCCCTATCCGTTCTACGCTCGCCTGCGTGCCGAGGCTCCCGTTTGGCGCGCGACTCTGCGCGACCGGCGGACGGCGTGGTTGGTTACCCATTATGAGGACGTGGCAAGGGTGTTAAAGGATGACACGTTCGCCAAGGATAAGCTGAATGCTATGGACTCGGAGCAGCGGGCGAAGACACCGTGGGTCCCGGGATTCCTCAAGCCGCTCGAGCGCAACATGCTCGACCTGGACGACCCGGACCACGGGCGGCTGCGGGCCCTCGTTTCCAAGGCGTTTACTCCCCGTCTAATCGAACGGCTACGGTGGCGGATCGAGGAGCTCTGCGAGGAACTCCTCGATGCCATGGAACGCGACAGGTTTCGCAAGGGCGGGACAGACCTGGTCGCGGGCTACGCGCTGCCACTGCCCGCTACCGTAATCGCCGAACTGCTGGGTGTACCGGCGGAAGACCAGACCAAGTTCCACCTGTGGTCGAACAGGTTGGTCTCGGTCTCCTCGGGACGCGACATGTTGCGTGCACTCCCTGCTGCGCTCTCGTTCGTGCGCTACCTCCGCAAGCTCGTGAAGAGGCGGCGCGCCGTCCCGGAGGACGATCTGATCACGGCGTTGATCCGGGCGGAGGAGGCGGGCGACAAACTGAGCGAGGACGAGCTCCTGGCCATGGCGTTCCTGCTCCTGGTGGCCGGCCACGAAACCACCGTGAACCTCATCGCCAGCGGCACGCTCGCCCTCCTCGAGCATCCAGAGCAGACAGAGAGGCTCAGGCACGATCCTTCGCTCGTGAAGCCGGCGGTCGAAGAGCTGCTGCGATACACCTCTCCCGTGGAGATGGCGACCGAGCGCTACGCGCGAGAGGACGTGGAGATCGAGGGCACGACGATACCGCGCGGCGAACTGGTACTCGCGGTGCTCGGCTCAGCCAACCGTGACGAGCGGCATTTCGAGGACCCCAACGTCCTCGACCTCGCGCGCGATCCGAACAGGCACCTTGCCTTCGGGCGGGGCGGCGTGCACCATTGCCTGGGAGCGCCGCTCGCCCGGATGGAGGGACAGATCGCCTTGAACGCTCTCCTGCGGCGCTTCCCTGGTGCGCGCCTGGCACCCGTAACCCTGCGCTGGCGGCCCGGATTGTTTCTGCGCGGGCTCGAGAAGCTGCCGCTGGTCCTCTAGGGCACTAGATATTGGCGCCCAGAATGCCTCCACTGACGGTGCAGATATGTGGGGCGCAAGGTCTGTAGTGGATAATGCAGAGGCTTGGCAACCCGTATCGCACAAACCTGCGACGTCCCAGAAAGCACGAGCAACCCTGGCAGGAAAACGATCGCGGTCAGAACGCAGAAGTGGTCAGGCCGAAGTGGATACGCAGTCCGTCTGTTCCTCGCGCACTATAAGAACAGGACAGTGAGCGTGCCTGACCACGGAGTCAGAGACGCTTCCCATCAGAGCCCGCCTCACTCCGCCTCACCCCCGGCTTCCCATGATGATCAAGCCCGCCCCGATCTCCTCACTCAGGTGGACTACCTCCCTGTCGGGGCGTCCCCTGACAAGGTGGGCCTCAGCCACGCTTACCCCCTCTTCCTTGACCCTATCTACCTGCTGGTCGAGGAATTGCTGAGCCTGCTG
>Ga0081538_10001594_pt1 | contig 23286 bp, 29 predicted proteins | sample TabmetS5T2R1_FD_71022 | JGI IMG/M metagenome (GOLD analysis project Ga0081538, IMG submission 71022) | Tabebuia heterophylla rhizosphere microbial communities from the University of Puerto Rico - S5T2R1 | ecosystem: Host-associated > Plants > Roots > Rhizosphere ... | reverse complement strand
TCGCCCCCGGCCGGGTTGGGGTCGGGGCTGTTTGTTGCCAAAAAGGCAAGCACCCCCTGGGGTGCAATCGATTATATCGATCACCTGCTGGAGGAGAGCACCGCCCGCCTGGCTATTGAGACATTAAACGTGATTCCCGCTCAGCCAGTAAACCCGCAGGGGCTCGAAGTGCCCGAGCTATTCAAGGAGGTTCTAGAAGATCTTTCCACAACACCTGAGGCGCAATCATTTGGATACAACATCGACGTGCTCGCCCCGCAGAGCTTCAACCAAGTGATGTTCACTGGATTCCAGGAGGTTCTAAACGGGACGAGGTCCCCTGTGGAGCAGTCCGCGGCGTTGCAGGATGCCTGGGCGAGGGCGAAGAAGCAGGGGAAGATTGCCACGCAGAGCTAGGCTGACCATGAAGGACAAGCCATCCCGAAGTGCCATGGGCGGGGACTCAGGTACTCGCGCCGGACCAGCTGGCAAAGAAAGACGCCAAGGTCACACAAATCATTAAGGAAAGCTCGGGAAAGTACCGCCCGCACCGACCGCGGTGGTCACAGGGGGAAGAAGACCCGCAAAACGACATGTTACTGCGCGGGCGGTATTCGTCATGGCGGTCGGTAACCCTCCTCTGAGGGTCGATCACCCACACTAATACCAACCGCAAGAAAATCCTGCAAACCGGCGCATTACTTAGGGTGCGGTCGATGCGGTCGGTATTCCCATAGCGTATGATGCTGATTATTGTCGTTCCGGTTCATAGATGAGCGCCACAACGCCTGAGTTGAACGACTGTGATTCCAGCAGCTTCAAAGTCGCAGGGATACCCTCTCCAAACAGGCGCTTGCCTTTGCCCACAACCAGCGGATAGACAAGGAGCCGATAGCGATCCACAAGATGATGCTGTATGAGCGTTTGCACAAGCTTGGCGCTGCCGTGAACCGCAATATCCTTACCGTCCTGCTGCTTGAGGTTGGTGATTTGTCCCACGACATCATCTTTGATCAGCGTCGAGTTGTTCCACTCCAGGGGCTCTTCGAGGGTCTCAGAGACTACGAACTTTCGCACGCTGTTAAAGTAATCTGCTCCTTCATCCTTGCTCTGTGGCCAGGCTGCGGCAAACCCTTGATAGGTCACGCGCCCCAGGAGCAAGGCATCGCTGGCGGAAGACTCTTCACCCTTGAACTTCGCGATCTCCTCATTCCAATAGGGGAAAGTCCAGGTGGGTTCTTCTATAACGCCATCCAGTGACATGAACTCGGTGACGACTAGTTTCCGCACGATGGCCTCCTTTTGTCGTTCGCCGTCTATGCCACAATCATAGGACAGTAAAAGGACAGAGCCTTGGAAAAAAACGCAAACTATTCAACCGTGCTCTTCTGAGCGATCTGCGCGGGCGTTCTTCCGATGAAGCGCTTGAGCGAATTGCTCAAATGTGCCTGATCGAAATAGCCTAGCTCGAAGGCAGTGTCTGAAATGGGCGTGCCTCGCTCGAGCAGCGAGACTGCGCTGCGGGCGCGTTCGATCTGCTGAATCGTCTTGTGGGTCAATCCGGTTGCCTGCAAGAAGCGGTACTGTAGGGAACGTATCGACATGGCAGGCGTGTGTCCCTGTGTGGCCGCCTCGACCACCGGATCGCGCATGAGTATCCCCTCACGGATAAGCCTGTCTACAAACACGTCGGCGTTTTCAAAGGTGGGAAGTTCCCACGCGGAGCCACACAGCCAGAAGGAATTGCTCGACGCTTCAGGAAGAGTCACGTCCTGCCTATCCAGAAGGGTCTTTAAAGGGAGATGAGGCATGAACGTGCCAAGGTTGAAGGTGATGCCGAAGTACTCAGCGTCGGCGGGGAAATCTGCAAGTGATGCTTTGGTCTCTGGACCTCGGGCGGTGATCGTTGCCTTGCCGCCAAAGGTCGTGATCACCATCTCCCAGTTGCTGGCGGCTACCGAAGTAAAAGTGCCAGCGCGTTCGCTGTGAGTGTGCCAGACCATTTCGACAAAAGATGAGTTTGCCGGCCTCGTGTCAAATGCAAATTCCATGCTGTCTCCCGTAGGAATGGCAGAACCACCGGATCAGCTGGCAAACGCTACTGAGGCGTGAGTATTGTCTCCGTTCGCCATGTTTAGTTGCTCCTCCCGCGGTCGGGTACTGTCTGAGCGCAGCATACGGCATGAATCCAGAAATCCAATATGAGTGTTAAAGGGTATGGTAGGAACTCAACCTTAATGTCGGCTCCAGCCATGTGTCGCAAGCACCATGAGTCAGTCTGCACCGGCAGTTTAATACAAGGAGAGCCATCATAGGCCATCAGTAAAGCTGGCCAGAATACCGACCGCATCGACCGCAGGAGTCGGATAGAGAACGAAAGACCTGCAAAACGCCATATTCTCAGACGGTCGATAAGCGGGCGGTATTCGTAAGAACGGTCGATAACATGCCGTCTGCAGGCGAAAGCAGGATAGAGTACCGCCCGCAAGAAAGTCCTGCAAAACGCTACATTACAATCGCTGCGGGCGATGCGGTCGGTACTTTGCGAGGTCTTGCCATGACGGCACTTCATTCAACCCAGTTGTGCGTTCTTCACCTGCCTACGAGGCGCCTTCAAAGCCGCTTCAAACATCGTTGTAGCCGAAGAACAGGTTTTCGGGGCCGTTGGGGTCTGACGATACGGTCAAGCCTTTGAAACAGCTTCTACACCCATCGAACCCAGGCTGACGGGGTCACCAGTAGGAGACCGGGGTCACAACTCCTGACTACCCCCTTCCGTGTCGACGTCTTTGGGCTGGCCAAAAGTGCGGCAGCGGAGGCTCCACGAAAGTAGTTGTACGATGGGAAATGGGTTCACCCCAAGGGGATCGTTTCTTTCCGCCGCTCCTAGGGGAGAGGGTTGCGGCGGTATGCGCGGCCAAACACGCCGATAGCTGGAAGCCAGCCGCCACCATGCCGTCGGTTGGCATGTCCGTTTATCATGCCTACTAATAACGGTATGACCAAACACTACAGCGAGGGGAGGATGGAACTTTGCCCGGACCGGTCTTCGGACACATACCCGGTTATCCCGTCGGTAGCCGCTTCGAGAATCGTGCGGAGTTGGCGGAGGCCGGAGTGCACCGACACCGTCAGGCAGGCATCTCGGGTAGCGCGACCAAAGGCGCGGACTCCATCGTCCTCTCCGGCGGATACGAGGACGATCAGGACTTAGTGAGCCTTTCAAAACCCATCACGTTAAGTAGTTGAGGCAGATTAGCGAACAGCCTAGGTGGAGGAAAGCCTCATGGATGTCGTCCCTGCGCTCATAGCGAATGGTGAGCCTGCGGTACTTCGCAAGCCAGGCCAGTGTCCTCTCCACTTTCCACCTGTGCCGCCCCAGCTTCTCGCTGCTCTCTATGCCCTTTGTTGCTATACGGCTCTTTATCCTGCGCCTACTCACAAGGCTCCCTTGCACTTCTTGTCGTCGTAGGCCTTGTCGGCGTGCAGCTTCTCGGGACGCTTCCTCGGTCTGCCTCTTCCGGGACGCTTGATGGGCTCCACAGCGTCGATGAGCTCTTCGAAGACCATCGAGTCGTGGACGTTTGCCGCGCTGATCATCACACAGAGCGGGATGCCCCTTCGGTCCGAAACAAGGTGGCGCTTCGTGCCCGCTTTTCCCTTATCCGTCGGATTCTTGCCGGTTTTCGCGCCCCCCTTTTAGCCGGGATGGAAGCCGAGTCCAAACAAGAAGCGCGCTCCCACTCTATCTGGTCGGCCTCGCCCTGGGATAAACTTAACTTATATGTTAAGCGTGTGGGGTGTTTGATTTCGGCTGCAGGTGCTGCTTTGGAACTCCCGCCGTCTAACGACGACGGTCTCCTGCCGCCGGGGGCTATGAGATGTCGATGGAAGAGCTGAACGGCTCGATGCTAGTAGAGAGGCCTGAGGAGGGGTATCCGAACTGGGAATCGGAGTAGAGGATGAAGTTGGTTGAGAACTTGGAGGTCATGGTTGGCCAGTTGCGCCACGTCGGGATTACGGAGATCTTCGTACCTTGCCCTCGACGAGATGGCGGATCTTCGCCGATCCAACACCCTGGATCGGCTGCAATCCCCGTCCTTCTTCCCTCACCACAAGCATCGGGCGGTGGGCGTGCGCCGCGATGCTGCCAGAGACGCTCCTGACGGGTCGCCTCAGCCGACCGAGCCCCCTGCTCCCTGCGACTATCATGTTGGCCCCTATCTCCTCGCCGAGCGAGACCACCTCAGCGTCCGGCTCTCCCGTTCTGAGGTATACGTTGGTGACCTTCCCGCCATTCTCCTCAATCCGTCTCACTTGCTCATCGAGCAGTTCCTGAGCCCGCTGCCTGTCCTCTTCGTACAGGCTAGGCCCCTCCGCATCCTTGTCGAACAGGTGGTAGGGTTCGGTTATGGGCACCACGTGAACCACGTGAAGCTCCGAGCCGAATGCGCGGGCTATCTCCGCCGCACTGCGGGCCGCCACGGCGTTCTGTAACCCGTCGGTGGCGACAAGGATCTTTGTCGGTAGACCGTTCATCTCTTCGTACCCTTTCGTAGCTTTCCTCAGCGTCAAACTAGTCCTCTGGGCCGGTCTGTTTTCTGCTCCACCTCCAGGATCTTCGGGGTCGTCGGCACCACGGCGCCGGGGCTCAGGCTGATGGAATCAATCTCTTGCTCGACTAGGAAGGCGGCGAAGTCGGGGCAGTCCGAGGGCGCCTGGCCGCGGATCCCGACCTTGCGGCTGGCCCGGTGCGCCTCTTCGATGAGCGAGGCGCTCATCCGCCATACGGCCTCGTCACGCTCGTTAAAGACCTCCTCGGTGGTCCCGATGAGGACGACGGTGACGTCGGCGTCACTCGCCAGCGCGACGGCTCGCTCGAACTCCTCCGCTTCGGCTATCTGGCGGACGAGGTTGAGCTGCAACATGACCATCGCGACATCCGCCTCGCCGAACCCTCCAATGGTGGGCGGCTCGCCGGAGGGCGTTCTCGGAGAAGGTTCCACAAGGGCCCGCTCAGTCCACGGGCACCCCGGAAACCCATCGTCCGTTACTGCCTTTCTCCTATTCTCCACAGGGCCTCAGGCCTGACGGGCCAGGCGGTTGCTCTTCTGCTCTATCTCTTCTATAAGCTCGTTGTAGGAGTCGACGAATTTCTGCACGCCCTCCTCCTCTAGCACGTCCACTACGTCGTCGTAGTCCACGCGGGCCCCCTTTAGCTCTTCGAAGAGCTTGCGGGCCTCATCTAACCCTTCCTCGAGCGTCGGCCGGACTTCGGCATGGTCCATCGTCGCCTTGAGGGTCGAGAGGGGCATAGTGTTGACAGTCTCGGGACCAATGAGGTTGTCCACGTAGACGGTGTCCTTGTACTCCGGGTTCTTGGTCGAGGTCGAGGCCCACAGCGGCCGCTGCTTCGTGGCCCCCCTAGACTCCAAAGACTCCCACTCGGGGCCACCGAATAACTTCTTGAACTCCTGGTAGACGATCTTGGCGTTGTCGATGGCGAGCCTACCCTTGAGATCCTCACGCCCGACCTCCTCGAGCCGCCGGTCGGTCTCGGTGTCCACCCTGCTGACGAAGAAGCTCGCCACGCTGACGACCTTCGAGGGATCGTCTCCGCCTTCGACGAGTCTTTGGAGGCCCCGGATGTAGGCTTGCGCCACGTCCCGGTAGCGCTCAAGCGAGAAGATCAGGGTTACGTTGACCGAGATCCCGGCCGCGATGGAGTCCTCGATCGCCACCAGGCTCTCCTTTGTGGCCGGGATCTTGACAAGCAAGTTCGGGCGGTCGACCATCTCCCACAGAAGCTTCGCGCGTGTGATGGTCCCCTCCGTGTCGAAGGCCAGCTCCGGGGCGACCTCCAGAGACACATATCCATCCTTGTGCTCCGTCCTCTCATAAACGGGCATGAAGATGTCGCTGGCGTCCCGGATATCGCGCACCGCGATACGGCGGAAAATCTCCCTTGCATCATCCGTCGTTTCGGCGTGTTGCTGGAGCTCTTCGTCGTAGAGCTTACTATGGGCGATGGCCTGCTGGAGGATAGTGGGGTTCGAGGTCACGCCCAGCACCCCATCTTCCGTCATCCGCTGTAAGTTTCCGTTCTGAATGTCGTCGCGCGAGAGCGAGTCAACCCAAACGCTTTGCCCGATCTCCTGCAACTTCTTTAGGCGTTCGTTCACAGCTACTACCTCCTCATTCGCTTCTCTTAGACTGTGGCTTCCGCAGTGGATCGCTCAGGAGCCAGTCCAGGACGACAGCAGCTGTCCAAGACTGGCTGTTTGAGCCGAGAGGGTCTCCGCTAAACGGCTCGAAGTACTCAGCGAAGCCATTGCTACTTATCTGATCCAGAGCCGCTCGCCTAATCCGTTCGGCCCGCCCGGCCTCACCAGCCTGCAGCAGCGAGCACCACAACAACCAGTTAATCACCGGCCATGTCGGGCCTCGCCAGTAACTGCGCGGGTGAAATCCCGTCTCTATGGGACTAGTGCTCGGCGGCACCGGCCAGCGCAGTTCGGAGTGTCCTGCGAAGGCGGTCGAGTCTAGCTCACCCAGAAGCGCCGCGAGCCGTTCAGGGCTCTGCCGACCCGCTATGAGCGGCGCGAAGCCGGCCACGGTGCGCACTCGCAACGACCTATCGGCTCGCAAGTCGTAGTCCAGGCATAGATTGAACTTATCATCCCAGCACTTCTCGAGGCCCTTGCGGCCGCGGCTGGCCCAACCGTCTACGAGCTCTCGCTCTTCGTCTGGGGCTTCGATCACTTCGGCTATCTGAAGCAGCGCATCGTTTGCCGCAACCAGGATCGCGCTGAACAGGACGTCCTTTACCAGGAACGGGTGTGAGCGGTAGATGGCTCTCTCGTCGCAGCCGGCTCTCTTAATAAGCTTCACGAGCCAGAGGTAGCGATCATACTCTGTGCTCGCGGGCCTCTCGGACGGGTCGACAACGTGCTGGAGATCATAACGAGGATAGGTGGGCAGCTCACCCACCTCGACAGCCGCTAGAGCACCATCCCACCTGGGCGAGTTGTCGGTTCCACTCGCCCAAGGGTGGTAGATGGTGACTAGCCCGGACCTTTCCGGGTCACGAAAGGTTGCGAGGTAACGGTGCCAGGCGAAGAGTCTAGGGTAGATTTCCCGCAAGAAGTCGGTCGCCTCTGCGAACGCCATTTCATCATCGCGCCCGGCTACTTCCCATATACGCAACGCGGCGATGGCGTGCACCGGCGGCTGGCACAAGCAGCTAGTGTACGGTGGCGCTAGTGGTGCGTCGGGGGAAGCGGCTGCGCACGCCCAGTGATCCGCACCGGGATAGTAACTCTGAGGTGGAGCCTTCGGGTTGAAGACGATGTGAGGTACCTTGCCAGTCTTCCACTGGTGGGCGAAGAGGGTGCGTAGCTCCTGCGCCGCCCTGCGGGTGTCGAGGTGGGCTAGGCCGACGGCTATGAACGCAGAATCCCAGCTCCACTGGTGTGGGTACAGCCATGGAGCAGCGCGGGTCCATCCCCCCATGTCGTTTCGGCGCAAGATTCTACCCGCTTGTGCGACCAGCTCTTCGTGCTCTTCGGAAATCTTTCCCCACGAGTGCGTTCGCACCCGGCGTTCAACTTGTGTAACCATAGTTATCTACTCCAGCGAGGTCGTCGATGGCGTTTCATCGATGTATTTCCTGCATGCCTGCGAGCGTTCGCAGGTCGATGTCGAGGTCGCGAAGCTTTGCGCCCGCGATCTCTTCTTGGGCCTTGATCAGCGGTATCGAGCGCCGCAGATCCCTGCCCCGATTGATCGCCACGGCCGCAAGTACCCGCCTGTCCTTCCGGTAGAACCCTACGAAGTTCCGCTCTTCCAAACTGCCCCGTATGACGAGCTCGTCCCACTCGGTGTGGAAGCCGACGTACTGCAGGCTATGCTCGTACTGATCGGACCAGAACCAGGGAATCTCGTCGTAAGGCTCGTTCTCCCCCAGCATGTTCCGGGCCGCCGACGGCCCTTGCTTCAGCGCGTTCTGCCAGTGCTCGACGCGGATGTGGCGCTCGAACACGGGATGGTAGTGATTGGCTACATCACCCGCCGCGTAGATCCCCTCCACACTCGTACGGCAGTACTCGTCGACCAGGACGCCATTGCCTATGTCCACACCGGTACCGGCGAGTAGTTCCGTTGCGGGCTCAACTCCCAGGCCCACCACAACGAAGTCGCACTCGATGCGGTGACCGCGTTGGGTTATGACCCGCTCCACACGCTCGGCGCCCTCGAATGCGGCGACCTTATCTTCGAAGATCAGCTCCGTTCCGTGGTCGCGGTGGATCTCTTCGACTACCCGGCCGACCTCCTCGCCGAGGACCCGGCGCAGGGGCACTGTGTTCCGATCTACGACCGCTACCTCCACGCCCGACTGCCTGAGGGAGGCTGCCACCTCTGAGCCGATAAAGCCCATCCCCACCACTACCGCCTTCCGACCCGGGGAGATCTCTGCGCGGATCTGGTCGGAGTCGGCCACCGTGCGCAGGCCATAGATGCCCTCTAGGTCAAATCCTGGGATCGGGATGTGCCGGTTGCGTACCCCGGTGGCGACAAGCAGCGCCTCGTAGGGCACGCGTTCTCTGTTGTCGAGCTCGATCACCTTCTCGGTAGCATCTACGTGGGTGACCCTATGTCCAAATCTGGTTTCGATGTTGTTCTTGCCGTAGAAGTCGAGCGGTTGGAAAAGAGCCTGCTCGAACGAAGATTCGCCGTGCAGGAACTCTTTAGAGAGCGGGGGCCGCTCGTACGGCGGTTGAGGTTCCGCGCCGATCAAGACCACCCTCCCGTCGAAACCCTCCTCGCGGAGGGTTGCCGCTGCCCCTCCACCCGCGAGACCGGCGCCGACGATCACGAACGTTTCGGTCATCAGCCCTCGACCTCCAGGGTGCCACCCTCCACGCGCGTTTCGTAGGTTACGAGCGGCTTCCTGGCGGGCCCCTGAAGCACCGCCCCGCTGGTAACGTCGAACTCCGAGCCATGGCAAGGGCAGATCACGGTGGTCTCTTCGAGATCTCCCTCTGCCAACGAGCATTGTAGATGCGTGCACGTGTCGTCGAACGCGTGGAACGCACCTCCTACATTGGCGACGGTGATCTGGGTGCCATGCACGTCGAACGCCCGCATCTCACCCTCTCCCAAATCGCCCGCACCGGATACCGCTGCATATTCGGCCATTGCTCTCAACTCCTTTCTGTCTCAAGTGCTGTCATGTACACGATACAGGAGAAACAACAATATATCAAGTATTTATTTGATATATTTGAATAAATCCTGTTTGCTTGCTACAGTAGCGACAGAAAGACAGAGTCTTAAAGGAAGGACGATGTGAGTCCAGGCTGGGACCGGACGTTTTTCGAGGGCACGCGCGGGTGGTCGCGCTGTTGCGCCGCCTGGGAGTAAATACCTTCATGCCAAAACCTTCGGGAGCGGGGATCCGCGCGCGACGGAGCGGTGAGGGGCCCTCCTAGTTCCAGACTTGAGTAGGAACTCGGCTTCGCGCTGGATCTGCCTGACCCGCTCTCGCGACAACTTGAGCTCCGCAGCGAGCTCTGCGAGCGTCAGGGCATCCCGGTCGTCGAGGCCGTAGCGCCTCACCAGGACGTAGCGTGCTTTCTGCGGCAAGCGTCCGATGGCCTCTCTTAACCACGTCGCCTCGATCTCTTCTATGACGGCGTCCGGGATGTCGAGGTGCGTTTCGTCGACGATGACGTCCACGAGGCGCAAAGCTTCGTCCTCGCTCGAGACCGGCTTATTGAGGCTGGCGGCGTCCGGAATGGTTCCCTTTACTTCCCGCACTTGCTCAGCGGTCCAGCCTAGCCGCTCGACGACCTCATCCTCAGTGGGCTCCCGCCTGAACTCTACCGAAAGGTCGCTGGTGACGCGTCCGACCTTCCTGATCTTCTCACCGATGTGCACCGGAAGCCTTATGGTGCGGCCCTTGTCTGATACGGCTCTCCCCACGGCTTGTCTGATCCACCAGGTGGCATAGGTGGAAAAGCGATAACCCTTCTCTGGATCGAATTTGTCCACGGCTCGGATAAGACCTATGTTGCCCTCCTGGATTAGATCCTCGAGAGGCAACCCGTAGTTGCGGTATCTCTTGGCCACGCTGACCACCAAACGGAGGTTCTTCTGGATGAGCTTCTCCCGGGCGCGCTCGTCTCCTGCTCTGGCCCGCCTCGAAAGCCTTTTCTCCTCGCGGTGTGTCAGCAGTTTCTCTTTGCCTATGCGGTCCAGGTAGCCGGCTAATAGTTTCGGCGTTTCGTGCTCCTGCTCCAAGTAAGAAACCTCCGCGTAATCAGATGTCGCCATCGCCGTTTTTCACCTTACTTCGAGCGCTCTTGTCCTCGGTCAGCCGCACCAGAGTGTGCAGGAAGGCGGCGTCGCTCAAGGCCTCCGCCTCGTAGGGCACGTTCCCTTCTAGAACAAGCGTCCCGCCGGCGGAGAGTACGTGTCGCTCCTCCCCCGCCCGGAACCTCACCTCGCCCTCTAAGACCTGCACGGTGGAAGGACCGGCTACCCGCCTCTCACCCGTACGGCGTCCGGCAGCGATGGTCGTGAGCATCGCTCGTAGAGAAGGTCCGTGGAAGAGATTGAGCACGCTACGACCATGGTCCTCGTAGGTCTTCTCTTCCCTGAGTCGGTTGGCCGCGCTCGCCGCATCGAGCGCCTGCACCTGCCTGCGGATCTCGAGGGTATCCTTGGGGCTGCAGGCCATATCCTCGCGCATGTCGGTAATGCCTCCTTTCGCGTCGCCAATGTTTGCATGGGCCGCACACCGTCCCCACGCGGATTGACACCTTCCTTGTGCAGTCGACGGCGAACTCCATCACGATCCGTCCTTATCCAGTAGGTGAAGGGGAGCCAGGAGTCCAGGTATAGTGGACGTAACACCGCTGTACTCCCTATGGTCGTGGTCGCGAATACTTCGTCCTCGTGTCCGCAAGGATCGCGAACACCTCCTCTATCAGAGCCCGGCGCTTTTCGGCAGAGAGGTCTCTAGGGTGGATGGTTTGTTTCTCGCTCTGGAGTCCACGGAGCTCGGCCTCCTCGGCGAGGTAACGGTCTATAACATGGACGACAGCGTCGACCTTCTCGCGAGGGAGCCCTTCACCGCCGCCGAACAGCTTGCTCCACATAGTGGTTACCTCCTTGTGAGCGTCATCGTTTGCAGCGCCATACGGCGTCGTGAGTTGCCAAGCTCTTGATTGGCCGCTTTCGAGCACCCCGAACCGGCTCCTTAGTCCTGCATTGAGAAGGCTGCCCCCCGAGCGGGTGATCGCCAGGTCCAGCAGTATCGTTGCCTCTCGCAAAGCTTTCTGCCTTCCGCTAGTGATTGCCTCTTCGCCCATGCGTCTCCACCTTCGGTAGTCCTGAAATCGCCCCATCGAAGTAGGAATAGGGACGCGTCAAACCCAACAGGTAGTCCACGAAGTTCTCGCGCGGCATGAGGTTTGCCACCTCGCCCCCGCTGCGCGGGCCGGGCCTGGGGTCAAGCGCCACCCATTCGACGCCGACGCAGGGCCCGACGAGCAGGGAGATGAGCTCACCGGGGGTATATGTACTCACGTACCACCCTCCGCCTGGGGCCTCGGCGAACAGGTATCCACGGGAGGCCCAAGCGGCGGAGAACACCGGCAACACCTCGCCCTTCCCCTCCCGACGTATGCGCAGCACCTCCAACCCCTTCTCGCCGTGCCTGACCACCACGTAGTGCAAGAGCGCGGGACTCCTCTCGGGAATGCCAGTCGTGAGCCCCCTGCACTGCTTTCCGCCGAACGTAGTCGCCACGTCGCACTCCTTCTCTCATGCTGTCTCTGTGCGGGCGTCAGACGCCGTCTGGTTCGCAGCCCTACGCCCTCTCGCCTGCACCACCTCTACGATGGCGAAATCCATCTAGGCTTTCTCTCGCGATTGTCCCTCGCCCGTGTCTAGGGCTTGTCACCGTCTGTAAGGGTCCCGTAAGGATTAGGTCAAGAGCACGTCTGCGGAGATCCGGTAAAAACCGCCGGCTACTCGCGCTCCAGCCCCTACCCGAGTTCAGATCAGCAGCCTCGTCAGGCTCCACCTTGGCCTGATGGAGATCTCAACTGCCCTGTTGTGACTCGCCTCCTGGCCTTGAGCCGAAGGCCTAGGTTTTAGGCACTTCCTTGATCGTCCGGCCTTCGGGCTCCACGTCCGGTTCGGGTTGTTCGCCGGCTCCGATCTGATCGCGGTGACGATAGGCCGCCCCGTCCGCTATTGTCTAGGGGTTGGGTGCGACGCTCCCAATATGGGAAGGGTGACAAGAGCCCGGCGATCCTCACGACGGCGCTACAGCGGGAGGCGCCTCCTTCAAGCCGAGAACCTGCAATGATTCCCGGATCATCTGGTTGGTGAAGCCCCACTCGTTATCGTACCAACACATCACCTTCACCAGGTCTCCGCCGACCACGCGGGTCATGTCGAGCTGGACCACCGACGCCCGCGGATCGCCCACGATGTCGCTGGAGACAAGCGGATCTTCGGTAACTCCGAGGATCTCCCGGTAGCGTTCGGTCGCGGCTTCCTCGCGAAATGCAGCGTTGATCTCTTCAGCGGTAGTCTCCCGACCGAGCAGGAACACGAGGTCGGAGATCGAACCGACCGTAACGGGGCCGCGCACCGCGACGCCGTCGAAGCGCCCTCGCATCTCCGGGAGCGCCTTGGTCGTGGCGATCGCTGCTCCGGTGCTGGCCGGAACGAAGTTCGCGGCGGCAGCCCGCCCGCGGCGGAAGTCTTTCTTGCCGCCGGGGCTGTCCACGATCGCCTGGGTGGCTGTGTAGGCGTGGATCGTGGTGAGGAGCGCCTTCTCGACACCGAAGTGGCGGTGCAAGATTTCAACCACCGGTGTGATGTTGTTGGTGGTGCAACTCGCACACGAGAGGATGGACGTGCCGCCGCTAGGACGGTTCACGCCGTGGACGACCGTCGGGACATCCGCGCTGCTCGTCGGTCCGGATAGAATAACCCACGTCGCACCAGCCTCTATGTGCTTGCTGGCGTCTTCCTGCTTCGTGAACAAGCCCGTGCATTCGAAAACAAGCTCCACGCCCAGATCGCTCCACGGCAGCCGGGCGGGATCGCGTTCACTGAGGTAGCGGATGCGCTCCCCGTCCACGACCAGAGCTCCGTCCGTCGCATCCACGTCCTTTTCGTAACGTCCGTAAACGGTGTCGTACTTGATGAGGTACGCCATGTTCTCGAGAGAGCCAATGTCGTTCACGGCGACCAACTCCAATTCTGGGGTGTCCAGAATCAGCTTCAGCGCCGCTCGTCCGATACGGCCGAGACCGTTGATCGCTACCTTCACAGCCATCTTCTTTCCTCCTTTGAACCGCAACGTTGATCGACCCGTTTCGATCCCATAACGTAGGCCCTCTTCCCGTCCCGCTCATCAGGGCTTTACCTTGTCTTATACCTCTGCTAGACCTCCCCGACAAACGCTTCCAGAGCCCGGGCGTTGTTGTGCTTTGTGTCCTTGGCGCCGAAGAGGAGCGTGACGTTCTCCTCCCCAGCCCGCTCTGCGATGTCGCGTAAGTCTCCCATCTTGCCCGCCTCTTCCAGTTCGGCGCGGTAGCGCTCTTTGAACTCCTCCCAGCGTTCGGGGTCGTGACCGAACCACTCCCTGAGCTCGTTGCTCGGCGCGAGATCCCTTTTCCAGTCCGAGAGTTGGGCTTTATCCTTCGAGATTCCCCTGGGCCAGATGCGGTCTACGAGGATACGCCTACCGTCATCCTTGTCCGGCTGCTCATACACTCTCTTGATCTTGAAGTTCATGTCCCACATTTGCTCGGCCTCAGAGTAGCCTGAGAACTCCTCCGTGCGGATATTGTCATCGTCGACCCCCGCCCCGCCCAGTGTTGCACTCATCGCACTCACCATTGCGGGCGGGCCATCGATGTAGTAAATGGGGAGCGTAAGATCACCGACGTATTTCAGGAGCATGGCCTTGGTGATATACCCGGTTTCCCCATGCCATTCCCTGCCCGATTTCTCCATCTGCGTCATCGTGCCGACAAAGGTGTAGTTCGGGTTTTGCTTCTGGGGTTCCATCAACTCGTCCAGAAACGCCGCATCCTCCGGCCTTCGATTGGAATAGAAGACAACAATCCGATGCGGAACATCGTCGTGAACAGCTTGAAGAACGATGCTCCTTACGGGCGTAACCCCGATACCGCCCGTAAGGAAGACGGCTGGGATTTGCGTGTTGTTGTGGAGCGTGAACGAGCCATAGGGAGCGTCCAGCGTAAGTTCCGTGCCAGGCTCCATGTTTTTCAGTACCCGCTTGAACGCCGTATCGCGCATCCGCGTCGCCAACATAAGTTCGTCTTCGTAAGGAGCGCTCGCCAAAGAAAACACTCGTGTGTTGCCTTCGGCGTCGGTCTCCGATGGGTTGATCAGGATGTAATCAGCAAATTGACCTGCTTTGTAGGTAAATCCCTCCGGCTTCTCAAAATGAAAAGCCATCGTTCCAGCAGCGATTTCCTGTCTGCTTTTTAGTCTTGTATTGTAGATCGGCATTGCGTAATTCCCCTTATCTTCTCTCGGGAAGCGGACTACATCTTCCACGCCGTGGCTATGCTGGATAACCCCTGCTCATTCCTCTAGAGGCTTGGGTCCAAAGACACCTATCCTGCCCGGCGGCGTCGTGGTACTGCGTTCCGTTCACGCTCAAATCACCTTCCCGTTGCGGCTAGTCGCAAGGACTCTGTCCTCGGTCCTTACCAAACTCGCCTCCATTATCACCTCTGACTCCAGCGTCCGGTGAACGGGACACCTCTCAGCGATCTCAAGGAGCCGCCGGCGCTGCGGTTCGTCCAACGGACCCTCCAACTCAATGTCGAGACCAATGCGGTCGATCCGGCCGTCCTTGGTCTCGCATTCCTCGCAATCCCTGGCGTGAACCTTTTTGTGGCTAAGGCGGACCGTAACCGACTCCAGCGGCCAACCCTTGCGATCGGCGTACATGCGCAGGGTTATCGTGGTGCACGACCCGAGTGCGGCAAGCAGGTAATCGTAAGGCGTGGGCCCTGAGTCTGCGCCCCCCGCACTCACCGGCTCATCGGCCACCAGGGCGTGAGCATTGGCCGTCACCTCGGTGCGCAGCGCGGTCCCCGTGCGCGCCACCACCCGGTTGTTTTCGTGGTTAATCATCCGTGCTCCCTTCCATGTCTGCTACTTTTTGACGCCTAGGAAAGTTCTTCTTTGTGCCTCAACGTCTGTTGCTCACCTTCTTGGGGCCCATAACGTGCTAGCAATGCTCCAAGCGACCGTGCGCGATCGTCGGTGCTATTTGGCGATCGCACCACCAGGGGTCTTGACCAATTCGACGGCTACCCTGGCGGCCAGCTCGGCCTCCTCGGAACCGTTGGTGACCAGCAGCATCTCCCTGGAGAATAAGGTCATCTCGTTATCCCCTCTGCTCCCGCATCGATTTCTTCACGCACTCGCCTCCCTTGGCGGGCGGTTCTCATAGTTCCTCTACCGGTTATCCTCGCAGGCTTCGATCATCGTCGGGTAAATCTCTGTAAGGACCTCGTAAGGGTTCGGTGGGATCGCTTGAGGAAGCCACCATAGCCGCCTTGCGGACGTAGACCAGCGCTGGTGTTGCTGGGCCCACTGCAAGCGCTCGCGCCACCCTCCGAGGAGTCGCTAGCGGACGGCTTCGCGGGACGGTTGGTAAACTGGTTCACGTGAACGTTAGGTTCCGGGTGTGGATGCCCCCGATCGCGGTGTTGATCGTGGTCGTAGCCGTATTACTGGTGTTCGCCTACGGGATACCGGCCGCGAGAGAGCGTCTCGAACAACGGACACAGGCCCTTACGCTGGCGCAAGCCGCCGCCACGGCGGACGCCATAACCGGGGAGCAGCACCAAGCGTGGCAGAAGCTGCTCGATCTTCCGGAGATAGACGCGGACGGGCAGACGTCGGTCGAGGACCCAGGTGCGTTGCGCCGCTCGCTGGAGCTCTACGCCACCGCGCCGGGAGCCGAGATCCGGGTCGTCAACCGCAAAGGAGAGGTGGTCGCCCGTGAGGGAGAGCAACTTCACTCTCCTCCCCCGGAGATGCTCCGCAAGGCCGCCAGTGGAGAGCGGTACTTCGAGAGGAGAGAGAACCTCAACGTCGCGGTGGTCCCCATCCTCTACGGAGGACAACTCGCCGGGGGCGTGGTGTTCGCAACGAGGCAGTGGGAGGGGCTCGTCTACGAGCCGTTCCTTCGCAGTGGCTTAGAGGCGGCGATTCTCGCCTCCCTCATCGGTGGCGGCCTGATGTACTTGCTGGCCGTGATGCTCTCGAGGAGGGTCGAGCGCCTGAGCTCGGGCGCCCGTCTGATGGAGCGCGGCCATCTGTCGCACCGCATCGAGCCCGGTTTCGGAGACGAGCTTGGCACCCTCGCCAAGACCCTCAACTCCATGGCTGCCAACCTGGAGGAATCGTTCGGACGGCTGGCCGAGAAGGACGCAACCCTCGGCGCTATCCTGGATAACCTCTCCGAGGGCGTGGTCGCGACCGACGCGCGGGGCACGGTGGTCTTCGCCAACCCGGCGGGGCGGGCAATGCTCGGCATGGGCGAGGAGGACGCTGAGCTCCCCAGCCCCTGGGAGGACTTCGACCTGCGCGAGGCGGTCGCGAGCAGCGCACGGAAGCGGGAGGGCGGAGAAGCCAGCGTGCGGGGAGGAAACTCCTTCTTGCGTATCAAACTTGAGTACGTGCCGAACCTGGGTGACAGTGGCAAGGACGGAGTGCTGATCGTGGCCCAAGACCTCTCAGAGGGGCGCCGACTCGAGGAGGCTCAGCAGAAGTTTCTGGCCCGCGCGGCCCACCAGCTGCGCACTCCTCTCTCCGCGATCACCTTCGCGGCGGAGCTCCTGGTAACAAAAGGCGACGATCCGGTCGCCCGCCGTCGCTTCCTGGAACATATACTCACCGGAGCCGAGAGGATGCAACGGCTCTCCGACTCCCTCCTCAAGCTCGCCCGCGTCGGGTGGGGCACGCGAGAGCCGGAGCTAGAACAGGTCGACCTCTCTGAGGTCGTCCATGCCGCGGCCGAGGTGGCGAAACCCCTGGCCGAGAGCGCGGAGCTCGACATGACCGTCGAAGGCCAATCGACGTGGGTCGTCGCCGATCCCGCGCTGCTAGAGGAGGCGCTCTTGATCCCCATCACAAACGCCATACAGCATTCCGATCCCGGCAAGACGGTACGGCTACGCGTCTCCGGAGCATCGGTGACCGTCGAGGACGAAGCGGGAGGCATAGCCGAGGAGGACCTCCCCCACCTCTTCGAACGCTTCTACACGGGGAAAGGTTCCTTTGATGGCACTGGTCTCGGCCTGCCGATTTGCAAGGATCTCGTGGAGAAGATGGACGGCGAGATCTCGGTCCGCTCCGAGAAGGGCGTCGGTACCTCCGTGAGGATAGAGCTGCCGGAGGCCGAACCCGATGCCTAGGGTACTCATCGTGGAGGACGACGACTCCATGCGAGACATGGTCGGCTACGCGCTCGCCGATGAAGGCATGGAGGTCGAAGCGGTCGCCGACGGCGAGAGTGCGCTCGAGGTCTTCGCCAGCTCAGGACCTTTCGACCTTGTGATCCTGGACGTCATGCTCCCGGGAATCGACGGCGTCACCGTCTGCAAGGAGCTGACCTCGGTGAGTGACGTCCCGGTGATCATGCTGACCGCCCGTGACGACGAGATGAGCGTCGTGGTGGGCCTCGAGGTCGGAGCCGACGACTATATCACCAAGCCCTTTTCCCACCGGGAGTTGGTGAGTCGCGTCCGCGCGACCCTGAGGCGCCGGCGCATCGACGCAAGGATCTCCTCTAAGCAGGAGCGCCTGGAGTTTCCGGGGTTGGCGATCGACCTGGCGCGTCGCCAGGTGGTCGCTCAGGGCACCCCTGTGGACCTCACGACCGCGCAGTTCGACATCCTCCTGCTCCTCGCCTCCCACCCCGGGTGGGTCTACGGTCGAGGGCAGATCATGGAGACCGTGTGGGGCACCGAGTTCTCGGGGGACTCCCGCGCGGCGGACATGCAGATCCGCAACATACGCGAGAAGATAGAGCCTGATCCCAAGAACCCCCGCTACGTCTTGACCGTGCGCGGGATGGGCTACAAGTTCGCCGAGATTTAGCGCTCCCCGAAGGCCGGTAGCGAGGATGTCAACCGCACTTATCGGTTCGCCTCGCTCGGTGGGCTCGATCGTCATGGTCGCTAGCGTGCAAGCTTGTCAGATCTCCTCGTTCCGCCCGGCTTAGCACGAAGGCCGCAAGGAAGTCGACCGTCTTCACCGCGCCTACCCCGTGGGTCTAATCCTCGCGGACCTCGGGCATACAGTGTTGATGAGCATGCCAGGATCGCCCCGGCGTTGAACGGTTGCGTAGCGGCTACCAAGTTATCAAAGCACCTGTCAGGGCGGGGAAACCGTACGGAGCACTCAGCGCAATGACCACGGTCACTTAAAACTTCCTTCACACAGTCCTTAACAAAGCCCTTACTCAATCCTGAGCGCCGCTTACCTGGCCCTTACGAACCGGCGGTACGCTTGTGTCGGAGCCGAGGGGACGAGACATTAGTAGAGGACTCGACCTCATGTGGGGCGGTTCGTGTGCAATTGCCGTTCCCGAGTAGGAGGTGGCAAAGGTGTCGAAAAACAAGGCGACTCGACGATTATTCTGGTTGATCGTCACACGGGCGCACGGAAGGATGGAGGTGTTGACCATCGACGCTGGCGGCGAGACAGTGCTCCCCCTCTTCAGCTTCCAGGAAGAGATCGATCTCTTCCTCCACCTTCAGGCGAAGGGAGCGGACTGGTGGCCAAGGGAGACCACCACCGGAGAGCTCGTTTCTTTGCTGTTGGGGCTCTGTGCGCCGGTGGACAAGGTGGCACTCGATCCTTTGCCGAGTCTTGGGAAGAGGGAGATTATCGGGCTCGTCAGCACGGGTCGAAGACACTTCGTGCGCTACCTGATGGGTAAGGATACGGCGCACCCTGAGCGCAAGAACCTGTCCGGACGCGAGTCAGGGCCCTACGCTCCCACTCCTCTCAGGAGGAGCCGAACTAGGCCGGCGCAATCTGCCGCGCCAATGAAACCTTATATGCCATCGCCGAAGGAGGTGGAGAGGTTACGTCTATGAGCGATCTGCTGGGTACGAAGATGCTGCTGGCCACCGACGGCTCCGAGGAGGCCGAGCTGGCCACCCGAGCGGCTATCGAGCTAGCCGAAGGCACCGCCTCCGAGCTGCACGTGGTCTATGTCGAACCGTTGCCCGAGTTCATGAAGAACGGCGATGGCACCCCTGGTTATGATCGCGAGCTCTACGAGATGATCGAAGAAAAGGCCCGAGAGACGCTCCGAAAGCTCACCTGGCGGGTGAAAGTCGCCGGTGGAATGGTGGACGAGGCCCACCTCAGAATGGGAGGGGTAGCCGAGGAGATAGTGGGGTTGGCCGACGAATTGGATGTGGGTCTGGTCGTAGTGGGAAGCCGTGGTCTCGGTAGGATAAGGCGCACCTTAGCGGGGAGCGTCTCCGAGAGTGTATTCCGCCATGCCCACTGTCCGGTGATGGTGGTACGTGCGAAAGGTGAATCACCTAATCGGCGCGGCGGCGGTCGACCACGTGTGAGGCGGGTGTTCTCGCAGGACGTGGAACAGGCGAGCAGCGCTTTGGCGCCGGCTAGATCTCCTTGACGTATCGCTCGGCCTACACCCGGCATTCCAAGGCGATATCGGATGGTACGGGGTAGCCACACCGCAACCGAAGATCCGTCGTCAACTCAGGAGGGTCAGAAGTGAACGGTTTTCCGGAGAAGGTGCTGCTGGCGACCGACGGGTTGGAAAACACGGCCCTCGCGGACCGGGCGGCCCTCGATCTCGCGAAGAAGGGCGATGCGAAGGAGAGTACCAGCGAAAGGGGAAACCATGAAGCGTTCGTACCCTCGTCTCTCATAACCCACTTCCATTGTAATCTTGCTTATCGCGGTTTAAGCACGCAAATTGGGGGAACGTCTGGTGCGTAAGCGCGACAATCCTTTCAGTTATTTGTCCTGTAATGGCATTCGTGGGAAATGACAACCAGGTGCCCCAATTCGAGGAAGGATAGAGTATGACTACGAGGCCGCACCCAGAGTCCGAGAGGCCCCTGCACGGAGCGCTGCAGAGCTTCAATTTGGCCGCCGAGGTCACCCGCTTGCGCGAGGAGAAGGCGTGGCAAGAGGGTAGGCGAAACGCGATCACGCTGCGCAAGGGCGAAGGCTTGAACGTGGTGCTGCTGGTCATGAAGGAGGGTGACCGGCTCGATGAGCACTCCGCGCCCGGTCCAATCACGTTGAGCGTCCACGAAGGCCGTATCAGGTTCTCGGCCGCCGATGAGGACGTTGAAGCCGAGGCTGGGACGGTGCTCGCGTGTGACGCCGGAGTGCGCCACTCGGTCGAGGCCCTCGGCAACGCCGTCTGCCTCCTGAACGTGGCGACGGGAAATGGGAGACGGGACCTCGGCTAGCCCGAAGAATTTGGTGAATCTCAAAGACATAGCCGTGCCTGCTGGCAACCGCGTCGGAGTGATCTGGACCCTGGATACGAGCAGCGAGCTGAACGCCAACCTGGTGCGGTTCGGTACCGGGCAGGGTATCGAAGAACACGTAAACGATGAAGTCGAGGTGATCGTCTTGGGAGTTTCGGGGTCGGGAATCGTTTTGCGGTAGATCGAGAGGAACATGCTCTATCAGCCGGGATACTCGTGTTTATACCCAAGGGGGCTCGACGCTCGACTGTGAGCGCCTCGGAGGACTTCGCCTACCTCACCGTCCACCGTCGGCGGGGACCACTGCATATCGGCCTCTCGCAAGGCGCGTAGCCTGCAAGAGCCCCGAAGAGATTCCTCAGACTGTAGACTCGGGGTGACGTAAGGAGAGGACCACCGAAAGGAGAAGCGCATGAAGCGTCATCCGAGCCTCAGACCGTTTTCAGATGACCACCACCAGGGTCTGGTCAACGCGCGGCAGCTCAGGAAGGGCGCCTCCGGAGAGGGCGCCAACTCCGCCGACACCGCCCGTAATTTCCTTGACTTTTGGCAAAGAGACACCAGCCTCCACTTCCGCAAAGAAGAGGAGGTGCTCTTACCGGTGCTGGCACGTTACGGAGGAGATCTCGGCGAGCAGCCCTTACTGCAGATGCTCACCCAGCACGCCCTCATACGGGGCCTAGCTATGCAACTCAGCGACGAACTCAAGCAGGACGAGATCCGGGAGGACACGCTGCGAAACCTGGGCGAGCAGCTAGAGGCGCACATTCGCCTGGAAGAGCGACATGTGTTCCCCCTCATCGAGGAAACTCTCCCCGAGCATGCTCTCCAGGAGGTAACCTCCCGGCTGGAGGCTTTCGAGCCGGGACCACCTCATGAGCCCTGGGTTGCGGCGGAAGGTCTCTCCTTCGACCCTTGGCCTGGTCCGGGAGACAGCGAAGGTGGGGGCTCGGACTGATACGAGCGGAGACCCTGTAGAGTCGGTCGAGCCGCTACTCTTGCACATGCGGCTGGACCCTTTCGAAGGGTCCCTGATACTTGCCAACCGCCGGAGTGACGAGATAGCCACGGTGACCAATTGGGAGAGTGAGGAAGCGATGTGTGCCACCGAGGGCCCTCTTACTGGTTACTCGCCTTCGGCGCCGAAGCTGCCGGTGGAGAAGTAACTGGCTTGGATAGGTACGAGGTCGTCTCCTCGGAGGCGTGGCGAGCGCGACCTTAGTGTGGCTTTAGCTCAGCGTTTAGGGGCTTTACTCGTTATTCACCCAACAGTATGGACAAAGATGTTCCGCGAGGCTCGCTCCAGACCAGAATCGGTGGCATCATGCTGAGAGACTAATGGCTACAAGAAACCCACGAGGTATGGGGATCCTGCGGTTGGCAGCCGCCATCCTCCTCATAGGAGGCCCGGTCCTGGGGATAATCTTCAGGTCGTGGGGCTTGGGGAGCATGGTGTTCGGCCTCGGGGCGATCGTACTTGGGATTCGGCAGGTAAGGCTAGGAGAGCATCGCAGCGAACGCTTCATCGGGGTAGGACTCTTGCTGGGTGGAGCGTTTACCGCGGTGGAGGGCTTGGTGCGCCTCTTGTTCTGAGCGTACCCCTTACGCTCAGGTGCCGCTCTACTTCTTTGCAATCTTGTAGTGGTCGTCGCTCAGACGATCTTGTCCTCCTCGATCAGGTAGGCATGCCCCTCGATCTTGTGGCTTCGAGAAGACGATCAACACCAACTTCTCCTTCCACCCCCACCACCATACATTCATGAGGTGGCTTCTAGAATGTGCATTCTCACGGAAGTCCGCACGCCGCATAGTGCATAGGTGGCCGAGTAAGACGTGACCAGCTCGGGTACGATAATTTAGTGTGAGGTAAGGGCAGCGATGAGGGTGAGCATGAACGTCACCATCATCGGCGCCAGGAATATGGGGCGTGGCATCGGCCACCGGCTGGTGGCCGGCGGACACGACGTGACGGTAGTGGACAGGGACCGGGAGGAGGCCGGGCGGCTCGCCGAAGAATTGCGCGGCGCAGCACGGGGCGGAGCGACCGTCGAAGCGGCCGGCCCTGGCGCGGAGCTAAGCGGCGATGTGGTGATCCTCGCGGTGTACTTTCCGGGGAACCTCGAGATCGCCAGGGATCTGGGGGACAGTCTCGCAGGCAAGGTCGTGGTAGACATATCCAACCCCTTAAACGAGACCTTCGATGGGCTCGCCACCGCGCCGGGCACCTCGGCAGCCGAGGAGGTGGCACAGAGCGCACCGGCCGGCGCGAGGGTCGTCAAGGCCTTCAACACCAGCTTCTCGGGGACGCTGGTCGAAGGCCAGGTGGCAGGCGAGCCGCTCGATGTGCTCATCGCCGGGGACGAGGAGGCCAAGGAGCGGGTGGCTCAGCTCGTGCGCGACGGGGGTTGCGGGCCATCGACGTGGGTCCTTTGGAGCTCGCTAGGGAGCTTGAGGGTTTGGGGTTCCTCAGGATGATGCTACAGCCGCCGCTGGGGTTGAACTTCCGGAGCGCCTGGAAGCTTATTAGCTAGGCGGTACTCGCACCCTTCAAAAACCGGCGACTCGACAAGGAGGATGAACATAATGACCTACACGCTTCCGGCTGATGTAGACGAGCGTCCGGTGGTCATCGACGGCGCGGGGACACTCGGGCGCCAGATCGCCGCGGTGTACGCGGCGGGCGGCACCGACGTGCGCATCTTCGACCTCTCGGCACAGCAGCGCCAGGCAGCCCGCGACT
>Ga0081538_10001593_pt1 | contig 23288 bp, 21 predicted proteins | sample TabmetS5T2R1_FD_71022 | JGI IMG/M metagenome (GOLD analysis project Ga0081538, IMG submission 71022) | Tabebuia heterophylla rhizosphere microbial communities from the University of Puerto Rico - S5T2R1 | ecosystem: Host-associated > Plants > Roots > Rhizosphere ... | reverse complement strand
ATGCGCTGTCGCATTCCACCCGAGAATTGGTGTGGATAGGCCTTGACGCGCTGCGCTGCCCCCGGGATCTGGACTCGCTGCATAAGGCGGATCGCCTGCGCCTGTGCGTCGGACTTGTTCATGCCGCGGTGCTTGCGGAACATTTCGGCAATCTGCCAGCCCACAGGAAAAACTGGATTGAGTGCGGACAGTGCGTCCTGGAAGACCATGGAGATCTCCGGACCACGGACCCGGCGCCGGTCCGAGTCGCTCATGGCAAGGATGTTCTTCCCGCAGTAGCGCACCTCACCGCCGGTGATGAATGCGGGCGGGGAGTCCAGAATTCCCATGATGGCCTGCGCGGTCACCGACTTCCCTGATCCAGATTCCCCGAGGATCGCCAGTGTCTCGCCCTCATGAAGATCAAACGACACACCATTGATGGCCTTGGCGACTCCGTCTCGAGTGCGGAACTCGACCTGTAACTGGTCGACCTCGAGCAGCAGTCCGTCGACGGGTTGCCAGGTGCCACGGCTATCGAGGACTTCGACCGTGGGCGCTCCGCCGGTTCCCGCTGATAACGTCATCACGACCTCCCTATCGCAATCGCGGATCGAGGGCGTCGCGGACCACATCGCCCATCATGATGAATGCCAGCACGGTCAGCGACAGGAAGAGGCTGGGAAAGAACAGCATGTGCGGCGCGGCTCTGATCATGCCAATACCCGAGGCCTCGGAGATCTGAATGCCCCACGAGATGGCGGGCGGCTGCAGCCCGACACCCAGGAAGGACAAGGTGGCCTCGACGGAGATGTAAACACCAAGGTTGATGGTGGAGACCACGATCACCGAAGCCAGCGAGTTGGGCAGAATGTGGGAGCCGATGATCCGGGTCGGAGACGCGCCAAGGGCCCGGGCGGCCTGGACATAGTCATTCGGCTTGACCTGCAGCACGCTGCCACGCATTAGCCGCATGATCACCGGCCAGCCGAGGATGCCGAGCACAAACGCCACCTTCCCCACCTGCAGAAGAAATGGCGTTGTCAATGGATCGCTGGGGAACAGGTAGAGGAACAAAATCCCGCCCAGAAGCAGTGGAATGCCCAGGAAGATTTCCCCAATGCGACTGAGCACTGAATCCATCCAGCCCGCTCGGTAACCAGCGATGACGCCAATGAACGAGCCGAGTAAAGCCACAAACAAGGTGGCGTAGATGCCGACCAAGATCGAGGCTCGGGCACCGTAGATGGTGCGGGCATAAACGTCGTAGCCCTGGTTGTCCCGACCGAACCAGGCGTCGGGCGAGGGTGCCTCCCGCGCCTTGGAGAGATCGGCCAGGTGCGGGTCGGTGTTGGTGAACAACTGGGGGAACGCGGCCATGATGACAAAGAACACGATCAAAGCTGCCGAGATCCAGAACATCGGCCGATGGCGGAGATCCGCCCAGGCGTCGGTGCCGAGCGACCGGGCTTTCTCGCCCTTGGTTGGAGCGCTCAGCGGCGCCTCGGGCCCCCCGGTTGCGTCGGTGGTGATCGGGACTACGGAGGCGGTGTCCAGGGCCGGGTCGGTGTCAGTCATGAGAGATCCTCGGATCCAGGAAGCCGTACAAAATGTCGACCAGAAGGTTGACTAACAAGTAGATGAGAACCAGGCAGAGGACGGTGCCGACCACCGATGTGCCGTCTTTCTGGGTGATGCTGCGGTAGAGGAAGTTCCCGATGCCGTTGATGTTGAAAATCCGCTCGGTGACAATGGCTCCGCCCATCAGCGCCCCGATGTCGATACCGATATAGGTGACAACCGCGATCAGCGAGTTACGCAGCGTGTGTATGCCCACCGTGCGTGCATTGCTCAGTCCCTTCGCCTTGGCAGTGCGAACGTAGTCCGCGCGCAAGTTCTCGGACAGGTTGGCCCGCATCAGCCGGGCGATATAGGCCAGTGATGCCGAGGCCAGCACGAAGGCGGGCATGATCAGCTGGTAAGTGGTGCCCTGCGTCGCAGTGACCGGGAACCAACCCAGGCGGACTCCGAAGATCAGCTGGGCGAAACTCCCGATCACGAAGATCGGAATGGAGATCAGCACTAGGGTGCTTACGGTTACCAAGGAGTCGATGAACTTTCCTCGCCGGATCCCGGCGAGCACGCCAGCAGCGATGCCGATCACGGATTCGATGATCAGGGCCATGACACCGAGCTTGAGCGTGGTCGGCCAACGTGCGGCCAGTTCGTCGACCACCTTGTTTCCGAAGAAGTTCGTGCCGAGGTCACCCTGCAGCAGGTTGCCCATGTAGAGCAGGTACTGAACGATCAACGGCTTGTCGAGGTTGTAGTCGGCTCTGAACTTGGCGATATAGCCCTCCGGGCAGGGCCGCTCACCGCAGCGTCCGACTGTCGGATCACCGAGGGCGAAGACCGCGACGTAGATGATGAACGTGACACCGATGATGACCGGGATCATCTGCAGCAGCCGGCGAATGATGTACTTGCCCACCCCGACCCCCTCTCAAAAGGTTCGGAAGAGCTTCCTGCACGGAAACATAGCGTCGGCCCGCTGAATTTGCTCCAGCGGGCCGACGCGTTCAGCGAGGTTTCACGGGCTTGCCGTTCACTTCACTTTGATCGCCGCGAAATCGAGGACGCCGAAGGCGTTGATCTTCACGTCGGTGACCTTTTCCGACCAGACGCCCGTAGTCTTCGGGTACCACAGCGGTGCGGTGGGGAAGTCGGTGGCCAGCAAAGCTTCGGCCTGCTGATAGAGCGCGTTGGCCTCGTCAGGGGACAGCGCAGCCGCCGCCTCGGTGGTCAGCCGGGTGAACTCCGGGTTGTCGTAATGCGTCCAGTTGGAATCTGCACCTTTGGCGTAGATCGGCACCAGGAAGTTCTCAATAGATGGGTAATCCATCTGCCACGAGCTGCGGAAGATGCCCTTGATTTCATTGGCGTCGATCTTCTTGTTGTATGTGGCGAAGTCGACGGTGGGCACTGCGGTGCACTCGATGCCGAGCGTGTTCTTGATCGAGTTGCAGACAGCCTCCGACCAAGCCTTGTTCGGCGCGTCGGCGTTATAGGTCATCGTCAGCGTGCCTTTGTAACCGCCGTTCGCTTCGAAAGCTGACTTCGCCGCGGCCGGGTCGAACTTGCAGGAGTCACCGCAGGCGTCGGCCTTGTAGCCATCCACCACCGGGGAGACCCAGCCGGTGGCCGGTGTAACCGTGTTGTTCCAGATCTGCTTGGTGATCAGATCGCGGTCGATGGCACGCGAGATCGCCTTGCGCAGGTCGGGCTTGTCCTTCAGCTGCGGATCATTAGGAGAGAAGTTGATCCAGCTGATTCGGCCGGCCTCGCGTTGAGTGTTGCGGTCAGGGAAGTCGGTTTGGTACGCGTCGCCGATGAACTGGTCTTGCGGAATGTTGCTCTCGTCAATGTAGTCGAGGCTTCCGGCCACGGCATCGGCATAGGCCGCTGCCGGGTCTTGATAGATCCGGAAGGTCAGCTTGTCCACGTTCGCTGGCGAGGTGCCGGAGTAGTCGGCGAACTTGGACATCACGTACTCGGTGTTGCTGATTGAGTCGATCTTGAACGGCCCGGCGCCAATCGGCTTTTCCTCGAAGGCCTTCGGGTCGGCGAAGAAGGAGTCGGGCAGCGGAGCGAAGGCCGAGTAGCCAAGCCGCACCGGCAGGTTCGAGACCGGCTCGCTGGTCTGGATGGTGAAGGTCATGTCGTCGACAACCTTCAGGCCTGACATCGTCTTGGCCTTCGGATTTTCCTTGCACTCCGTGTCGGGGCACTGCACGTCCTCGTACCCCGCGACTGGCGCGTAGAAGTAGCTGCCGGCTTGACCGTTGGGGCCATAGGCGGTGTAGTTCCAGGCGTCTACGAAGTTCTTGGCCTTGACGTCGGTACCATCGTGGAACTTGTACGGCTTCAGCTTGACGGTAAACATCTTGTTGTCGGAGGTCTCGATCGACTCCGCGATGTCGTTCTCCGGGGCGGCGTTCTCGGTGTTGTACTCGACCAACTTCGCCGTCATTGCGTCGATCATGTCGCCGCCGCAGGCCTCGCTCGTCCCTCCCGGAATGAGCGGGTTCTCCGGCGTACAGCCGGCAACGACGACCTCCCCGCCGGCCTGACCAGCAGGCTGACTGGCCTGAGACTGTGGCTCCGTACCGCCACCGCCACACGCCGTCGCAACTAGTGCGAGGGACGTGAGAGCGGCGGCGGTCATCGTGCCAGTTCTTCCACGCATCCGATGTCCTCCTCCAATATGCGCCTCGGTCGGGCGCATCAAACTGACATTGAGAGTCGAAGGGCTCCCAAGGGAACGAAACAGTTCTAAATCACCAAACTAATACCCACAAGACTTATCGGTTACCACGGGGTAACACGCAACATGATTGTGATCAGACCGATCTGCGGCAACACACCCAAGCCAGCCTGCCTTCGGGTGCTACGCAATTCTGAGTATCGCTGACAGTGACTATGTCGTTGGTGTGAACGACGAAGTTTCTGTGTGGACCTGATGAATCGGGTACCCGATGAGCACATCGAGCATGATCAACAATGACAACGCGCCGCGATCAGTTGCCTCGGGGAACGCCGTTGAGCACCTGTGGTTGCACTTCACTCGAATGTCCACTTTTGCGGCCAAACCGGCGCCGATCATTGAATGCGCATTCTTCAGCCCAGGCTCAGGGCACATTTCCAGAGACAGAGCACAATCCCCTGCTTCACGACGATTCTTCGATGGTCCATGATTCGGGAATGACGCTGTCGGTACGCAGGCTGGAGCCGAACGACGCTGAGGCTGCGCAACACCTTGGCATGGAGGCATTTGGGGTGCCGAGCGCTCCGCCTGCGAGCCCGGCAACCATCGATAAGCCGGGCATGAGCTGGTATGGGGCGTTTGACGATGACCTGCTAGTTGCGCAGTTGATCGACCGTCAATACGACGCATACTTCGGCGGCGTGCCCGTGCCCACCTGTGGCGTCGCAGGCGTCACGGTTGCAGCTGAGCATCGGGGGCGAGGCATTCTTACGCCGCTCTTCACAAGGTTGCTCCGCGACGCGAAGCAGCGTGGGGCGTTGATCTCTACGTTGTTTCCATCGGCGCCGAGGATTTATCGCAGGTTCGGTTACGAGATGATCGCGGAGTATGTGACAGTCGAGGTACCAAGCCAGGCCCTGGCTGCGGTGCCGCAGCCAACCGCGATTCAGACTCGACGTGCAACTGCTGCCGACTTCGACGCTATCCGTGGGATCTACGACGCCTGGGCCATCGAGCAGAATGGTCCGCTAAGCCGACGCGGTGTTTCCTTCACGGCGACAGCCGAGGACTTCATTAATAGCTTCACGGGCGTAACTGCTGCCGTCGATCTCAACGACACGATCTGCGGATTCGCATCGTGGCGCCGCGGTGAGGGCGTCGGGCACGGCGCGAGCATCACGGTCTCCGACCTGTTGGCTACCACTGCGGATGCCTACCGAGCACTGCTCTGGGTGATCGGCAGCTTCGCAAGTGTCGCAGCCACGGTCAAGATCGACACGTCCGGAGATGATCTTGCACGGCTATTTCTGCCAAGTAACGACTGGAAGATGATCTCGGCATTCCCGTACCTGCTGGCGATCTTGGATGTAGCCGAGTCGCTGACCCGGCGTCGGTATCCGCCGAGCATGGCGGCAACCCTGCGGTTTCAGGTCGATGGCCACTTCCTGCCAGAGAACAACCACGCGTACGAGCTCACGGTGAGTGACGGATGGGCTACATGCTCGAATGCCGATCATGCTGATCGGACCTTTACCCCACACGGCCTGTCGCTTCTCTATGCGGGTGCCCAATCCTGTGCCAACCTGCGACTCGCTGGACACCTTGACGGCGGAGACGTGAAGGAAGATCTGGACTGGGACGCCCTCTTCGGTGGGCGCCAGCGGCACATTCGCGACTACTTCTGATCTAAGGTCGTCGGCGCATCAGGTTGGCGCGAAACGGAACTCAACCACGTCGCCGTCCGCCATCAGGTAATCCTTCCCTTCCAGACGCACTTTGCCCTTGGCACGGGCATTCTGCATCGACCCGGCAGCGACAAGATCATCAAAAGAAACGACTTCGGCTCTGATGAAGCCCTTCTGGAAATCAGTGTGGATGACGCCGGCCGCTTCTGGGGCCGTGGCCCCCTTGCGGATGGTCCAAGCCCGTGCCTCCTTCGGGCCTGCTGTCAGGAATGTCTGTAAGCCGAGCGCGTCAAAGCCGACACGGGCCAAGACATCCAAACCAGGCTCGGCGATGCCCATCTCAGCAAGGAACTCTCGTGCCTCTTCGGGTTCCATCTCGACCAGCTCGGATTCGATTTTGGCGTCTAGAAAGATCGCCTCGGCGGGCGCCACAAGCCCGCGTAACCGCTGCTTGAATGCCTCGTCAGCCAGCTCATCGGAGTCGCAGTTGAAAACGTAGAGAAACGGCTTCGTGGTCAGCAGGAAAAGTTCACGAAGTGGTTCGCGATCCAGGCCGGCGGCGAAGATCGTTCGACCGCTGTCGAGCACTTGTTGCGCCTGTTTGACAGCGGCGAGCGCCGCTGACCTGTCTTTGTTGATCTTGGCTTCCTTCTCCAGCCTGGGCAGCACTTTCTCGATGGTCTGTAGGTCGGCCAAGATCAGCTCGGTCTCGATGGTCTCGATGTCGCTAGCTGGGTTCACCGCACCATCGACATGCGTTATATCAGGGTCGTTGAATACCCGGGTTACCTCACAGATCGCATCCGCTTCGCGAATGTGGGACAGGAAGGCGTTGCCCAGGCCTTCTCCTTTGCTTGCGCCCCGCACGATGCCGGCGATGTCGACAAAGTTCACAGTTGCGGGCACCATACGTTCGGAATTGAAAAGGTCTGCCAAGACCGCCAATCGCGGGTCTGGCACGCCCACCACCCCGATATTCGGATCGATCGTGGCAAACGGGTAGCTAGCCGCCAAGGCGTCGTTGCGGGTCAGTGCGTTGAACAGCGTTGACTTGCCTGCGTTGGGTAGTCCGACGATGCCGATCGTGAGTGCCACGGGCGACAAGCCTAGGACGTGAATTCCGGCTGGGCGCAATCAATCTTCAGCGGCGAGGAAGACCTCCATAGCGCGGCTCAATGCGAGAGCGTCCTGGGTGCCGGCCAACTCGCGAGCCGAGTGCATGGAGAGCGTAGGGATGCCTACGTCGACTGTGGCTATCCCGAGCCGGGTCGCCGTCAGTGGACCGATAGTGGAGCCGCACGGCACTGCGTTGTTGGTCACAAACTCCTGGGTACGAATCCCGGCTGAGCGGCAAATTCGCCGCCACAGGGCGGCGCCTCGAGCGTCAGTCGCATAACGCTGGTTGGCGTTGATCTTGAGCAGCGGACCGGCGTTGAGCATCGGCTGGTTGACCGGATCATGCCGACCGGGATAGTTGGGGTGTATCGCATGACCGGTGTCCGCCGAGAGGCAGAATGACTGCGCCAGAGACCGATACCGCTCATCGAGCGTCGCTCCGAGGCCGGAAGAGATCCGGCTCAAGATATCGGCAAGGACCGGTCCAGCGGCACCGCTACGTGAGGCGCTGCCCAGCTCTTCATGATCAAATGCTGCAACCATCTGGATCACATCGCCCTGGTTGGCGTTGATCAACGCGACGATGCTCGCGTGCATGCTGCTCAGGTTGTCGAGCCGGCCCGCGGCAAAGAACTCCTGATGCGGTCCAAAGACCGCCGGCGCTGCGGTGTCATACACCCTCAAGTCGTAGCCGTCGATCTCACCGATAGCGCAGCCGGCTGCCTGCGCTACATGATCAAGAACATGAATCCCCGGGTGGCCGACGCTCCAGACTGGTGCGGTATGGGCTTGCTTATCCAGCTTCAGGCCTTCGTCATTCACACTTCGATCAAGATGAATAGCCAACTGTGGAATCCGCATGATCGCTTCCGTGCGAACCAGCAACATGGTGCCGTCAGCAAGGATGAGTCGACCTGCCAAACCAAGCTCGCGGTCCAACCATGAATTGAGCAGCGGAGCGCCGTAGATCTCGACACCGACCTGTTGCCAGCCATAAGCGCTGATGTCCGCCTTCGGCTTGAGCGTGAAGCCAGTCGAATCGGTGTGCGAGCCAAGGATCCGGAACGGCGTTCGTGATCTTGCGTTGTTCGGAATTCGCCAGGCAATAAGAGCGCCGTCGCGTACGACGTAATGACCACCGGGATCCGAGCTCCACGCATCAGACTCCTGCTGCTCAGCGAAACCTGCCACAGCCAGTCGGCGCGCGCCCTCGGCCGCCGCATGGTGCGAAGATGGTGAAGCCTCCACAAAAGCGCCAAGGTCGGCAACATGATCAAGCGCGGAAGGCATGGTTCCAACTTAAATCAACGCCTGGACCGGCTCAGATCCAGCCATGAATGGCATGGTTCGCGGTGCTGCCTCCGACGTTTTGTCGCCGGGCACCGGCAAGATCTTGGACATGGATGGTGTGACGGTCATTGCGCTGATCGGTGGCCTAGTCGTGGGACTCCCACTTGGGAGCGTCGCCGGCTGGCTGATTGCGCGTGCCCGCCAGCAGGCCGATTCGGCGCAGGCTCAGATGTTGATCGCGCAGTCGCACGGAGAAGCAGCTACCGCACGAGCCGAAGCCGCACATGCTAGGGCAGAAGCTGCCCAGGCGCGCAGCGACGTGGCCGAAGCACGTAGCGAGGCAGCGGCGGCCCAAGCCGAGGCTGCCCAGGTATCGGCGGAGGTGGCCCGCGCAATCGCCCAGCGCGACGCTGCCCTTGATCGGGTCAAGGAAATCTCCGCTGACCGGCAATCCATGATCAACCAGTTCCGGGTGCTTTCGGCTGAGACGCTTGACCGGCAGGGCCAGGCCGCTGATGTTCAAGCAGAATTACGACTCAGGGCAACCGAGCAGCTCATGACTCCGGTTCGGGAAAGTTTGGAGAAGTTCAACTTCCGGCTGACTGAGGTGGAAAAGGAGCGCGCCGCCATGTCGGCTGAGCTGCGTTCCCAAGTCAGCCATGTGCAACAGACCGGCGAGACGCTGCGCCGCGAGACCGCTGCCCTGGTGAACGCCTTGCGCAAGCCGCAGATCCGTGGCTCTTGGGGTGAGACTCAACTCAAGCGCGTCGCCGAGCTGGCAGGCATGATCGAACGCTGCGATTTTGATCTTCAATACACCACCAAGGATGACGACCGGGTACTTCGGCCGGACATGCGCGTGAATCTGTCCGAGGGCAAGCACGTGTTTGTGGATGCGAAGGTGCCGCTTAATTCGTTTCTCGAGGCCGCTGAAACCGACGACCAGCAGCTTAAAGCTGACGCCCTCGCCCGCTACGCGCGAAACGTGCGGACGCACATCGACCAGCTTTCTTCCAAGCAGTATTGGAAAGCGGCAGAGACTCCTGAGTTCGTGGTGCTCTTCCTGCCCAACGAAATGTTCTTCACTACAGCCCTTGATCAAATTCCAGATCTGTATGACTACGCAGCAGCGCGCGATGTGGTAATTGCCACACCGACCACACTCATCGGCATGCTGCGCGCCGTGGCGTACGGCTGGCGGCAGGCGGCATTAGCAGAGAGCGCCAACGAAGTCTTCCGGCTCGGCCGCGAGCTGCATGAGAAGCTAGGCCTGCTCGGTAACCGCTTCGACAAACTGGGACGCGCGCTACGTAGCTCGGTGAATGCCTACAACGAAACCATCGCCACCGTAGAGGGCACAGTGCTGGTGCGGGCTCGAAAGTTCCGTGACCTCAAGGTCAGTGAGAGGGAACTGCCTGGACCGACCCAAATCGATGAGCCGGTACGACAGATCCAGGCTGCGGAGCTGGTTGATGATGCAGTCCAGGTGGAACCGATGGTTGGACGGAGCAGGCGACGACGCTCGACAGCGATTCCCGAGGCCGCCGAGCTATACCGATCTGACCCCGACCTGACTGAGTTGATCGAGGAAGATTCGGGAGCTGAACCGGACCGGGGTGCGCAATCTTCGTGATCTTCACGGAACGATACGCACTTCCTCAATCCTTGATGGCGTCCTTGCGGAGATCCTTCCGCAGCTCGGGCGGCAACGCGAAGACCAAGGATTCCTCGGTGAGCCGCTCCTCGCGCGCAGGAGGAAATCCCTGATCGACCAGGTAGTTCAAAACGCCTTGCACAAGATCATCCGGAACCGATGCACCGCTGGTGACACCGATGGAATCAACTGCATCGAGCCAAGCAGGATCGATCTCGGTGGCGTTGTCGATCCGGTAGGCAGCATTAGCTCCTGCCTCCAGCGCAACCTCTACCAGACGCACAGAGTTAGAAGAGTTGGCCGAACCGACGACGATGACCAGATCGCTATGAGCTGCGATTTGCTTGATCGCGAGCTGCCGATTCTGCGTCGCATAGCAAATGTCATCGCTTGGCGGGTCCTGTAAGAGCGGGAACCTCTCGCGGAGTCTGTTGACGGTCTGCAATGTCTCGTCAACGCTCAGGGTGGTTTGGCTCAGCCAGGCCAGTCGTGATGGATCAGACACTTCTAGTTGATCAACATCATCGGGTGACTGCACGAGGGTAATGTGTTCGGGCACCTCGCCAGTCGTACCCTCTACCTCCTCGTGGCCAGCGTGACCAATCAACAAGATCTGCAGGTCGTCGCGGGCAAACCGTCGCGCCTCATGGTGCACCTTGGTCACCAGCGGGCAGGTCGCGTCAATCGCCTTCAGTCCCCGGTCCTTTGCCTCCTGATGGACGGCCGGCGACACGCCATGCGCCGAAAAAACCACAGTCGATCCCTCTGGAACCTCGTCCAGCTCGGCGACGAAGACGGCGCCCCGCTCCTCCAGGCTCTCCACAACATGCCGGTTGTGCACAATCTGCTTGCGGACGTACACCGGCGGTCCGTAGGTCTGCAGCGCCTTCTCCACGGTGATTACCGCGCGATCGACGCCGGCACAGTAGCCACGGGGTGCGGCCAGCAGAACCTGCTTTGGGCGGCGCTCCGTAGGGCTTGCCGCTGCCTGGACTCTCTCGGTCACCGGCTCAGTGTAGGTGCTGCCGGCGGATCAGCCGGATCGCGAGCGTCGGCATTGCGCGAGCGATCACGAAAGTGAAGTGGCAGTCGGCGGTACTACGCTCGCGGGGTGGCCCTGGAATCCTCACCTGAGCACCCGCAACCGTTACGTGTCATCGCACGTGCGGTACGCGGCTGGGTGGAGCGACTTGGTGCGGTGTGGGTGGAAGCGCAATTGATCGAGATCAATCGACGCTCTGGGACACGCACGATTTTCCTGACCCTGCGCGACAAGCTCGCCGAGGTTTCGGTTTCGGTGACCACCTCGCCGATGACACTCGATTCGGCCGGGCCGTTGACTGAAGGCGCGACCGTCGTCGCTCGGATCAGGCCGACGTACTTCGAGAGTTCGGGCCGATTCATCTTTTCCTGTGACGCCATCACACCGATTGGCGAGGGCCGCTTGCTGGCTCGGCTGGAGCAGACCAAGCGTTTGCTGCAGGCTGAGGGGCTATTCGACCTCTCCCTGAAGAAGTCGCTGCCCTTCCTCCCCAAAGCTGTCGGCCTCGTCACCGGCGAAGGCAGTGCTGCCGAGCGCGACGTCGTGGAGAATGCGCGGCGGCGCTGGCCGGCAGTGCGAATAATCGCCCGTTACGCGCTCGTCCAAGGACCCCAGGCCTGCGAACAGCTCATTGGCGCGGTGCAACAACTGGACCGGCATCCCGATGTTGAGGTGATCATCATTGCTCGCGGTGGTGGCTCGGTGGAGGATCTGCTTCCGTTCTCAGACGAGGGCCTGATCCGAGCCGTTGCCGCCTGTAGTACGCCGGTCGTCAGTGCTATTGGGCACGAGTCTGATAGCCCGATCCTTGATCTGGTTGCCGACTACCGTGCCTCGACACCAACCGATGCTGCGAAGCGAGTTGTGCCGGACGTTGCCGAGGAAAAAGCTCGGGTGCATCAGGCTCGGCAGCGAATGCTCCAGGCCGTGTCGGGCCTCGTCGGCCGCCAGCAGGAGTTCCTCGATGCTGTCCGCTCCCGTCCCGTGCTTATGGATCCGATGGCAACGTTTGGCCGGCGCTATGAGCAACTCGTTGATCTTCGGCACCGGGCCAATCGGGCAATTAGCTCGGCGATCGAACGGGAATCGGCCCTGGTCGGGCATCATCTTGCTCGGGTGCGCGCGATGTCCCCGCAGGCCACACTGGAACGCGGCTATGCCATCCTGCTCGATCGCGATGGCGCAGCAGTCCGGTCGGTGGATCAGGTTCAGGCTGGCGAGGATCTTGTCGGGCAGCTGGCCGACGGGCAGCTGTCGGTCGAGGTACGCGACGTGAGACCGCGAGGAGGGGCATGACGGATCGGGGGTCCGAACCCGACACGCTCAGTTATGAGCAGGCGCGCGAGGAGCTGGTGACCATCGTGCAGCGGCTTGAGTCGGGTGGTGTTGCGCTGGAGGAGTCACTGGCTTTGTGGGAGCGCGGCGAGCAGCTGGCCGCCATCTGCCAGGCCTGGCTGGACGGTGCCAAGGCGAAGATCGAGGCTGCTCGCCAGAGGGATCAGGCGACAGAGTGATGCCCGGCGTCAGCCGCTGGAACAACGCATGTCAGACGCTGAAACGACGCTGAAACGACGCCGGCAAGCCTCAACTACTCGACAGCGTGGAGGCGTACGCCTCCAATGCCTCATAGGGCAGATCGGCAGTTATCACGGTGGTGACATTCGGGCCCCGCAAGACAAGCGACCTGGTTCGTCCATCGGGACTGATCAGCCGTTGCCAGGTCTGACCCGCGACGACGCTGCTTCCGTCCGGCGTCCCGGCCCGAGACTGCTGATCAACTAGCTCGTCGGGACGTAGATCGCCCTGATTGAGGTCGATGAACACCTCATCCGGGGTCAGAAAACCGAGCTGCCAGAGATTGCGCGGAGAAGCTTCGCCGTTCAGGTGGGGCCTGCCCTGCGGCACCCAGGCGACGCGGGTGGCCCGCCAGCCGTTCGGGAGGTTGGTCGGCGCCATGACTGGGTACGGGGCCTCTTTCCGCGCCGTAGCGAGCACCGGCTTCCAATCGACTTCCTTGACCGGATGGTCTTCAGGGACACTCGTAAAGATGATCGTGATCACGACAACCGGAATCAGAATCAAGGCAAGCGACCGGATCAAGTCGCCCGCCGTTGCCTGCCTTGCCGTACGCGCCACATCCCAATCTTCACAGAGAGGCCAAAATGATGTGCGTCGATGGCTTCTTGTGTAAGTGGTCATCAACGACGTTGCTTAATCGATTTAGAGTTGCTGACTTGTGACCACTTCGGTTCCACGGAGCAACACCAGCGAGTGGAGCACTGAAATCGAAACTGTGCAGACTCTCGCCCGCCACGATGGCCCGCGAGGTGAAGTGGTCCTGCGACGCCGAATTGCTAACGGGCGCAGGGTTGAGGAGTTGATCATCAACGGCGCGTTCGCGATGGACAGCAGCGAAACCTCAACAGAGTGTTTGCTGGCCGAGCTGGCGCTGCCGACCGGTCGCGCACAGCGGGTACTGATCGGCGGGCTGGGTTTGGGCTACACCGTCGATGCGGTTGCGGCTAAGGAGGTCGACGCGATTGATGTCGTGGAGATCGAGGAGTGTCTGATCGAATGGGCAAACCAGGGAGTGACAGCAACGCTGGCAGCAGTTGCCTCTAACCCACGAGTGCACCTGCATGCCACGGATATCAAGCCCGTTTTGGAAGGCGCGGTCGATGAACCTATTGGACCGTGGGACGCGATTGTGCTCGACGTGGACAACGGACCTGACTTCTTGATCCATGGAGAGAATCGCACGCTCTACACCCGGACTTGGCTCAGCCCGGCGTACTCTCAGCTCACCGCTGGTGGCACTCTTGCCGTTTGGTGTCAGCACCCTGCGCCACAACTGCTCGCGATCCTGGAAGGAATTGCATCATCCGCTCAGGAGCACGTAATCGACACTTCCCGTGGCAGGCGCAGCTTCCCATACACCATCTACACGATCTCCAGGCTGAAGCACTCCCCTGTCGGAGCTAGGTAAGAATGTGCCCATGACACAGCCAACTGATACAGCCCCAAGCGATAGTGCACAGCATCGTATTGAGCGCGACACTATGGGCGAGGTAAGGGTTCCAGCCAAAGCCTTGTGGAAGGCCCAGACTCAACGCGCAGTCGAGAACTTTCCGATCTCGGGCGTTCCGATCAACTCAGAGCTGATTGGAGCCCTCGGGCTGATCAAGGAGGCAGCCGCCAAGACCAATGCGCAGCTGGGAGTCTTGAACCAGGAGGTCGCCGAAGCGATAGCAAAGGCCGCGAGCGATGTGGCGGCCAACAAGTACGACAGCGAGTTCCCGCTCGACGTCTTCCAGACCGGTTCCGGCACCTCGAGCAATATGAACGCCAATGAGGTGATCGCCTCACTGGCCACTGCAAAGCTCGGCCAGACGATACATCCCAATGATCATGTCAATGCGTCGCAGTCGAGCAATGACGTCTTTCCAAGCGCCATTCACATTGCGGCCACCTACCACCTGGTCTATACCCTGCTGCCAGCGCTGCGCCATCTGGCTGAGGCGCTCGGCCGGAAGGCCACCGAGTTCGCCGAGGTCGTCAAGTGCGGCCGTACGCATTTGATGGATGCCACTCCGGTTACCCTCGGCCAGGAGTTCGGCGGCTACGCGGCCCAAATTCGTCACGGTATCGAGCGCGTGGATGCCGCCTTGCCGCGAGTGGCTGAGCTGCCCCTCGGCGGAACCGCAGTTGGCACCGGGATCAATACGCCGGCAGGCTTCGCAGAGTCTGTGATCTCCATGATCGTGGAGAAGACTGGTCTCCCGCTGACCGAGGCACGTGATCATTTCGAGGCGCAAGGCGCGCGGGACGGGCTGGTCGAGGCCTCGGGCGTACTGCGGACCATCGCAGTGAGCCTGTACAAGATCGCCAACGACTTGCGGTGGATGGGCTCCGGCCCTCGCGCTGGCCTCGGAGAGATCGCGCTACCCGACCTGCAGCCGGGATCCTCGATCATGCCGGGCAAGGTCAATCCGGTGATCTGTGAGGCGACAATGATGGTCACCGCTCAGGTGGTCGGCAACGACACCGCCGTCGCGTTCGCCGGTGCCAGCGGCAACTTTGAGCTCAACGTGATGCTGCCGGTGATCGCCCGCAATCTGCTGGAGTCGATCCAGCTGTTGGCCAACGTGGGCCGGCTGCTCGCCGATCGATGCGTGATGGGCGTCGAGGCGAATGTTGAGCATTGCAGGAAGCTTGCCGAATCCTCACCGTCGATCGTGACCCCGCTGAACCGCTACCTCGGTTACGAGAACGCCGCCTCCGTCGCCAAGCAGGCACTCAAGGAAGGTAAGACCATTCGTGAGGTCGTCATCGAGAACGGTTACGTCGACGACGGTGCTCTAACCGAAGAGCAGCTTGATGCCGCACTGGACGTTCTCGCCATGACGCGGCGGCCAGCTTGATCTCGTCCCATCGCGGCAACATTCGCGGCCCTGTGTGGAGATACGCAGCCCAATCCGGCAGGTAGGGCGCATCCTTAGGGTCAGGGCCGGTCAACAAGCTCAAGGGCGCATTCAGTACCAGCCGTTCGCCCGCTTGAAGCTCCACGCTGAACACGGGCTGCCGTACCGGTCCTTCATGTACTTGATCGCCCAGATGATCTGAGTTGCGGGATTGGTCCTCCAGTCGCCGCCCTCGCTCGCCATCTTGGAGCCTGGCAGGGCCTGGGGGATGCCGTACGCCCCGGAGCTCGGGTTGGTGGCATTAACTCGCCACATGCTCTCCCGGATGATGATGTTGTTGAAACAATCGAACTGGCTTGAGCCATATCCGAACTTGTTCTCCAAGATCTGGCGAGCGATCTCCTTGGGATCGGTCACGCCCGGTTGATAGCCGCGGTTACGCAGCGCCCGTTCACGGGCAGCTTTCTCTTCGGCCGCTTTCTTGGCAGCGGCTGCCAGTTCGGCTTTGATCTTGGCGTGACGCGCAGCTATCGCCTTGGTCTCCAGACCTAACGATTTCGCCCGCTTGGCCGCGTGTTTGGCGGCAACCAGTTGCGACCTGGCCGCGTCGCGATTGTCACGGACCTTGGCAGCCGCCCGTTCAGCGGCCAGCTCGTCGGCTGCGGGCGTAGTGATGGAGACGGTGGGGGCAGGCACCGCGATCGCTGGGGTCTGTTGGCCGGGGCTACTCAGTCCGGCGACCGCTACAGTTGCGACAAACGCTGAGAAGCCAACCCCGACTATGGCATGCTGAGCGAGTCGACGCACGAGGGATACGATGCCACAGATCGTTATCCAAATGTCATCATCTTGAGATGTTGCCGATGCTTAATTCATCGGCAGCCTGTTCAAACCGCAATATCTTCTAACATCTCGGTCACGAGCGCCGCGATCGGCGACCGTTCCGAGCGAGTCAGCGTGACGTGCGCGAAGAGCGGATGGCCCTTGAGCTTCTCGACGACTGCTACCACCCCGTCATGCCGGCCGACTCGCAGGTTGTCACGCTGGGCGACGTCGTGAGTCAAGACGACGCGTGAGTCCTGACCAATCCGGCTGAGCACGGTCAGCAGCACATTACGTTCCAGCGACTGTGCCTCATCAACGACAACGAAGGCATCATGCAAAGAGCGGCCGCGAATGTGAGTAAGCGGCAGCACCTCCAAAAGACCGCGAGCCAAGACCTCCTCAATAACCGACTTCGTCGTCAGCGCGCCGAGGGTGTCGAAGACGGCTTGCGCCCAGGGCGCCATCTTCTCCCCTTCAGTACCGGGCAGGTAGCCCAGTTCTTGGCCACCAACCGCGAACAGCGGACGGAAGACAACAACCTTGGAATGCTGCTGCCGTTCCAAGACGGCTTCGAGTCCGGCACACAATGCCAGCGCCGACTTGCCGGTACCGGCCCGGCCGCCGAGGGAGACGATGCCGATCGAGGGATCCTGCAGCAGTTCCAAAGCGACCCGCTGCTCGGCAGATCGGCCGTGAATCCCAAAAACGTCTCTGTCTGCCTTGATCAGCTTCACCTCTTTGGTCGGCATTACCCGACCGAGGGCAGATCCAGTACCACCCAGCAGCACAACTCCGGTATGACAAGGCAGATCGCGAGCCTCATCCAGCTCGAGCGTCCCATGCTCATACAGCCGGTCGATGTCACCACGAGGCACTTCGATCTCGGCCATCCCAGTCCACTCCGCCTCCACCGCCAGTTCCGCGCGGTACTCCTCGGCGTGCAGGCCGACGGCGGAGGCCTTGACTCGCAGAGGCAAATCCTTTGAAACCAACGTGACCGCGCACCCTTCAGCGGCGAGGTTCAGTGCCACGGTAAGGATGCGTGAGTCGTTGTCGCCCAGGCGGAAGCCGTCGGGCAGCGCCGTAGGGTCGGTGTGGTTCAGCTCCACGCGAATGGTGCCGCCGAAATTGTTGACCGGAACCGGCGAATCGAGGCGACCGTGAATAATCCGCAGTTCGTCCAGGTGTCGTAGCGCGGTACGAGCGAAGTAGCCCAGCTCATTGTGATGGCGCTTGGCCTCCAGCTCGGTGATCACCACAACGGGAAGTACCACATCGTGCTCGTCGAAACGCCGCATGGCGTGAGGATCACTCAGTAGGACCGAGGTGTCGATGACGTAAGTGCGACGGCTTGATGAAGAAGACACGGGACTGCCCTTCTTGGGGGCCGTACGCGATCCGCGCCCGGCCCCACCGTTACGTGGTTGGCCGGGATCGGTGACTGGCAGCGAGCTTGGCTGGTCCGCTGCCCGTCGAGTGACGGTGCGAGTGACGGTGCATGCATCGCCTCCCAGGCGGGCCGCCTTGCTGCGTCCCGCATCTTGACGGTACGTCCGGAGGTGGGTCAAAGGCGAGTGCCACGCCGGGAAAATTCACCTGGTGGCAACCTGAGATGCGCCGAAACCAGCACCGCCACGGACGCTTCAGCGGGCGTCTCTGACGAGGCTGATCCGGACTTTCTGGCCTGGAACCGCCTGTGCGATCCCATCGATGTCATGATCGAGAAGGACGCCGACAACCGGGTATCCGCCGGTGACTGGATGATCAGCCAAGAAGACCACAGGCTCCCCACTTGGCGGGACCTGGATCGACCCGCGTACCACACCCTCGCTGGGCAGTTCCTGCTCAAGACGGGACGCATGACGTTGCAGCGGCTCGCCCGTCAGCCGGACACCAACCCGATCGCTGTGGCTGGAGACCGTCCAGTCGGTCGTGGCTAGCGCATCAAGGTCGGAAAGCCAGTCGTCCCGCGGACCGGGTAATGCGCGCAAGAGGAGGGTTCCGGCTGACAATCCCGGTGTCGGGGCTAGATCGACGTTGGGAAACGTCGCAGGCGCTGGACCAACCGGCAGAATGTCGCCGGTTCGCACGGGCGCCGGTCCTAGCTCTGAGAGGGTGTCGGTCGATCGCGACCCCAGGACGGGTGAAACATCCACGCCACCACGGACCGAGAGATAGCTGCGAAGCCCAATCTGAGGGTTGCCGAGCGTCAGCACCTCGCCATCTGACAAGTTGAACGGACCGAAATAGCCGACGCCGCGACCATCGACCGCAGCCGGCGTCGGAGCACCTGTCAGAGCCAGCTGCACCTCACCATGGGCCCTTATCGACAGACCACCAAAAGTCACCTCGAGCGCTGCGGCAGCATACGGCTGGGCGAGCAGCCGGGCACCAAGCCGGAACGCTGCTCTGTCGGCAGCCCCCGACCGTCCTACGCCGATTGAGGCATACCCGACGCGGCCAAGGTCTTGGACGAGGGTGAGTAGCCCGCTCTCCAACACCTCAAGCGCTCGGTCAGTCGGCATGACTGGGTTCCGATACGTCAGCGAAGCGCACCGTTACGTCGGGCTGGAGCAGCGCGGGTGGTTCCCGAGAGATATCGAAGACAACCGTGTCTGTTTGACCGATCAGCTGCCAGCCGCCAGGCGAGGACCGTGGATAGATGGCACTGAACTCACCTGCCAGTGCCACGCTCCCGGCCGGCACCGAGGTGCGGGGCTGCGAGCGCCGCGGTACGGCGAGTCGCGGATCACCCCAGCTCAGATAGGCGAAGCCCGGCGCAAAGCCGCAGAACGCAACCCGCCAGTCGGTACCAGTGTGTGCGGCGATTACTTCCTCAACACTGAGCCCCGTAAGCCGTGCCACCTCGTCGAGATCAGGCCCGTCATAGTGGACCGGAATCTGAACCACCTGGTCGCTGCTTGCTACCTCGTCGGGAGCAGCAATTGGCAAGTTAGCCAGCGCCTGGCGTACCGGCATGATCGGCGCATCGTCGTCGACCATGATCATCACTGTCGCCGCAGCGGGAACGACGTCCACTACGTCAGCAAATCCCGCAGCGCCAGCTTCGACGGCCTCGCGCACGGCATGGGTAATGGCAAATACCTGATCCAATCCGCCGACCTCGACCAGCACCGCATGCTCCCCACAGGGCAGCAAGTTGCGATGCTCTGTCACGACGCGAAGGGTCGGATCTCGACCCCGGCCTCGACCAGGGCTTTTCGCACGGCGACAGCCATTGCCACCGCCCCGGGGGTGTCTCCGTGAACGCAGATAGACCGCGCCGACACCGCCACTTCAGTGCCCTCGACGGACTGCACCCGGCCGGTGTGCACCATCCGCACCATGCGTTGCGCCACAGCTTCCGGGTCGTGAAGCAGCGCAGCAGGATGGGTTCGGGAAACCAGGGTGGCTTGGGCGGTATACCCACGGTCAGCGAAGGCCTCCGCAACTGTCTGCAAGCCCGCTTGCTCGGCATGGCTGAGCAGCGCCGACCCCGGCAGCCCAAGCAGTGGGAGCGCGGGGTTATATGCGGCTACTGCAGCGGTCACAGCCGCAGCCTGGTGATGATCATGTACGGTCCGGTTGTAGAGAGCTCCGTGCGGCTTGACGTAACGCACTTCCGAGCCCGCGACGCGGGCGAACCCATCCAGTGCAGCGATCTGACAGATCACGTCATTGGTCAAACTCAGCTGATCGATATCAATGCTGCGCCGACCAAAGCCGGCCAAGTCGCGATAGCTGACCTGGGCGCCGATGGCAACGCCACGGCCGGTCGCGACCTCGCAAACCCGGCGCATGGTGTTGGGGTCGCCGGCATGGAAGCCGCAGGCGATATTGGCGCTGGTGACAACCTCCAGCAGGGCGTCATCATCACCAAGAGTCCAGATCCCAAACCCCTCGCCGAGGTCGCTATTGAGATCGACGACAAATGTGGCGGGCAGCTCACTCACGGGGCGTCCATTGGGCGCTTTGCGGAATCGGCGTGCAGATCGATCTTCGAGGTCTCCGGTGCCAGCAGTACGCAGATGATGGTTATCAGCAGCATGATGACCGCGTACACCGACACAGCGATCGAGGTGTCGAACCTGTCCAGCAGGGCAACAGAGATGATCGGCGCAAGTGCTCCGCCGATGATGCCGGCGAGCTGATAGCCCATCGAAGCACCGGTATATCGAACCCTCGTCGGAAACATCTCGGAGATGAACGCCGCCTGCGGCCCGTACATGGCCGCGTGGAAGATCAGCGCGACCACTGTGGCCAGCACGATCAGTGCGAACTGGCCTGTGTCGAGCATCGCGAAGAAGACAAAGACCCAGATGGCTGCGCCGATAGCCCCCGCCAGGTAGACCGGTCGGCGCGCGAGGCGGTCGGACAGGTTGCCGAAGAACGGAATGAGCAGGACCTGGACGGCGGCGGCAATGAGCACGGCATTCAGGGCATAGTTCCGTGGCAGCTTGAGATACGTCGCGACATAGGTGGTGATGAACAGCACGAAGGTGTAGAAGGCAACGTCGACTCCGACGCGCGCGCCGACGGCGAGCAGCACCTGCTTTGGGTAGTGCCGCAGCACCTCAAGGATCGGTGCGCCGGCCTTGGTGTGGGACTCCTCAACCTCGCGGAACAGCGGGCTTTCAGCGATCGTCATCCGGATCCACAGGCCCACCAGCACCAGCAGGCCGCTGAGCAAGAACGGCACCCGCCAACCCCAGCTCAAGAATCCGGGCTCGTCGGTCAGCACGCCCATCAGCGACAAAATTCCGTTGGCCAGGAGCAGTCCGAGCGGAACACCCACCTGTGGCCAGCTGGCGTTGAGACCGCGCCGGTTCGGGCCGCCCGACTCCAGGGTCATCAACACCGCGCCGCCCCACTCGCCACCGAGGCCGAGGCCCTGCAGGAAGCGGAGCGCGACCAGGAGAATCGGGGCCCAGACGCCGATAATGGCGTATGTCGGCATCAAACCGATGAGGAACGTGGCGATGCCCATTAGCAGCAGGGTCACTACCAGGACGTTCTTACGGCCGATCCGGTCGCCGTAATGGCCGAAGATCAAGCCGCCCAGCGGCCGGGCGATGAAGCCGACGGCGTAGGTGGTGAAGGCGAGCAGCGTACCGACCAGCGGCTCGAAGCTGGGAAAGAACAGCTCATTGAAGACAAGAGCCGCGGCCGTCCCGTAAATGAAGAAGTCGTACCACTCCAGTGATGTGCCGATCAGGCTGGCCACAATCACCTTGCGCACCGACGACGGCGCTTTCGGGGCGACGTTCCTGGCGGTGGACATCTGGTGCCTCCTCGACCGGGGCGTGATCTCGTTCAAGCCCCATCCTCGTCGTAAGGGTTGATTCCCAGCCGATCAGTCGCTGAAACGGTCTCTGGACGTTACGTCGCCACGCCGTCAGGTCCGCATCAGCTACCGAAGCGGCGCTCCCTCTGCCCGTACGAGCGCAATGCCCGGATGAAGTCGACCTTTCTGAAGTCAGGCCACAGCGCCTCACAGAAGTAGAACTCGCTGTGCGCGGACTGCCACATCAAGAAGCCAGACAACCGCTGTTCCCCGGACGTCCTAATGATCAAGTCAGGGTCGGGCTGACCTTTGGTGTAGAGATGCTCGGCGATGTGCTCAATGTCGAGGGTCTGGGCGAGCTCGTCAATAGAGGTGCCGTTCTTGGCATGCTCAGCAAGCAGCGACCGTACGGCGTCCCGCAATTCATGCCGCCCGCCGTACGAGACGGCGATGTTGACCAGCATCCCCTTGATGTCCGCGGTATCGCGATCGGCCATCTTGAGCCGCTTTGCCGACTGAGCGGGTAGCAGATCCAGCGCTCCGACTGGATGGACCCGCCACCGCCGGGTGGCAGCCAGGTCGCCCACCATCTGCTCGATCACGCCGAGGAGTGGCTCGACCTCCTCACGGTGACTGCGAGAGAGGTTGTCAGTCGAGAGGACCCACAGCGTGACGACCGGGATACCGATCTCGTCACACCAACCTACGAACTCCTTGAGCTTGTCTGCGCCCGCCTGGTAGCCCGCGACCAGCGGCTGACCAGGTGCATTGGTGCGCGCCCAGCGGCGATTCCCGTCCGCCAGCACTGCGACGTGACGTGGCAGCCTATTGGGGTCGAGCTCAGCGATGAGTCGATGCTCGTAGGTCGCATAGAGCAGTCCCGAGGGGTGCAGCCGATCGACGAACTCGCGCAACCGATCGAGACGTGCCACAACTGGCAGCGTATCCCCACGCTCTCCGCCAGGGGGCTCCGCAGCAGTGGTTGGTCTTCGGTTGGTCTCCGGGAGGTGTTCCCTTACCCTGAAGCTACCTGGCGGTAACCAGGCTCATCAGTTTAAGGGGAAGCGTGCCGACTGTTCATCTTGGCGATGGAGCGCCCTCGCCACCGAGCCGAGAGGACCAGAACGAAACACCTCTTACCGAGGTACTGGCAGTCGTTAAGCCCCGGCTACGTGGCTGGCTGCATACCGGAATGGCCCCCCTGGCGCTTGCCGCGGGCATCGTGCTCATCAGCCTGGCTGCGACACCTGCTGGCATGATCGGAGGCGCCGTCTTCCTCACCGCATCCGTGCTGCTGTTCGGCACCAGCGGTGTCTACCATCGCGGAACCTGGGGCTCCCGCGGCCACGCGATCCTGCGCAGGATGGACCACTCCAACATCTATGTGTTTATCGCGGCAACTTATACGCCGCTGGCGTTGATCTTGCTCGACGGAGCCTCGCGGGTGACCTTGCTCGTTCTCGTCTGGTCTGCTGCGGTCGGTGGTTTGTTCTTCAGGTTGTTCTGGTTGTCGGCGCCTCGGTGGCTCTACACGGTGCTCTACATCGTGATGGGTTGGACCGCCCTTGGCTGGCTCGGAGCTTTCTACCAGGCGGCCGGGCTGTCAGTAGTGATCTTGATTGTGGCGGGCGGCGTCTGCTACACCCTGGGTGCAATCGTCTACGCCCGGAAGCGCCCCGACCCCTCCCCCACCTGGTTTGGTTACCACGAGATCTTCCACGTCGGCAC
>Ga0081538_10001592_pt1 | contig 23289 bp, 16 predicted proteins | sample TabmetS5T2R1_FD_71022 | JGI IMG/M metagenome (GOLD analysis project Ga0081538, IMG submission 71022) | Tabebuia heterophylla rhizosphere microbial communities from the University of Puerto Rico - S5T2R1 | ecosystem: Host-associated > Plants > Roots > Rhizosphere ... | reverse complement strand
GGGAGCCGGCGCCGCTCACGGGCGGCCGCCTCGGCGATCTTGGCGCTGCAGCGGGCGCAGCAGCCGGGACGGCGGGAGAACGTGAACGGCTGAGTCAGGTGGGCAGTCTCGGCGCTCATGGTGCTGTCCTCTCGACAGGTGGATCAGCGTGAGAGCAGAGTCCCGCAGCACGCCTCCAGATACATCGGGGGCGACCCCCTAACGTGCACCCTGAACCCTTACCCCGAGCACCCGCGCGCGCCGTTCGTCGCGACCCTGATTCGCAACCCGCTCGATCGCGAGGTTCCCCGCGGGGCGCGCCCCGATCGTCCGCCGGCGTGCCGCGTTCCGGCAGGGACCCTCGGTGTCCGCTTCCACACCAGCGCGAGGTGTGAACCGCCACACCTAGAGCGGCTTCCGCACGCCCGCGTGCAGGCCGACCATCCAGGGTGCGATGCACTGCGACAATTCCGGCAGCGCTTGCCCGCCCCAGCGACCGCGAGTAGAACAATCCCATGTCGGACGCCCTGATCTCGACGGAGTTCGCGGGCTACCGCATCGACCGCCGCATCGGACGCGGCGGCATGGGCGTCGTCTACCTGGCGACCGACCTCGCGCTCGACCGCTCCGTCGCGCTCAAGGTGCTCGCCGAGGACCTCGCGAAGGTGCCCGGATTCCAGCGCCGCTTCATCGGCGAGTCGAAGCTCGCGGCCTCGCTGGATCACCCCAACGTCATCCCGATCTACTCGGCGGGTGAGTTCGATGGCGTGCTCTACATCGCGATGCGCTTCGTTCCGGGTCACGACCTGCGCACGCTGCTGCGCGAGCAGGAGCGGCTGGAGCCCGAGCGTGCGGCGCGCCTGGTCGCCCAGGTCGGATCGGCGCTCGACGCCGCGCACGCGCACGGTCTCGTCCACCGCGACGTCAAGCCCGCCAACGTGCTGATGACCGCCCAGGATCACGTCTACCTGACCGACTTCGGGCTCAGCAAGCGCGTCGCCACCGACAGCAGCGCGACCAAGACCGGCATGGTCCTGGGGACGCTCGACTACATCGCGCCGGAGCAGATCCGCGGCGAGCAGATCGGGCCGTTCACCGACGTCTACTCGCTCGGCTGCATGGCCGTGCACCTGCTCACCGGCGAGGTGGCGTTCCCGGTCGACACCGAGGAGGGCAAGCTATGGGCGCACTTCTCGGAGCGGCCGCCGGCGCCGAGCGCGCGCGTGCCGGAGCTCGGCAAGCGCTTTGACGGGCCGATCGCGCGCGCGATGGCCAAGCGCCCGCAGGACCGCTTCGCGACCGCCGGCGAGCTGGGCGAGGCGCTGCTCGCGGCCGCCCGGACGAGCGCGCCGGCGCGGCCGAAGCGCCGGTCAGCGCCCGTCCCCGTGACCAGCGAGCGGCGCGACCTGATCCTCACCGCGGCGACCGAGCCGTTCAACGTGGTGCTGCTCGCGCTGCTGCTGATCGCCGGCGCGCTGCTCGACAACCTGCCGCTCATGATCCCGCTCGCGCTGCTCGTCTACGGCGCGGCGATCGTACGCAGCGTCCACGATCCCGCGACGGCCGCGCGGGCCAAGGTGCGCCGGCGCGATGACTGAGCGCTCGCTCACCGGCCCGCACGCGTCGACTCCGGCGGAGCTCAAGGAGCGGCTCGAGGCGGAGCGGCGCGGCGAGCCGTTCCTGCTCTACCGCGACGACGCGGGGCGCCAGCGGATCGTCGAGCTCGACCCCGATGCCGCACACCTCACCGTCGGCCGCCGGCCCGAGAACGACGTCGCGCTGCCGTGGGACGCCGAGGTGTCGCGCGTGCACGCGCAGCTCGAGCCCGTCGGGCGCGAGTGGTCGCTGATCGACGACGGGATCTCGCGCAACGGCACCTACGTCAACGGCGAGCGGCTCACGCGCCGGCGGCGCCTGCGCGACGGCGACCGGCTCTGCTTCGGCGAGACGCCGGTCCTGTTCCGCGCGCCCACCCAGGCCGAATCGATGTCGACCGCCGCCGTCTCCACCGGTCACAGCGGAGTGCAGTTGACCGAGATGGAGCGCAAGGTGCTCGTAGCGCTCTGCCGCCCGGTCGCCGACTCGGCGTACGCGGCGCCGGCCACCAACCGCGAGATCGCGGCGGAGGTCCACCTGAGCGTCGACGCGGTCAAGGCGCACTTGCGGGTGATCTTCGAGCGGCTCGGGCTCGGCGATCTGCCGCAGAACCAGAAGCGGGCGCGGCTCGCGGCGCTCGCGCTCGTCAACGGTCTCGTCAAGCAGCACGACTTCTGATGCTCGGCCGCGCCCTCGTCATCGCACTCGCCGTCGTCGCCGTCGCGGTCGCCTTCGTCACCTCGCGCGACGGCGACGAGGAGCCCGCGTCGCGCGGCGCCGGCGGGCCGCCGGCCGGCGCGACGCGGGTCTCGTTCCTGTACTCGCCCGAGAAGGAGGATCTGCTCGCGCCTCTGATCAAGCGCTTCAACGAGTCCGGCGCGCGCGCCGGCGGCAAGCGCGTGTTCATCGACGCGAAGATCGTCTCGTCTGGCGAGGTCCAGAGCGAGGTGGCGGCCGGCAAGCTCCAGCCGGTGCTGTGGTCGCCCGCCTCGTCGTTCTGGGGCCGGCTGCTCAACTACGAGGCCGACCAGGAGCTGGTCGCGGACGACAACCCGTCGATCGTCCGCACACCGCTGGTGATCGCGATGTGGGAGCAGCTCGCCGACGCCTACGGATACCCGCAGCGCGAGCTCGGCTACAAGCAGCTCGCCGAACTGGCGGTCGGCGGCTGGGCCGCGGTCGGCAAGCCGCAGTTCGGCTCGTTCAAGTACGTCCACACGAACCCGGACTTCTCCACCTCGGGGCTCTCCGCCGTCTCCGCCTCCTACTACGCCGCCGCCTCGAAGCTCGAGGGCCTGACCGTCGCGGACATCGCGCGCGCCCGCGACCAGGTCAAGCGTCTCGAGCGGTCGATCGTCCACTACGGCGACACGACGCTGTTCATCAGCGACGAGATGCGCCGGCACGGGCTCGGCTACGCGTCGGCGGCCGCGATGGAGGAGACGACGCTGATCGACTTCAACCGCAACGCGGGCGACGGCCCGCGGCTCGTCGCCGTCTACCCGAGCGAGGGCACGTTCGTCTCCGACAACCCGCTGATCACGCTCCATGGACCATGGGTCACGCGCGAGCAGAAGGCCGCGGCCGACGTCTTCGCGCGCTTCTTGAGGCGCGAGATCACGCCCGAGGTCGCGGGCCGCTTCGGGTTCCGGCCCGGCGACGCGACGGCCGCGCCGGCCGGGCTCGTGAACGAGGCCAACGGCGTCGACCCGAAGCAGCCGAAGACCGAGCTGCAGCTGCCCGAGCCGAAGGTGCTCGCCCGCATCAAGGCGACGTGGCGCGCCGACCGCAAGCCCGCCAACGTGATGGTCGTGCTCGACAACTCGGGCTCCATGGGCGACGAGAACAAGCTCGAGCACGCGAAGGAGGGACTCAAGACGTTCCTCGGCGAGGCCGCCCCGCACGACCGGATCGGGCTGATCAAGTTCTCGACGGACATCGAGCAGCTCGTCCCGATCGCCCCGATGGAGAGCAACCGCAAGCGGCTTCTGAGAGCGGTCGACACGATCTTCCCGGAGGACGAGACGCGCGTGCGCGATGCGATCGTCGAGGGCGTGCGGAGGGTCGACGCCAGGCTCGACAGGGACGCCATCAACGCTGTCGTCGCGCTCACGGACGGGAACGACAACCGCTCCGGCCGCACGGTCGAGGAGGTCGCGAACGAGCTGGCCAAACAGGCGCAGCGGGAAGCCGGTCAGATCCGCGTCTTCACGATCGCCTACGGCGACCGGGCGAACAAGGTCGAGCTGGGCCGCTACGCGCAGGAGTCCGGCGGCAAGGCGTTCGTCGCGGGCACGGAGGACATCAGGACGGTCTACCGGGACATCAGCTCCTTCTTCTGAGGCGGCCATGCGTTCCCCGTCCGTATCCCGCAGCGACCTGCGCCGCGCGCTCGTCGTCAACGCGCTCGCCAGCCCCGTCAACGTGCTGGTGCCGACCGCCGTTCTGATCGCCGGCGTGCTGATCGGCGCCCCGTGGCTGGCGCTGGTCGCGCTGGTCTGCTGGCTCGCGCTCGCGGCGCACACGTTCTTCGACGAGCGCACCGCTGAGCGCGTGGGCGCCCGCGTGCACGCGACCGCGCGTGCCGCGAAGCCGGCGAGCGTCAGCCCCGGCGCGTTCACGCCGCTGATCGGAGGCCGCGTCAAGGCGGCGGTCGCCGCGCGCGCGGCGATCCAGGAGGCGATCGCCGCGGGGCGCACGCCGCTGCCCGACGTGTCGCGCGAGGTGGACGCGCTCGTTGCGGCGATCGAGGCGGACGCGCAGCGCGCACAGCGGATCCACGAGTTCCTCGCCGGCCAGGAGTCGGCGGCGTCGCTCGAGCAGCGCATCGCGCAGGAGCCGCACGACGAGGTGCGCGCCGCGCTCGAGTCCAAGCACCGCGCCTTCGCGCGGCTGCGCGAGCGGCTCTCGCGCCTGATGGGCGAGATGGACCAGGTCGTCGCGACGCTGCAGACGATCCAGGCGGAGATCTTCGCCGCCGAGGAGGTCGAGGAGCAGGCGCTCGCGACGCGGGTCTCGGAGCTGCGCGAGAACGTCGAGGTGGTGGCGGCCGGGCTGGAGGAGGCGTACGCCGCGACCCGCGTCCGGCAGACGTGATCGCGGCTACCGCTCGCCGAGCGCCATCCGCGCGAGCTGCGTGCGCGACGTGATGCCGAGCTTCGCGAAGACGCTGCGCAGGTGCGCGTCGATCGTGCGCGGCGACAGGAACAGCTGCGCGGCGACCTCCTTGTTCGACAGGCCCTCGCCGACGAAGCGGGCGACCTGCAGCTCCTGCGGCGTCAGCTCGCCGAGCGTGCCCGGGTCGCGCTTGCGCGCGGTATCGCCCGACGCGCGCAGCTCCGCCTCCGCGCGAGCGGCCCACAGCGCCGCGCCGACCGCCTGCAGCTCGCCGAGCGCCGCGCGCAGCTGCTCGCGCGCCGCGACGCGCTGCCGCCGCCGGCGCTGGTGCTCGCCCAGCAGCAGCCGCGTGCGCGCCGCGTCGAGCGGGCGGCCGCGCTCGCCGTGCAGCCGCAGCGCCTCCTCGAGCTCGCCCTCGTCCTGCGCGATCAGCCCGCGGCAGCGGGCCGCGAGCGCGAGCGCCCACGCCGGCGCCGCTCCCGGCCGCGCGAACCCCTCGAGCACGGCGTAGGCCGCACCGGCGTCCTCGTCGCGGCCGGCGCGCACGCAGGCCTCGACCAGGTCTGGCGCGGTCGCGAGCACGAACAGCGGGTGGCCGGTGCCGGGCGGGGCGGCGCGAAGCGCGAGCAGCCGCACCGCGGCGTCGTCCGGCCTGCCGCGACCCAGGTCGACGAGCGCGAGGCCCCATTCCGCGATCGAGTTCGCCAGCGCGAGGCCGCGGGCGCGCGCCGCCTCCTGGACACCCGTCGCCAGCGCGCGGCAGCGCTCGTCGTCGCCGCGGTGCGCCGCGCACCAGGCGAGCACCGCCTCGTGGATGCAGGCAGCGTTCGGCAGCCGCGCCTCGCGGGCGACCTCGAGCCCCTCGACGGCGTCGCCCTCGATGCCGAGCCGCGCGCTCACGACGCCGTTGACCGTGACCGTCAGCAGCGCCATCGGCAGCGCGTCGGCGGCGCCCGAGTCGCGCGCAAGCCGGACCGCTCGGCCCACGAGCGCCGCCTCGGCCTCCGCCTCGCCGCACAGCGTGGCGCCCGCGGCGGCCCAGATCAGCCAGCGCGGCTCGTCGATGTCCGCCGCGCGGGCGATCACATCGAGCACCAGCGGCACGGCGCTCGCCGACCTTCCCTCGACCAGCGAGCCGACGCCCGTGAGCAGGTCGGCCAGGAACGCGATCCGCTCGTCGTCGCTGCGCGGCAGCGACGAGGCGAGCCGGCCGGCCTCGGCGATGCGCGCGTAGTCGCCGGCGTCGACGGCGGCGAGCCCGGCGTCGAACAGCATCTCGAGCGCCTTGCGCGGCTCGGCGCCCCGTGATCCGGCGAGCAGTGTCGCCGCGGCGTCGAGCGGCCGGCCGGTGCGGAACTCGATCAGGCCGCGCACGTGCTCGAGCTCGACCCGTGCCGGTCCGTCCGCGACGATCGGATGCGCGCGGTCGAGCAGCGCCGTGGCGCGGGCGGGCCGCCCGGCGCGCCACGCGGCGGCCGCGGCCGCGACGAGGCGCCGCGCCGCGGACGGCACGTCCGTGCTCAGGTCGGCCGCCCGCTCGAGCGCCGCCGCGGTCGCCGCGTGCCCGCCGCGCTGGCGCGCCCGCTCAGCCGTGCGCTCGAGCTCCGCCGCCACCTCCTCGTCCGGGCCGAGCGCCGCGGCCGCGCGGTGCCACGCGCGCCGGTCGGCGTCGGCCGCGTCGCCGAACGCGTCCGCGAGCGCGAGGTGCGCGGCGCGCCATTCGCTCGCTTGCGCGCCGTGGTGGACCGCCGAGCGGACGAGCGGATGGCGCAGCTCGACGGCGCCGTCGCGGACCGCGACGAGCCGGGAGCGCTCGACGTCGGCGAGCGCGCTCCCGCCGACGCCGAGTGCGGCCGCGGCGCGCATCACGACGTCCAGCCGTCCCGTGTCGTCGGCGGCGATCGGTAACAGCAAGCGCCGTGCAGGCTCGGGCAGGCGCGCCAAGCGGTCGGCGAACAGGCGCTCGACGTCGCGCGTCAGCGGCAGCGTCTCCGGCAGCGGCTCGTCTCCCGCGAGCTGGGCCGGCGACAGCGCCCCCGGGAGCTCGACGAGCGCGAGCGCGTTGCCGCGCGCCCGCTCGACGATCAGGTCGCGCACGGCCGGCGCGACGTCGCCGTCGCGCTCGACGAGCGCCGCCGCGGCCGCACCGTCGAGGGCGCCGAGCTCGACGTCGTCCAGGTCGCGCGCCTCGAAGCGGCGCCCGTCGCCCTCGCGCGCTCCGAACAGCATCACCACGCCCTCGGCGTCGAGTCGCCGCGCTACGAACAGCAGCGCGTCGGCCGAGGCGCGATCGAGCCACTGCGCGTCGTCGACGAGGCACAGGACGGGCCGCTCCTCGGCCAGCTCGGCGAGCAGGCTCAGGCACGCCGCCGACACGAGGAAGCGGTCGTCGCCGTTGCTGGCCACCAGCCCGAGCGCGCCCCGCAGCGCGGCCGCCTGCGGCGGCGGCAGCCGCTCGAGCAGATGCAGAGCGGGGCGCGTGAGCTGGTGCAAGCCCGCGAACGGCAGCTCGGACTCCGACTCGACGCCGCGAGCGACGAGCACGTGCATGCCGTCCGCCCGTTCGCGCGCGTCGGCGAGCAGCGCGGTCTTGCCGATGCCGGGCTCGCCGCGCAGCACGAGCGCGCCGCTGCGCGACTCGCGCGCCGCCCCGAGCAATGCGCCGATGAGGGCGCGTTCAGCGTCCCTCCCGTACAGCACACGCCGATCCTACGGCGACTCGCCTAGGCGATGTCAACTAGGCGATTCACCCGATGCGAGCCGCGGCCGTCCCCGGCAACCTGCCCGCGTCCTCCCCTCCCCGCTCAACAAAGGAGCTCTCCCCGATGTCGGTCGACCCCGTCCACTACGCGCGGCGCTGGAAGACGCTCGCCGTGCTGTCGCTCGCCCTGCTGATCATCGGGCTCGACAACACGATCCTCAACGTCGCGCTGCCCAGCCTGCAGGCCGAGTTCGATGCCTCGAGCTCGACGCTGCAGTGGATCGTGGACTCCTATCTGCTCGTCTTCGCCGGCCTGTTGCTGACGATGGGCACGCTCGGCGACCGCTTCGGACGCAAGCTGGCGCTTCAACTCGGTCTGGCGATCTTCGGCGGCGCGAGTCTCGGCGTGCTGTTCGTCGACTCCGCGAACGGCCTGATCGTCATCCGCGGCCTGATGGGCATCGGTGGCGCGCTGATCATGCCGGCGACGCTGTCGGTCATCTCCAATGTCTTCCCGCGCGAGGAGCGGGCAAAGGCGATCGGCATTTGGGCCGGAATGGCGTCGATGGGCATCGGCCTGGGCCCGCTGCTCGGCGGCCTGCTGCTCGAGTACTTCGACTGGAGCTCGGTGTTCCTCGTCAACGTGCCCGTCGCGGCGGTGGCGCTCGCGGCCGGCTTCTGGCTGGTGCCCGAGAGCCGCGACCCCGAGCCGGGCGCGTTCGACTTCGTCGGCGCGGCGCTTTCGATCGCCGCGCTCGTGTTCCTCGTCTACGGCGTGATCGAGGCGCCTGAGATGGGCTGGACCGACCCGACGATCCTAGGCTGCTTCGGCGCCGCGATCGCGCTGGCGGCGGCGTTCATCCGCTGGGAGCTGCACACGCCGGAGCCGATGCTGAACCTGTCGTTCTTCCGCAACCCGCGCTTCAGCATGGCGTCGGCGGGCATCAGCATCGCGTTCTTCTCGCTGTTCGGGGCGATCTTCGCGCTCACGCAGTTCCTGCAGGACGCGTACGGCTACAGCGCGCTCGAGGCCGGCGCCGCGATGACGCCGCTGGCTGGCGGCCTCGTGCTCGGCGCCGTCGGCAGCATCAGGCTCGCGGCGCGCTTCGGCACCGGCCGGATCGTGGCGTTCGGCCTGCTGAGCCTGGGCGGCCTGCTCGCGTTCAGCCTGACGTGGGCGCCCGACATGCCGTACTGGCCGCTCGGCATCTGGTTCTTCGCCATCGCGGTGTCGATGGGCATGATCACCGGCCCTGCGACCGACTCGGTGATGGGCGCCGTGCCGGAGGAGAAGTCCGGGGTCGCGTCGGCGATGAACGACGTCACGCGGCAGGTCGCTGGCGCGCTCGGCACGGCCGTGATCGGCTCGATGATCACGTCGCTGTACGGCTCGAAGATCGCCGACTCGGTCGCCGGGCTGCCCGCTGACGCGCAAGTGGCCGCCGAGGACTCGATCGGACAGGCGAACGCGATCGCCGAGCAGCTTCCGGCGGGTCAGGGCGCGAGCCTCGCGACCGCCGCGGCGGACGCGTTCACCGAGGCGCTCGCGATCGGCTTCACGGTCGCCGGCGCGGTGGCGGTGGCCGGCGCGGTCGCCGTGAAGATCTGGCTGCCGGCGCGGCACCGCACGCAGGAAGCGGCGGTCGTCGAGATGCCGCGGCCGTACGACCTGCGGGAGCAGGCCGCGTAGGGGACACGCGGGCGGTGGCGGCTCCGGATCGGGGCCGCCACCGCCGAAGCCTTGCCGGCGGTCACCGATCGGCCAGCTCAGTGCGGCCGGAACGCCGGCGTTATGCGGGCTCGGCGGCGACGACCCGCTCGAGCCGCTCGCGGACGCGGCGATCACGTGCGTCGCTCTCGCCTCGATCACCCGCGCAACCCCATGCGGATCACGGGCGGAAGCGCTTGATCCGCTCTGCGTCGGGCCGGAAGGCGCCATGGCCGTTGCCTGCGCGAACGTCACCGGGCGGCGGGGGGCGTCGCCCCAGGACGCGCTCGGCGACGAGGCCGGCAGCCGATACGACGAGCCCGAGGACGCCCAAGACGATCAGCGACGTTCCCACGGATCGCGGGCCGTCGCCTCCCAGCAGCACCATCAGCAACCCGAGGATCGGCAGCAGCGACGCAGCCGATCAGGGCGCGCCTGAACGCCTTCTCGCCGAACGGACCCCGGCCGGAGCCGGAGTCCGCAGACGGGAGCTGCCTCGGCAAGCCCATGCCGAGGACGATGAGAGACGAAGGCTCAGGCCTCCCGGTGGCGCCGGGGCGGCCTACGACCGGGCGGCGGCTCGCACCGCGGCCGGGGCGGTGGGTCTGGAGCGGGGCGCGTCTCGGGCGAGCCGGCGGCGACGGTGAGGCGTTCGCCGTGGTGGAGCAGCTCGAGCGGCTCTCCGTCGAGCAGCTCGTAGCGCGCGGCATCGGGACGGACCTCCACGCGCAGCCGCCGGTCACGGTAGAGAAGGCGGAACGTGAGCCGCGAGAGCCGTGCCGGCAGGCGAGGCGCGAAGGCGAGCGTATCGCCGTGGTCGCGCATGCCGCCGAACCCCGCGACGGCGGCGAGCCACGTGCCGGCCAACGCTGCGAGGTGGACGCCGTCGCGCGTGTTGAACGCGAGGTCGCGCAGGTCGATGAACGCGGTCTCGCCGAAGTAGTCGTAGGCCAGCTCGAGGTGCCCGACCTCGGCGGCGACGACGGCCTGGATCGCCGCCGACAGCGACGAGTCGCGCACCGTGATGCGCTCGTAGTAGTCGAAGTCGCGCGCTTTCTGGTCCGCGTCGAAGCAGTCACCGCACGCGTAGAGGGCGAACACGAGGTCGGCCTGCTTGACCACCTGGCTGCTGTAGAGCAGGTAGTTGTGGAAGTTCAGCAGCAGCGGATACTCGTCCGACGCGGTCGCCTCGAAGTCCCATCTGCGATAGCGCGTGAAGCCCTCGCACTGCGCCGTCACGTTCAGCTCGTCGTCGAACGGGACCACGACGGCGGCGGCGGCGTCGCGCCAGCTGGCGATCTCCTCCTGATCGACGTCGAGCGCGGCGGCGCGCTCCGGGTGACGGACCGCCAGCTCGGCGGCGACGCGCAAGTTCCGCGCGGCGAGGAGGTTCGTGAAGACGTTGTTGTCGACGATCGCGGTGTACTCGTCGGGTCCGGTGACGCCGTCGATGCGGAACCCGCCGTCGGCGTCGTGGTGGCCGAGCGACCGCCACAGGCGCGCCGTCGCGACCAGCAGGTCAAGGGCGGGGCCGCGCTCGAACTCCTCGTCGCCGGTGGCGAACAGATAGCGGCGTACGGCCTCGGCAACGTCCGCGTTGATGTGGAACGCCGCCGTGCCGGCCGGCCAGTAGCCCGAGCACTCCTGGCCGCGGATCGTCCGCCACGGGAACGCGACTCCCTTGAGCCCGAGCTCCTGCGCGCGCGCCGCCGCAAGCTCCATCGTCGTGTGGCGCCAGCGCAGGGCATCGCGGGCGGCGTCCGGTGCGACGTACGTGAGCACCGGCAGCGTGTAGGTCTCCATGTCCCAGAAGGTGTGGCCGTCGTAGCCGCTTCCCGTCAGTCCCTTCGCGGGAATCGCCCGCTTCTCCGCCCGGGCACCCGCCTGCAGCACGTGGAACAGCGCGAACCGCGCCGCCTGCTGTAGCGCGGGGTCGCCCTCGAGCTCTACGTCCGCCCTGTCCCAGACGTCGTCGAGGTACTCGCGCTGGCCGCGTCGCAGCCCGTCCCAGCCCGTGCGAATGGCCGCAGCGAGCGCGGCCTCGACCTGGTCGCGCAGCGAGGGCAGCGACCGTTGGCTGGACCAGCCGTAGGCCAGCAGCTTCACGATTCGCAGCGTCTCCCCCGGCTGCAGCTCGGTGCTGACCGTCAGCCGTGCGAGATCAGGCTCGCTCTCCGTCGCCGTCATCGTGCCGTCGGGCCCCTCGACGACGTGATCCATGGCGGCGGCCATCCGCAGCTCGCTCGCGCGGGCGCGGTGCAGGAGCCCCGCGCGCAGATCGTGGTTTCCGTGATGCTCGGCCACCAGCGGCGCCCGCAGCGCAGCCGCGGCGCGCGGGTCGTCCTCGGCGGCGTGCACGGGTTCGTTCGCGACCAGCTCGGACTGGACCACGATGCGCGCCGACGCGTGCAGCGGCTCGACCTCGTAGAGGATCGCGGCCACGGAGCGCTGCACGAAAGAGACCAGCCGCGTCGTGCGCACCGCGACCGACTGCCCCGCGGGCGAGACCCACTCCACGTCGCGCCGTAGGACGCCGTCGCGCAAGTCGAGCACCCGCTCGTGGCGCACCAGCTCGCCGTATCGGACGTCGAACGGCTCGTCGTCCACCAGCAGACGTATGACCTTCCCGTTGGTCACGTTGATCATCGTCTGGCCGGCTTCGGGATAGCCGTAGCCGGCTTCCGCGTACGGCAGCGGGCGCACCTCGTAGAACCCGTTCAGGAAAGTTCCCGGCGCCCCGGACGGCTCGCCCTCGTCGAGGTTGCCGCGCAACCCGATGTGGCCGTTCGACAGCGCGAAGATCGACTCCGTCTGCGGCAGCAGCTCGAGATGGAGCTCGCGCTCCGGCACCGCCCACGAGTCGACCGCGAAGACGTCCTCGCCGATCATCCGCGCTCCAGCAGCTCGGCGAGATCCTGCACGACGACGTCGGCCCCGCGACGGCGGAGCGCCTCCGCCTGACCGCTGCGATCGACGCCCACCACCCACCCGAACTCCCCGGCGCGACCGGCCTCCACCCCTGCGAGCGCGTCCTCGAAGACCGCCGCCTGCGACGGCTCGGCGCCGAGCAGTCTCGCGCCCGCGAGGAACGTGTCGGGCGCCGGCTTGCCGGCGAGGCGCTCGCGCTCGGCGACGACGCCGTCGACGCGCGCCTCGAAGAGGTGATCGATCCCCGCGGCGCGGAGCACGTCCTCGCAGTTGGTGCTCGACGAGACGACCGCTCGACGCAGCGACTGGTCGCGGGCCGCCTCCACGAAGCGGACCGAGCCCTCGTAGGGCTCGACGCCCTGCTGGCGGATCAGCTCGAGCACGAGATCGTTCTTGCGCGTGCCCAGCGCATGCACCGTCTCCGCCTCCGGCGGATCGGCCGGCGAGCCCATCTCCAGGTGGATGTCGCGCGACTCCAGGAACGACCGGACGCCCTCCAGCCGGGGCTTGCCGTCCACGTACTCGTCGTAGTCGGTGGGTCGGTCGAACTCCTCGAACGGCACGCCGTTGCGCTCCGACCAGTCGCGCAGGAAGGCGTCGAACATCTCCTTCCATGCCTGCGCGTGGATCTTGGCCGTCTGCGTCAGGACGCCGTCGAGATCGAACAGGCACGTCGTGATGCCGTCGGGCAGCTTGAGCATGAGGCACTCTTTCCCGCCCGGGGCGCCGCCCAAAGACCCAGTTGCGCGTGGACGACCTCCTGCGGCGGGTAGCACCTCGGCGAAGCGATGGACGAGAAGCGGGTCTTCCTCGCCCGCCACGGGCAGACGTTCCACAACGCCGCCGTCGGCGAGAGCTACCTCGGCGATGCCGACCGGCTCAGCGACACGGGCTGGGAGCAGGCACGGCGTCTCGGCCGGCTGCTTGCGGCACGCGACGTCGCGGCGGTGGTGACGAGCCCGCTCGCGCGTGCGCGGGAGACGGCCGACGCGATCAACGAGACGCTGGGCTGCCCGCTCGAGGAGGACGAGCGGCTGATCGAGATCGTGCCGCCCGCGCAGGAGCAGGACGAGCCGGAGCGCGAGGTCGAGCACTGGTCTGTCTACATGGCGCGGCACGCCGACGACCGCGACTACGCGGTCGGCGGGGCCGAGTCGTTCGCCGCGGTCATGGAACGCGTGCGGGGAGTGGTGAAGAGCTTCGAGGAGCGCGACCGGGCGCTGCTCGTCAGCCATGCCGGCTTCATGCGCTTCGTCATGGGATACCTGACCTGGGGCGAGGAGTTCAGCCCGCGCACGCTGCCGCGGCTCTGGGTGTTCGAGCTGCACAACGCCGGTCTGTCCGAGCTGCGCCACGTCGCAGCCCGGCCCGGCTACGAGCGCTCCGAAGGATGGAGCATCGTCACCTGGATGCAGCGCGATCATCTGGACGAGGCATGAGCGAGCGGCCGCTCGACGCATGGGCCGACGAGATCTGCCGGCGACACGCGCTCCGTGTCCGCGACGAGATGCGCCGGACCAAGCACGATCTCTCCGACCGCCTGCGCAACCTCATCTGGGAGGTCGAGCACCGCGCTCGGCCGGCGGTGCTCAAGGTCTACGACGACGACGTGACCAACGTCGAAGCCGAATCGCTGCGCGCCTTCCACGAGAGCAACAACAGCCGGCTACTGGTGGCGCCCGAGTTGTACCTGTTCGAGACGGTGTCGCTCACCCGCGGTTGGCTGCTGATAGAGAAGCTGCCGGACGAGGGCCAGTTCCTCGAGTCCCCGCTGGAGGATCGTGATCGTTTCGTCGAGCTCTTCTGCGAGTACCGCCGGAACTTCCCCCGCGGCCCGAACCGGCCGCTGGCGCTCGCCGAGGCGCAGGACGCGTACCGGTTCCACAGCTTCAGGACGATGCAAGCGCTGGAGACCGCCAGTACGCGCGAGCAGCAGCGCGCGTTCGCGGGCGAGCCGGCGGTCCTGGAGCACGACGAGCTGCTGCCGCGTCTGGAGGCGGTGATGGACCGCGTGCGCGCGATCTTCAAGGAGCGCGAGCTGCACTGGGGTCACGGGCACTTCAAGCCGTCGGACCTGTTCGAGTACTCGGACGGGCGCTGGGCGATCACCGACTTCGGCCATACGAAGATGCTTCCGGAGGGCTACGAGGAAGCGCTTGCGATCTGGTGGGATCAGATGATCTCGGGACCGCGGGGCGAGTACGGCCCCTGGCGGGCAGACATCGACGGCTGGATCGAGAGCTTCCGCGCGGCCGAGCCGCAGCTCGACCGCGAGCTGCTCGCGGCCAGTGTGCTCGAGCGTGCGCTGGCGACCGTCCTCGAGTCGATCGCGCTCGGCGACGACATGGCGCCGGACGACCGACGCCACCGCCTCGAGCTCCACTACCGGCTGATCGACGATCTGAGCGGCGCGTAGGCGGTCCGCTCGAGCGTCCCTCGGATCGCCCGCTGCATCCGGCGCATCCGAGGATCGACGGTAGGCGGTCTCGAGTGCCTGTACCCGCGCGTCGGCGTGAGAGGCCTGAACCGGCCGCGGCGGCCCGCCCCGGCCGCGTGCACGCCCGAGGCGAACCGCCTGCCGGCAGCGTCAGCGCTGCTCGCCGCGCCAGGCGCCGGTCTCGCGCCCGCCGCGCTCGTCGAGCAGCGACTCGAGCCGCTCGAGGTCGTGCTTGACGCGGCGGCTGTCGAAGCCGAGTGCGCCGCCGACCTTCTCCTTGAGGCCCTCGGGCTCCCAGCCCATCTCGACGGTCACCTCGGTCTGGTTGCCGTCCGTCGGACGGAACGTGACCTCGCCGCTGTTCGTCTTGCCGTCGATCGAGCGCCAGGCGATGCGCTGATCCGGCACCTGATCGGTGATCTCCGCGTCCCACTCGTGCCTGCTGCCGCCGAAGTCGGCGACCCAGTGCAGGCGCCGGTCGTCGAGCTGGTCGACCCGCTCGACGCCCTCCATGAAGCGCGGGAACTCCTCGAACTGCGTCCACTGGTTGTAGACCGTGTGGACGTCGTGGTCGATGACCTTCTTCTCGGTCACGGTCGGCATTGGTCTCCTTTTGGTCGTCACCGTTGTTCTCACCGCGACCGGCCGCGCCGATTCGTCCGGCCGTCAGTCTCACGACGCCCGGTTCACGCGGGCGCCGGCGCGGGGATCGCGGCGCCCGCGCCCGTGGACGCGGCGCGCTCGCGGGCGGGGAGGAACGCCGCGGCAACCAGCGCTCCGACGACCGCGATCGCGGCCGCGATCGACGCCGTGGTGGTCATCGCCGAGACGAACGCGTCGTTGGCGGCGCCGACGAGATCCGTGGCCGCCTGGCCACCGGTGCCGGCGGCGATCTCGTGGGCGGCGCCGACGCTGTCGCTCGCCGCTTCCGCCGCCTCCGACGGCATGCCGGACACGGCGCCGTCCATGCCCGACGCGTATGCGCTGCTGAGGACGCTGCCCAGCACGGCGACGCCGAGCGTGCCCGCGACCTCGCGGACGACGTCGTTCATCGCCGAGCCGATGCCGGCCTTCTCCGGCGGCAGCGAGCCCATGATCGCCTCGGTCGCCGGCGTCATGCCGAGCCCGATGCCGAAGCCCATCGAGGCGAGCACGAACGCGATCTCGACGTCGCCGGTGTGGATGCCGAAGCGCCCGAGCAGCACGAGCGCGAACGCAACGATCGCAAGTCCGGCGGCCACGACGAGCTTCGCTCCGAGCCGCCGCGTGAGCACTACCGACGCCTTCGACGCCACGACGATGCCGACGGCCGGGGCCAGCATCCGCAGGCCGGCTTCGAAGGCGCTGTAGCCGAGCACCGACTGCAGGTAGGTGGTCAGGAAGTAGAGGACGCCCATCAGCGCGAAGTAGACGAACGCGATCGACGCGCTCGCCGCGGTGAAGCGCAGGTTGCGGAACACGCGCACCTGGAGCATCGGCTCCTCGACGCGGCGCTCCCACGCGACGAACGCGGCGAGGATCGCGGCGCCGCCCGCGAAGCCGCCAAGGATCAGTCCGTCGGTCCAGCCGCGCTCGGGCGCCTCGATCAGGGCCCAGACGAACGCGGTCAGCCCGGCGACGGAGAGCACGGCGCCGCGCAGGTCGAGCCGCGCCGGCCGCGGGTCACGCGACTCGGGCACGAAGATGGCGGCCCCGACGACGCACACGAGAGCGACGGGGACGTTGACGAGGAAGATGCCGCGCCAGTCGACGTGCTCGATCAGCCAGCCGCCGGTGATCGGCCCGATCGCGACGCCGAGGCCGGCCGCGGCCGACCAGACCGCGATCGCCTTCGGGCGCTCGTTCGCGGGGAAGATGTTCGTGACGACGGAGAGCGTCACGGGCATGATGGCCGCCGCGCCGACGCCCATCAGCGCGCGCGACGCGATCAGCTCGGTCGTGCTCCCGGAGAGAGCGGCGAAGACAGAGCCGAGCCCGAACGTCGCCAGACCCGCGAAGAGGGTCCGGCGACGCCCGAAGCGGTCGCCGAGGCTGCCCGCGACCAGCAGCAGCCCGGCGAAGACCAGCATGTATCCGTCGACGATCCACTGCAGGTCGCTCGAGCTGGCATCGAGATCGTCGCGGATCGACGGCAACGCGAGGTTCAGGATCGTGTTGCCGATGCTCACGAGCAGGAGACTGGCCGCCAGCATCATCAGCGCCTGCCAGCGGCGCGCGTACGGTTGAGCCTCGCGGGTCATGTCAGCTCAGCTGACGGTGAGGCCGTCGTCGACGCCCTGCCAGAAGGCCTCGTGGACCTCCGGGCCCTGCTCGCGGAAGTCGTCGGCCTCGCGGGTGAGGTGGTCGACGGCGATCTCGAGCTCGGCCTCGTAGAGCGCGGCGTCCCAGTCGCTGTCGGTCGTGTAGTAGCCGACGAAGCCCTCGGCGGCGCGGGCGAGCGCCCCCTGCTGCTCGGCGACGTGGTCGGCGACCTCGTCGCCGGCGTGCTCGCGGCTGTCGGTGACGGCGGCGTCGAGCTCGGCCAGCGCGGCGTCGACCTCCTCGGCGCTCTGAGCCTCGTAGAGCTGGGTCACGGCCTGGCCGACCTGCTCGCCGTTGTCGCGGGCCTTGTCGGCCTCGGAGGCCGGCCAGAACGCGATTGCGGCGACGGTCAGGACGATGGCGGCGAGGGTGCCGCCGGCGATGCGGAGTACGGACATGGGAGCTCCTTGTCGGAGAGGGGTGGATGGGTGGGGAGGAGATGTCCGCAAAGGGGTCAGACCCCTTTGCGGACACCGGGTGCGTCGCCTAGGCGGGCTGCGGCTCGGGCGACGCGTCGTGGGCCTTGGGCCCTTCGACGCTGATGTGCGGCAGGACGCGGTCGAGCTTGCGCGGCAGCCACCAGGTGCGCTCGCCCGTGATCAGCATCACGGCGGGGAGCAGGACGCAGACCATGCTGCCGGCGATCAGGATCGCCGAAGCCAGGCCGACGCCGAACTCTTTGACGGTCGGGTCGCCGTTGAGGATGAAGCTGGCGAAGACCGCGACCATGATCGCCGCCGCCGACGCGATCACCTTGCCGGTGCCGGCGAGCCCGTCGATCACGGCCTGGCGTGCCGTCTTGCCCTGGTCGATCTCCTCGCGCACGCGGCTGACGAGGAAGACCTGGTAGTCCATCGCGAGCCCGAACAGGATCGCGAACATCATCATCGGCACGTACGACACGATCGGGATCGCGCCGTCGAGGCCGATCGCCGTGGCGCCGTGTCCGTCCTGGAAGACGGCCGTGAGGATGCCGTAGGCGGCACCGACCGACAGCAGGTTCACGAACGCGGCCTGGATCGGCACGATCGCGGAGCGGAACGCGATCAGCAGCAGCACCATGCTGAGGCCGACGACGACCGCGATGATCAGCGGCAGCCGCTTGCCGATCAGATCGGCCAGGTCGAGCTGCTGCGCCGTCGAGCCGCCGACGTAGGCGTTCACGCCCGACGCCGGGATGATCTCGTCGCGGACCTCGTTGACGAGGTCGCTGGTCTCGTCGGAGATCGGCGAGCCCTTCGGGACGACGGTGATCAGCCCGGCCGTGCCGTCCTCCGACACCTGCGGCGCGTTGACCGCCTGCACGCCCTCGGCGCCGCTCAGCCCCTCGTTGAGCTTGACGAGCCGCGGGTCGTCGGCACCGGTCGCCTTCTCGTCGCCGAGGTCGGCGGTGACCAGCAGCGATCCGTTCGAGCCGGGCCCGTAGGCGTCGCTCATCAGATCGTAGGCCTGGCGGACCGTCGTCGATGCCGGCGCGCTGCCGTTGTCGGTCAGGCCGAGCCCGAGCCCGGTGACCGGCGACGTGAGCGCGAGCAGCGCGACGACGGAGACGACGGCGAAGATGCCGGGCCGGCGCGCCAGCCGGCCGCCCCAGCGCTGCCAGTAGCTGCTGTGGCCGAGCGTCGGACGCCGGTCGCGACCGACGCGCAGCCGCTCGATCCGATCGCCGCACAGGCCCAGCAGGGCCGGCAGCAGCGTCATCGAGGCGAGCACCGCGACGACGACTACGATCGCCGAAGCCTGTCCGAGCACGGTGATCAGAGACACGCCGGAGACGGCGAGCGCGAGCAGCGCGATCACCACGGTGCCGCCGGCGAACGCGACCGCGCTCCCGGACGTCGCCGCGGCATGGCCGATCGCCTCGTGCACGCTCTTGCCCTCGTGGCGAGCGGAGCGCGCGCGGGTGACGATGAACAGCGAGTAGTCGATCCCGACCCCGAGGCCGATCATCGACGCGACCGTCGGCGCCACGTCCGGCACCGAGACGAGATGGCCGAGCAGCGAGATCAGGCTCAGGCCGCAGATCAGGCCGAAGATGGCGACCGCGATCGGCAGCACCATCGCGGTGACGGTGCCGAACACGAGCACGAGGATCAGCATCGCGACCGCGATACCAATGACCTCGCTGATCTTCGACTCGGGCTTGGAGACCTTCGAGCCGAGCTGACCGCCCGCCTCGACCTGCACGCCGCTGCCCTCGGCCGGCGCCTGCGCGGACTCGACGATCGCCTCGGCGTCGGCGACCGACATGTCGCCGAGCGCCGCCGCCGGCAGCGCCGTCGCGTAAGCGGTCTTGCCGTCGGCCGACACCGTCGCAGTGCCCTCGGCGAACGGATCGGTCACGCTCGCGACGTCCTCGGACGCCGACAGCTCGGCGAGCGACTCCTCGACCACCGCGCGGTTCTCGGCATCGGTGATCTTGCCCTGCTCGACGTGGAAGACGATCGGGCTGGCGTCGGAGAGCTGCGGCGAGAACGAACGCGCCATCACGTCGTTGGCGGCGGCGCTGTCGGAGCCGGCCACCTCGGCGCTGCTCGAGTACTTCGTGCCCGCCGCGTGGCTCGCGAACCCGAGCCCGAGCAGCAGCACGAGCCAGACACCGATCACAAGGAACCGGCGCCTGGCGGAGAACACCGCGATGCGGTGCAACACGGACGACACTAGGGGAACCTCCAGAGAGATTGGGGAAGGGGACAGCGCGCTGGATCGTGGCCCTAAGCCGACCCCGTTTCATCAGGGCCGATCCCTGAACCGGGACCCTGCGCGGCGTCCCGCCGCTAAGTGGCGGGCGCGTGGCGGCGGACCTCGAGCAGCTCGAGCCCGAGGGACTCGACCTGCTCGAGAACGCCGTACAGCGAGGCCTGATCGACGATCGGGCCGCTGATCACCGTGTCCGCGCCGGACGGCGCCGCGTCCAGTCCCTCGAATGCCCCAAGCAGACCGGCGCTGAGCCGGCCGCGGACGGTGATCAAGTAGTGGGTGGTCTGCATCCGCCGAGAAGCTTGCGCCACACCCGTATGACGCGTCATCACACGATCCGTGTGAACGTGTGAGCGCGCGGTCAGCCGCCGCGCCGCGCCGGCGCGAGCAGGCCCAGCGCACGGCCCCGCTGGACCGCCTCCGCGCGCGTGTGCACGTCGAGCTTCGCGTAGAGCTTGCGCATGTGCGTCTTGACCGTGTGCACCGACAGGAACAGCTCGCCGCCGATCTCAGCGGCCGAGAGGTTGGTCGGCAAGAACCGCAGCACCGCGACCTCGCGCTCGCTCAGCGGGTCGCTCAGCTCGGGCGGCGCCTCGGCGGGGTGGCTGCGCTCGACGCCGGCGAGATGGTCCTGCAGCGTCTTCAGATGGCCGGCATGGGCGGTGCGGTGGAGCGGATGCGCCGCGAGCAGCTCGGGCGCGCCGGGCACCGTCGCGAACATGAAGACGCGGCCCTCGGGCTCGGCGAGCGCGACCGCGCGCTCGACGCTGCGCTCCGCCGCGTCGTCCTCGCCGAGGCCCTTGCGGGCGAGCGCGTCGAGCAGCATGGCCTCGATCTCGAACACGAGGTGGTAGACGAAGGCGTCGCCCGCGAGCACCGGCGCGACGGCCGCGGCGGCCCGGGCCGGGTCGCCTTCAACGAGCGCGAGCCGCGCGCGCAGGTTGCACCAGACCGCGTCGTCGCCCGCCTCCGCGAGCGCGCTGCGCACGGGCTCGAGGTCGCCGAGCGCCAGCCGCGCGCGCAGCTGCCACTGGCGCTCGATCACCGCGAGGAAGTGCGGGCCACGCAGCTGGCTCGTCAGCCGCTCGGCATCGGTGAACGCGGCCAGGGCATCGGCGAGCCGGCCGCGCGAGAACGCGACCATGCCCTGGGCGTGGCGCAGCCCGACGCTCGCGGCCGGCTCGGGCGACTCCGTCAGGATCGGCTCGGCGCGGTCGAGCCAGCGCTCCCCCTCGGCGACGAAGCCACGTTCGATCAGGACGGCGCCGAGCGTCACGTACGTCGGGCCGGCGATCGGATGCGTGGACCAGCCGACGCGGTCGACGATCGCGATCGCCTGCTGGAGCAGGCCCTCGGCGAGGTGGAGCCGGTGCGTCAGGTGCGTCTGCACGCCGAGGGCCGTGAGGCAGCCGATCTCCACGTACGGGCGTCCGACCTTGCGACCCAGCTCGAGGCCGCGCCGCAGGTGCGCCTCGCCGTCCGGCAGCCGGAGCGTCCACGTCTCGGCGATGCCGAGGTTCATCAGCGCGAGCGCGGTGAGCTCCGGGTCGGCCGCGCCGTCGGGGTGCAGCATGCCGGCGGCCGCGTCGACGACGGTCTCGATGTCGCCGAGCCGCCGCGCGCGTAGCAGCTGCACGGTCGCCAGCGCGGTCTCGACCCGCTCCCGCCGCGCCGCCGGGACGTCGGGCAGGGCGCGCTGCGCCGCCGCCAGCAGCGCGTCGGCCTCCTGCCAGCGCGCCTCGGCCAGGCGCTCGGCGGCGGTGATCGTTGCGACCTCGGCATCGCGGTCGGCCCAGCCGGGCGGGAGGCCGCCGAGCAGCGACGCGAGCGTCGCATCCTCGCCGTCGAGCACGAAGTGGACCCAGTGGCGCCCCAGCAGCTCGGCTGCGAGCTCCCAGTCCTCCCCCAGCTGCGCGTGCCGGATCGCGTCGAGCGGGTTGCCGCGCTCGGCGTGCCAGCCGGCCGCGAGCCGGTGCAGCCCCGTCACGTCGCCGGGCGCCTCGCGGCGCAGCTCGAGCCGCAGCAGGTCGGCGAGCAGGTGGTGGTAGCGGAACCAAGTGCGGCCGACGTCGACGGAGACGACGAGCGCGTTCGCCTCCTCGAGCTCGTGCAGCAGCCGGGCGCCGTCACTGCGGCCGGTCAGGAGGTCGGCGAGCTCGCCGTTGACGCGCTCGAGGATGCAAGTGCGCAGCAGCAACCGCCGCACCTCGGGCGGCCGGCTCTCCAGCACCTCGGCGAGCAGGTAGTCCGACACCGTCCGCTCGCTGCCCGAGAACTCGGCGACGAACCGGTCGGGCGCCTCGTGGCGGGCGAGCGACATCGCGGCAAGGCGCAGGCCGGCCGCCCAGCCCTCGGTCCGCCGGTGCAAGCGGCTGACGTCGTCCGCCGCGACCTCGACGCCCGCCGCGGCCATGAGCTCGCCGGCCTCTGCGGCGGTGAACTCGAGGTCGGCGCTGCGGATCTCCGTGAGCCGCCCGGCGAGCCGCAGCCGGTGCAGTCCCAGCTTCGGGTCCCGCCGGGTGATCACGAACGTGCGCAGCTGCGCCGGCGCGCGCGAGAGCAGGCGCTCGAGTCCGGCGCGCGCGTCCTCGCTGCGCAGCTCGTGCAGGTCGTCGAGCACCAGCAGGACGGGCCGCGACAACCGGGCCAGGCCCTCGAGAAGCCGGTGCAGGAACTCGTCCTGACCGCCCAGCGGCGCCGGTACGAGCGTCGCCAGCGGGTCACCGGGCGCAATCGCGCCGGAGCCGCGCAGCGCGTCCATGACCAGGCCCCAGAAGCGCGTCGCGTCCGTCTCGTCGCGCTCGACGCCGACCCACGCCACCGCGCCGGGCGGCTCCGCGCTGCGCAGCCACGACTCCAGCAGCATCGTCTTCCCGCTCCCCGCCGAAGCCGACACCAGCGTGACCGGACCCAGCGCTCCGCGATCGAGCAGCGCGAACAGCCGCGGGCGCTCCACGAGGCCCGTTGTCACCGGAGCCTGTACGTCGACCGGACCCACCGACTGTGTGGCCATGTGCGCCTTCGATCGGAAGGCTTCAGCCTACGCTACGGGCAGGGGGATCTCGGCACTGATCCGCGTGCCGCGTTCCGCGGGGCTGTCGACCTCGAGACGTCCGTCGAGCGCCTCGAGCCGGTCGGCCAGCCCGCGCAGGCCGGTGCCGCGCGCAGGGTCTGCGCCGCCGACGCCGTCGTCCGAGACGGTGACGGTCGCGCGCCCGTTCGACCTGCGCACGCTGACCGTCACGTTCGACGCGCGGGCGTACTTGTTGACGTTGGCGATCGCCTCGGCGACGACGTAGTAGGCGGCCGCCTCGACCGGCTCCGCCAGCCGCTCGTCCGGCACCTCGGTGATCTCGACGGGGACCGGCGTGCGCGCGAGCAGCGCCTCGAGCGCCGGCCGCAGGCCGCGATCGGTCAGCACCGCAGGATGGATGCCGCGCGCCAGCTCGCGCAGCTCGTCGAGCCCGTGCGCGAGCTGGTCCTGGGCCGCGGACAGCGCCTTGCGCGCGGCCGCCGGGTCCTGCTCGAGCTTCGTGGCCGCCATGCGCAGGTCGAGCGCGACGGACACGAGCCGCTGCTGCGCGCCGTCGTGCAGGTTGCGCTCGAGCCGCCGGCGCTCGGCATCGCCGATCTCGACGATGCGTGCGCGCGAGGCGGCGAGCTGCTGGTAGGCATCGGCGTTCGCGAGCGCCTGCGCGACGAGCTCGGCGAAGTCGCACAACCGCTGCTCAACGCCCTCTGGGAGCGGCTCCTCCGACCCCGGGGGGGCCCCGGGGGCGCCCCCCCCCCCGCCGCCCCCCCCCACCCGCCCCCCCGCCGCCG
>Ga0081538_10001591_pt1 | contig 23294 bp, 23 predicted proteins | sample TabmetS5T2R1_FD_71022 | JGI IMG/M metagenome (GOLD analysis project Ga0081538, IMG submission 71022) | Tabebuia heterophylla rhizosphere microbial communities from the University of Puerto Rico - S5T2R1 | ecosystem: Host-associated > Plants > Roots > Rhizosphere ... | reverse complement strand
CGCCCGCTGACGGAGGTCGAGCGCGCCGCGCTCGCCGGTGCCTAGTGTCCCTTCAGGCAGTGCAGCCTGCTTCTGCCCCGCGCAGTAGCTATGCGACACCACCTGAAGGGACACTAGGATCCGGCCCGTGGTTCCGACCGTCCCCGAGCTGCCCGCCGAGACCGGTGAGCTGAAGCGCCGCGTCGCCGAGTTCCTCGAGCGCAACGTGTACCCGCTGGAACAACGCGTTGCGGAGGCCGGGCGCATCGACCCCGAGTGGACGAACGAGCTCCGGCGGAAATCCTGGGCAGAGGGCTTCGCCATGCTGAACATGCCCGAGGAGGCCGGCGGGCGCGCGCTTCCGATGCTCGGCCAGGTAGCTCTCGAGGAGGAGTCCGGGAAGGCCACCAACGGGCTCGGCTTCGTCGTCGTCGACCGCGGTCCCGCCGAGCTCTGGGACATCGCCACGCCCGCCCAGCGCGAGAAGTTCGTCGCGCCGATCCTCCGCGGCGAGTTTCGCGAGGCGTGGGCCGTCACCGAGCCGGGCGCGGGCTCGGACGTCGGCGCGCTCGAGGCCACCGCCGTCCGGGACGAGGACGAGGACGAATGGATCTTGAACGGCGAGAAGTGGTTCGTGACGAGCGAGGGCGACCCGGGCTTCTACCTCGTGCTTGCGGTTGCCGACGGGGAGCAGTCGCTCTTCATCGTCGAGCCGTGGCGCCTCGGCCTCGAGATCACGAAGACGCCCGGCTTCCTCCACGACCCGTACCTCGACCACCACCCCGAGATCGTGCTCACGAACGTCCGCGTGCCCGAGGAGAACCGCATCCCCGAGGGCGGGGGAGAAGGCGCGCGGGAGTGGTTCCTCGTGGAACGCCTCTTCATCGCCGCGCGCTGCTGCGGGGCCGCGCAGAGGTCGCTGGAGCTGGCCCGCGAGTACGCGCTCGAGCGTGAGGCCTTCGGGTCGAAGATCGCCGAGCACCAGGGCGTCTCCTTCCAGCTGGCCGACTCCCTGACGGAGCTCCTGGCCGCCCGGCTCCTGACCTACCACGCGGCGCAGGCCTTCGACACCGAGCCGGACCGGCGCGTCGTCCACGGCAAGGTGGCGATGGCGAAGCTCTACGCCTCCGAGGCGGCCGGCCGGATCGTCGACCGCGCCCTGCAGGTGCTCGGCGGCCGCGGCTACATGCTGGAGAACCCTGTCGCCCGCTTCTACCGCGAGGTCCGCGTCGACCGCATCTGGGAGGGCACGAGCGAGATCCAGCGCCTGATCGTCTCCCGCGGCCTCCTCAAGCGCGGCGTCGAGCCGTACCTCGCCTGACGCTCACGCCCGCGGCTCAGGGCGGGCAGGTAGCTCTCCTGCTCGAGCCAGTGGCCGCCGTCGATGGTCAGCGTCTCGCCGGTGATGTAGCCCGCGTACGAAGAGCAGAGGGCCGCAGCCCAGGTAGCGACTTCGTGGGGTGTGGCGAGGCGGCCGAGCGGGACGGTCGCGGCCACGCGAGAGCGGTCCTCCTCGGTCGGCCAGAGTGCGGCTCCCGCGCCCTCGGTGTCGGTCGGGCCCGGGCAGATGCAGTTCGCCCGGATGCCGTGTGGGGCCCACTCGACGGCCAGCGTCTTCGTCATCGCCACCAGCCCGGCCTTGGCGGCGGCGGAGTGGACGGTTCCGGGCCCGCCGGTCCAGGCGTAACTCGCGATCACGCTCAGGATCGCTCCGCCGTCACCCTGCTCGATCATCTGCTTCCCGGCCGCGCGCGAGCAGAGGAAGCCGCCGTCGAGGACGATGGACACGACCGCCCGCCAGCCGTTCGGCGAGAGGTCCTCGGCCTTGACGACGAAGTTGCCGGCGGCGTTGTTGACGAGCACGTCCACCCTGCCCAGCTCCGCGACCGTTGCGGCTACGAGCGCGTCGACCGCCTCCGGATCCCGAACGTCGGTCGGCACGGCGAGGCCGTTCCCGGGCAGGAGCGCCACCGTCTCCTCGAGCGGCTCCGGCCTGCGGCCGGCGACGGCCACCGAGGCACCGAGCCTCGCCAGCTCGAGCGCGATCGCACGGCCGAGGCCGCTGCCGCCGCCGGTGACGATCGCGACCTTGCCGTCGAAGGAGCCTTCAGCGAGCATCCTCAGCGTAGGACGATACGCGCGTCCAGGCCCAGCGCGCCGTTCGGAAGGGCAAGCAGCGGGTTGATCTCGATCTCGGCGATCTCGGGATGCTCCGCCGCGACGCGGGAGAGCGCGGCTGCCGCGCGAGCGGTTGCGCCCACGTCCACGGGCGGCCTGCCGCGCGCGCCGTCAAGGAGCGGCGCGACGCGAAGCGAGCGAAGCAGCGCCTCCGCGCCGGCCTCGGTCACCGGCGCGAGTGCGACGGCGACGTCCTTGACGATCTCCGCATAGAGACCGCCCGCGCCGACGAGCAAGACCGGTCCGAAGCGCGGGTCGCGCTTTGCGCCCACGATCAGCTCGAGGCCCTGCGAGAGCGGCGCCATGGCCTCGACCGAGAACGACGGCGGCGCGAGCGCGCCCGCCATGCGAGTGAACTCCTCGCTCATCTCCTCCGGACTGCTGAGGCCGACTGCGACGCCCCCTGAGTCCGACTTGTGCAGCCGGCCGAGCGCCTTGAGCACGACCGGGTAGCCGAGGTCGGCCGCGGCGACCAGAGCCTCCTTTAGGCTCTCGACTCGACGGGCCTGCCCGAACGGAGCTCCGGCCGAGCCCAGGATCTCGCGCGCGCCGAAGTAGTCCGCCTCGGCCACGAGCGGCTCGGCGGGCTGCGGGATGTCCGGGACGCGCCGTAGCGCTTCGGGGGTCTCCTCCGAGAGCCGGCCGGCGACCCAAACAGCAGCCTCGACCTCGCGGAAGACAGGAACGCCCTTCGCCCGCAGCATCGCCGCCGGCGGCGACCGCCAGTACATCGTGTGAGCGAGAAGCGGCAAGCCCGTATCCGCGGCAGCCTCTGCCATGCCCTCGGCCGACTCCACCTCGCGGCGCCGGAACTCCTCGGAATAGTGGGCGTATCCGCCGAAGTAGCCGGTGAACAGAACGGTGTCCACCTCGCCGGACTCGAGCAGGGCCCGTGCGACCTTGGCGAAGCTCGAGATGTCCTGCTCACCGCCACCGGCGAAGTCGACAGGGTTGTTGAGCGTCGCCGTCGGCGGCAGGGCCTCGGCGAGCCGCGCGCGTGTCGCTTCGGAGAGTTGGGGTAGCTCGAGCCCGGCGGCGGCGGCGAGGTCGGAGGCCACGACCGTGTGCCCCCCGCCGTCGGCGGCGAGGGCGATCCGCTTGCCGTGTGGGCGGCGCCCCGTGAGCAGCGCCTGCGCGAGGTCGACGACCTCCTTCGGCGAGGAAACGAGCTCGATCCCGGCGGCGACGGCCGCGGCGCGGATGGCCGAGAGGTCGCTTGCCAGCGCGCCCGTGTGCGAGCGCGCCGCCCGGGCGGCCGCCTCGGTCGCGCCCCCGGCGAGCAGGACGACCGGCTTCCCCGCAGACGCGCAGGCGCGTGCGAAAGCCCTCCCGTCGCGGAAGTCCTCGAGGTAGATCGCGATCAGCTTCGTCGGCCCGTGCGCAGCGAAGGACTCGACGAGCTCCCAAGCCTCGATGTCGGCCTGGTTGCCGAGCGAGACGAAGCGCGAGAACCCGAGCCCGAACTCGTCCGCGACCAACCCGACCTCGAGCGCCAGGTTGCCGCTCTGCGAGATGAGGCCGATAGACCCGGGCACGAGGTCCTCCGAGCAGAGCTCGAGCCCGGCTTCCGCATCGTAGACGCCGAGGCAGTTCGGTCCCACGAGGACGGCGCCGGCCGCGCGGACGCGCGCGACGATCGCCTGCTCGCGACAACGTCCCTCGTCGCCCATCTCACCCAGGCCCGCGCTGATTGCAACCAGTGCTTTCGCGCCCGCGGCCAGCGACTCCGCGACGGCGTCCTCGAGGCCGTCGGCCGGCACCGAGATGACGACGAGCTCGGGCGCCTGCGGCAACTCGGCCAGCGAGCCGTACGCGGACCGGCCGAGGATCTCGCCGCCGCGCCGGTTGACGAGGTAGACGGAGCGTCGTTCCTCGCCCCGGAGAGCGCCCTCGGCGAGAAGGTAGCCCCACTTTCCCGGGACATTCGAGGCACCGACGACGGCGACCGAGCGAGGGTCGAAGAGCGCCGAAAGATCGCGGATCATGGGCCTTCAGGCCCGTGAGCCTGGGGAGGGTGTGTGAGGGAACCGGCTGTCTCAAAGAAGGGGGCACGTGGGGGAAACATGGTTTCCCCCACGGGAGCGAGCCGGAGGCGAGCGACCATTACTTGAGGAGGTTCCGCGAGATGATCAGGCGCTGGATGTCGGACGTGCCCTCCTCGATCTCCTCGAGCTTGGCGTCGCGCATCCACTTCTCCACCGGATACTCCCGGGAGTAGCCCCAGCCTCCGAGCGTCTGGACGGCGGCCCAGGTGCACCACATGGCGGTCTCGGAGGCGAAGAGCTTCGCCATCGCCGCTTCCATCGGAACACTCTCGCCTGCGTCGATCTTGCGGGCCGCCCTGTGGACGAGGAGCCGCGCGGCGTCGACCCTCGTCGCCATGTCGGCGAGGCGGAAGGCGACGGCCTGGTGCTCAGCGATCGGCTTCCCGAACTGCTCGCGCGACTTTGCGTACTCGACGGCGTACTCGAGGGCGGCCCGCGCGATCCCGGTCGCCGAGGCGCCGAGCGTTATGCGCGAGCGGTCGAACGTCCGCATGAGCCCGTAGAAGCCCTGCCCCTCGTCACCGAGCCGCCGGTCCTCGGGCATCTCGGCGTCCTCGAGAAACATTTCCGCGTTCACGATCGCGCGCTGACCCATCTTTTTCATCGGCTCGCCGAAACTGATCCCCGGGTCGTTCTTCTCGACCACGAACGCCGTGATGCCGCGCGAGCGCGAGCCCGGCTCGACCGTTGCGAACACGACGTAGTACTCGGCCAGCCCCCCGTTCGAGATCCACGTCTTCTGGCCGCGAAGGACGTACCCGCCGTCGGTGCGTGTGGCGGTCGTCGTGATCGAGGCCGCATCGGAGCCGGCGCCTGGCTCGGTGGTGGCGAGCGCCGCCAGCGGCGGCTGCTTGCCGGCAATCGGCTCGAGCCAGCGGCGCTTCTGCTCCTCGCTCCCGAGCTCGACGATCGGCTCCGCGAAGAAGCCGCCGGAGGTGATCAGGTTGCCGATCCCGGCACAGCCGCGGCAGAGCTCCTCCTGGACGACGACGCCGGTGACGCAGTCTGTGAGACCACCCCCGCCGTACTCCTCCGGGAGCATGAAGGACGTGAGGCCCAGCGTTGCCGCCTTGTTCCAGACGTCCCACGGCGTCCACACGTCCGCTTCGTCGACCTCGGCGGCAATCGGCCGGATCTCCCGGTCGGCGAACTCCCGGCACACGTCCCGGATCTCGCGCTGTTCGGACGTCAGCCCGTACGGCTCGTGGGCGACCTCGCTCACCCAGGAATCCTCGCAGATGCGTCGACCTCAGGGCTCCCTCAGGCGCCCCAAGAGGTAGCGTCCGGGCGATGGCGGCCCCCGAATCTGCCGAAGTCGTGATCGTGGGCGGCGGCGCTATGGGCGCGAGCGCCGCCTATCACCTGGCGAAGCTGGGCGTGCAGGACGTCGTCCTGCTCGAGCGGGAGTCCCTCGCGAGCGGCTCGACGAGCAAGTCCGCAGGCGGCATCCGCGCTCAGTTCGCGGATGAGCTGAACGTGCGGATCGCGCTGCGCTCGATGGCGGAGTTCGAGGCTCTCGACCGCGACGGCGGCATCGAGTACAAGCGCCACGGCTACCTCTTCCTGCTCACGAACGAGGAAGACGTCGAGAGCTTCCGTGCCGCGCTGGCGCTGCAGCAGAGTCTCGGCGTGCCCTCGCGCCTCCTCTCGCCGGACGATGTCGCGGCGATGATCCCGACCCTCGAGACTTCCGACGTGCTCGCTGCCGCTTACTGCCCGATCGACGGGCACGCCTCGCCGGAGTCCGTTGTGCAGGCCTACGCGGGAGCTGCCGCCGCACAGGGAGCGCGGATCCTGCAGGGCACCTCGCTCGACCGGGTCGCCGTCCGCGGGGATGGGATCGTGGGCGTCGAGACGTCCGCCGGCCACATCCGCACGAGCACGGTCGTCTGCGCGGCCGGCGTATGGTCGAAGGAGGTCGGCAGCCTCGCCGGTCTCGACATCCCGGTACGCGGTGAGCCCCGCTGGATGCACTTCACGCCGGAGGACGGTGGACTGCCCCGGGAGCTTCCGCTCACCATCGACTTCACCACCGGCTTCTACTTCCACCGCGAGGGCACAGGTCTCGTCTTCGGCGGGCGCGAGCCGACGATCGAGGAGGTGGCGAGCCTCGGCGTGCGCCGCCTGCCGCTGCTGGCCGACCTTCCCATCCAGGCCTCCTGGTGGGGGTTCTACGAGATGAGCCCCGACCACAACGCGATCGTGGGCGAGGCTTCGCGGCCGCGGCGGTTCCTCTATGCGACCGGCTTCTCCGGCCACGGCTTCCAGCAGTCGCCCGCCGTGGGCGAGCACCTGGCGGAGCTCGTCGCGGGCGCTGAGCCCTCCCTCGACCTTTCTCCGCTCTCCCTCGACCGCTTCGCCCGCGGCGGCGAGCGGCGCGAGCGGTTCGTGGTGTGAGGGGCGAGGGGATGAAGGTCTTCATCCTGGCGAGGCACGGCGAGTCGACGCTCAACATCGAGCGGCGCGTGAACGGCGACCCATCGGTGCCCGTCGCGCTGACCGAGCGCGGACGGGAGGAGTCGCGGCGGCTCGGCGAGCAGGTGGCGCAGATACCGCTCGACGCCTGCGCCCATACGCGCTTCCCCCGCACGAAGGAAACGGCGTTGATCGCTCTCGAGGCGCGAGAGGAGGTCCCGTTGGTGGAGGAACCGCTGCTCGACGACATCTACATCGGCGACCTCGAAGGAAAGAAACTCGAGGACTACCGGGCGTGGAAGCACGGCCACACCCGCGACGCGCCCTTCCCCGGCGGGGAGAGCCTCGACGACGCCGCGCGGCGCTACGCGGAGGCCTTCAGACGGCTCGTGGACTCGCCCTGGGGCTCCGTCCTCGTCGTCTGCCACGAAATACCCATTCGCTACGCCCTTAACGCCGCATCGGGCTCGGACTCATTCGACGGGCCCGCGCACGAGATCTCGAACGCCGTGCCGTACCTCTTCGACGAGGAGACGCTCGAACGGGCAGTCGGCGGAATCGAGCGGATCCTCGGCAGTCGGGCCAGCAGGTAAGATCGCCGAGAGACACCGGGGAGCCGCTTCCTAGCGGCTGAGAGGGGGCTACAGAGCTCCGACCCGCCGAACCTGATCTGGGTAATGCCAGCGAAGGGAGGCGCGATGCAACCGACCGAGAGGACCTGGGGCGTCACCCCCGTGCCCGACCGTCTGCGGACGCTTTCGGGGCTGGACGTGGGCCTGCTCTGGGGCAACCTGGGGATCAGCCTGCTCGTCCTCTTCACAGGGACCTTTCTGGCGGGTCTCGGGTTGCAGCGCGCCCTGCTCGCAGTCGTGGTCGGCGCGGGGCTCGGCTGCGCGCTGCTCGGGCTCGCCGGGCTGATCGGCTTCGAGCGGCGCGTCCCCGGCATGGTGCTGCTGCGCGACCCGCTGGGAGAGCGCGGCTCCTACGCACCGACGGCGCTCAACATCGCTCAGAACCTCGGCTGGGCCGTCTTCGAGCTGTACGTCATGTCCCTCGCGGCGAGCGCCCTGGCCGATCGGGTCTTCGGCTTCGAGGCCCGCTGGCTCTGGGTGCTCGTCTTCGCCGCGCTGACGCTGTGGCTCGCCCTCTCCGGGCCGATCTCGTTCGTCCGCCGCTGGGTGCGGCGCTTCGCCGTCTGGGTTGTTGCGGCCTCGACTGCCTACCTCGTCTGGTGGGCCCTCGACGGCGCCGACGCGGGTGCGCTCTGGTCGGCAGGCGGCGAGGGCGGCATCCGCTTCTTCCAGGGCGTCGATCTGACCGTGGCGATGGCCGCATCCTGGCTCCCCCTGGCGGCCGACTACACGCGCTTCTCGCGGACTCGTCGGGCGGCCTTCTGGGGAACCGCGATCGGCTACTTCGTCCCGCTGGCCCTCCTCTTCGGCCTCGGGGCCCTGCTCGCGCTCTCGCGCGGTTTGGCCGATCCCGCGGCCATCTTCACCGCGATCGCAGCGGGCGGTGCCGGGAGCGCCGTCGCCCTGCTCGCCCTGACCGTCGACGAGACGGACGAGCCGTTTGCCAACGTCTACTCGGCCGCCGTCTCGATCCAGAACCTCCTCCCGGGCTTTCCGCAGGGCCTCCTGATCGTCGGGGTCGCGGCCGGGGCCACCGTCGGCGCGCTCTTCGTCGACATCGTCGCCTACGAGACGTTCCTCTTCCTGCTCGGCTCCTGCTTCGTGCCGCTCTTTGGAGTGTTGGCGGCGGACTTCCTGCTGGGGGCGGCACGGTCGGTCGAAGTGCGTTGGGGCGGAATCCTCGCCTGGGTGGCCGGCTTCGCTCTCTACCAGTGGATCCAACCGACGGGGCCGCAGTGGTGGACAGAGCTTCTCGCGGACCTCCCGGGAGCCGGCGAGGTGGCGACCGGCGCGTCGCTCCCCGCATTCGGCCTCGCCTTCATCCTCTACGCAGGCGTACGCTCCGCGCATGCGCCGCTTGGGCGTCGTCGGGCTCGTTTCGCTGGATCGCGTTGACGGGGGCATCCCCCGCCTCGGCGGGGTGCCCGTCTACGCGGCGCGCGCCGTCCGCCTGCTGGGGCAGCCGGCGGTCGTGGCGACGAAGCTCGCCGACGAGGACCGCCCCCGCCTCGCCGGCCTCGGCCTCCCGATCCTGGCGGAGAGCGCACCGCGGACGATCGAGTTTCGGATCGAGAACGACGGCGACGGCCGCCGCCTGGCGATCGACGAGCTGGGGGAGCCGTGGAGCCCTGCGGAGGCGCGCGGCTGGCTGACGCGCGCGCTCGCGGACTCCGACTGGGTGCACGCAGGGGCGCTCACTCGGGCGGACTTTCCGGCCGAGACGCTTGCCGTTCTCGCCCGCGGCCGCGTCCTCAGCCTGGACGGCCACGGCCTCGTCCGTCGAGCCGACCTCGGCGACCTCGTGCTCGAAGGCGCGTACGACCCGGACGTCCTCCATCATGTCTCCGTCCTCAAGCTCGGCCACGAGGAGCTCGACGCGCTCGGGCTCGAGCTGACCGAGAGCTCGCTCGCATCGCTCGGCGTCCGGGAGGTCGTGGTGACCCTGGGGAAGACCGGTGCCGTCGTCTACGCAGACGGACTCGCGGAGCACGTGCCGACGATCCCGCTCGAGGGCGTCGATCCCACCGGAGCCGGCGACTCCTGGATGACCGCCTATCTCTCCTACCGCCGCCGGCGCCACTCCCCCGTCTCGGCCGCGCGGCTCGCCAACGGTGCGGCCGGGGCGATCCTCGGACGGTGACGAGGCCCCTGATCGTGGTCGCGGGCTGCGAGGACGCGACGTATCTCGTCGAGGTCGGCGCAACGGCCGCCGAAGATCAGCTGGCGGGACGCCAGGAAGGAGCGGCCGTCGAGCGGGAACGCCCCCTCGGTCTCGCGCCGCCGTGGGCCGCCGCGCTCGTCCTCGACGTCGACGCGGTCGGCTCCACGGTCGTCCTCCTGCTCGACCGCAAGCCGCCGCTTCTCGTCTCCCACGACGGCGGCCAGACATGGGACGAGCGCGGCGCCGGCCTCCCGGCCGGCCGCGCGGTGGCCCTCCGCGAGAACCCCGACCACGTCCTCTACGGCGCCCGCAACCGCCTCTTCGTCTCCGGCGACGGAGGCCGCTTCTGGCGGGCCCTGGCCGTCGAGCTCCCCGAGATCCACGACGTCGCGTGGGGCTGAGGCCACGTCCCCACCGGCCACGACCCGGGTCTGACCCCTGGACGTGTCCCTGGATGCCAGCTTGCCCGGCCGCTGGGACAGGGCTCGATCCACGCTGTCTTCCGGAAGTCCAGCCTTCCATGCCCGTTCCCGGCGAGCTCTGTTCACACCTGTGGGCGACCACATGGCGCCCGCGGCCATGTCCAGGGGTCAGACCCCTGGACGCGGCTCTAGAGGCTGAACTCGCCGCGGGCGACGATGACCGCGGAGCCGCCGACCTCGACCCGCTCCACCAGCTCGGGTGAGCCCTCGACCCTGGCGTAGAGCGTGCTCGGGCGGCCGATCTCTACGCCCTGGACGATCACGACCTCCTCGCCGAAGCCGATCCGCCCGTGACGGGCCAGGTGGACGGCGAGCGGGCCTGCGGCGGACCCGGTGGCGGGATCCTCGGGAACGCCGTCGCCGGGTGCGAACATCCGGGTCTTCCAGCGCGTGCCGGAGCCGGCGGAGCAGTTGGCGTGCACGGCGCCCATGACGCGCGCGACGGCGGTCAGGTCAGGCTCGACCGCGGCGACGGCATCCTCGTCCGGCAGCAAGACGTAGACGTTGCCGACACCGGACTCGTAGAGCTCGAGCGGCAGCTCCGATCCCTCGACCCCCAACGCAGCCAGCAGCTCCTCGCCGCGCTCGAACGGTCGGACCGTCGGAATCGGCTGGGACATCCGCCCGAAGACGATGCGCCCGGTCTGATCGCGCTCGAGCATCACGGGGACGATCCCCATGCCGGTCTCGAGCCTGATCTCCGGAAGCTGCAAGGGCCCGGCCAGGACGAAGGCGGTCCCGAGCACGGGATGCCCGGCGAAGGGCAGCTCCGAGACCGGCGTGAAGATCCGGATGCGCGCGTGGCCTTCGGCCTCGGGCGTGTACACGAAGACCGTCTCCGAGAGGTTCATCTCCCTCGCCAGCCGCTGCAGCCGTTCCTCGGGAATCTCGCGCGCGTCCGTGAACACCGCGAGCTGGTTTCCTTCGAGCGGCGTGTCCGTGAAGACGTCCGCGACGACATAGCGATAGGTGGCCATCGGCCCGACTCTAACGGTCGAGCTCGAACACGAGCTCCAGGCCGTCCTCCTCGTCCCACTGCTGCCCGGTCTGGACGAAGCCGAGCTTGCGCACGATCGCCAAGGAAGGGGTGTTCCCGGGGGATACGGATGCGACGAAGCGCCTGATCCCCCGGCTCTCCGCCCACTCCATGAGCGCGATGGCGCCCTCGGTCGCGTAACCATGCCCACGGAAGGTTGGAAACACCGTGTAGCCGAGCTCCGCCTTGCCCGGCGCGAGGCCGCCCGTGCCGGGAGGCCCGTGAAAGCCGGCGTGCCCGACCATCTTCCCGTCCCAGCGCCGGACGAGCGCCCGCAGGAGCCACTCTCGAGCGTCGGGATCACTCGTCATCTGCTCCAGCCGCAGGCGAAGAAGGGGCCGGACGCCTCGGTCCGGCCAGCCTGCCGGAAGCGGAAACGACAGCTCCGCCTCGGCCTCGGCGCGGCGGTCGTCCAGCAGCGCCTGCAGGACACTAGGCGAGAGCGAGACGAGGTCGAGACGCGGGGAGCGGATGCGGGGAGCCTCCACGAGGCAACCCTAGGCTCCGTCGAAGCCGCCGTCGATATCCTCGCCCGCGGTGAGCGCTATCGCCGTCTCCGGCCTTCGGAAGTCCTACGGGCAGCGCGAGGTCTTACACGGCCTCTCGTTCACCGTCGAGACGGGCGAAGTGTTCGCCCTCCTCGGCCCCAACGGCGCCGGCAAGACGACGACCGTCGAGATCCTCGAGGGTTACCGCCGTCGGGACGGCGGCGACGTGCGCGTCCTCGGCGAAGATCCCGAGCGCGGCGGACGGAGCTTCAAGTCCCGGATCGGCATCGTCCTCCAGTCCTCGGCGGTCTACTACCTTTTGAGCGTCAACGAGATCGTCGAGCTCTTCGCCGGCTACTACCCGAAGCCCCGCCCGGCAGGCGAGGTGATCGAGCTCGTCGGCCTCGCCGAGAAACGGGAGGCCCGGGTGCGCACGCTCTCGGGCGGACAGCTTCGCCGGCTCGACCTGGCGCTCGCGCTGGTCGGCGACCCCGAGCTCGTCTTCCTCGACGAACCGACGACCGGCTTCGACCCAGCCGCGCGGCGGCAGGCCTGGGAAACCATTCGTGACCTTCGCTCGCTGGGGAAGAGCATCCTCCTGACGACGCACTACATGGAGGAAGCCCAGCGCCTCGCCGACCGGGTCGCCATCCTGCGCGACGGAGAGATCGTCGGCACGGGCTCGCCGCGGGAGCTCCTCTCCGGTCACGCCTCCGTGGAGATCCGCTACCGCCGCAACGGCAGCGAAGTCGTCGTCACGACCGAGGAGCCGACGCGCGTTCTCCACGAGCTGACCGCCCAGGCGCTCGCCGACGGCGTCGAGCTGGAGGGCCTGGAGGTGCACCGCCGAAGCCTCGAGGACGTCTACCTCGAGCTCACGAGCGAGGAGCGCGAGTGACGCTCTTCCTCCACGAGCTCCGAGCGCAACAGCTCCTGTTCTGGCGGAACCGTGAGGCTGCGTTCTTCAGCTTCCTCTTCCCGATCCTCTTGCTCGTCCTCATCGGCTCGGTCTACGGGGACGAGCCGATCGAGGGCGTGTCGGCGCCGACCTTCCTCCTGATCGGGCTCCTCGGGTACGGCGTCGCCGCCAACGCGTTCGCCGGGCTGGCGATCACGCTCGTCGTCCGCCGCGAGGCGGGCCTGCTCAAACGTGTGCGTGGAACGCCGCTCGGGCCCGGAACGTACCTCGCGGCCGTGATCGCGTCCACCGTCGTTGTGATCGCGCTCCAGGTCGTGGTCCAGCTCGTTCTCGGCGTCTACGCGCTCGATGCCGACTGGCCCGACCGGCCGCTCGCATTTGCGTTCGCGATCCTGCTGGGCGCCGCCGCCTTCGCGGCGCTCGGCCTGGCGGTGACCACCGTCGTACGTACGGCGGAGGGCTCGTCGGCCGTCGTCAACGCCATTTTCCTTCCCATGGCGTTCATCTCAGGCGTCTTCTTCTCGACCGAGGAGATGCCCTCGTTCCTGGAGGCAATCTCCGAGGTGCTGCCACTCACCTACTTCCTGGACCTCATCCGCGCGAGCTTCGTCTCGGGGGAGAGCTACACGGCGTCGGCCCTCGTCGTGGTCTCGCTCTGGGGCCTGCTCGGACTGCTGGTCGCCGTCCGCCGCTTCCGGTGGGAGCCTCGGGAGGGCGTTGCGGAGGCTTGAGGGCGCGCTAGGGATTGACGCGTTCGATCTTGTTGCAGACAAGCGTGACGGTCTCGTACAGCACCTCGGACGCACCGGCCTTGAGGCCTGAGATCTCGATCTTCGACGGCCACGCACTCTCGAGTGGTAGCGGGAGATCGACCGGCCTTCGGCGTCACGGATCACGAGGACGGCGTTTCGAGAGCCTTCGGGCCGGCGTTGACGGCGTCGGTGTGCCAGTGAAGACGGCCAGATCCTTGTTCTTGCCCCGCTTCAAGGTCACCGCCGGCGGCGGCCGCCGGACGGGGACGTTCTTCATGTCCAGAGCGCCTTCCTTGCCAGGAGCGTTCGTGAACGCGGACCGATCGATCAAGGACTTGAGCTCGACGAGCTCGAAGAACTGGCCGGCCTCGACTCCGTCGATCGTGAGGGAAAAGCTCGAGGCGGTGAGCGCGCCGACGGCATGGGACCTCATGACACACCCCCTTTTCGGTGTGCGCGAGCGTACTTCTGCTCACCCGTAGATGGGACTCCGTGAGCGGCGAGCACGGGTGCTACCGTGACCGCGCGCCCCCGTAGCTCAGTGGATAGAGCAGCGGTTTCCTAAACCGCGTGCGCACGTTCGATTCGTGCCGGGGGCACTCTCGACAGCATCCTCGCGCGGATCTCCGGAGCTCAAGAGCGGTCGCTGTGCTTGATCGCCGGCGAGCCGGCAAGGCTTCTGCTGATGGCTGCCGTGAAGCGCTCGATGCTGCGTGCGTCTTGCTCGGTGTGGTCGGGGTTCAGCTCGGTGATAGTCATTCCGGCCAGCCGCGGACTCGCCAAGAGTGTTTGGAGCGCGCTCAGAGCGTCGTCGAAGGCGAGCCCTTCATTGCGGCCCCAATTCTCCGAGAGGGGCACGTCTGTGAAGTCGATGACGTCGACGTCGAAGTGCACCAGCAGTCGATCGCAGCGATCCTCGATCAGCTCTCGCCCTCGACGCGCGGCCCGCTCGGGCCCCGCGGCAACCTCATCGACCGGAATCACCGAGATGTCGCGGCGGTCGATGGCGGCGCGCTCGAAGGGCGTCGCCTGCTCGCTTCCCCAGGCGAACAAGATGACTTGATCGGCCTGGAGCAGCGGGGCTTGCGAGGCCACGTCGACCAGTTCCGGCGCGGCTCCCTCCTCGCCCAGCATATGGGCCAAGCCCATCCAGTCCAGGGCGCCTTCCCGGACGCTACTCGGGACATTGAGATCGGCATGGGTGTCGAAGTAGACGAGCCCGATCCGTTCTCCGCTTGCGAGATGACCGGCGACGGTGCCGATGCCTACCGTGCAGTCGCCGCCGAGCACCAGGGTGGCCTCGTCCGCGCTGACGGCTTCAGCGACGCGCTGAGCGGTCTCGCGCACGATCTCGACAACCGTGGGCAGGTTCTGGGCGCGCCGGTTCTCTCGGTCAGGGCGCCAGCGCCATGCCTGCCGATCCTCGTGGTCGCGCACGACAATGCCGGCTTGGCGCAGCGACTCGACCAAGCCCGCCTCTCGGAGCGCCTGCGGCGCCTGCTCCTGACCGGGGGCGAAGGCACCCGCGCTTGTGGGAACGCCGATCAGCCCCAAGGGTCGACTCAGCGTCTTCTCCTTTGCTCCGCTATCCAACCCCAGACAAACGAATCTACCCGAGGGCGCCACCGGTGAGTTTTGGGCCTTCGCCCGGTCTACACGAGGAAAACCAGAGAGGCTGAGGAGGTAGACGCTGTGCTGCTCGAAAGCAAGAACGCCGTGCTCTACGGCGGAGGTGGGTCGATCGGCGGCGCTGTCGCGCGCGCCTTCGCTCGCGAGGGGGCGCGCGTCTTTCTCGCCGGCCGCACCGAGGCCAAGCTCAGGCAGGTAGCCGACGACATTCGCGCGACGGGAGGGGAGGCGGAGACTGCTGTCGTCGACGCGCTCGACGAGGACGCTGTCGACCGCCATGCCGACGCGGTCGCCGCGGAAGCGGGAGGGATCGACATCTCGTTCAACCTGATCGCCCACCCGCACACGCACGGGGTCCCGCTCGCCGAGATGGCGGTCGACGACTTCATGGCTCCGGTGGAGACCGCGGCCCGCACCACCTTCATCACCGCGCGCGCGGCCGCGCGCCACATGATCCCCCGGCGCTCCGGCGTCATCCTCGCCTTCGGCGGCCCCGGCGACCGCAGCGGGCCGCTGCGCGACTACTACCTGGGTGGGACGCAGGTCGCCTTCGACGCCATCGAGGCGATGCGGCGCCAGCTCTCCGTCGAGCTGGGACCGCACGGGATCCGCGTCGTCACCCTAGCCAGCGGCGGCGTGGCCGAGACGCTTCCGGAGGGCTTCGAGGGCCGCCAGGAGATCGTCGACCTGATCGAGGGGCAGTCCTTGCTGGGGCGGGCCGCGACGCTCGAGGACGTGGGCAATGCGGCCGCCTTCGCCGCCTCCGACTGGGCGCGCAGCGTGACGGCGGCGATCGTCAACGTCAGCTGTGGCGCGCTGATCGACTAGCGAACGGCGCGTAGCCGCGTCCCGCGCCTCTGCGCGGGTGAAATGATCGGGCCGGTGGTGGACATGGAGGTGCATGGGAACCCGCCCGTGCCCGAAAGCCGGGCACCGCCACCAACGGTCGCCGATGGAATGACCGCGGCGTGCGGATCTCACTCCTCTCAGCGAGCGCGGTTTCGCGCCGTCTACGACACGAACTACCACCGCGTTCTGGGCTACGCCCTCCGGAGAGCTGCATCCCGCGAGGACGCGGAGGACGCCGTCGCCGAGACCTTCCTCACGGCCTGGCGCCGCCTGGAGGAGATGCCCCATGGGAGCGACGCTCGACCGTGGCTCTATGGGGTCGCGCGCAACGCGCTTGCGAATCAACGGCGTAGCGAACGACGTCGCGGACGGCTCACGGGCCGGCTCAGCACAGAGCCGTCCTCCCCAGCTCGGGACCGGGCAGATGCGAGTGACGAGCTTGCTTCGGTGGCCGCAGCGTTTGCGCGCCTCGGCGAGGAGGACCGCGAGCTGCTCGCGCTCGCCGCCTGGGAAGAGCTGGACCCCGGCGAGATCGCGATGGTGCTCGGATGCTCGCGCAACGCGGCCAGGATCCGCCTGCATCGCGCCCGGCGACGACTGGCGCGCCAGCTGCAAAGCACCCACGCGGATCCGGCACGCTGGTCGCTGATCTCTGTCGAGACCGAGCAGGCGCTGAGGAGGGAGCCTCGATGAGCACAAGCAAGCAGCTCGACGACCTGGTCGCACGGCTGCAGCCGGTTCGCGACGAGGAGCTGGCCTCGGAGTCGAGATCGCCGAGCGCAGAGGCGCTCTTCGAGCGAATCGTGGCCGACCTCGACGGCGCGCCCCCAAGCCTGAGGCCGCGCCACGACCCGCCGCGGCGCAGCCGCCGCTGGATCGCTGCCGGCGCGGCCGTCTCGCTGGTCGGAGTGGCCGTCGCGCTTGCGATCGACATCGCTCCGGCGCCGGAGGCGGTGACCCCCGCCTCGGCCGCGCTCCGGGACGCAGCCGACGCCGCGCGCGCGCAGGATGGGATCGCGCCGGGGAAGTACCTCTATGTGCGGTCCGTGAACGCGAGCCTCGCAATCGGGGCCGTCGACGAGTCCGACCCCGAGCGCTTCCTCCCCGACTGCTGCGAGGTTCTTGTTCGGCAGGTTCGCGAGCTGTGGCTTGGCGACGAGCCCGGTGACGCCCGTCTGCGCGAGCGCAGGGTGGGCGAACTCGAGTTCCTGAGCGAGGAGGAGCGCGAGCGCTGGATCCAGCTGGGCCGACCCGAGCTCGCGGTGAAGACGCCGTTCTCGGGGGTCCTCGCGGGCCTGCCTCCCCAGTGGTACGAAGGCCCCCTCGACCTCCCGAGCGATGCCGACGCGGTCTACGAGGAGTTCTTGCAGGACGCGGAGGGTGACACACGCGAGCCTGGCGTCCCGCTGGATGTCCATGTCAGCAACGGGATGTTCCAGCATTTCAGCGACGTGCTCCGCGAGGCACGGGCGACGCCCGAGCAGCGTGCCGCCGCGTACGAGGCCCTGGCGCGTGTGCCCGGGGTGGTCCTCATCGGAGAGACGACAGACCGCTTCGGACGGCGCGGAGTCGCGGTCGCAATGGAGTACCTGGACAATGAACCCTTCCTCTTCCGCCACGTGCTCGTCTTCGACCCCGAGACGGCGAACCTGCTGGAAGAGCGGAGGGAAGTCCTCCTCGGTAACAGCCATCGCGGCCTTTCCGCCGGCACGATCGAGGCGTACGCGACGTACGAGTACGCCGTCGTCGGGGCTCTCGGCAAGCGCCCCTGACCCTTCAGGCGCGGCGGCGCAGGGCGATCCCGGTGAGGATCTCCCTGACGATCCTGTCGGCGGCGAGGGCAGTGATGTCGGCCGAGCCGACCGCCGTCGGGATCACCTCGACGACGTCGGCGCCGACGAGCTCGAGCTCCGCCGCGAGCGTCCGCACGGCCCAGAGGAGGTCGCCGGTCGTCATCCCGCCCGGCTCCGGGGTGCCGGTGCCGGGGGCGTAGGCCGGGTCGAGGACGTCGACGTCGATCGTGAGGAAGACAGGGCCGTCGCCCACCACCCCGACGGCGCGCCCGACCACCTCCTCGATCCCGAGCTCGCGGGCGTCGTGCATGAAGAAGCTCGTGATCCCGTGCTGGGCCTGCCAGGAGAACTCCGCCTCGCCCGGCCAGTAGCCGCGCAGGCCGACCTGGACGTAGCGGCGCGGGTCGAGCCGACCCTGCTCGACGAGGCGGTAGAACGGCGTCCCGTGCGAGATCTCGACACCGTAGACCTCGGTTCCCGTATCCGTGTGTGTGTCGAAGTGGACGAGGCCGACCGGGCCGTGCGCCGCGGACACTGCTCGGATGTCCGGCTCCGAGATCGAGTGGTCGCCGCCGAGAACGACGGGGATCGCGCCCGCCGCAAGCACTTGCCCGACGAGCTTCTCGATGGCCGCGTGCGTCCTGACAGGGTCGGCCGGGATCACCGCCGCGTCCCCGAAGTCGACGACCTTGAGCTCCTCGAAGGCGTCGAGCTTCGCCTCCAGATGCGGGCCGGGCGGACAGCTCGCCGCCCGGATCGCCCGCGGGCCGAACCGTGCACCGGGGCGGTCGGAGACGAGATCGTCGGTCGGAGCGCCCACGATCGCGACGTCGGCGCCGGCCAGCTCGGCCGGATCCTGGGTGTACGGTGCCCCGCCGTAGGTGAGGAGCCCCGCGTAGTCGGGCTTCTCCTCGTGCCCACGCGGCCAGCGCTCGGTTGGGTCGATCACGCGCGCGAGTCTACGCGCTCCTACCCACGCTCCAGCCGGTACCCCATCCCGCGGACGCTCGAGATCGCCTCCTTGCCGAGCTTCTTGCGCAAGTAGCCGACGTAGACGTCGACGACGTTCGAGCGAGGATCGAAGTCGTAGCCCCAGACGTGGCTGAGAAGCTGCTCGCGCGAGAGCACCTGCCCGGGATGGCGGAAGAACATCTCAGCGAGCGCGAACTCACGGGCAGAGAGGTCGGCGCTCGCTCCTCCGCTCTCGATGCGCCGCGTGCGCAAGTCGAGAGAGGCGTCTCCCACCCGCAGCACCGTCTCCTCGGGAACCCGGTCGCCCCGAAGCCTGACGCGGACGCGCGCCAGCAACTCCTCGAAGCGAAACGGCTTCGTGATGTAGTCGTCCGCCCCTCCTTCGAGCCCGGCAACGGTGTCGTGCACGGAATCGCGGGCAGTGAGGATGACCACCGGGAGGCTCGAGCCCGCCGTCCGCAGCTCTTCGAGGACGTCGAAGCCGTCCTTCCCGGGGAGCCCGAGGTCGAGGATGAGCAGGTCGTAGCGCCCCGTGGACGCCAGCGCGACGGCGTCGCGTCCGTCGGCGGCCACCGAGGTCGTGAAACCGTTCGCCTTGAGGCCTTTCTCCAAGAAGGAGGCGATTCGCGCCTCGTCCTCGGCGATCAGGATCCTGCTCATTCCCGCCCTCCTTCCCGACCCTCCCTCGCCCGCGCCGGCAGGACGATCGTGAACGTCGCCCCCGACCCGGGCACGCTGGCGAGCTCCAGACGGCCACCGTGCGCGCGGGCGATCGCCTGGACGATCGAGAGCCCGAGGCCGGCTCCGTCGGAGCGCCGTTCCTCTCCGGCCCTGTAGAAGCGATCGAAGACCCGCTCCTGCTCCTCGAACGGGATGCCGGGGCCCGTGTCCCGAACCCAGAGCCGGGTCTCGGCCTCGCCCACGAAGGCACCGAGCCCGATCTCGTCGCCGTCTTCTGTGTGCTGGACGGCGTTCTGCGCTAGCTGCATGAGCGCCTGCGTCACGCGCTGGCGATCGGCGACGATCGTCGCGTCGGCGACCGTGTCCAGCTGCCAGTTCCGCGGCCCCAGCGCGGAGGCCTTCGCGAGCACGTCGTCGGTGAGCGCGCCCACCTCGAACGGCGTCGGCTTCAGGAAGTCCGGCTGCTCCCACTTCGCCAGCGTCAGGAGGTCGTTGACGATTCGGCTCATCCGGTCGAGCTCGTCCATGACGAGCGCGAGCGTCTGCGCGCGCTCCTGCGGGTCGTCGTCGAGAAGCTCGAGGTGGCCGCGCACGATCGTGATCGGCGTACGGAGCTCGTGCCCGGCATCGTTCACGAAGCGCTGCTGCGTCGCGAAGGCAGTCTCGAGGCGGGCCAGCATGTCGTTGAAGGTCTGCGCGAGAATGCCGATCTCGTCGTGCCCGGACTCCGGAATCCGTCGGGAAAGATCGCCGCCGGAGATGGAGCGCGCGGTCTCCGTCACGGCCTTCACCGGCCGAAGCACGCGATCGGCGAGCAGCCAGGCGAGCACCGAGCCGACCAGCAGCATCCCGAGCCCGACGCCCACGACCACGCGCAGCGCGTCGGACACCTCTCCGCTCTCGCGGTCGCGGAAGATCGCCGCCACGAAGACGCCGCTGGGCTCCCCCTGGCCCACGAGGGGGACGGCGAGGTACTCGACCGATCCGGCCGGCGTCTGGACGGCGCCGCGCTCGCTGTCCGTGAGCGTGCTCCAGCGAGAGACGAGCTCGGGATCGTGGTCGAGCCGGTACGGCGTCACCTGAGAGCTGCGGTGGAACAGCTCTCCGTCCACGAAGGTGAGAAACGCCTCGTTGCGCGAGGGAACGTTCCGGTCGAAGAAGACCTCGAAGATCCGCTCGACGTTCCCGGCGAAGCTCTCACCGGTCTCCGGGTCGTTTCCACGTGCGAGCGAACGCAGTTCCCGGGACTCCTGAACCAGCGCTTCGTCGACCCGCTGGTCGAGGCGCCGCTCGAGTGCTTCGCGCGCGATGACGACCGCGAGGAGAGTGGCGACCGCGAGCAGACCGATGTACCCCGCGAGCAGGCGGACGCGGAAGCTGGCGAACAGCCTTCGGAGGGGAGCAATCCGCTTGCTCGGCTCCCCGGACGGGGCCTCGGGCTCGTTCCCAGACGGCGGCTCGGACGTGGTCGTCTGAGCGGCCTTCTCGGTGGTCGTGGTCATGGTGGGCATCGTCGCCGATCGACGGGAAGCATCGCGCCGTTCGACCACACGAACATGAGACGAACGTGAGAGATCTCTCATTCTGCCCTCACGCCCCCCTCATTACTCCTGGATACCACGCTGGACGTGCCTCACGACGACTGGGAGCTGGACACCTGGGGCTTCGCCGAGGGCGACGAGATCGCTCCCGGCCGCCACGCCGTCCGGCTCCTAGGCGGCGGGCGGCGCTACGAGGCCTACCTCGTCTGGGACGACGAGCTCTACTCCCTCGTCGTCGCCAAGGTCGTCCGGCCCGGGCGAGTTGCGCACGAGGGCACCCTCGGAGGCTTGAGGGGCGAGGCCGAGGCGCTCTCCCTGCTCGCGCACCCCTCGCTCGTGCGCTGCTTCGACGCCGTCCGCGACGGCGAGCGTCCTCACCTCGTCCTCGAGCTCCTCGACGGGCCACGGCTCTCGACCCTCGAGCGCCGCTACGGGATCGTCGTCGAGCAGCTCCTCCCCCTGGCCCTCCAGCTCTGCTCCGCGCTCCACTACATGCATGGGCAGGGGTGGGCGCACCTGGACGTGAAGCCGCGGAACATCATCATGAGCTCGACGCCGAAGCTGATCGACCTCAGTGTGGCCCTTCGCTTCGAGGACGCCCGGCGCGCCGTCTCCCAGATCGGAACGGATGCCTACATGGCGCCCGAGCAGTGCGAGCCCCACCGGTTCCGGCAGATCGGGCCTGCCTCGGACTCGTGGGGGCTCGGCGTGACGCTCTACGAGGCGCTCGCCGCCGAGCGGCCGTTCCCCGACGGCGATCCCGTCGCCGAGTCCCTGCCCGCCCGCTATACGCAGCTCGCGCACGAGCCGGAGCCGCTTGGTGAAGACGTGCTCCCGCCGCTGCGCGAGATCGTGCTCGCCTGCCTCGAGGACGACCCTCGAGCACGGCCGCTCCCCGCGGAGATCGCGGAGACGCTCGAGCCGCTCGTTGCCCTGCTGCCGCTGCCCCGTCTCGGCCGCTTCCGGCCGGGCTCGCGGCCTTCCCGGCCTCCCACGCCGGCTCTATGAGGACGGTCTCACGCCGACCTCATGGGCGTCTAATCGGGCCGGGGTATTCCTGCTCGTAGTCAAGGAAAGCAACGGTTAGGAGGAGACGATGCCATTCGGAAAGATCGGAGTCCTGATCCTCGCAGTGGCCGTTGCCGTCGGGCTCGGCGGCTTCGGCGCCGCCCTCAAGAGCTGGACCTCCGGTGACCCCGTCTCGGCGGTCACACTCGCAGACGACGACGCCCGCAAGGAGGACGGCGACGACGCCGGGCTCGCGTCCGACGACGACGACAGAGATCGCGGCGACGGCGACGGAACGCGCGGAGACGACGGTACGCGCGGCGGCAACAACACCGGCGACGGCGACCGCACCCGCGGGAACGACGGCACGGGCCGCGGCGACAACACCGGCGACGGCGACAAGACGCGCGGGAACGACGGCACCCGTGGCGGGAACAACACCGGCGACGGCGACCGCACCCGCGGCAATGACGGCACCGGCGGCGGGAACGACACCGGCGACGGCGACGGGACCCGCGGCAACGACGGCACCGGCGGCGGGAACGACACGGTCTTCGCGTCGGCCGGCGGCGGTGGCGGTGGTGGTGGTGGCGATGACGGCGGCGGCGGCGGCAGCGCCTCCGGCGGCGGCGGCGGCACCTAGCTCACCCCGGGTCACATCGCCCAGCGACGACAGGGGCGCTTCGGCGCCCCTTTCGTCGTGCTAGAACGCGCCCAGGGCCTCGCGGGCGATCCGGTCCTGCTCGAGGAAGTGCGCGGTCGGGTAGCCCTCGCTCGGGCTCGCCCGCCAGGGGCGGCCGACGTAGCGGAGGTCGACCTCGGACGGCAGCCCCTCCTCGAGTCGATGGCGGATGGCCCGCCAGGCGCCCATGTTCTGGGGCTCCTCCTGCGTCCAGACGACCTCTCCCAGCGAGGGATAGCGGGAAAGGAGCTCGTCGTAGGCGGCCACCGGGAAGGGATAGAGCTGCTCCAGGCGCGCGACTGCGACGCCCTCCAGCTCGTCCAAGGCCTCGTGGCCGACGATGTCGTAGTAGACCTTGCCCGAGCAGAGGATCAACCGCCCGATCTCACGCTTCTGGTCCGGCTCGAGGCGGGGATCGTCCAGGATGGGCTTGAAGCTGCCCTTGGCGAGATCGTCGAGCTGGGAGGTCGCCTGCTTCAGGCGCAGGAGGCCCTTGGGCGTCAGGAGCACGAGCGGTCGCCCCTTGGGATGCAGCGCCTGGCGCCGCAGGACGTGGAAGTACTGGCCGGCCGTCGACGGGTTGACGATGCGGATGTTCTCCTGCGCGGCCAGCTGCATGAAGCGCTCGAGCCGGGCGCTCGAGTGCTCCGGACCGTTTCCCTCGTATCCGTGCGGGAGTAGAAGTGTCAGCCGCGAGCTCTGACCCCACTTGGAGAGGCCGGAGACGATGAACTGGTCGACGATCACCTGCGCCGAGTTGACGAAGTCGCCGAACTGGGCCTCCCAGAGCACGAGCGCGCGCGGGACCTCGACCGAGTAGCCGTACTCGAAGCCGAGCGCCGCCATCTCGGAGAGGGGAGAGTTGTGCACCTGGAAGGGCGCGCGGGATTCGGGCAGGTGCTGGATGGGCGCGTACTTCTCGCCCGTCTCGTAGTCGCTGAGGACGAGGTGCCGGTGGGAGAAGGTGCCCCGCTCGGTGTCCTGGCCGGTGAGTCGTATCGGCGTCGCGTCGGCAAGCAGGCTGCCGAGCGCGAGCGCCTCCGCCTGCGCCC
>Ga0081538_10001590_pt1 | contig 23301 bp, 23 predicted proteins | sample TabmetS5T2R1_FD_71022 | JGI IMG/M metagenome (GOLD analysis project Ga0081538, IMG submission 71022) | Tabebuia heterophylla rhizosphere microbial communities from the University of Puerto Rico - S5T2R1 | ecosystem: Host-associated > Plants > Roots > Rhizosphere ... | reverse complement strand
GGCGGCGCCGAGCCGGGGAGGGGGGACGGTCGCCCGTGGCGCGCGCCGTCCCCGGCCGCGAAGCGCCTGCTCGAGCCCGCGCACGTGCTCGCGCTCGTGCTCGAGGAGCGTGCGCCCTAGACCCGGCTGGATGGCGTCGCGCGCGAGGGCCGTGCGATAGAGCGACTCGAGCCGCTGCTCGAGCGCGAGCAGGCGCTCGAGCTGCTCGGCGTCGGAAGCCTGCGCGGCCGCCGCCTCGGGGCGCACGACGAATGGGAGGGCGGCGGCTCCGGCCAGCGCCTGCCGTCGGGTCGGGCCCCTCACTGCATCCCCGTTACAAACGGATGCTGCGCGGCCGGCTGGCCGGCCAGGCTGTGGGCCACGGCGAGGTCCTCCGCCTCCTCCGTGGCGATCTCCGCAACCGCGCGGCGCTGGTCCTCTCGCGGCAGCGAGCGGAGCGCGTCCAGGTGCTCGCGGATCAGCTGCTCCTCCACGTCGGCCGCGAACCGGAGCGCCTCCGCCTCCGTCCGCATCAGCGGGAACTGCGTCTCGTAGTCCTCGGGCGAGCGCCCCTGGGGCGGTTCGCCGCCGAGCTCCCGGATGAGCGCCGACAGACGCTCGGCATGCCGCCGCTCCCGGTCGCCTATCGCCGCCGCGTAGCGCCGCGCCTCGCCGTCGAGGCGCTCCCCGATCGCGTCCCAGGCGGCCGCCGACGCGTGCTCGAGCGCCGCGAGCGATCCGAGCAGCGCCGCCCCCGAGCCGGCCTCGGGCTCGTCCGTCGGCGGCGGGTCGTCGCCCCCACAGGAGCCGAGCGCAACCGCGGCGACGCCGCCGAGCGCGGCACGCCTTGTGAGCCGGGCTGACACCGGCCGCACACTAGCCTTCGCCCGGTGAGGATCTCTCGCGCGCACTTCGACGAGTTGGTCGCGCATGCCCGCGATGAGGCGCCGCTCGAGTGCTGCGGCTACATGCGGCTCGAGGAAGGCACGGTTGAGGAGGTGTTCCGGGCGGTCAACGAGCGGAAGTCGCCCTACGGCTACGAGCTCGACCACCGCAGCCTGTTCGCGGCCAACGAGCTCGACGACGCGGGCCACGACGTCGGGATCTACCACTCCCACCCGCGCAGCGAGGCCAAGCCGTCGCAGACGGACATCAACCTCGCGCACTACCCCGACTGGACCTACTGGATCGTGTCCCTCGACGGCGAGCCGACCGTGCGCGCCTGGCGCATCGCGGACGGCTCGGTCGAGGAGGAGCCCGTTGAGCTCGGATGAGCTCGTCTGCCCGGCCTGCGGCCTCGAGCACGGCCCGGGGGAGGGCTCGTTCTGTTCCCGGTGCGGCATGCCCCTGGTCCATCCCGGCGGGGAGACGCTCGACGCTCCGCTGAACGAGGCCCACGGGCGAGCGCGCAAGATCGACCCGCGCTACACCGAGGGGCGCCTCGTGCGGGTCGCGGGCGGGCGCAACCAGGCCGAGGCCGAGCTGATCCAGGGCCTCCTCCTCGAGGAGGGGATCCCCAGCATGCTCCGCCGCAGCGCCGGCTTCGACGTGCCGGACTTCCTGGCCGCCGGGCCGCGCGACGTGCTCGTGCCGGAGGCGGGGAGCGAGGCGGCCCGCGAGCTGCTCCACCAGGCCGACATGGCGCCGCCGTCCGCGACCCCCACGAGCCCGAGCCTGGTGAAGCTCGTCGCGGTGATCGGCATCGGGGGAGCGGCCGTGGCGCTGCTCGCCTGGGTACTCCAGGGCGGCGGCTAGCGGCTCCCCGGTAGGCTTCGCCGCCCGCATGGATTTCGCCCCCTCCGACCGCGTTGCCACCCTGCTCGAGCGCGTCCGCGAGTTCATGGAGGAGCACGTCGACCCGGTCGAGGCCGAGGCCTACGAGGCGCTCGACCGCGAGGTCGCGCCGGGCGTGCCCTACCCGGCCATCCTCGTCGAGCTGCGCGAGCGCGCGCGGGACGAGGGCCTCTGGAACCTGTTCATGCCCGACGAGCGCTTCGGCCCCGGCCTGACCAACTGGGAGTACGGGATGCTCTGCGAGCAGATGGGCCGCAGCGCCGTGGCGCCCATGGTCTTCAACTGCTCGGCGCCGGACACCGGAAACATGGAGATCCTCGCCGAGCACGGCACCGAGTCGCAGCGCGAGCGCTGGCTGCAGCCGCTGCTCGACGGCTCGATCCGCTCCTGCTTCTCGATGACCGAGCCCGAGACGAGCGGGTCGGACCCGACCGGCCTCGCGGCGCGCGCCGAGCTCGAGGGAGACGAGTGGGTCATCAACGGCCACAAGTGGTTCACGTCGGGTTACAACGGAGCCGCGGTGGCGATCGCCATGGTCGTCACGGACCCCGACGCCCCTCCGCACAAGCGGGCGAGCATGATCCTGGTGCCGCTCGACACCCCGGGCTTCACAGGCGTGCGGCCGGTGCCGGTGATGGGCCACGACCAGGGCCCCGGCCACTGGGAGGTGCTCTACGAGGACTGCCGCGTGCCCGCCGAGAACGTGCTCGGCGAACGCGGCGCCGGCTTCACGATCGCGCAGGACCGGCTCGGCCCCGGGCGCATCCACCACTGCATGCGGGCGATCGGCTCGGCCGAGCGCGCCTTCGAGCTGATGTGCCGGCGGGCACACGACCGCCAGTCGTTCGGCGGCCCGCTCGCCGAGAAGCAGTTCGTGCAGGACTTCATCGCGAAGTCGCGCATGGAGATCGACTCGGCGCGCCTGATGGTGCTCCACGCCGCCTGGCGGATGGACACCGAGGGCAAGCGCGCCGCGCGCCAGGACATCTCGATGATCAAGGTGATCGCTGCGCAGATGCACGGGCAAGTGCTCGACCGGGCCATGCAGGTGCACGGCGCCCTCGGGATGTCCGACGACACCCCGCTCGCGGCGATGTGGCGCCAGGGCCGCTGGCTGCGCATCGCCGACGGCCCGGACGAGGTCCACAAGATGGTCATCGCGCTGCGCGAGCTGAACCGCTTCAAGCCGCGAGAGCCTGTCGAGGCGTGAAGCTGAGTCACGAGCAGGAGGCCTTCGTCGAGGCGATCCGCGACTTCGCGGGCCGCGAGCGCTTCGACACCCCCGAGCACGACGGCCACTCGCCCGAGGTGGCCGCGCGGATGGGCGAGCTCGGCTGGTACGGGCTGCAGATCCCGGAGGAGTACGGCGGCTCCGGCGGCAGCTTCGTTGACGCCACCCTCTTCCTGGAGGAGGTCGCGCGCGGGCGCATCCCCGTGAGCGCCTACGGCGTGACCCTGATCGTGGTGGGTGCGCTGAACCGCTTCGGAACGGAGGAGCAGAAGCGCGACCTGTTCGGCCGCGTGGTGAAGGGCGGCACGCTGGCGATCGCCATGTCGGAGCCGGAGGCGGGCTCGGACGTGGCGAACCTGAAAACCAAGGCGCGGCGCGAGAACGGCGGCTACGTGCTCGAGGGGGCGAAGATGTGGTGCTCGTACGCGCACCGGGCGAGCCACACGCTGATCGTCTGCCGCACTGGTGGGGGAGAGCGTCACGAGGACCTCTCGATGATCCTGGTCCCGCGCGACGCCGAGGGCTTCACGATCACCCCGATCCCGACGCTCGGCGGCGAGGAGACGAACGAGCTCCACCTCGACGGCGTGCGCGTGCCGGAGGAGGCGCTCCTCGGCACGGAGGGCGGCGGCTGGACCCAGCTGATGGCGGGCCTCAACTACGAGCGGACGATCCTCGCCGCCACCGCGCTCGGCCTGGCTCAGCGGGCCTTCGACGACGCGCTCGCCTACGCCAAGGAGCGGCGCCAGTTCGGCAAGCCGATCGGCAGCTTCCAGGCCATCTCGCACAAGTTCGCGCAGCTGGCCACGGACATCGCGCAGGTGCGGCTGCTGGTCCGCTGGGTTGCCTCCCTGACCGACGAGGATCCCACCCGGATGCTGCCGCGCGAGGCCTCTATGGCGAAGCTCGCCGCAAGCGAGCTGGCCAAGCGCTGCGCGCTCGAGGGCGTGCAGATCATGGGCGGCTACGGCTACGCCACCGAGTACCCGATGGAGCGCTACCTGCGCTCCGCCGTGGTCGGGACGATCTACGGCGGCACGTCCGAGATCCAGAAGAACATCATCGCCAAGACGCTCGGCCTGTAGCCCTGCGGACCCAACCGGGTATCAAGGAGCGGTGACATCTCCTGCGATGAAGTGGTGGGGCTGGGGCTCCGATGACGTCTCGTTCACCCATGAGGGCAAACCCGAGCTGGCGCCCTTCATCGAACGCGTCCTCGGGCTCGACGTGCGCCGGCCGGGTACGCGCCCGATCGCCTTCAGGGACCTGGAGGTACCCGCGCCCCAGCTCGAGGCCGGGCTTGCCGCTCGCCTGGAGGACGCCGTCGGGACCGAGCACGTCTCCAGGGACGACCACGACCGCGTCGTGCACGCGCGAGGCAAGAGCCTCACCGACCTGATCCGGCAGCGCCGCGGCGACTTCGGCCGGCTGCCCGACGCGGTCGTACGGCCCGCCACCGAGGACGAGGTGGCCGCCGTCGTCAGGGCGGCCGTCGAGGAGGACGCCGTGGTGATCCCGTTCGGCGGCGGGTCGAGCATCTCCGGAAGCCTCGAGGCCGAGGCGGGCGAGGCGCGGCCCGTGATCTCGATCGATATGAGCCGCATGAACAGGGTGGTGTCGATCGACTCTGCGTCGCGGCTTGCGCGCGTGCAAGCGGGCGTCTTCGGCCCCGACCTCGAGCGCCAGCTGAACGCTCGCGGCTGGACCTGCGGCCACTTCCCCGACAGCTTCACGTACTCGACCCTGGGCGGCTGGATAGCCACGCGCTCCTCCGGCATGCAGTCCGACCGCTACGGCGACATCGCAGACCTGACCCGCGGGCTGCGCGTGGTCACCCCGACGGGCACCCTCGTCGTGCGGCCGGTGCCGAGCACGTCCACAGGTCCGAGCGTCCGCGAGATGGTGCTGGGGAGCGAGGGCCGGCTCGGGGTGATCACTGAGGCGACGATCCACGTCCGCCCGGTGCCCGCGGAGCGAAAGATCCTCGGCTACCTGTTCCCCACCTGGGCGGCAGGCCTCGCCGCCATGCGCGACATCGCCGCCAGCGAGGCGTCCCCGTCGGTCACGCGGGTGTCGGATGCCCCGGAGACGGCCTTCTCGTTCGCCATGCGCGAGGCTCCGACGGCCCTGGACCGGGTGAAGTCGAGGGCGCTGCAGGCCTTCCTCAGGCGCAGGGGGTGGGACCTGGACGCGATGTGCCTGTCGCTCATCGGCTACGAGGGCACCGCCCGCCACGTGGCCGGCCAGCGAAAGCTGACGGAGCGGATCGTCAAGCGGCGCGGCGGCCTCGGCATCGGCCAGAGCCCGGGCCGGCTCTACGACCAGAAGAAGTTCGACACCCCCTACATCCGCGACTTCCTTCTCGACCGCGGCGCTCCGGCCGACGTGTCGGAGACCTCGGCGCCGTGGAGCGAGCTGGGGACGGTCTATGACCAGGTCATGGCGGCCGGCCACGGAGCCTTCCGGCGGCTCGACGTGCCCGGCTACCTGATGTGCCACCTGTCCCACTCCTACCACGCGGGCGCCTGCCTGTACTTCACGTTCGCCCTCAAGCCCCCTGGCGACCACGACCCCCTGGAGGACTACCGCGTGGTGAAGCACGCGATCCAGCAGGCCTTCGTGGACTCGGGCGCCACGCTGTCCCACCATCACGCGGTCGGCACCGAGCACGCGCAGTGGCTCGAGGAGGACATATCGACCCCCGGCGTGGCGATGCTGCACGCGCTGTTCGACGGCACCGACCCGGGCGCCAACCTCAACCCGGGGAAGATCGTCGCCGGGGTCCCCATACGCGAACCCAATGCCTGAGCCGGCGGACCTCGACATCCCCTGGACCCGGACCGGATGGGCCAGCCGCGTCCGCGAGTTCCTCGTCTGCGGCGTGCTCGGCCCGCTGATGGACCTGTACACGCGCCGCCGGATCGCCGGCCGCGAGCGTCTCGACGACCTGGCCGGTCCCGTCGTGTTCGTGGCGAACCACAACAGCCACATGGACACCCCGGTGATCCTGCGCGCGCTGCCGGGTCGCTGGCGGCGGAGGACCGCGGTGGCGGCGGCGGCCGACTACTTCTACGCCAAGCGCCGCAACGCGGTTTCGGCGTCACTCGTCTTCGGAACGGTGCCGCTCGAGCGCAACAGCGGCGCCGGCGTTGGACCGGGCCAGACGGCCCACCTCGCCGGCCTGATCCAAAGCGGCGGCAGCCTGCTGATGTTCCCCGAGGGCACGCGCTCGCGCGACGGCCGCGTCGGGCGGCTGCGGTCCGGGGCCGCGCTGATCGCCGCCGAGCACGGTCTCCCGATCGTGCCGCTCTACCTCTCCGGTACGCGCGAGGCGATGCCGCGCGGACACCACTGGATGGTCTTCAGGGCGGGCCGGCCCGGCCCGCGTCATCCGATCGAGATCCGCTTCGGAACCCCAATCGTCCCCCGCCCCGGCGAGGGGCCCGGGGAGGTGATGGAGCGCGTGCGGCTGTTCCTCGCCGAGTGCGGCGCCGTGACGGAACGCGAATCGCACGCCGAACAAGTGGCCGCACGCCAGACCGCCTGACGATGGCGCGCGTGTTCGTGACAGGAGCCAGCGGCTACATCGGCGGCGCCCTGACGACGCGGCTGCTCGAGCGCGGGGACACGGTCGTGGGACTGGCGCGCTCCGACGCCGCCGCCGAAAAGGTGGCCGCCCGCGGCGCCGAGGTCGCGCGCGGCGACCTGCTGGACGAGGAGTCGATCGCGGCCGGCATGGCCGGCTGCGACGCCGCCTATCACGTGGCCGGCGTGAACTCCCACTGCCCGGCCGACCCCGACATGATGCTGCGCGTGAACGTGGGCGGCGCGGAGGCCGCCGTGCGGGCCGCCGCCAGGGCGGGCATCGGCCGGATGGTCTACACGTCGTCGGCCGCCTCGCTCGGGGAGCCCGAGGGGACGGTGGGCGACGAGGACAGCACGCACCGCGGTTCCTATCTGTCCGTGTACGACCGTTCGAAGCACGAGGGCGAGCAGGCCGTTTTCGCGGCGGCCGCGGACACGGGCGTCGAGGTGGTCGCGGTGAACCCATCCTCGGTCCAGGGCCCGCCGCGCACTGGCGGCAACGGCGCGATCATCATCGCCTACCTGAACGGCAAGCTGCCCGTCTTCGTGGAGACCCAGGTGAGCGTGGTGGACATCCAGGACTGCGTGGAGGGCCACCTGCTGGCGGCCGAACGGGGCGAGAGCGGGCGGCGCTACGTGCTGAACGGCGCCACCATCCACTCGCTCGAGGCGCTCGAGATCGTCTCCGAGCTGTCCGGCGTTCGCGACCGCGTGCGGATGATTCCGCGCCAGGTGGCGCTTGCGGCGGCCGGGATCGCCGAGGCCGCGTACCGCCTACGCGGGAAGAGTCCGTCGCTTTGCCGCGCCCGCGTCCGGACGATCGTGCACGGCCACCGCTACGACGGCTCGCGGGCAACGCGTGAGCTCGGGCTGCGGTACACGCCCGTGGCCGACACGTTCGCGCGGACGATCGAGTGGGCCGCGGCGGAGGGTCTCGTCACGCGGCGCTGAGCGACGCGAGCGAGTCGCGCCAGTCTCGCTCCACGCCCGCCAGCTGCCGCCCGAAGGCGTCCACCAGCACGGAGCGCGCGCCGCGGTCGAGCGGGCTCGTGGCGAGCGCGGCCGCCGCCTTGGGGCCGTGCTCGCGCTCCAGCAGGTCGAACACGGTGCCGCCGAGCAGCATGGCGTCGCGCACGTCCGGCGGGAACGAGGGCCTGCCGCCCTCCCGCAGGCGCCGCACGATGGCCGGGCGCAGGTGCGGGACCTGCCCGGACAGCCAGGTCGCCGCGCCCTCCGCGAGCCAGGCCCAGCGCACGTAGCGGCGGAACGCGGTGGGGGAGAAGGGCGGGGGCAGCTCGGGGTTGTTGGCGCCCACCACGAGGTGGGAGTACTCGTGCTCCGGCGAGAGGAGCAGCGCCTGGCGCGAGCCGGGGACCCCCGACGCGCGCCGCTCGAGCGCGGGCGGCGAGAGCACGTGGATCTCGCCCTCGCCGAACCAGCCGGCGAAGTAGCGCCGGCTGGCGGGCGCCGCGCGAAGGCGCGCCAACGGCAGCCACGGGTGGGCCAGGGCGAGTGCCCAGGAGCGCGGATGGAGCACGACCGCGACCTCGCCGGGCGTCTGCTCGTAGAGCCCGTCCAGCTCGTCGCGCAGCACCTCGAGCGACGCCAGTACGGCCGCCGCCTCCTCTACCTGCGAGGAGTCGTGGCGCGCCGAGAAGGAGAGCGAGTGCGATTCCACCCATGGCACGGGCGGGAACTCTGGCACGGGAAGCGCGCTAGCCGGCTGTCGCGATCGACATGACGGTCCCGTCCGGGTCGGCGGGCAGGCGCGTCGCTGCGGGGGCACCGACCTGCCAGGCGAACAGCCGGCGGCCACGGCCCGCGAAATAGAGCCACTCGCTCGACGGCGCCCAGTCCATGGCCGTGTAGTCGCCGAGGGTCCCGCCGGGCACGATGGTCCACGACCCCGACGCGAGTTCGAGCACGGCGGCCCGCTGTCTGCCGCCCTTCGTGACCGGCACCGCGAGGCGCACGCCGTCGGGGGAGAGGGCACCCTCGCCGAAGTACGGAGTCGTGCCCGGCGGCGACCGAAAGCGGCGCTCGCCGTCCGGACTCCAGACGCCCAGCGTGCGGCAGCCGGGGCCGCACCAGGCGAAGCCCGCGCGTCCCGCGGCCAGCAGCCACGCGCTGCGGATGGTCCGGACCGGCTGTCCCCGCTCGCGGTCCCACAGCATGAGGCGGCGCCTGCTCTCGATCAAGAGGCGGCCGGCCACGACCCCATGCACGGCGGTCCAGTCCGGCAACCAGGCCTCGCGCCAGGCATCGGAGACCGGTCGGGGCGCGCCCTCCAGACTCAGGGGCAGGGAGAGACGCCGGCCGTCGTTCGGGTACATCACTCGGTCGCCGGCCGCCGTCACCTCGCCGTAGCACAGCGTCCCGCCGGCCAGGCGCCGCGCCCGGACCTCTCCGGTGCGCGGGTTCGCCACCACGGCGCGCTCGGCGTGCACCACCGATCCTCCGCGCTCGACCACGCCCATCACCAGCACCCCGTCCGGCTCCGCCGGCGCCAGGCCGGCCGCGACCAGGGCGATGGTCAGGAGCTTCCCCATCGCCCCCGACTACGGCCGGGGGCGACGGGAAGGTCCCGAGGCGGGTCTAGATCGAGCGCTGGTAGGTGCGGAACACCCGGGTGGCGAACACGCTCGCGGCCACCAGGAACGCGATCAGGAGGCCGGTGCGGGTCAGCACCAGTGACCAGTCGAGGTCCTCCATGGCTACGTTCCGGCCGGCCTCGATGGCCCAGTTGACCGGGTTGAAGTCGGCCACCACCTGCATCCACTCGGGCTGCAGGTTCTCCTGCATGAACGCCCCGGACAGGAACGTCAGCGGGAGCTGCAGGAACACCATCGTGGCGATCAGGCTCTCCTCCTTGAGGAACACCAGCGCCAGGCCGTTCGACAGCGCGCCGAAGCCGGCCCCGACGATCGAGGAGATCACGATCAGCGCCGCCACGCCGAGCACGCCGTTCGCGAACGTCGCGCCCATGATCAGCGCGAGCACCACGATGATCACCGACTGGATCAGGATCACCAGCGTGTTCTGCATCAGGGGCCCGGCGATCAGCGCCACCCGCTTCACCGGCGAGCTCAGGAAGCGGTCGAGGATGCCGCGGTCGTAGTCCTGGATCATCCCCATTCCGCTCCAGCCCGCCGAGAAGAAGGCGGTCAGCACGACCACGCCGGGGGCGATGAACTCGATGTACGAGTCGCTCGCGAACCCGGGGATGTCGACCGTCCGCTCGAACAGCGCGCCGAACAGGAGCAGCCAGATCACCGGCTGCACCAGCGTCACGAAGATCCAGGCCGGCTGGCGCATGAGCGCCCGCACGTAGCGGACCATCATGTAGGAGCTGTGCTGGACGGCAGTCATCGGTTCTCCTCCTCTTCCGCCTCGCTGAACGTGCGGCCTGCGTAGCGCAGGTACACGTCCTCGAGCGAGGGCCGCGCGACCGTCACGGCCGCCACTTCGATTCCGTTGCTCTCGAGCGCCTGCAGGACCGCCGGGACCGCGCGGGCGCCGTTGTCGGCGCGGGCGTGCAGGAGCCGCCCGTCGACCGAGGCCTCGCGGATGCCGGGCACCCGCTCCAGCGCGCTCTGCACGCGCCCGTTGGCCTCCGCCTCGCCGAGCTCCACGTGCACCGCGTCGCCGCGCAGCTCGCCCTTGAGCTCCTCCGGCGAGCCCTCGGCCACGATGCGCCCGCGGTCGAGGATCACGAGCCGCGACGCGAGCGCGTCGGCCTCCTCCATGTAGTGCGTGGTGAGGAGCACCGTCAGGCCCTCCTCGCGCGCGAGGCGCGAGATCTCCTGCCACATGCTCGCCCGCACCTCCGGGTCGAGCCCGGTGGTGGGCTCGTCCATGAACAGCACGCGCGGCCGGTGCACGAGCGCGAGCGCGATGTCGAGCCGGCGCTGCATGCCGCCCGAGTAGCCGCGCACGAGGCGGTCGCCGGCGTCGGCGAGGCCGAAATGGCCGAGCAGCTCGTCGATCCGCTCCTCGAGCTCGCGGCCGTGCATGCCGTAGATCTGGCCCTGCAGCCGGGCGTTCTCGCGGCCGGTGGCCTCGGGGTCGAGGCCCGACTTCTGCGCGACGACGCCGATCAGGTGCCTGACCTCGTCGGCCTGTCGCACGACGTCGAGTCCGCCCACGCGGGCGTCGCCGGAGTCGGCGCGGCTGAGCGTCGTGAGGATCTTCACGGTGGTCGACTTGCCGGCGCCGTTCGGGCCCAGCAGCCCGAAGACGCCGCCCTCGGGCACCGAGAAGGACAGGCCGTCGAGCGCCTGGACCTCTCCGTATTTCTTGACGAGGCCTTCTGCCTCGATTGCGTTGGTCATTTCCAGCTTCCTCCGCTAGAGTTCTTTCGACGAGACGATAATTCTACTATCGAATATTTCGAATGTCAAACGATCCCGAGCAGAACCTGTTCCGCAAGGTGGGTGACGCCTTCCGGCGCAGCGGGCAGGCGCAGGACGCCATGGACAATGCCGCCGCGGCATTCTTCGGCGTCCACCGGACCGACCTGTCGCTGCTCGACGCGCTCCAGTTCGGCGGCCAGATGAGCGCCGGAGAGCTGGCGAGGCGGGTGAGCCTGAGCCCGGCGGCGGTCACCGCCGCGCTCGATCGGCTCGAGCGAGCCGGCTACGTGCGCCGGCTCCGCGACGAGCGCGACCGTCGCCGTGTGCTCGTGGAGGTCACTGCCGAGATGCAGGAGCGGGCCGAGCAGGTCTACGGGCCGCTCGCCGCGCGCTCCGCGGAGCTCCTCGGCGGCTTCACCGACGACCAGCTGCGGACGATGATCGAGGTGCTCGAGCGGGGCGCCGAGATGCAGTTCGAGCAGGCCGCGCACCTGCGCGAGCGGGTCAGCGAGGAACCTGGCGCTGGACCTCGACGAGCTGCTGGAAGGTCGGCCGGTTGATCCAGTGGATGAGCGGCTGGTTGATCGCGCCGACCGGCCGGTGGCGGACGGCGTCGAAGCACCACTGGTCTGACGGCTTGCCGTAGTCGGCGCAGGTCTCGTCCTCGTACAACACGGCCGGATCGACCGCGAGCGCCTGCTTCAGCGACGCCTCGAGGCGACCGCGGCAGCGGCGCAGCGCGGCGCGTGAGCGCTTACGCCCGCCGCGGCGGCCGTAGCCGCAGTAGCCGCGCGAGAAACGGCCCTTCACCTTGCGGCCGAGAAGCCGGCGGAGGTCCTTCTGGGCGTAGCTGTACCAGCCGCCCTGGTAGGAGGAGCCGAGGTGGGCGCCGCCTCCGTTGGGGCTGTTGTGCTGGCCCAGCATGTCCTCGAGGCGCCCGTACAAGAGGCCCCCGAGCGCGGGCCTGAACTGCGCCCGCAGCCAGCGCGGCCACCAGGCGTCGAGGATGCGGATGGCCTCGCTGTGCTCGTACACGCCGTCCCGGTTGCGGTCCAGGCGATGGCCGCCGGCCTTGACCCAGGCGCGCAGCGTGCCGACCGCGTCCCGCACCTGCGGGTCGCGGCTCCGGCGCAGCACCCGCAGCGCCCATGGGAGCACCTCGGTGGCGCGCAGGTCGACGGTGCCGGCGTCCTCCATCGCGTCCACCAGTTCGACCAGCGACATCTTCGCGGCCCCTCGGGTACCCGCGCGGATGCGGTCCGACAGCGAGGTGGAGCGGTAGATCGAGCCGTAGCCCCACTGGTCGTCGGCGGCCCGGTAGCCGCGCGCCTGCTTGTTGTTCCAGTTGTCGATGTAGGCCTGGTTCACCACCTGCGGGTGGCGCTGCATCGGCGTGTAGCGGGCGGTCCACAGGTCGGTGTTCCAGTCGCGCCAGTGGAAGCGGCCGCTGACCGGGAAGTGCCCGCTGGTGCGGCGGGCGCGCACCGGGTTGTTGCCGGAGTTGAAGTAGGCGATGTTCGAGTGGTCGGCGTAGAACCAGTTGAAGGTGAAGCCGATCCGCGAGGCGGCCTCCTTGAAGTCCTGCGGCCCCCGGATCGCGTTGGGGTCGTTGAGCGCGACGAAGCCGAGCGCCGAGTCGGCCTCGTGGAAGTAGGTCGAGCGCAGGCTCGTGTAGGCCACCGGCTTGCCCCTGACCGTGGCGCGGGCGATGACCAGGCCGAGCTTGGTGCGCTCGGCTCGCATCGTCTCCGATCCGGGCGGGGTGTCGTCAGCGGGGCTCGGCGTCCAGGAGTTCCTCTGCTCGAGCACCTCGATCGGCTCGCAGGCGCCGCGGAAGCGGTAGTGCATCGACTGCTTGGTGGCCGGGCCGCCGCCCGGCTCGCACAGCTCGACGGCGAAGGTGTCGATGATGTCCTGCCCTGCCGAGGTGGCGCTCCAGGCGTAGTCGCGGCCGCGACCGAGCAGGACGTAGAGGCTGACGCCGGCGAAGGTGGCGCCGCGGGCGTCGATGCCGGGGGCGTGCACGTCCACGTCCATCAGGAGCTGGGGGTTGAAGTAGGCGGTCTGCGGTCCCATCACGGCGAGGGGGCGGCCCGACTCGGACTCCCGCCCGGACACGAGCAGGGCGTTCGAGCCGCCGTCGGCCGGGAAGCGAAGGAGCCCGCCGAGCCCGGCGTCGCCGGCGCGGGCGGTGCTCGCCGCGGCCTCGGCGTCCGGCGCCACCTCGGTGCGCTCCACCGAGCCGCGGTCCGGCATGGCGAGGCTGCCCTTGCGCAGGCGCTTGGGCTCGCGGCGGTAGGGGAACCGCTTGCGGCGGACGGTGACGGGCGCCTCCGGATCCTCCGCCGTCCGGAGGTCCTTCCAGACGGCGCGGCCGCGAAGCCTGCCGAAGCGGCTCTGCGCCAGCCGCAGCATCAGGGCCGAGTCGAGCTCGCGGCCGCCGCCCTTGCCGAAGATGCCGCCGATCAGGCTGGCGGTGGCGATCACGTCGGTGACCTTCCAGTTCTCGGGGCCGGTGGGCTTGCCGATCGCGGCGTACTCGCCGGGCATCTTGAGCGGGTTGGTGCGCGCCTCGGAGATGTAGGCGTTGATGCCGGCCACGTACTCGGTCACGTCGCGCTGAAGGCTCGCCCCGGCCGTGCCGTACACGTCATCGGCCAGGTCGAACTGGCGCTGGAGGTCGGCCTCGGTGTAGGGGGCGAGGCGCCACTGCTCCTGGTCCATCGCGCGGTTGCCGGGCGCCCCGCCCGCGAAGGAGGAGAGCCGCCCGCGACCCGAGTTGCGCAGCACGTCCATCGTGAACAGGCGGTCCTCGGCGCTTACGTAGCCGAGCGCGTACATGGCGCCGTGGCGGGTGGTCCCGTAGATGTGGGGTACGCCGAAGCCCGAGTCGCGCACGATCGTGACGTCGCCGCGCGGGGAGTAGGTGCGCTCGGCCTCGCCGTCCTTGACCCCGAAGGTGGCGTCCTTGAAGAACTTGGAGATGTCGGCGGGCTGGAGGCCGGGGGAGGCGTACACGAGGTCGCCGTACATCCCGAGCTCCCCCGAGGAGTGCATCGGCCGCGGAGCGCCCGGGCAGTCGGTGGTGCCGCCGGGCGGGCAGGCGGCGAGGAACGCGCCCAGCTCGACCGCGTTGGCATGGCCGTTGGCGCCCGGCGGGAGGATGTTCCAGAAGCCGCCGCCGTCGTTCGTTCCGAAGGGCTGAACGGCGCTCTGCCCGCCGCCGCCGCCCGGAAGGCCTGGCAGGCCCGGAAGCTGCGCGGACGCGGGGGAGCACAGCGCCAGCACGGCGCCGAGCGCGACCACCCCTGCCTTGAGGCCTCGCATGGCAGGGCACCATACGTGGCCCTCGCGCGCTTCGCGCCGGTTATCGACAGTCCTGACTTTTGCCCCATATAGGGCGAAAAGTCAGGACGGCCGCTACGCGAGCACCGGCACCGCGTCCGACGCGATCGCCTCGATCTCCTCCGAGGCGCGCTCGAACTCCTCGTCGGAGAGCACGGGCGTGCCCTCGAAGGGGAGGTCGCGGTAGAGCTCGATCCAGGAGCGGCAGCCGTGGTATTCGGGCCGCACCTTCACCGTGACCGGACGCGGGATCCGGTATGTGCGCAGCACGATCACGTGGAGGGGGTGGCGGCGCTTCCAGGCCAGCCGCTTCTCCGCGTAGTCCGTTGTCCAGATGTAGTAGGGCGAGAGGGCGTCGATCGCGCGCGGGTCGGTGATGAGGTAGCTCGCGGAGACCTCGGCCCAGGCGCGGATGCGCACGCGGTCGGGCTGCGGGATGCCGCCGTCCTGCACGAGCGCCTTGGCGGGCGGCTCGCTCTCGGGCCAGACACCCTCCTCGAGGGCGCGGCCGAGCTCGGGCACGTGGGCGTCACGGACGCAGTCGTTCCGCTGGTGGTCGAACGTCGGATAGAGGAAGAACCGGTCGTGCTCGATCTCGAAGTGCTTGTTCTCCTCGCGAATTCCGCCCTTGCGAAGCGTGAGGAGCTGCTCGCCCTCGGCGAGCGCGCGCACGGTAATGGCCCATTCCTTGAATGCGACTGGCATAGAAGAGGAAAACCTCCAAACGATCCGCGCCTAGCGTTTTGCTTACCTCCGGGCGGGAGGCGCGGGCCGGGTCATTCTTACTAAAGACCTCCCCGGTTTCAAGCGAAATTTCGTGGCGAACGGCACTAGACGGCGGTGTACACAGCCGCGAAATCCTGTTCGCCGTGGCCGCTCTCGGCCGCCTCGGCGTAGACCTTCTCGGCCAGCGCGCCGAGTCGGAGCTCCACGCCGAGCTGTCTCGCCTCGTCGAGGCAGTGCCTCACGTCCTTGAGCATGTGCTCGAGCTTGAAGAGGGCGGGCTCGAAGCGCTCCTCGAACATGGGCGGGCCCTTCAGGCCCAGCACCGCGCTGGCGCCCGCGCTGCCGGCGGCCACCTCCATGAACGCGTCGCGATCGAGGCCCGCGGCCTTGGCGGTGCGGACCGCCTCGGCGAGCACGGCCGCGTTCACCGCGCCCATCGTGTTGGTCAGCAGCTTGGCCATCTGCCCGTGCCCGATCGGGCCCACGTGGACGATCCGCTCGCCCATGGCCTCGAAGAGCGGCCGGGCCTGGTCGAAGTCCTCCCGCGAGCCGCCGGCCATGATCGTGAGGGTGCCGTCCTCGGCCTTCGGCTTCGAGCCGGACACGGGCGCCTCCACGTAGGGCCGCGGCGCCAGCCGCCCGGCGATGTCGCGCGAGGCGCTGGGGGAGATGGTCGACATGTCCACCACCAGTGCGCCGTCGGGCAGGGCTGCAGCCGCGCCGTCCCCGCCGAACAGGACCTCCTCGACCTGTGGGGCGTCGGGGACGATGCTGACGAAGGCGTCGGCGTCGGCGGCGGCCTCGGCGGGCGTTGCCGCGGCGCGCGCGCCGTGCTCGGCCGCGAAGCGCTCCGCCTTTTCGCGGGTGCGCGTGTAGACGTTCACCTCAAAGCCGGCCCGCACCAGGGTGGCGGCCATCGGGCCGCCCATGATGCCGAGGCCCGCGAAGGCGATCCGGCGGAGATCGTGGTCAGGCATGCGGCCAAGCTAGCCGATCGCCTAGCCGACACCGCGCACCGCCTTGGCCGCCCACCGCGCACCCGGCTTGGCCGGCGGCCACGGGGGTCTTGACAAAATAAGTTGTCAATGCTGAACTGAGTCCCGTGATGCTCGACGTCGAGGTCATCGAGGAGCCCGCAGCGGCCGCCGTGGCGCTCGATCCGGTGCGCGCTCGGCTGCTCTCCGAGCTTGCCGAGCCCGCGTCCGCGGCGACGCTGGCGGCACGCGTCGGGCTGGCGCGCCAGAAGGTCAACTACCACCTGCGCACTCTCGAGGCGCACGGCCTGGTCGAGGTGGCCGGCGAGCGCCGCTGGGGTGGGCTGACCGAGCGCCTGCTGGTGGCCACCGCGGCGTCGTACGTGGTATCGCCCGGCGCGCTCGGCGAGGCCGCGGCAGACCCGGCCCGGTCGCAGGACCGCCTGTCCGCCCGCTACGTCATCGCGCTGGCCGCCCGGATCGTGCGCGAGGTGGCCGGGCTCGCCCGGCGGGCCGAGCGGACCGGCAAGCGGCTGCCGGTGCTCGCCCTCGACACCGAGATCCGCTTCCGGTCCGCCGCCGAGCGGGCCGCGTTCACCGACGAGCTGACCGCCGCCGTGACGGGGCTCGTCTCCCGCTACCACGACGCCTCGGCCCCCGGCGGGCGCAGCCACCGGCTCGTGGTGGCGGGTCACCCCCTTCCAAGGACCCCCGACGCAGAGGAGGACGCATGACCGCCCAGCCACACGACGACGCCCGCGTCGTGCGAGTGGAGACCGAGGTGCCCGGCACCCCCGAGGAGGTGTGGGAGGCCATCGCGACCGGGCCCGGCCTGGAGTGCTGGTTCGTGCCCGCCGAGGTGGACGAGCGCGAGGGCGGGACGATCGTCACCGACCACGGTCCCTTCGGCAGGTCCACGGGCACCGTGACCGCCTGGGAGCCTCCGCATCGCTTCGCCTACGAGGAACGCGACTGGCATCCGGACCGGCCTGACCCGCCGCCCTGGGCCACGGAGATCCTGGTCGAAGCCCGGGCCGGCGGCACCTGCGTGGTGCGGCTCGCCTCCGGCCTGTACTCGAACGCCGCCGACTGGGCCGACGAGATCGACCCCACCGAGGACGGCTGGCGCCAGGGCCTCGAGAACCTGCGCCTGTACCTGACGCACTTCAGCGGGCTGCCGTGCTCGTCGCTCTTCGTGCTGTCGGAGACCGAGGACTCGGTGGACTCCGCATGGGAGGCGGTAGCCGCAGGGCTCGGGCTCGCCGGCGCGAGCGAGGGCGAACAGGTCGAGACTGCGGCAGGTTCGCCGAGGGTGCGCGGGGTCGTCGAGGCCGCCGCGGAGCGGCGGATCGTCGTGCGCACCGAGGAGCCGGCGGCCGGCCTGCTCGAGGTGTTCGCCTTCGACTTCAAGGGCCCGGCCCTCGTCTTCGTGCGCGGCTACCTGTACGGGGACGACGGGCCCGGAGCGGTCGCCCGCGAGGAGCCGGTGTGGCGGGACTGGCTGGCCGAGCAGCTGCCGGGAGCGGACGCTCGGGCCGAGCACCAGGTGCGGGCAGGCTGAATCCGCGTCCCCGGGCCGGCGGCGGCGCCGCGGCGTCCCGCCGTCAGGGCGCGCCGTGCCCGCCGCCGCCCGGGGTCTCGATCCTGAGCCGGTCGCCCGGCTTCAGCGCCCCGGAGGCCTTCGCGGGCAGCTCCTCGCCGTTCAGGATGTTGCGGCCGGGCGCGCCCGGCTCGCCGCCGTCCGCTCCGGGCGGCGCGTGGCCGCGGCGCTCTGTGATGAGCGAGTAGCTCATCTCGGCGAGCGCCTCGAGCTCCCGCACGACGCCGTCCCCGCCGCGGTGGCGGCCGTCCCCGCCGGAGCCGCGCCGGAGCGAGTACTCCACCGCCCGAAGCGGGAACTCGAGCTCGAGCGCCTCGATCGGGGTGTTGAGCGTGTTCGACATGGCGACGTGCACGGCGCTCGGACCGTTCGCGTCCGCGCAGGCGCCCTGACCTCCGCCCAGCGTCTCGTAGTAGGTGAACTCGTCATTCCCGAGGGTCAGGTTGTTCATCGTGCCCTGGCCGAGTGCGTGCCCGAACGCGGCGAGCACGAGGTCGGCCACGCGCGACGAGGTCTCGACGTTCCCCGCCGCCACGGCCGCCGGCGGGCGCGCGTTCAGGAGCGACCCCTCCGGCGCGATCACGGTGAGGGGCCGGTAGGCGCCCTCGCACGGCGGCACGTCGGGGTCGGTGAGCACGCGCAGGGCGAAGTAGCACGCCGAGAGAGTCACGGCGAGCGGGCAGTTCAGGTTGCCCTCGTGCTGGTCCGCCGACCCGGTGAAGTCGAGCGTGAGGCGGTCGCCCTCGACGGTGGCCCGAAGGCGGAGCTCCAGATCGCTGGCCGCCGCCTCCAGCACGTCGCTCGCCTCCCGGACCCCGTCGTCAAGCTCCGCGATCCGCGCCCGGGTGCGGCGCTCGGCGTAGTCGAGCGTCTCCTCGAGCCCGTCGCGGAACGCCGCGAGGCCGAAGCGCTCGATAAGCGCCCCCACGCGCTCGGCACCGGCTCGGCCGGCCGCCAGCTGCGCCCGCAGGTCGGCCTCGCGCTGGCGCGGGTTGCGCATCTGCCCGGCCAGGTCGCGGATGGTGGCGTCGTCGAGGCGGGTGGGCGCGATGACCACGCCCTCCTCCTCGAGCGAGCGCGAATGAGCGGGCATGCTGCCCGGCTCGGCGGCGCCAACGTCGGCGTGATGGGCGCGGCTCGCGGCGAATCCGACCAGCTCGCCGCGGTGGAAGAGCGGGCCGATCACGGTGATGTCCGGCAGGTGGGTGCCGCCCCGGTACGGGTCGTTCAGGATCCACGCCACCCCGGGCTCCTGGTCCTCCTCGAGCACCGCTGCCACCGCCGACGGCATCGCCCCGAGGTGCACCGGGATGTGCTCGGCCTGCATCACCATGCGCCCCTGCTCGTCGAACAGCGCGGTGGAGGCGTCGCGGCGCTCCTTGATGTTCGCCGAGTGCGCCGAGCGCACGAGGACGGCGCCCATCTCGTCACAGGCGGCGCGCAGCGCGCCGAGCATGACCTGCAGCGCGACGGGGTCGAGCCGGCTCATCGCTCGAGCACCACGGCGTCGGCGTCCGCCCGGGCGCGCCAGCCGGGCGGCACCACGAGCGTCGCGCCGGGCAGCTCGAAGACGGCGGGCCCCGGGAGCTCGGCCTCGCCGGGGCCGAGCACGCGCGCTTCGGCGACCTCTTCGCCGAAGCGGACCGTGCGGCTGCCGCGCTCCTCGGCGCGCGAGGGCTGCGACGGGGGCGGCTCCGCACCGGGGAGGGCGGCTGCCACGCGCACGGTGACGAGCTCGAGCTCCGCGTCCGGGTCCGAGTAGCCGTAGCGCTCCTCGTGCGCGCGGTCGAAGGCGGTGCGCAGCTCGCCGGGCTCGGGGGCGAGCGAGCCGTCGATCGAGAGCTCGAACGCCTGGCCGGAGTAGCGCAAATCGTATGTCGCCCGTATCAAGGGGTCAGACCCCTTGAGTGTGGGCGACTCAAGGGGTCTGACCCCTTCGGTTGCGCGGTTGCCGAGCCGCTCCACCACCTCGGCCACCGCCTCGCGGGTCAGCTCGTCGCCGCCCAGCAGCACGCTCTCGACCACGTCGCGGCGCCGCTCCGACACCACCAGGCCCAGGGCCGACAGCACTCCGGACGCGATCGGCGCGATCACCCGCCTCATCCCGAGCTCCTCCGCGATCTGCGTGGCGTGGAGCGGTCCGGCGCCGCCGAATGCGACCAGCGACAGGTCGCGCGGGTCGATGCCGCGCTCCACCGTGACCACCCGGACCGCCTGCGCCATCTCGGTGCTCGCCACCCGCGCGATCCCCGCCGCCGCCTCGTCGAGCCCCAGCCCGAGCTCGTCGGCGAGGCCGCCCACCGCCCGCTCCGCGGCGCCGCGGTCGAGCCTCACGCCCCCCGCCAACGGCGACGAGGCGTCGAGCCAGCCGAGCAGCAGGTCGGCGTCGGTGACCGTGGGCTCCTCGCCGCCCCGCCCGTAGCAGGCGGGGCCGGGCTCGGCGCCGGCCGAGCGGGGGCCGACCCGGAGCGCACCCCCGGCGTCTCGCCACCCGATCGAGCCGCCGCCGGCGCCCACCGTGTGGACGTCCACCATGGGCAGAGCGAGCGCGCGCCCGCCGATCTCGCGCCCGTGGCCGACCGCCGCCGCGCCCCCGATCGCGAGCGACACGTCGCAGGAGGTGCCGCCCATGTCGAGGCCGACCGCGGCGCCGCCGGCATCGGTGTTTCGCTCGGCCACGCGCGCCGCCCCCACCGCCCCGCCCGCCGGCCCGGACAGCACCGTCCACGAGCCGTGGCGCGCCGCCGTCGCGGCGCTCGCCGTGCCGCCGCTCGACAGCATCACCTCCGGCTCCGGCAGCCCCGCCTCGCCCGCCCGCTCGCTCAGGCGCTCCAGGTACCCGCGCAGCAGCGGCGAGAGGGCCGCGTCCACGATCGTCGTCACGCAGCGCTCGTACTCGCGGAAGACGCCCGCGGTCTCGTGCGAGGTCGACACGTGCACCTCCGCTCCGAGCACCTCGGAAACCAGCGAGGCGACGCGCCGCTCGTGCTCGGTGTGCCTGAAGCCCCACAGCAGGCAGACCGCGACGGCCTCGCAGGAGGCGCCGTCCAACGCCCCGCGCAGCGCCTCCTCGTCGAGCGGCCGGAGCACGCCGTCCGGCCCGGTTCGCTCCGGCACGGCCACCCGCAGCTCCGCCGGCACGAGCGGCGGCGGCCACCCCGCGCACAGCCGGTACAGCTCTGGCCGCGCCTGCCGCCCGAGCTCCTCGAGGTCGGTGAAGCCCTCGGTGGCGAGCAGCGCCGTCCGCGCCACGCGGCCCTCGAGCAGCGCGTTCGTGCCCACGGTCATCCCGTGCACGAAGCGCTCCACGTCGGCGGGCGCGGCGTCCGCCGCCTCGAGCGCCTCCGACACCGCGCTCATGACGCCGGACGACTGATCGGCCGGGGTGGTGGGCGCCTTGCCCACGACCAGCCGGTCGCCCGTCAGCAGGGCGGCGTCGGTGAACGTGCCGCCGACGTCGACCCCGAGGATCACCCCCGGGAACCTAACGCCGGCGGCTCATCCCTCAGGCTGCGACGACCTCGTACTCCTCGTCGAGATGCTTGTGCGACGGGCAGTACTTGCTTCCCGGCAGCGGCACCCGCTGGCACGCCGTCCCCTTGCGCGTGCTGGCGTGGCAGCAGACCGGGCTGCCGTCGAACGTCACACCCTCGCGGAGCTGGCTGTCGACGTACTCCGTCGCCAGCATCATGTGCTTCTCGCACATGCGGTAGACACGGAGCTGCTCCGTGATGGGGAAATAGTGACGCACGTCGTTGAACAGCGTTCGAACAGGCCTCGCGAAGTAGTGCCGATCGAGCGCCAGGCGCTCCATCGACCTCTCGCACGCCCTCAGGAACCGCTGGCGCGTCACCCCGATGTCCTCCCCCCTGCCGGGAACGACATCCTGCGCCATCTCGCGGTAGAGAGAGCGACTGAACTGGTACATCGGGCCTCCCTTACCCTCCCGCAGCGGGCATCCGATGCCCGCTGGCTGCGGCGTTTGAAACAACCCTCTCGTAAGGCTTCAACGGACCTGGTATTAAGTTCGTGTTAACCGAACTGGACGGTCATTCAGCTCATGCCCGGTGACGCCCACACCGCAAACACGAACGCGATTAGAGTCCCGCAATGGCCTCGCTTCTCGATCTGACCTCGCAGGGCGACGTCGCCACGATCAGCGACGACGCATACCTCAACCGCTCCCTCAAGCTGATGGACCCGCAGCAGCTCTACGAGCTGTGGGAGCGCCAGCAGTGGCAGTCGCAGGCGATCGACCTGGAGCGCGACAAGGAGCAGTGGGCGGCGCTCTCGGACGAGGAGAAGGAGGAGCACCTCTGGGGGCTCAGCTCCTTCTTCGTGGGCGAGGAGCGCGTGACCACGCAGTTCTCGGGCCTGGTGATGGCCTATGAGAACGAGCAGGAGGAGGCCTTCCTGACCACGCAGCAGGTCGACGAGGCCCGCCACATGCAGTTCTTCGACCGCTACTACCGCGAGGTCATGGGCATCGACCACGAGCTCATCCGGGATCGGTTGGCCTACGTGCGCAAGGACGTGACCGACGCCTTCGTCGAGCTGTTCGACAAGCACCTGGTCGAGATGGGCAAGCGGCTGATCGACGACCCGTCGGACATCGAGGCCAAAGTCGACTTCGTGACCACGTATCACATGGTCATCGAGGGCACGCTCGCCCTGACCGGGCAGCACTTCATGCTCGACTACTACGAGAAGGAGGAGCTCCTGCCCGGGTTCGCCGAGGGATTCGGGAACATCGCCCGCGACGAGCATCGCCACGTGGCCTACGGCACGTGGTTCCTGCAGCAGAAGTGCGCCGACCACGCCATGCGCGAGCGCGTGCAGCGCACCATCGCCGAGCTGCTGCCGCTGGCCGCCGGGGTGCTCGTGCCGAAGGGCTACGAGGTCGGGGACGAGTACGAGTTCTTCGGCTACACCTCGCAGCAGCAGGCCGAGTTCGCGTACTCCGCGCTCAGCCGGCGGCTGAAGGTGATCGGCGTTCCGCTGGCTACTGCATCGGCTGCATGAGCCAGTCCATCCGCCGCCGCGCGTAGACGAGCGGCTCGCCCGGCTCGATCCGGCCGGTCTCGAGGTCGCCGATCAGGACCGTGTGGTCGTAGCGGGAGAAGTTCGCGGCCCGCCGGCAGCGCAGGTAGGCGAGCGTGCCGGTCAGCTCGGGCACGTCGCCGTCCCAGCGCCATTCGCGCCCGGCGAACTTGTCCGGCGACTCGCGGTCGGCGAAGGCGTGCGCCAGCTCGATCTCGTTGGAGCGCAGCAGGTGCACGCCGAAGCGCTCGCAGCCGGCCAGGGCGCCGTGGCAGCGCGAGGCGTGCCACACCGACACCAGCAGCGACGGCGGGTGCGCGCTGAACGAGGTGAGCGCGGTGGCCGCGATCCCGCACGGGAGCCCGTCGGGGCGGCGCGCCGTGATCACCGCGACGCCCGAGGCGAGCCTCGTCATGGCCTCGCGGAAGAGCTCGTCCAGTTCTAGTGGTCTCTCCGACAAGATCGCGCCCGTCCTGGCGAGCGAAAGTCGAGCATGGCAAGGAGCCGTGAAGCCGGCATAGCAGCGCTATGCGGGCGAGCGGGGACGCCGCCAGGCGAAGACTTGCAGCCGCCAGGCGGGTGCGAGATTGGAGGAGAGGCCACTAGGTCCATCGCTCGAAGCGCGGCTCCGCGCCGGCGCCCACAAGCGTATGCATGCCGTCGAGGGCCGGGGCC
>Ga0081538_10001589_pt1 | contig 23307 bp, 23 predicted proteins | sample TabmetS5T2R1_FD_71022 | JGI IMG/M metagenome (GOLD analysis project Ga0081538, IMG submission 71022) | Tabebuia heterophylla rhizosphere microbial communities from the University of Puerto Rico - S5T2R1 | ecosystem: Host-associated > Plants > Roots > Rhizosphere ... | reverse complement strand
CGTCTGGCTCACTCGCCACCACGAGTTGTTCTCCTCCGCCGTGTTCAAGAACGATCCCCGGCCGGCCTACCCTGACATCAACGAGTCCGATCTGGGCTTGTACGAGTATGTCCGCCAGTACCAGGCCGATCAGTTCATCCAACACGACCGCCCCGAGCATCTCGAGATGCGCAAGGTGGTGCACGGCTATTTCACGCCCAAGTCCATGGAGGCCTGGCGCCCGTTCGTCCAATCCGCCATTAAGGACCTCCTCGACGAGGCGGAAGCCAAAGGGCGCATGGACGTCATGCGCGACTTCGCCACGCCATTGCCGGTGCTGGTGATCGCTCAGATGATGGGCGTGCCACGTGAGGACCGCGCCCACGTCAGACACCTAAATCAGTCCACATGACATTGGCACAGCGAGGTTCCTGTATGCTACATCGGATGTTGCCAGACACCCATGTATCGAGGAGACCTCGCCATGCCCACGAGCACCTTTGTCACGATTCCGCCGGAGGAACAAGCCCAGATGTTGGCCGCGCTGCGGCGTGCCCGGTACGGCTCTCTGCTGGCCCTGCACATCTTGTTGCGGTGTGCCGCGGGACGCCCCCCAACGGACATCGCCACCGCCCTCTTCTGCGCGCGCTCCAGCGGCTATCGTACCGTGCGTGCCTATCGGGAGGGCACTCTTGGCTGGGAGCACGATGTCCAAGGCCGGCTTGTGCCGCCGGCGCGCACCACGGTGCTGCTCCCCACCCTGCGACGGTCGCTGCTCGCCCTGCTCAAGGCCCCTCCCCGGGCGTCTGGGTGGTGCCGCACGCGGTGGAGTGGCACCACGCGGGCCCTGACGCTGCAGACCCCGCGTGGAATCGTGGTCTCGGCCGAGACCATGCGGCGCTGGCTCCACGAGCTCGGCTGGGTGTGGAAGCGGGCCACACTGGTGGCCAAAGACGATGACCCGCACCGGATCGAGCGCCTGGCCCGCATCCGTGTTGTGTACGAGCAGTTGTGCGTGTGGGAGGCCATGGTCTTCGCCGCCGAACTCGATAGCCATTGGCGCCCCAAAGGCGGCTCGGCCGGGATGCCCAAGGGTACTCAGCTGGAGGTGATGACCCCGGGCCAGAACCAGAAGCCCTACTTGGCCGGCGCCTTGGAGCCGACCACGGGGACGCTGCACTACACCCTGGGGCCACGCCAAACCAATGCGCGGTTCCGCGACCTGCTGACCGCTCTCGACGCGCGCTCTCCAGCGGAACGGTATACGCGGCTCTACGTGGTGGTGGACACCTATAAAATCCACAAAGCCAACGCGGTGGAGCAGTGGCTGGCCACCCACCCGCGGGTGACCCTGCTCTTTTTGCCAACCTATTGTCCCCGCGCCAACCCGATTGAGCGGGCGTTCGGCGATATCCATGACTGCTGCACCCGCAACCATCAGCGCCATCAGTTATCCGCGCTGGTAGCCGATGTGGAAGACCATGTGCACCTGAACGGCCCCTGGCAGTACAAGCTGTCAGACCTCTACGATGAGCCCGCGGTTACCGCGGCGGTCGAGAACATCGCCGCAGAAGAGCAAGCAAAGATCGCTGCGTAAGTGTACCAAAGTCGTGTGGACTGATTTAGACGTGCCACACGCCCTCGTCAATTTCCTCTTCCAAGCGACTATGAGACCCGAAAAACGACCATCGAAGCACTGTCCGATAATTGTGCTGGGTGTGGAGCGCAGCGGCACCTCCGTGGTGGCGGAAATGGTGCACAGATGGGGAGCTTACGCTGGAGAGTCCGATAAGCTGAGACAGGCGGATGAGCACAATCCCCAAGGATACTGGGAGTACAAACCCATCTGGGATTTCCTGGTTGAACTGGGAGACTTGGCAGCAGGAGTTAGTTGGTGGGATGCTTCCTTCCAGGAGCGTGTCAGGGAGAAGCTCTTCATACCACCATACAGAGACATGGCGCTCGAGTTGGTCGCTGGCATGGCAAAGGAGGGCAAACCCTGGGTTTGGAAAGACCCGGCCTTGAGCTTCTTTCTACCGTTTTGGAAAGAGATTTGGGGCGATGCCGTTTACATCATCACGGTGCGCAATCCTTATGAAACGGCACTCTCTTGGCAACAATTCGTCGTGCCATCAGAACTGGAGGGTTCTGTGAGTCTCATCGCTGGCAACCTATTGCGTTGGCAATACATGATGTCGCTCATCCTTGAGCACACAGAAGCAGTTGAAAGGAAAGTCTTCATCCCCTACGAAGGATTCGTGAAAGAACCGTGGAAGCAAGCGAAAAGGCTCTGTGACTTCCTCAACCGGAACTGTGAGGTCGAGGTATCAGACGCTACGAGAATCGAGGCGATGGCCGAGGCGGTCAATCCCAAGCTATGGCACCACCAAAGCCAACTTCCATTCTCCCAAGTTCACGAGGCGACAGACGAGCAGAAGGCTCTGTACCAATTCGTCGAGAGAAAAGTCGAAGATCCACTCAAGAAGTTTGAGATGGCAAAGTACCCAATGCCTCCAGGCTGGCTGGAGTTTGTGAAGAATGAAGAGGCTCTTATCCGATCGGGGCGAACCCCAGGTCGGATGGGCCCGTGACATCCTGTGGATCAGGGCGTGGATCGCCTTGGCGCCCACCGGTCGTCCCGGCTTCCCCCGCTGCAGCAGTGCCCCCAGCGGCACCGTCACGAGCCGATCCACGCCCGCCAGCATCCTGGCGACCGCCTGCGCATCAGACCGCGGCGATTACCACGTCCACAGCTCACCCCTCCTGCACCGCCAACACAGCCGCTATCGCCACCGAGCGAGGCGTGGCAACACCGCCGACATACTTGATCTCTCGCCCGGAGCCGGCCACCCAGACTACACCACCGGGCGCGACGGCTACCGTAAAGCCCTTGGCCAGCATACCCTCCATGACGAGGCCCATCCCCGCATGGCTGCTGCTGTAAGCCGGAAACTCCCCGTCCGAGCCGTTCCTGCTTAACCGTCGCGCGGCGCCTCTTTTGAGGCGTTGCAGCAATCCCAGCTCCGGTTCCTTGTCCATCACCAGTTCGTCAACGACATCATCCAACTCTATAGCCGACAACGCAGCCAGCGATTCAGCGGTATACGCCATGCGGATTCCCCCTACAAAACGGGCCAACACATCCTGGGTCATCGTCGCTGTTCGCGAAGCTTGAAACGGGGGGAGGTCTCGCGCCTCACGTGTTATCGAGAGCCTCGCCGTGCGAGGCGCACGCGCGGGGGGGAGGCGACAGACCCGCGCACGCCCGTCAGCAGGCTATCCTGTGGGCCATGGGCCCCCTTGCAGCTCAGCGCCCTCGCCTCACCCCCTCTCGTTGCTCCACCGGTCACAGAGGGGAATCATACCTCAAACCACCTCAGATGAAAAATTGCGACAGAACCGCCGATCATGCCGGGGTCAGCATTCCACCCACACGTGGGGCAAATCATGGTACCGGGGCTGGGCTTGAACAAGTCCCTGCAGTTCGAACTCAAGGCGCAGGGGGTGCAGATCGTGCACGACGAACATCCACAGCGATCGGTCCTGTTTCCGGCCTGGCTCTCCTACTGACTCTCTCGTTTCCGAAGATAGAAGGAGATCGTCAGCAATATGACGATGGCCGCGCTGGAGACGCTGGTGGTCAGTGTGCCCAAGGCATAAAGCGCCGGAGAGGTGATGTTGGTGGTCATGCCATAGATTTCCAGCGGCAGCGAATTGTAGACCCCTGCGGTGAGCAAGGTGCGGCCGAATTCGTCGTACGACCGCGTGAAGCCGAACAAGGCAATGCCGATCAGGCTGGGGGCGATGATCGGCACGACGACACCAACGATCGTCTGCCAGCCACTGGCGCCGAGATCGCGCGCCGCCTCCTCGTAGGAGAGGTTGAACCGGTTGAAGACGGCGAGCATAATGAGCAGGCCGAACGGTAACGTCCAGGTGAGGTGCGCCCCGAGGGCGGAAGAGTACCACGCCGTCTCCCAGCCCAGGATGTTGAACATCAGGCCGATGCCCAGGCTAATGAGGATCGACGGCACGATAAGGCTGGCCACTGCCAGGTAGAAGAGCGCCGTAGCGCCGCGAAAATGCTTGCGAAACGCGAGGCCCGCCGGAAGCGACAGGAGCACGGTCGACACCATCACCAGCATTGCCAAGGCGAGCGAGCGCTGGAACGCACCCCAGAAATCTCCCACCCGTTGTTGCGCAAACAGGGCCGTAAAGCAGTGCATTGAGACGCCATTCATCGGGAAGGTGAGTCCGCCCGAGGGGCCTTGGAAGGACAGGATGATGATGGCCGACAGCGGTCCGTAGAGAAAGAGCACGAAGATCACGAAGAACGCCCCCAGCACATAGAAACTCCGTGGCCGTCGTCCTTCACCCATGGCGTGCTAGAGCTCCTTTCGGATGTCGACGATGCGGACCATGGCGGCGACAATGAGCAGCGTGACGAGGAGAAGGATGACGGCGTTGGCCGCCGCAGCAGGATACTGCAGGAGCGCGATCTGATTCATCATCATCAGCCCCACCGAGGCGCTCTGCCCGCCACTCATCAAGCGCACGGTGACGAAATCACCCATCACCAGCGTCACCACGAAAATCGAGCCGATCGCTATGCCCGGTTTGGACAGCGGGATGATCACCTCCCTCACCACCTGCCCATCGCTGGCACCACAATCGGACGCCGCGGCGAGAAGCGAGCGGTCGATCCGCATCATGGAGTTGAAGATCGGGATCACCATAAAGAGGGTATACAGATGCACGAACGCCAACACCACGGCGAAATCGGAGAACAAGAGGAATTCAAGGGGTTCATGAATCAGACCCAGGGCCTGTAGCGTCGAATTGAAAATGCCATGCCTCCCGAGAAACGGAATCCAGGAGATCATATGGATGATGTTCGACGTCAAAAATGGCACCGTACAAATCAAGAATAAGGCGATCTGCCAGATGAAGGTGCGCACATGGAAGGCGAGGAAGTAGGCGATGGTGAAGCCGATTGTCAGGGTCAAAAGCCAGGTCAGGACGGCAAACTTCAAGGTATTCAGGTATGTCGTGTAGGTGACGGGGGAAGAGAGGATCTCACGATAGTTGGTCAGGACAACCGTTGGGATCGTGGTGTAGGCGGTATAGTCCCAAAAGCTGACCACCATGAGCGCCAGGAGCGGAAATAGCAAGAATGCCACGAACACCAGGGTCAGCGGCGCGACCTGCAGATACGCCACGAGGCTCGTAGCGCGTCGCATTGGACAGGGTCATCCTCCACTGGAGGTGAGAGGCGCAGCGCTCGGCAGAGGGCCGCGTGCTGTCCCACACCAGACCATCAGGCGGCGATGAATTCGTTCCACTTCTGGATCATGTAGCGATTCTCATCCATCACCGAGTTCCAGCACGTCACGCGCCCCATGCGGTCATAGAATGATCCGCCGTCGCGCACGGCACCTGCCGATTCGATCTTGGTGCCAAACGGGTCGACGATCTCCCCGTTGGCCGGCTTGCCCTCCATCCAATAACCCCATTCGTCTTCCGTCATGTGCTGTTTAGCGGTGTCCAGCACGGCGCTGTAATATCCCTGCCCCTGACATGCGCCGTAGCGATGGGGATCGTGTATCTGGCCCGCCTTGGCTCTGGACGGTGGCTCGGCTGCCGTAGGAGGCCACCACTTCACCCGAGAGAATGTTGCGCCCCCCGATAAAACGGGCCACAAACGGGGTGCGGGGGTGATTATAGACCTCGCGTGAGGTTCCCACTTGCCGGATCTTGCCGTTCTCCATGACCACCATCAGGTCTGCCAGGGCCATGGCCTCTTCTTGCCAGTGGGTGACGTGCGTGAACGTGATCCGCAACTCGCGTTGCAGGCGCCGCAGCTCTTCGCGCATGCGGCCGCGTAGGTAGGGATCCAAAGCCGATAGCGGCTCATCAAGTAACAGCACACTCGGATGCGTCATGAGCGCCCGAGCGAGCGCCACACGTTGCTGCTGGCCGCCGGAGAGTTGCGACGGCAAGCGTTCGGCAAAGGCTTCCATCTGCACCAGTCTGAGCATGTCATAGGCCTGTTGGCGCCGTTCGGCCTTGCCGACGCCGCGTACCTTCAGACTGAAGGCGACGTTGTCGAGGCACTTCAGGCGCGGGAAGAGGGCTCGTGCCAAGAGGTGATCAACTCTCGACGCCGAAGTAGGCATTTCGCAGATATTGCAGCATCATGCGCTGGGTGTTGAAGAAGGAACCGTTGAGAGCGATGGTCGAGCGCATGACCTTGGCAAATTCCGTCGGCTGTCTGTAGAACAGGGGCAGGATCACATGCTCTAGTTTATCATACAGCGAGGCCACTTCGTGCGAGGTATCTTCGCCAGATTCCTGCCCCTCGCCAATAGCCCAGCCAGTGACCCCTTCCTGATGGCCCTCGAGCCACCAGCCATCCAACACGCTCAGACTCGGCACCCCGTTGAGCGCCGCCTTCATGCCGCTCGTCCCTGAGGCCTCTTGCGGTCGTTGCGGCGTGTTGAGCCAGAGGTCCACGCCGGCGCAGATGTCGCGCGCCAGCGCCATATCATAATTTTCCAGGTAGACCACCCGCATCGCCCCCCCACCTCCGCCGCAGCGGCGAAAATGCGCCGGATCAAGGCTTTACCGGCGATATCCCGTGGATGCGCCTTGCCACTATAGATGACCTGCAAGGGGCCAACACGACGCGTGATCGACTGCAAGCGGTCCAGGTCGGAGAACAACAGGTCGGCGCGCTTGTAGGCGGTGGCACGCCGAGCAAAGCCGATGGTCAAGACCTCCTCATCCAGGGGCACGCCGGTGCGGTGGTGGACTAATTCCAAGAGATCGCGCTTGGCCTGGGCATGGGCATATTGGATATCGGCCAGAGGGATCTTGACGGCGTAGCGCAGGTAGAAGTTATCATAGCGCCAGCCGGGGATGTGATGATCATAGAGGTTGCGAAATGCCATACCCGTCCAGGTGACGGCGTGGACGCCGTTGGTAATCGCACCGATCGGATAATCCGGGAACATGCCGCGGGAGACGTCGCGATGGCGCATGGCGACGCCGTTGACGTACCGCGAAAAGTACAGCGCCAAATAGGTCATGTCCAGCATGCCGTGCAGGCAACAATTCGCCTTCTCCAGAAAGGCGGTCCATTCCTTCCCCAGCACCCTCCGCACCAAGTCTAAGGGGAAACGGTCATGTCCCGCCGGCACCGGGGTGTGCGTGGTGAACACGCAACGCTGGCGCACCGCCTCCACGTCCTCGTCCGTCACCGCATACCAGCCGCTGTCCGCCGTCTGTTGCTGCAACAAGGCCAAGGTGAGCAGGGCGGCGTGCCCCTCGTTCATGTGATACGGTTGGAGCCGATCATAGCCAAGGGCCTGCAGCATCATCACCCCTCCGAGGCCCAAGACCACTTCCTGACACAGCCGATAATGGCTGTCGCCGCCGTAGAGGTGATCGGTGAGAGTGCGATCCCAGGGGAGGTTCTCTTCCAAGGCGGTATCGAGGAAATACACCGGTACGGTATGCCCGAACACCCCGCGCACCACATAGCGCCAGGCACACACCTGCACCGAGCGGCCCTCGATGGCGATGGTGACGCGCGGCGACATCGGTTCCAGCACCTCCTCTGGCACCCACATCACCGGGCTCTCCGATTGATTACCCGCCGCGTCCAGGCGCTGACGAAAGTACCCACGGCGGTGGAGAAGCGTGACCGCCACCATGGGGAGCCCCAGGTCGGCGGCGGCCCGCAACGTATCTCCTGCCAATACGCCTAAGCCCCCGCTATACGTGGGGATGGCGGTATCAAGGCCGATTTCCATGGAGAAGTAAGCGATCGTATCCGTGGTCTTGAACATGCGCACCTGGAATGGGGCCGTCCGCTTGGATGCCTCCGGCGGCTTCCCTCTGGCGTTGGCGATGATTCCTCTCGTTTCGCTCCAATTTTAGAGGCAATTTGGAACGGCCACAAGGCCGATGGACAGCACCGTTCCACTGAGTTTACGCAAGGAGGGTGCCATCTGGAGGCGAGCTGAATTCAGTCCAGCTGATCAGGCCACAGCAAAGGCATTGTTCCCTCCCGACGGACTGAGGCCGCTGTAGACGCAGTGAGCACGGTGATGAACAGCTCACAGCGAGGTCAGCGGCCTTCTCGGCCCGCATAAGGACTGGTAAACCATTCATCAAAGGTGGGCCGAAAAGGGGGGGACTGCTCAGACTTTAAGCATCGCTCACGATCGCTGACCAAGAGTTGAACGCCATCCCAGCGCGTCGGTTCCGGTGATGCGTCGATTGGCGCAGAGCCGGCCTCTTTGAGGCGCCGGCATTGCTCTTGTCCTGTCAAGACCAGCACCATGAGGCCAGGCATGCCAAGACCGAGCTAGGAAGCGATCGGCGAGCAGGTAGGACGATAGACGGTGGCCAGCCGACTGTGTCGAGAACCAGCCGGCGGGCCGGTGCGGAGGTCCACCTCGAAACAGGTGCCGCCGCCTGCGCGTGGCAGGCAGCGCACCTCGCCGCCGTGGTGGCGGGCGATCTGGCGCACCAGTGCCAGGCCCAGGCCGACGCCCCCGTCACTACGCTCGCGCAGGCCTGTGGGACGGTAGAAGGGCTCGAAAATGCGCTCCCGCTCCGGCTCTGGGACGCCTGGCCCGCGGTCGGCGACGCGCAGGCAGGCGCCAATAGGGGTCAGCGGCACCACGGACGCCTCGATGGGCGAGCCCGCCGCATAGCGCTGGGCGTTCTCCAGGAGGTTGCGCATGAGCCGGCGTAACATGCGCCCATCGCCCCGGATGCAGACCACTTCGCCGCTCACCTCTGCTCCGGTGCTCGCCCCTTCCTCCGCCAGCAGAGCGAGCAGGTCGACGTCTTCTGTGCGCTCCAGGTGCTCGAGCGCGTCCAGGCGGCTGGCCAGCAGGAGTTCGCCGATCAGCGCATCCAGTTCCGCGATATCCTGGGAGACGCGTGCCTGCAAGTCCGGTCGGTCTGCACTGGCCAAGAGCTCGATGGCCATGCGCATGCGGGTCAGCGGCGAGCGCAACTCGTGCGAGGCGCCGGCTAGCATCGTGCGCTGGGCGTTGACCAGCCGTTCGATGCGGTCTGCGGCACGATTGAAACTGCGCGCCAGATGCGCCACTTCGTCGTGCCCTTCCACCTCCACGCGTGCCGTCAGGTCTCCCGCTCCGAGGGCTTCCACGCGCGTGTGTAGCCGTTCGAGTCTACGCGTGATACGCCGCACGAGAGGATAGGCCCCTATCGCGATGGCCACGGCCAGCAGCCCCAGCGCCGCCAGAAAGCCGAAGGCACGGTGCTGGCGCGGCCAGCGCACCACCACCCGCCGTCCATCGGGCAGCGACAAAGCCACCGGCCCAGCACCCTGCGAGCGCATCCAACCGCCTGTCGTCCACCCAGGAGGTGAAGCGGGCAACGGCTCGCCGACCGCCGCGAGCAGGGTGCCATCAGCCCCACGTACGGCAAGGTGGACGGGCAGCAGGTGCCCAAGACGCTCCACCGCAGCCTGCAACTCGTCAAGGGGTCGATCCGGCCCCGGCAGCAACTCGGCGAGGACGGCCCCCTTCAGCAAACGACGGTCATGAGTGCCCATGGGGCTCAGGAGCGAGGCGATTGACACGAGCACGATGAAGAGCACGAGGATGCCCAGAAACGTGACGTAGATTTGCAGGTAGAGTCGACGCATCACACCTCCCGCTCGTCGTCCTGGCGCCTGGCGAACACGTACCCAGCTCCGCGCACGGTGATGACGCGGCGTGGGTGTTTCGGGTCGTCCTCGATGGCGGCCCGGATGCGCGAGATGTGCACGTCGATGCTGCGGTCGAAGGCCTCCAGTTCGTCACCGCGCATGCGATCCATGAGGGTCTCGCGTGACATGACGCGCCCGGCATTGACGGCCAGGGCGCAGAGCAACTCGAACTGGTAACTGGTCAGCGGCCGCTCCTCGCCGTCGATGCGCACCACGCGGGCATCGCGATCGATCTCCAGGCGCCCGAAACGCAGGCTCGCCGTGCCCTGCGTCCCCGTCCCACCGCGGCGGCGCAGGATGGCCCGCAGGCGTGCCAGCAGCTCGCGGGGGTTAAAGGGCTTGGGCAGATAGTCGTCGGCGCCGAGTTCAAGGCCCACGATGCGGTCCGTCTCATCCCCGCGCGCCGTCAACATCAAGATGGGCATGTCGGACGTCGCGCGCACCCGGCGACAGACCTCGAAGCCATCCAGGTCCGGCAGCATGACATCGAGGATCAACGCATCGAATGCGCCGTGTCGCAACAGCTTCAGGCCTTCGGCCGCGGTCGGCCGGGCGGTCACCTTGATGCCGAGGGCACCAAGATACTCGCTGACCATTGCGGCCAGGCTCTCGTCGTCTTCGATCATCAAGACGCGTTCTGCCATCTTCCCAATCGCTCCCGGGACCCTGACCCTACCCCTCTCCCGGAGGGAGAGCGAGGAGAACCTTCCGTTCGGCCGGGCGCTCTTCAAGCCGCACCTGGTGTCAATGCCGGCGCGCTTACCGATGCCAACGGGCGGCGAGTTCGGCGAGCTTGGCGCGTTGCTCGGGCGTGAGGACCTCCGCGGCGTCCGCAATGGCCTCCACTAGCCGGCTGGAAGCTGCATCCGCGAGTTGCAATTCCGCGCGGCGGATCTCCTCCAGAGTGCTACGGTTGATGGTCGGCTGCGCGAGCGCCTCACGCAGGGTCTGGCGGTGCTGGTGATGCTGGTCTCTCATCGGCAACAAGTCCTTGACGGCAGCCTGGACAATAGCATGCACCTGTTGGCGCTGCCCCTCACCGGCATCGATCCGGCGCAGGATCCAGTCGGTGGCAAAGGCGGCCCGCTCACCGGCTGTCTCGGGATCGAGGGGGCCACGGTCGGCACCGAACCACCGACCGGAGCTGGGGTGCGCCTGTGCATACATGCCGGCACCACCCGCGAGGAGGCTCGCCAGCAGACCGCCGGTCACCACACCGGTCAAGAACCGGCGCCGTGCCCCAGATGGTGGTTGCAACATCTCGTCTCCTGACGTCACCGTGTTATGTTGGCTCATGATATGCTCCTTTCGTTGCCACGTCGTCGCCCAACTGCGACACACGGGCGTCATACTAGGAGCACACTGTTGCTGGAGTATGTGGCCAGTGTAAAGAAGTGTAAAAGCCGACGCAGTTGGGGGCAGGCCAGAATATTTCTTGGCGTGACGGCCGCGCGGATCAGCCTGCATCCACTGTCAGCCCCGCACCCGGAAAGAGCGCCGCCCACCCTTCCTCTCCATGGCAACTGCGTCGTGATGTTTGCCATTGCCATTTCCCTCACTCCGGCACACGCTGTCCAGCGAGGCGCGCCTCAAGGAAAGCGTTCATGTCCTGCGCGCGCTTCAGGATAACAGCTTGCTGCGGGTGATCGGGAAGGATAAAGAACTGGTCCCGCCGCACCGCATCGACGACGATCGCCCCGATCTGGGCCGGGGTCATGAGCACAGTATGGAACACCCCCGAAAGCGCCGCCTCGGCCTCGGCGCTTTCGGGGGTCATGCCAACGACGCGTTCGGTTTCCTCTAGATGGGTGTCTACGCTCCCGGGACAGAGGACCGAGACCCCGATACCCTTCGGACGCGCATACAGCGCTAGGGCTTCAGACAGGCCAACGACGGCAAACTTCGAGGCGATATAGGGCGCGCCCTCGCCGGTGAGAGCGACCAGGCCGGCAATGGATGCGGTGTTGATGATATAGCCGCTGCGGCGCGCGATCATATGCGGTAGAAAGGCACAGATGCCGTGAACGACGCCGAGCACGTTGATGCCGAACGACCATTCCCAGTCTGCTATCGAGATCTGCTCAAGTGCGCCGCGGAGCACCACGCCAGCGTTATTCATGAGAATATCCACACGACCCATTTCCCTGAGGGCGACCTGAGCCAGGTGTTGGATATCAGCCTCCTTAGAGACGTCGCAATGAACCGCCAGGGCGCGGACGCCAAGCGCCGCGATTTCAGCGCGTGCTTCGTCGAGCCGTCGGTCGTTCACGTCTGCGATGACGATATCTGTCCCGAGCCGGGCCATGGATAGCGCAGTGTCTTTGCCGATCCCACTCGCACCACCTGTGATGACCGCGATCTTCCCTTCGAGTTGCATGCTCGAGTCCCCCTTGCTGTGCAGGAGCTGCCACGTCTACAGGAGCCTTGCGATGAACCACGACGTTTCCGGTCAGGAGACGTGCTTGTACCCGCCGACCTTCGGGCGATGCGATCAGCTCACGACCGCAGGCATGACCTCGTGAGCGATCAATTCAAGAGCCTCGAAGTCAGCTTGGTTATTATGCTGCAACATCACGCGTTCCACCCCTTCGTCCGCCAGGGCTTGCAGGGCAGCGACGATTTCGTCCGGCGTGCCGATCAGCCACTCCTCCTTCTGGAGAGTCTCGCGCACACCAGCAGCGTCCAGCGAGGCAAGATGTGGCATCAGCTCTTGCATGGCTTCGATGCGGCGGCGTAACTCCCGGTCATTACGACCGATGAGGAAGGCCGTCGACACACAGTGCCGAATCTCACGGGGATCGCGGTTGATCTCACGGCAGTATGCCGCCAAACGCTGGCTCTTGGCGCGGTATGCTGCCGGTGTGATGGTGCCTGGCACGTCCCATTCGTCGGCGTAGCGCGCCACAATCCGGAGCATCCGGTGCGCCCCCGTGGTGCCGATGAGGATCGGAATGCGCGGTCGCTGCACGGGTTTGGGGCGTGGATTGGCGCCTTCGAGCTGATAATAACGGCCGGCAAACTGCGCCGGTTCGTCCCCCAGCAAGCGCATGATCACCTCAAGACCTTCCTCGAGCATGTCCATGCGCTCTTTCAGCGGTGGAAAAGGTAGGCCAAAGGCACGATGTTCCTGGTTGTTCCAGCCAGCCCCCACGCCCAGCACCAGCCGTCCACCGCTCAAGGCGTCGACCGCCGCGGCCATTCGCGCCAGCAGGGAAGGGTGCCGAAAGGTGATCGGGCACACCAAGGGCCCGAAGCGCAACCGCGTCGTTTCGGCGGCGGTGAGCGTCAATGCCACCCAGGTCTCCAGGGATTCACGGTTACCATCCACGAGCGACGTGAAATGATCCGAGCGCCACAAGGATTCGAAACCCAACTCTTCCACATACGCCATGATCTGGCGCCACCGGTCCCACGTCAGCCCTTCCTGACCCTCGATCATCACACCTAACTGCATCGCTGCCCTCCTCGCGCGTGTCGATCTCTGCTTGATGTCAAACCATCGGCCTGCCTATATGGACGTTGATTGGGCCGGCCTCCAGAGCTTGGGCTGCCGGGCCGGCGTGTCGGGAGAAAGCCGGTGCAATCATCCACGTGGCACAAGACGGTTCCGTTCTCCGACCCAAGAATGCCGCAGATAATACCAAAAAACTCAGGGAAGATTCCATTGACTTACGATAGCCGATGTGTCGGTCCAAGATTTGCCCCCAGAGACTCCGTATCAGACCTCTGGTCCATTTCCCTTCGTGATAGAACCCGTTGACTCGTCCTCGCTGCTAATGATACAAGTGATGGCACTGATGTTGATTGGCGCACCATGTACGCGCGCACTAATCGACTGGGCCCGATTTCGAGGTCATCTCAACCATTTCGGAGGTTGTCGTTCGGTAGGTTACATCCCTCTGGCTCGTGCCGTTGCTCGACGTACTATCCGTTATTGCCGAAGCCCAGCAGCCATCTCAGCCCAGAGGAGATCCCCGCATGCCCATGAAAGGCCAGCTGCTGATGATACGTCTGATCATGACCAGGCTGGTCCCGGTCGGCTTGGCGCAAACGCCGGCCATGTTGTCATGTCGGCTGGTGGTGTGTGCGCAGAGGCAAGGCGCATGCGGTTGACGGCGATTATGGCCCATCCGGATGATGCTGAGATCTGGGCTGGAGGTACCATCTGCAAGCATGTCGAGCGCGGGGATGAGGCGCTTATCGTGTACATGGCGGCGACTGAGGACTCGGTGCGAGGGGAAGAAGCCAAGCGTGGCGCTGCCATCTTGGGTGCTCAGGTGGCGTTCGTCGGCTTGACGGATGGTCAGGTGCGCGACCTCCCGGAGACGTGCGACCAGGTAAGCGCCATCCTGAAGCGTTTTGCCCCGGATATCCTGATCACCCATTGGACGGACGATCTTCATGTCGATCACGCCACCACAGCCACGATCGTCCAGCGCGTGTTGCCCTTCGTCATCGCCCATATCGCGCAAGCGCCACGGCTCTGGGCCTGCGATACCTATTTGTCGACTGGTGCACGAGGCCCGTTCGTCCCGGATGTCTATGTGGATGTCACGGGTCAGTGGGCCCGCAAGCTCGCAGCCATCCGCGCCCATCACAGCCAACAACCGGCGTCTTGGGTGGCGCTTACAGAGCGTCAATGTGGCCTGCACGGCCACCGCTATGCCCGACCCGAGACGCAACCAGAACGCTTCTACGCCGAGGGTTTTAAGCGGCTCATCCCCTTCGGCTTTATCGCACCAGTCGCCTATCTCGACATCTGACGCGTGCGGAGTGGCGGTGGTTACCCCTTCCGGTAAAAGCTGAACGTGTGCCGCTGTGAACCCTCCGTCCGATAGTGACAGGCCTGTAAAGGCTCAAAGTGATACTCGCGAAATTTGCTGAGGGCTCGGATCGTCCGGATATCGACCGGGGTGCGGCTGGCCATGTCGTTCCAGCCCACGATCAAGATCCCGCCGCTAGCTAGTGCCTCGTAGCAGGCGTCGATGGCCTGCCCGATGTCGCCAACGCGGTTGAGGCCAAAGCCGATCACTCCATTCATGATAATGACATCAAAATAACCCTTCGCCACATACCTTCCGACATTTGTGATGCTGTCGATGATATGCCGCTGTGATCCATATTTCCGCTTCATATGCTTGGGATCGATCGTCCAATATTCTTTGTTTCCAAAGAACTCTTTATACCGTTGTGTGTATGCTGAACAGCCTACAAATAATACTTTTTGAACAGTAATAGCCCCTGCAAAATGCGGTAGTATAACCTTCTCAAGAACCGTCCGATCATGGGAGATGATCTGATCTGGCTCCAGCGAAAATGTGTCGATCAGTAGCGAGGATATTTGAGATAAATATGTGGCAAACGATTGAAATATCATTTGCACATTCCAGTTAGAGGACCGCTCCCCACCCGAACCCTCCCCCGTCGAGGGGGAGGGGCACGTTGACCGACAGCGCGGTCCTCAAGGCTGATCCCAGAAGCATCCACAGCGATGTGGGGAAAGCCTAACCCCCCCTGGGAGAAGGCTGGGGTGAGGGCTGACGCACACATGATCTGACATGCTGGTTTGTCGCAGGAGGGTCGCACGCGCTATAATCGGCGCCCAGTGTTCACAATATCCCGTGATGAAGCGATGGCAATGGTGCCCTGGAGAGCAGCACAGCGAGGTGACTATGTGGTTTGGGTTGGCCCTGCTGTCGGCTTTGTTTCAAGTCCTGCGCAATATGTCAATGAAGCATCTAGGGCATACTTTGGACGATACCATCAATGTGTGGGGCCGCTTTACGTTTCTCTTGCCCTTCGTCGCGGGATTTGTCCTATGGCAGGGGATTCCACCGCTGCTCCCAGGGTTCTGGTTCTACGTTGTGCTCTTCGGCGTGGCCCAGACCGCGGCCACGCTCAGCCTGGCCAAGGCGCTACGGCTGTCTGATATCTCCATTGTGACCGCCCTGTGGAAGGTGAGCTTGCTGTTCCTGGTCGTCCTTGCCTTCTTGAGCCTCGGGGAAACGCCATCACTACTTGGCTTCGTAGGCATCCTGGTCAGCTTGGTGGGCGTCTATATCTTGAACATCCAGAAGAGTCGCCTCTCGCTCTGGGCACCCCTGCGGGAATTGTTGACCGATCGCGGCCTGCGGTATACCCTGCTGGCGGCTGCCCTGTATGCCCCCACAGTGGTGCTCATCAAGCAGGTCATTGTCCGCTCCGATGCCTATTTTGCCAACCTTATGGCCTACCTGGCCGCCTCAGTGATCATCCTCCCGTTGGCCTTACGGCGCTCGGCCCGCCATTTTGTGCACATCCCGCGCCATTGGCCGTCGTTTGTCGGCATGGGGCTGTTTGCCTGCCTGGCGAGCGTGTGTCACAGTCTGGCCTACCAGATGACGCTGACATCGTACGTCGAGGCCGTGAAGCAGGCCGAAGTCCTCTTTGCGTTGGGTATTGGCTATATGGTGTTTCAGGAACGGGCGCGGGTCCGGGCCATTCTGCCGGGCAGCCTGGTGATCCTCCTCGGCATGGTCTTGCTGCACCTGAGTGGCTGAAGGGGCGCGCCGTCGCAGCGCTGTCAGACCGGCATACCCCGTCATCTGGCGCGCCCCGGCACCATGACATGATCCTTTCCCGCGGCGGGGAGCCGTTCGGGAGCCAACGGACATCCCGCAGCCATGGAGAAGGATGTTCAGGGCTGCCCGGCTGGTGCGTCCTGATAAATCATCCACTCCAGCAAGTTATCGTCGGGGTCGCGGGCATAGAAGCTCAATGACGGCACCGTGCCACGACCTCGTCCACCCGGGCGCGGCACCGGTCCCCGAATGATGGTCACCCCAGCCTCTTGCAGCATTTTCTGGCACTCCTCTACCGTGCCCTCGAACACAAAGCAGATATCAGTACACCCCGGGACGGCCGTTGGGCCGCGGAGGCTCGCCGTATAACCTTCGGGGTGGACATTGATCTTGGAGTCTCCCACCTGGATCGAAAACGTCGGCGCCCTGCCGGCACGCCACGCCTCTTCGTTGTTGATGGGAAATCCGAGGCGCTTGTAAAAGGCTAGGAGCCGCTCGGCATTGGCGGTCGGCATGGCGATGTGATCGATACCTACGGTTGGCATATGCACCCTCCTCTCGTCCTCCTCCTGGCGTCTCTGCATCTCTTTTTTGTCTGAGCCATCCCTAGCATAGCATACCCTTGGTCTGAAGACGGTAGCGGATTTGGACGGGCCCCCTCAAACAGACAAGGCTTTTCTTGACCCGACCGCGATGGTGCTCTAGACTCAAGGCAACTCGTCCGCATTCCTATAGGTACAGGACCGGTTCAAGAATTTTCGATAACACCAGGCACCAGGCGCGTGAGGAGAATCCCATGCACGTCGGCTTCGGACCGCTCTTTCAGAACCCCGGCAACCGCCTCTCCGATGCCGAGGTGTATCGCCAGGAACTGCGACTGGCCGAGATGGCCGAGCCCTTAGGGTTCGACTCCATCTGGTCCGTTGAGCATCATTTCACCGACTACACCATGTGTCCCGATGTGCTCCAGTTCCTCTCCTACATGGCGGCGAAGACCACGCGAGCGAAGCTTGGGTCCATGGTGGTGGTGCTGCCGTGGCACGACCCGGTGCGCATTGCCGAGCAGATCTCCCTGCTCGACCACCTCTCCGGCGGCCGTGTCCTCTTGGGGCTCGGCCGGGGACTCGCTCGGGTCGAATACGAGGGCTTCCGCATCGATCAGAACGAGGGACGCCAGCGTTTCCTTGAATATGCCGGGGTGGTATTGACGGCGCTTGAGCAGGGCTATATCGAGGGGGGAGAGACGCTCAAACAGCCACGTTGCGATATCCGGCCGCATCCACTTCGGTCCTTTCGCGGACGCACCTACGCTGCAGCGGTGTCGCCGGAGTCGATGCCGATCATGGCGCAGCTCGGCCTCGGCTTGTTGATCATTCCCCAAAAACCCTGGGATGTTGTCGAGAAAGATTTCGCCGTCTACCACCAGGTCTACCGGGAGGTGAATGGAACGGAAGCCCCGCCGCCGCTGTGCGCCGCCTTCTGCTTCGTCGATGAGCACGCCGACCGCGCTGAGGAAATGGCCTACAAGTACATCGGAGGCTATTATCATACCGCCATGCGGCACTACGAGATGACCGCCGACCACTTCGGCACGTCCAAAGGCTATGAGTTTTACCGCAAGGTGGGCCAATACATCGGGCGTCACGGCCAGGATAGCGCCGCCCGGGACTTCGCCCGACTCATGCCCTGGGGCACGCCGGCGCAGGTGATCGACAAGCTGGCAACGATCCGCACGATGATCGAGATGAATGGCCTGATCTGCCACTTCAGCTATGCCGGCATGCCCTACGAGGAGGCCGAGCGCAACATGCAGTGCTTCGTCGCTCATGTCCTCCCAGAGCTGAAGTCGTGGGAGACTCCACCGCTGTTCGAGCCGACACTGCTGGCCGTGCCGGTCGCCGGGAGCTGACCCGTCGTCGAAGACCGGTGGTCGACCCGTGTTGCGTAAGACAGGGGGTATATTGTAGGAGGCTGTTATGGCCGTGTCCTGGCGATCCTATATCCAGCCCATCATGATTCATGCCACGCTGGCGTGGGAGTGGTGGCACAGCGGCGTGACGTATTACCCCCTGTCCCCGCGGGTCTACCGCAATCCCTATCCCACCTATGCGAAACTGCGCACGCGGGATCCCGTGCATTGGAACTTTCTGAGCCGTTCGTGGGTCATCTCGCGCTATCGCGACATCGATGCGATCTTACGTGACCACACTCGCTTCTCGAACGATTCGCGCTACCGCCAAGACGTCAGCCAAGCTCAAGCCGTATCGTCAAACCCCAGTGGCCCGAGCATTCTGTTTCTCGATCCCCCCGATCACACGCGCTTGCGCTCACTGGTGCAGCAGGTATTTACCCCACGCGCCCTGGAAGCGCTAGCGCCCCGCATACGCCAGATCGCGGCCCACTTGCTGGACCAGATCGCCAACCCGGCCGCTTTCGAGGTCATGGAGGCGCTCGCGCGGCCGCTGCCGATGATCGTCATGGCCGAATTGCTGGGGGTGCCGACGCGGGATCTCGCCCAGTTTCAGAAGTGGTCACGCCAGCGGGCCCGCGTCATAGAGCCGCTGATGACCGCTCGCGAACAACAGCTGGCGACTCAGGCAGCCTACGAGCTCGATGCCTATTTCCTGGGTCTCATCGAACAGCGGAGGGAGGAGCCGCGGGACGACCTGATCAGCGCGCTGGTTGCCGCCGAGGCCGCGGGTGATCAACTCAGCCATGACGAATTGTTGGTCATGCTGCGGCTGCTCCTCATTGCCGGGAACGAAACCACCACCAACCTGATCGGCAATGGCCTATTGGCTTTGTTGCATCACCCCGATCAGTTGCAGATGCTACGCGCAGACCCCAGCCTGATCGTTGGCGCCGTCGACGAGCTGCTGCGCTATGACTCTCCAGTCCAGGTGCTCGCCCGCACAGCCTTGCAGGATATGGACCTCGAAGGCCGTCCCATTCGCAAAGGACAAGGCATCGTGCTGTTGCTCGGTTCGGCCAATCGCGATCCGGAGGTGTTTAGCCAACCGGATCGACTCGACATCACCCGGCATGGACCCGGCCTTCTCGTCTTCGGTCGCGGTATCCACCACTGCTTGGGCGCACCCCTGGCCCGCCTCGAGGCGAGGATCGTCTTTGAGACGCTGCTGGAGCGGTTCGCGGAGATGCGCTTACGCACGGCAAAGCCCCCATTCAGGGACAACGTCGTGCTCCGCGGGCTTGCGGAACTTCCCGTCGGCGCCACAGTCCCACGCGCGAAGCGCCAGACTGTGCTGGAGCCGGAGGTGAGAGGGTTGGTCTGAGGCCATCAAGCCGTCGGCCGAAAGATTTTCATCCTTTGGCGCAGCGATGGGCACCGATTTGCACTGCACCTGAGCGCGCAACTTGTCGTCCGCCCTGTTGCCTAAGGAACAGGAGGCGTGAGCGCCGACCCGCGCGAGGGCTCATGGAACTCCCCCCACATGTTGTGTGGCGTGCCAGTATCAGGCATCTGGTTTCAGGCGTTTCATCTCGACAGAAACCGGCATCGGCGTTGCGGCTCCGTGTCAACGTTACCACCTGAGGAGCGCGACGCCTTGGTGACTGCCCTTACCGAAGAAGGAGGTCGATGCATGTCGGAACATGATACGGCTCTCATGGCCCATCTCCTGCGTCGCGCTGGCTTTGGCGCGACACGCGCCGAGCTGGAACGCTATGTCGCCCAGGGGTACGAGGCCACGGTGGAAGAGCTACTTCACCCCGAGCAAACTCCTGCGGCCCTTGAGGACGAAGACCTGATCAGGCGTTATCACGTGGACGAGAACAGCCTGATGCTCGTCGAAAGCTGCCAGACCTATTGGTTGTACCGTATGATCAACACCAGGCGTCCGCTTGAAGAGAAGATGGCCCTCTTCTGGCACGGCGTGTTCGCCACGGGCTATACGAAACTCAATCAGCCCAAGCAGATTCTGCACCAGATTGCCATGTTCCGCCGCTGTGGCTTGGGGAGCTTCCCCACGCTGTTGCTCGAGGTATCGAAAGACCCGGCGATGATCTTTTGGTTGGATAACAAGGATAGCCACAAGGATGCGGTGAACGAGAACTACGGCCGGGAATTGCTGGAACTCTTCTCGATGGGCGTTGGCAACTATACGGAGCGCGACGTCCGACAGTGTTCCCGCGCCTTCACGGGATGGACGATCCGCAATGCCTCGCTCCACACCGCCCGGGTGGCGCGCGACTCGGTGTGGCCCTACGGGAGATTGGACTGGCAGTTCGAATACCGCGATGATGACCACGACGCGGCGGAAAAGACCTTCCTGGGCCACACCGGAGCCTTCAACGGCGAGGAGATCATCGATATCATCTGCCGACAGCCGGCCACAGCCCGGTTCATCGCTCGGCACCTCTACAACTTCTTCGTCGCCGATGAACCACAGGTGCCGGCCTGGCAGAGTGTCCCACCCTGCGATCCCGAAGCCGTCCGGACCCTGATGGACGCCTTCGTCAAGCATGCATACGACATCCGCGCCGTGATGCGAGTCTTGTTCAACGCAGACTTTTTCAAGCGGGCCAGGTTCAGCAAAGTCAAAAGCCCGACAGATCTCGTCGTGGGCACCGTGCGTTTGGCGGGTGGTCATCGGTTTCCAGACGTCGAGGATGTCGCGCTGGCCCTCGAGACCGGCTACATGGGGCAACAACTGCTGGATCCGCCGAGCGTCGAAGGGTGGCACACCGGGTCTGAATGGATCAACAGTGCCACGCTGATGAGTCGCGTCAACTTCGCCTCACGGCAATTCGCCGACGTCAACAAACCGGGGGTGCGGGCAATCATCGATCGCGTCCGAGCCCTGGGGACCAGGCAATCTCCGGGTAGTGTGGTGGACGCCTGTGTCGATTTGATGGGGCCGCTCACCGTCGATGCGCGGACGCGCCAGCAACTGGTCGACCACGTAGCGGCGGCGGGGGACGTCGATTTCGAGGCGAATGGCGACTCAACCTCAGCAGCGGAGCGCATTCGCGAACTGTTGCAACTCATCGTCGCCACGCGGGAATACCAGTTAGCCTGACGAGTCAGGGGGAACGGGACCATGGCCACTCTTACCCAAGAGCAGTACCGTTATAGCCACACCATCGGGTTCTACGCCCAGAATGGCCGCGGCTTCAACAACCCGGTCGACGTCGCACTAGGCCGTGACGGGGTGCTCTACGTCCTGAACCGGGCGGGGTCGGATGTCGAACTGCGCATGCCCTACAAGCGGGTGACGATGTGCACGTTGGACGAAGACTACCTGGGCGAATTCAGCAGCGGCGGTACCGAGGAGGGCCAGCTGATGTGGCCGGCGGCGGTCGCTATCGACGCGGAAGGGAATGTGTACATTTCCGATGAAGCCCTGCACCGCATTTCCATTTTCGACGCGCGGGGGCGCTTCCTTGCAAAGTGGGGCGTTAAGGGGAGCGCCGCCGGTGCGTTCGACCGTCCCGCCGGCCTCGCCTTCGACCAGGACCAGCACCTCCTCGTGGTTGACGGGCTCAACAACCGCGTTCAGCGGTACACTCCAGACGGCCGCTTTCTGGGGCAGTGGGGTAAGGGGGGATGCGGCCTGGGTGAATTGAACCTCCCCTGGGGAATCGCGGTCGACCGCGCCGGCGATGTGTACGTGGCCGACTGGCGGAACGATCGTATCCAGAAGTTCGATGCCCAGGGGAGATTCCTCGCCAGCTATGGGACGTCCGGCCGGGGCGACGGGGAATTTTCGCGGCCATCGGGCGTGGCCGTCGATGCGGAGGGGAACATCTACGTCGCCGATTGGGGGAACGAGCGCGTGCAGGTGCTCAGCCCGGACGGCGGTTTTCTGGCCAAGTTTCGCGGCGAGTCCGGGCTCTCGAAGTGGGGCGAGAGCTACTTCATTGCCAACCAGGATGAGCTGCAGGAGAGGCAGAAAGCCAACCTGGAGCCAGAACTCAACCTGTCACCGACCGCTGACCTGCGTGAGGAGTCGGCCAGCGTCGAGAAATTCTTCTGGGGGCCCATCGCCGTCAAAGTGGACGATCAGGGCAGACTCTACGTCGTGGAAAGTTGCCGCCACCGCATCCAGGTCTACCGCAAAGTAACGCGCTGAATAATGTTCCCTCTCCCTCCGGGAGAGGGTCAGGGTGAGGGGACCGCGCAGACGACCGGGATCTGCCCAGCCACCCTGATCGAGAGGCTCGTGTCATTCGCCAATCTCCCCGTGACATCATCCCCATCCGCTTGCAGGGCACAACCGTTCGGAAGCGACACTCGGAGGCCCCTCGCCCGTTGGCTCTGCAGCGGGCAAAAACGACGTAAGCCCGGCCAATAACGCGCCATCACCAGCAGGGCAAAGCGCCACGGTCGCGGGATCGGCGTCACCTCGAACAGGCCATCGCCTGCGGAGGAGCCTGCTGTCAAGGGAGCCCCACCGGCGTACGAGGATACATTGCTCACGAGCACGGCACAGGCCCCGGGGGAGATGTCGCCCGACACCCAGCCCGTCTCAGGCATGTCGAGCTGCAAGGACAGGCCCGGCAGGCGTGTTGTGCAATATCGCAGGGCTATCATGGCATACACACACTCGTTAATGGGCCGACTCCGGAGCACCGCTTGCATCGTTGGGTAATGGCGCAGTTGTGTATACGCCCGGCAGACGAGAGCGTCCCAGCCTACACCGCAATAGCACAGGCAGAACAGCTGGTCATTGAGGCTGAGGACATCGATCATCGTAGTAGGCCCTGCGACCAGCCGTTTGACGATTTCGTTGACGCCGAGCACCCGGCGGCGAGCCCAAAACTGGTACACACCGATAGCGCGGGCGAAGTCATTGCCGGTACCCTGGGGGATCACTCCCAGCGCCGCGCCGGTTCCGGCTTTGTAAAGACCTTCGGCCACGGCGCGGACCGTGCCATCGCCGCCGACCGCTACCACGCGATCCCAGGCAGCTGCGGCCCTGCACGCTTGCTCAACTGCATGCCCGGAGCGCGTCCATTCAAGGCTGTAATCCTTTTCCTCGCCATACCCCAGGCGTG
>Ga0081538_10001588_pt1 | contig 23316 bp, 17 predicted proteins | sample TabmetS5T2R1_FD_71022 | JGI IMG/M metagenome (GOLD analysis project Ga0081538, IMG submission 71022) | Tabebuia heterophylla rhizosphere microbial communities from the University of Puerto Rico - S5T2R1 | ecosystem: Host-associated > Plants > Roots > Rhizosphere ... | reverse complement strand
CTGCAATCTCGACCGGATGATGGCCGTAATCGTCGATCACGGTGATGCCGTTCCATTCGCCGGTGCGGGTGAAGCGCCGCTTGACGCCGCCAAAGCCGGCAAGCGCCTTGACGATCAGCTGATCGGGCATGCCGAGCGCGTGCGCAACCGCGATGGCGGCGGTGGCGTTGAGGGCGTTGTGCCGTCCCGGCATCGGTACGGTGAGCGATCTGATCTCGTGGATGGTGTCGCCCCAGCGGTCGCGGAACAGCACCGAGAAGCGCGACTGGCCGTCGGCATGATCGAGCTCCACGAGGCGCACGTCGGCCTGCGGGTTCTCGCCGTAGGTTACGATGCGACGATCCTCGATACGGCCCACCAGGCTGTGCACGATCGGATGATCGGTACACATGACGGCGAAGCCGTAGAACGGGACGTTCTCGACGAACGAGACGAACGCCTCCTGCACGGCCTCGAACGTCTTGAAATGGTCGAGATGCTCGGCGTCGACATTGGTCACGATGGCGACGTCGGCGGGCAGCTTGAGGAACGTGCCGTCGGACTCATCGGCTTCCACCACCATCCAGTCGCCAGCGCCGAGCCGCGCGTTGGTGCCGTAGGCGTTGATGATGCCGCCGTTGATGACCGTCGGATCGAAATTTCCGGCATCAAGCAGCGCCGCCACCATCGAGGTAGTGGTGGTCTTGCCGTGGGTGCCGGCAACAGCGACGCAGCGTTTGAGCCGCATCAGCTCGGCGAGCATCTCGGCGCGACGCACTATCGGCAGGCGCGCGGCCCGCGCGGCGGCGAGCTCCGGGTTGTCGCGTTTGATCGCCGAGGAGACGACGACCACATGCGCGCCGTCCACGTTACGGGCCGCGTGCCCGACCGTGACGGAGAGGCCTTGCTCGCGCAGGCGCCTGACGTTGGCACCCTCGGCGACGTCCGAGCCGCGCACCGTATAGCCCAGATTAGCGAGCACCTCGGCGATCCCGCTCATGCCGATGCCGCCGATGCCCACGAAATGGATCGGGCCGATGTCCTGCGGAAGTTTCATGCGCGTGCGTCCCTTCTCTTTCTCATGTTCGGCAATGCTTGAGTCATCATTATGTTCGGCTGTTCGTCATGCGGCGCGAGCGATTTTCATGACCAGGTCGGCCAAGCGTTCGGCCGCATCGATCGCGCCCGCCGTCCTGGCGCCCGCAGCCATGGCGGCAAGCCGCTGGGGCGCGGCGGCAAGAGCCGTGATGTCCTGCGCCAGCCTATCGGCCGTGAACAGGTCCTGGGTCAAGAGGAGCGCACCACCCGCCCGCTCCAGCACCCGAGCGTTGGCGAGCTGGTCCTGGTCGAGGGCGCCCGGCAGGGGCACCAGAATCGACGGCCGGCCGATGGCCGCGAGCTCGGCGACGGTGGAGGCGCCGGAACGCGAGATGACGACCTCAGCCGCGGCCATGCGCGCCGGCAGGTCCGGAAAGAACGGCGCAATCTCCGCCGCCACATTGCTGCGGGCGTAGGCCGCAGCCACGCGGGCGCGATCCTCCTCGCGCGCCTGCTGGACGATCGCCAGCCGGCCGCGCAGGTGCGGCCCGAGACGTCCAATCGCCTCCGGGACGACGTCGGCCAGCACGCGTGCACCCTGGCTGCCGCCGAAGATAAGGACGCTCAGCCGTCCTCCAGGCTGGGGCGCGATGTAGGGCGTGGCGGCCGCGGCAATCACGGCGGGGCGGACCGGGTTACCGGTATGAGTCGCCTTGGCGGCCAACGTCGGCGCGCGGTCGAGCACGCCCGGGAAGGTCGTCGCGATCGCGGTGACACGGGGGCTGAGCAGCCTGTTGGCGCGGCCGATCACGGCGTTGGCGTCGTGAATGACGGTCGGGATGCGGCGCCAGGTGGCCGCCAGGACGGGCGGGATCGTTGGATATCCCCCGAAGCCGACCACCGCGGTCGGCCGCAGCCGCCCAAGCAAACGCCAAGCCTGAAACGTTCCGAGGCTCAAGATCGCGCCGGTCCTGGCGAGCGCCAGCGGATTGCGCCCGCGCACCGTCTCGCTCGGGACGACATGGATCGCTTCGGCCGGGAACTCGGCGCCATAGCGGGTGGCGCGTTCGTCGGTCGCCAAATGAACACGAACGCCGCGGCGCGCGAGTGCAACGCTGAGCGCCTCGGCCGGGAACAGATGACCGCCGGTTCCGCCGGCCGCCAGCACGACCAGCGGCGCGGCGCCAGCGCGCACGCCGCCTTGCGCCATCAGGCCGCCCTCCTGGCGGAATCGCTGGCGGGACCGGCGACGGGATCGCCCGCGAGATCGGCGCCCAGCATCTCGGCGCGCGGACGTCCCCGCATCAGCGCGAGCAGCGTTCCCATGCCATAGGCGAGCGAGATCAGCGACGAGCCGCCATAGGAAATGAACGGCAGCGTCATGCCCTTGGCAGGCATCAAATGCAGGTTCACCGCCATGTTGATGGCCGACTGCAGGCCGAACAGCATGGCGAGACCCGCCACCGCCAAGCGGGTGAAGGCGTCCTCGGTCCGCAGCGCATGCAGCAGGGCGCGCAGCACGATCAGCGCAAACAGGCCGACAAGGGCGAGGCAGAGCACGATCCCGAACTCCTCCGCCGCCACGGCGAACACGAAATCGGCGTGACTGTCGGGCAGGATCCGTTTCACCGTTCCTTCGCCCGGACCGCGGCCGAGCCAGCCGCCGCGGGCAAAGGATTCAAGCGCGGTGTCGACCTGGAACGAATCGCCCGAAGACTTGTTGAGGAAGCGCCGGATGCGGGTCGCCACGTGCGGTATGGTGAAATAGGCGCCGCCGAGCCCGGCCAACGCCGTTCCGGCGAGGCCCGCCACCCAGATCCAGCCCATCCCCGCCATGAAGAATAGTGCGCTCCAGACGAGCACGACCAGCATGGTCTGGCCGAAGTCGGGTTGCAGCATCAACAGCCCGACCACCAGGAACAGGAGCGCGAGCGCGACGCTGTTCGCCGGCATCTCCGGCCGGCGCGCCGATTCGCTGAACAGCCAGGCGATCAGGATCACGAGAGTGGGCTTGAGGGCCTCGGACGGCTGGATGTTGATGCCGGCGAGCACGATCCACCGGCGCGCGCCCTTGACCTCGGCACCGAACACCAGCGTGGCGGCGGTGAGCACGATGCTGACCACGAACACCAGCAAGGCCACGCGGCGAATGTGGCGCGGCGCCAGGAAGGAGGTCGCGATCAGCACCCCGAGGGCCGGCGCCAGATACGTCACGTGGCGGTTGACGAAGTGGAACGGGTCGAGGCCGATGCGCGCAGCCACCGGCGGGCTGGCGGCGAGCGAAAGCACGATGCCGCCCAGCATCAGGGTCCCGAGCGCCGCCAGCATCAGGCGGTCGAGCTTCCACCACCATTCGGCGAACGGCGTGCGCTCCGTGCGCGAGATCATGGGGTCTCCGTTGGGGTGGGCAGAGCGGCGCGAAACGACGCGTGCCCACGCGTTATGAACCGACGAGCGTACCGCGTGGGCACGGCGCGTTCGAGCCGCGGCTTGTCCTGCATAACGCGGCTTGTCGCGCCTTTGCCCACCCTACACTCCTGCGCCGTTGTGGTTGCCAATTCCTTAACGGATCCTAACGGACCGGCGTCACACCCTCGAGCGCGTGCACGAGGTCGCGGAAGGCTGAGCCGCGCACCTCAAAGTTGGGGTATTGGTCGAACGAGGCGCAGGCGGGAGAGAGCAGCACCACCGGCTCGGTCACGCCCGACGATGCGGCGTCCTGCGCGGCCTGCTCGACCGCGCGGGGGAGAGTGCCGACCACCGCGTGGGCGACATGGCCGTTGAGCGTCTGGGCAAACTCCGGCGCGGCTTCGCCGATCAGGTAGGCCTTGCGGATGCGGGGGAAGAAGCCGGTGAGCGACGCGATGCCGCCGGTTTTCGCCTTGCCGCCGGCAATCCAGAAAATGTCCGAGAAGCTCGCCAGCGCGCGCGCTGCCGCATCCGCATTGGTGGCTTTCGAATCGTTGACGAACAGCACGCTGCCTTTACGTCCGACCTGCTCCATGCGGTGTGCCAACCCCGGGAATGAACGCAGGCCGTGCTCGATCTGGTCGGCATCGAGCCCGAGCGCGAGCGCCGCGCCGGCGGCGCAGGCCGCATTCTGGGCATTGTGCAGGCCGCGCAGCGATCCGATGCCGCCGATCTGGGCAACCGCGTTGGCGGTGCCGCCGACCGCATGCATGATGCGCTCCGCCTCCACATAGATCCCGTGGGCGAGCGGCCGGCGCACTGAAACCCGCACCACGTTCCGGCCCATGCGCTCGAGCCGGTCGGCTGCGGCCTGGCACCAGTTGTCGTCGACGCCGACGATGGCGCTGCCGTCCGCCGGCACGCCGGCGACGAGGCGCTCCTTGATCGCCGCATAGTTGGCGAGCGTGCCGTGGCGGTCGAGATGATCCTCGGTGACGTTGAGCAGAACGCCGACACTGGGATCGAGCGACGGCGCAAGATCGATCTGATACGACGAGCACTCGATCACATGGGCGCGCCCGGGCGCCGGCGGCTTGAGCGACAGGATTGCGGTGCCGATGTTACCGCCGGGCTGAGCATCATAGCCGGCCGCGCCAAGCACATGCGCGATCAGCGCGGTCGTGGTCGACTTGCCGTTGGTGCCGGTGACCGCCACGAAAGCGGCGTTTGGCGCCAGCCGCCGCCGCTCGCGGCAATAGAGCTCGATGTCGCCGATGACCTCCACGGCGGCATTGCGGGCAAGGCCGACGGTCCAATGCGGCGCCGGATGGGTGAGCGGCACGCCGGGTGAGAGCACGAGGGCGGCCGTCTTCGACCACTCGATGTGACGCAGATCCGCCGTGGCGATGCCGGCCGCTTTCGCCTGGGCGATCTTGCCCGCATCGTCGTCGAAGGCGACGACGTCGGCGCCGCCAGCGAGCAACGCGCGCGCGCTGGCCAGGCCCGAGGCGCCAAGCCCGAACAGGGCTATCCTCCGCCCGGCGAAGGTCGTAACGGGAATCATGCCGACGGTTCGCCCGGCAGCGCGCGCAGCACCATCATCGCAATTTCAGCGTCGACAGCCCGGCGAGGGCAAGCACGATCGAGATGATCCAGAAGCGGATCACGATCTGCGGCTCGGTCCAGCCGAGTTGCTCGAAGTGGTGGTGGATCGGCGCCATCTTGAAGATGCGCTTGCCGGTGAGCTTGAACGAGACCACCTGGACGATCACCGAGACCGCCTCCAGCACGAACAGGCCGCCGACGATCGCCAGCACGATCTCATGCTTCGCCGCCACTGCCACCGCTCCGAGCAGGCCGCCGAGCGCCAGCGATCCGGTGTCGCCCATGAAGATCGAAGCGGGCGGCGCGTTGAACCAGAGAAAGCCCAGGCCGGCACCGAGCACGGCGCCGCACAGTACAGCGAGCTCACCGGTGCCGGCGACGTAATGGACTTGCAGATAGTCGGCGTAGAAGGAATTGCCGACGAAATAGGCGATGAAGCCGAAGCTCAGCGCCGTGGTCATGACCGGGCCGATGGCCAGGCCATCGAGGCCGTCGGTGAGGTTCACCGCGTTGCCGGCGCCGACGATGATGAAGGCGCCGAACACGATGAAGAACCAGCCGAGATCGACGATGAGCTCCTTGAAAACGGGAAATGCCAGCGAAGTTGCAAACGGCGGCCGGCCGAGGCTGGCGAAGGCATAGCAGGCCACCGCCGCGATGACCGCTTCGATGGCAAAGCGGGTGTGCCCGGAAAACCCGCCATGGGTCTGCCGCGTGACCTTGAGATAGTCGTCATAGAAGCCGACCAGCCCGAACCCGAGCGTGACCCCGAGCACGATCCAGACGTAAGGGTTGACCGGATTGGCCCACAGCACGGTCGCGACCAGCACGCCGGACAGGATCATCAGCCCGCCCATGGTGGGCGTGCCGCGCTTGGTCGTCAGATGCGATTGCGGCCCGTCGGCGCGGATCGGCTGGCCTCTGCCCTGGCGCAGGCGCAAGTGATCGATGATCCACGGGCCGAACAGGAACACGACGATGAGCGCGGTGATCATCGCACCGCCAGTGCGCACCGTGAGATAACGGAAGACGTTGAGGACGTTGATCTTGTCGGAGAATTCGATCAACCAATACAGCATCGATGTCAGCCTTGGGCGGATGCCTGTTCCGGCGTGCGGCGGCGATAACGGTGCGCGAGCGCCTTGACGATCGGTCCCATCTTCGAACCGAGAGAGCCCTTCACCATGACGGCGTCGCCGTCGGCGATCGCGGTGACCACGTGCGATTCCAGTGCCGCGGCGCTGTCGGCATAGCCGCCCCGGCGCTCGGAGGGAAGGGCTTCCCACAGCGCCTTCATCAAAGCCCCGGCACAGAATACGAGGTCGACGTCGTGGGCGAGGATCGGGTCGGCGAGGCCGCGATGCAGGTCCGCACCTGCCGGGCCCAGTTCCAGCATGTCGCCCAGCACGGCGATGCGCCTTCCGTTGCGCCCGACCGCCGCCTGACCGAGCAGCGCCAGCGCGGCCCGCATCGATGCCGGATTGGCGTTATAGCTCTCGTCTATCAGCACCGCGCTGCCGCCGCCGGGAAGGCTCAGCATGAGGCGCTGGCCGCGCCCGGTTGGCGGCTCGAGGGAGGCGAGTGCCAGCCCGCTGAGCGCAAGATCAGCGCCGACCAGCGCGGCGGCAGCGAGAACCGCGAGCGAATTTTGCACCACATGGCGTCCCGGCGCGCCGAGCTTGTAGGTCACCTCCATGCCAAGGACGCTCGCATGCACGGCCGAAGAATCGGGCTGCAGCGAAGCCTTGAGCAGCCGGGCATCGGCGTCCGGGTGCTCACCGAACGAGACCACGCGAGCGCCCGCGGCCTCTGCCGCCCGTTTCAGCCGGTCGTATTGCGCATTGTCCCGGTTGAGGATGGCGGCGCCGCCCGGCTCCAGGCCGAGGAAAATCTCCGCCTTGGCGTCGGCGATCGCCTCGATCGACCCGAAATATTCAAGGTGCACCGGCTCGACCGTGGTGACGAGGGCCACGTGCGGACGCACCAAGCGGGTCAGCGGCGTGATCTCGCCGGCGTGATTCATGCCGATCTCGAACACGGCGAACTGCGCGCTCGCCGGCATGCGCGCGACCGAGAGCGGCACGCCCCAATGATTGTTGTAGGAGGCAATCGAGACGTGGGTTGCACCCGCTGGTGCAAGGGCGAGACGCAGCGCCTCCTTGGTGCCGGTCTTGCCGACCGAGCCGGTGACGGCGACGACCTTGCCGCTGTGGCGCGCGCGTGAGGCGCGCGCCAGGTCGGTCAGGCCCGAGAGCACCTCGGGAACCACCAGCAGCGGCGCATCGATCGGCATGTGCTCGCGCTTGTCCTGCGCCACGACCGCAAGCCCTGCCCCGGCGGCGAGCGCCGCGGCCACGAAGTCGTGGCCGTCGCGCGCGTCGCCGTGGATGGCGAAAAAGGCTTCGCCGCGCCCGATCGTGCGGCTGTCGATCGACAGGCCGGAAACGGTCTCCGGCAATGGACCGGCGCCCTCAGCACCCATCGCTGCGGCCATGGCCTGGACGCTCCACGGCGCAGAAATGCTCATGCGACCTCTTCCTCGAGCACGGCCTTGACCGCCGTGTGGTCGGTGAACGGCAACACCCGGTCGCCGATGATTTGGCCGCTTTCATGGCCTTTGCCGGCGATGAGCAGCACGTCGCCTTGCCGCAAGTCCGCAATCGCCCGGCGGATCGCCGCACTGCGGTCGCCGATCTCGACCGCGCCCGGCGCGGCCGCCAGGATGGCGGCCCGGATGGCTGCCGGATCCTCGCTGCGGGGGTTGTCGTCGGTGACGATGACCCGGTCCGCCTTGGCCACGGCGATGGCGCCCATCATCGGCCGCTTGCCCTGGTCGCGGTCGCCGCCGCAGCCGAACACCAATGCGAGATGACGCTTCACATAGGGACGCAACGCCTCCAACGCCTTGGCCAGCGCGTCGGGTTTGTGCGCATAGTCGACAAAGATCGGCGCGCCGCTCTTGTTTCCCACCAGCTCCAGCCGGCCCTTGGCGCCTTGCAATCCTTCGAGCGCCGCGAACACGGCCGCGGCATCGCCGCCGGTCAGGAGCGCGAACCCCGCTGCGACCAGCGCGTTCTCCACCTGGAACGCGCCGACCAGCGGCAGGCGGACGTCATATGTGCGACCTTCGTAGGCGAGCGTCAGCCGTTGCGCGAACCCGTCGATGGCGGATTTGACCGGCCGAATGTCCCGGCCGGCGCGCCCGACCGTGAAGAGGCGAAGCTTGCGCGTGATCGCCGCGTCGACGAAGCCCTGCGCCTCCTCCTGATCGACCGCGATGACGGCGCCGCTTCCCGGCTCGAGCAACTCACGGAACAGGCGAAGCTTTGCCGTCACGTAGGCCTCGAGCGTCGCATGATAGTCGAGATGATCACGCGACAGGTTGGTAAAGCCACCGACCGCGATGCGCACGCCGTCGAGGCGGTGCTGGTCGAGGCCGTGCGATGAGGCCTCGATGGCGAGATGGTCGACGCCATCGCGGGCGAGCGAATCCAGGGTGCGGTGAAGCTCGACCGGGTCGGGCGTGGTCAAAGAGCCGTAGACCTCGTGCCGCGGCGAGACGAGGCCGACGGTGCCGATGCTTGCCGCCTGATGCCCGAGTGCTTGCCAGATCTGCCGCGTAAAGGCGGCAACCGAGGTCTTGCCGCTCGTTCCGGTCACAGCCGCGATCGTGCCGGGCTGGCCAGGATGGAGCCGCGCCGCCGCCAGGGCGAGCGCGCGCCGCGCATTCGGCACCTTGGCGAAGGCAACATTGTCGGGAACTGAAGCCGGCTCCTTCTCCGCCATGACGGCCACCGCGCCGGCGGCGATTGCCGCCCCGACATACTGCAGGCCGTCGGCTTTCGTCCCCGGAACGGCGACGAACAGATCGCCAGGCCGCACCCTGCGGCTGTCCGCCGTCACCCCACCGATCGCCAGCGCGGAAAAGCGCCTGTCGTAGGCGGCATCGGCGATGAGGAGCTCGTGCAGGCGCATGCGGACGGCAATACCCTCATTCGGGCAATGATCAAGCCATTTGATCACTGGCCGCGGGCGAGGATCAGGCGCTCGGCCGGCGGCAGCTCGAAGCGCGGCTCGAGGCCGAGCAACGGCGCGATGCGGGCGATTACCTTACCGGCGGTCGGCGCCGCATTCCAACCGGACGTCGCATAGCCGTGCGTCTCCTTGAGCGGCTGCGGCTCGTCGAGCATGATGAGCACCTGATAGCGCGGCTTGTCGCACGGCATGACGGCCGTGAAGGTGGTCAACAGCTTGGTCTTGGAATAGCGGCCGCCCACCACCTTCTCCGAGGTCCCGGTCTTGCCGCCGACATAGAAGCCTTTGACGTCCGCCTTGTTGGCCGTGCCCTTCTCGGCATTGAGGCGGAACAGGTAGCGCATTTTCTCGCTGGTTTCCGGCCGGATGACCTGGGTGGCGAGCGCGCGCGCCTCCTGCTCGCTGCGCTTCATGAACGTCGGCGGAATGAGATAGCCGCCGTTGACCAGCGCGTTGATTCCCATGACGGCCTGCAGCGGCGCCACCGACAGGCCGTGGCCGAACGCGATCGTCACCGTGTTGAGCTCGCCCCACCGCTTGGGCACCAGCGGCTCGGCGCTCTCAGGGAGCTCCGTGCGCAGGCGGTCGAGCTGCCCGACCTTGCGCAGGAACCACTTGTGGTGCTCGACGCCGAGCGCAAGCGCCATCCTGGCCGTGCCGATGTTGGACGAGTAGGTGAAGATCTCCGGCACGGTCATGATCCGGCGCTGCGCGTGGTAGTCGCTGATGTTGAACTTGCCATAGCGCAGCGGCACCCGCGCATCGAACGAGGAGTTCAGCGTGATCTTGCCGGAATCGAGCGCCATGGCGACGGTCAGCGCCTTGAAGGTCGAGCCGAGCTCGAACACACCGGTGGTGAGGCGATTGATGCGGGTCGGATCGTTGGCTTGGCGCGGATTGTTGGGATCGTAATCGGGCACGGAAACCATCGAGATGATCTCGCCGGTGTTCACGTCGACGACGAGGCCGGCGGCCGCCTTGGCCTTGAACTTCTCCGCCGCCGCGATGAGCTCGTCGCGCAGCGCGTGTTGCACCCGAAGATCGACCGCGAGCTCGATCGGCGTCTGCTGGCGATCGGAGGCGAAGCCGGCGCGATGCAGGTCGGCGAGGCCGCGATCGTCGAGCCATTTCTCGATTCCGGCGATGCCCTGGTTGTCGATATTGACGTGGCCGATCAGGTGCGAGACCTCGGCGCCGTTGGGGTAGACGCGCTTGTTCTCGGACAGAAAGCCGACGCCCGGAATGCCGAGCCGATGGATCTCGTGCTGCTGCTGCGGCTTGATCTCGCGCTTGAGCCAGACGAACCCGCGCTTGGAGCCGAGGCGCTCGCGCACCTCGCCGGAATCCAGATCCGGCAGCACCGCGGTGAGCAGTTCAGTCGCCTCGTCCACGTCGATGACCTTGCGCGGCTCGCCGAACAGCGACGGCATCCTGACGTCGGTCGCGAGAACCTGCCTGTTGCGATCGAGAATGTCGGGACGCGCGGTCGCGACGGCGTCCTGGCTGCCCGTCCGCCGCGCCGCGTGGCTTTCCGGGGCGACGGCGAACAGCACCAGCCGCAGCGCGATGACGGCATAGACCGTCGCAAAGGCCGCGATGGCAAGCGCGATGCGCGCCCTCGTCTTGGCACTGCGATCGACGTTGCGGCCATAGAGCAACCGGTGCACGAGCCGCCGCCGTGTGGGCCCGACGGGGCGCTCCGATGCGATGACCTGTGCGACGCTCACTGGCTTGCCTCCGGATCGGTAACGCCGTTGGTCACGACTTCCGGGTCGACCATGATCTCGATCAATGCGGCGATCGGATCGGCGGTGCCGGGCGGCACGATGTCGATCGGCTTGTCGGGCAGGCGCTCGAGCGTATCGAACTGGGTCGGCTCGATCGGCTTCAGCGTCAGGTGCCGCCGCGCCAGGATCTGGATGCGGTCGGGATTGTCGAGCTGCGCCCATTCGGCGCGCAACGCCGCGATGGTGTCGCGTTCGCGCCTGATTTCCGCACGCAGCTTGGCGACGCGTTCGGCCTGCCGGGTCGAGGAATATTTGATCTCGTAGACCCAGGCGGCGGCGAGCACCAGCGCCCCAATGACGGCAAGATTGATGAGGCGCAGCATCAGCGGATCCTCGCGACGTTGTCGAGCGCCGGCAGGCGCGGCAACAGGTGCCCGGTGTCGGTTGTCACCGCGGCGGCTGCGGTGCGCTCGGCGGCGCGCAGCTTGGCCGAGCGCGCGCGCGGATTGACGGCGATCTCCACGGCATCGGGCGTGATCGGCCGGCGCGTGAGCGCGTGCAAGCTCGGCTGCATCGCTGCAAGCTCCGGCAAATGGCGCGAGCCGCGACGGATCGCGCTGCGCTCGGCAATGAACGACTTGACGATGCGGTCTTCAAGCGAATGGAACGAGATGACGACGAGGCGGCCCCCCGGCTTGAGCACGCGTTCGGCCGCCGCCAGCGCAGCGGCGAGCTCGCCGAGCTCGTCATTGACGAAGATCCTGAGCGCCTGGAACGTGCGCGTCGCCGGATGGATGTCGCCGGGCCTTGTGCGCACCACCCGCGCGACAATGTCGGCAAGCGCGCGGGTGGAATCGATCGGCGCGGCGCGGCGCGCGGCAACGATCGCGCGGGCGACCGCGCGCGCGTGGCGCTCTTCACCGAGCACGGCGATGATCGATGCAAGGTCGCGTTCCGAGGCATGCGCGACCACGTCGGCGGCGCTTGCGCCCGCGCGCCCCATGCGCATGTCGAGCGGTCCATCGAGGCGAAACGAGAAGCCGCGACCGGCGTCGTCGAACTGCATCGAGGAGACGCCGACATCGAGCAGCACGCCGTCGACCGCGCTTATGCCGAGCGCGCGGGCGGCCCGATCGAGCGCGGAGAAACGCTCCTCGATGAGCGTGAGCCGTCCCGCGGCCGCCTCGACCAGGTCGCCGCCGTGCGCAATCGCCGTCTGGTCGCGATCGATGGCAATCACCCGGCAGTCGGCGCCGGCCAGCATCAATCGGCTGTGTCCGCCGGCCCCGAACGTGCCGTCGACATAGATCCCGTCGTCACGCAGATTGAGGAATTCGATCGCCGCCGGGCCGAGCACGGGAACGTGACGGGCCAGTCCGCCAGCGACACCGATGTCGGTGTCGCGACCCATCGTCATTCCCGTGCTCCGGGCGCATCTGGCGCCGCCCTCCGAGAACCCAATTGCCTCTTGAGCGCGCGCACCTCCTCGGTGGCCTCCGCGAGTTGCGCGCGGAAGCGCTCGGGCTCCCAGATCTGAAACTTGTGGCCAAGACCGACGAAAGCTGCTCCGTCGGCAATCCCGGCGTGGCTCTTGAGCCGCTCGCTCAGGATCACCCGGCCCTCGCGGTCGATGTTCAGCGTCTCGCTCGTCCCATACAGTGCCGCCGACAAGTCCTCGCGTTCGTCCGAATAGGGCGGAAAGCCCGCGATCAGCTGCTCGATCTCGGCAAGCAGCGCATTTCCCCCGGCGTCGAGCGCCGGCCGGTCGAGCGTCGGATAGCAATAGAGGCCGTCGAATCCGTCGCGGGCGAGGACCTGCCGGAACGGTGCAGGTATCGAGACCCGTCCCTTGGCATCGAGCCGCAACGTGTAATTCGACACGAAGCGGTTCATCACGCCGCCGCTCCCCCGTACCTTCGCCCGGCGCAACCAACGCCACCGGGACCCTATTCCCCGGGGAAGCAGCGTCTGCGCCCGCGTGGGCGAACCGGCCACATGGTGCTTTATTAGACGCCGAGCCCAATGGGAGATGATGGGATACCATGGGATATTTTGGACGTCAATGGAACGGCTCCGGCCTCGCCGCTTGTGGCTCCGCCAGCGACGCACCCTGATCATGCGGTCATTAATCTTGGTTAAGCTTAAGAAATGGTTGCCCCGGCCGACGCGACGTGGCCCGTCCGGCCGGGGCCGCCGCAAAAGTCGCGTGGGCGCGATGACACCACTTCTGCGCGAACTCGGGCAAAAAATGTGTTGAAACGCCGCAATGCCCGGCGTCCGGTCAGCCGGATGCGACGTCAGTTTGTCCCGAATCGTGCCGGAACAGGCCTGCCGGTCGCGAGTTGTTCCCCGGCAGGGGCTTGCCCCGAAAACGGGTGCCTTGCTCCTAGAACGATTTCTATGGAGGGCAGCCATGCTCAAGAAGCTCGCATTGATGTCGGCCGTGAGCGCGTTTGCGATGACAACCGCTCTGGCCCAGACCCCGAGTCCGTCCCAACCGGGTAGCCCGCCGGCGGCGACGCAAGAGGCACCGAAGAGCGAGATGAAGGCGGGCGGCGCGCAATTCATTGCTTCGCAGAAGCCCGATCAATTACTCGCCTCGACATTCAAGGGCACCGACGTCCTCGGCCCCGACAATCAGAAGGTCGGCGACGTGAGCGACATCCTGTTCGACAAGACCGGGAAGATCGAGGCCTATGTGGTGAGCGTGGGCGGGTTCCTCGGAATCGGCTCGAAGGACGTGGCCCTCGCCCCGACGGCGTTCCAGATGATGCCCGGCGATCCCAATTCCGTGACGGACCGCTCGCCGAAGCTGAAGATCTCCATGACCCAGGAGCAGCTGAAGGAGGCGGCGAACTTCGAGCCCTACAAGGAGCCGCGGGCGACCACCGGAGCGGGCGGCGGAACACCGCGGCCGGGCGGCACGGGCGGCGGCATGAAATAGGCTACGTTCATTCACCGTGAATTGCTTAGCGGCCCAGTCCAGACGCCCTGGAAACTGGGCCGCTTCTTTGCGCCATCATCGGCCGACGACATTGGCCGGGTCCATTTGCTAGGCTCGGCAGCGTGGCTAAGCTGAAAGCGGACATCGCCGCGCAATTCGCGTCGGATTCATCCCTCGTTGATGAGGTCATGCCCTCGCCCAATCATGGCGAGCGGCGCGTCGTCGGCAGGCCCGACATCATCGTGCTGCACTACACCGGCATGCAGGATGCACAGGACGCGCTCAACCGGCTGTGCCAACAGGGCAGCGACGTGTCCGCGCACTACGTCGTGTTCGAGGATGGCCGCATCGTGCAGTGCGTGCCGGAAGCACGGCGCGCCTGGCACGCCGGAGAAGCAGCGTGGGCGGGTGCAACCGACATCAATTCGCGTTCGATCGGGATCGAGATCGCCAATCCGGGCCATGATTGGGGCTATGTGGATTTTACCGAGGCGCAAGTCGCGGCGCTGATCGCGCTCGGGCGTGACATCCTTGCGCGCCATGCCGTCCCGTCGCAGCACGTCCTGGCGCACTCGGATGTCGCGCCCGCGCGCAAGCAGGACCCGGGGGAGAAATTTCCCTGGGCGCGGCTCGCCGCCGCCGGTGTCGGCCTCTGGGTCGCGCCGGAGCCGATCGCGCCTGCGGGCCCGACACTCGGAATCGGAGATCACGGGCCGGAGGTCGAGCGCCTGCAGGCCGCGCTTGGTCGCTACGGTTATGGCATCGACGTGACCGGCGCCTACGACCCGCAAACCAGTGACGTGGTCACCGCCTTCCAGCGCCATTTTCGTCCGGCGCGGGTCGATGGCGTGGCGGATGTGTCGACCCAGCGGACGTTGGCGAAGCTCCTGAAGGCACTTGCCTAGCGTCCCGAGGGATCTCATCCCGGACGGCTCGCCAAGCGAGAGGATCGGGGGCCCAAATGTGGAGGCCTCAGAAATAAAGGCAAAGCAGGGGTCATTGGGTCCGGCTCTCGCGCCTGACGGCGTCGGCCAGGATGACAATTGGAGGATCGAACGACGATCAGCTCGCCAGCGCGCGCGCCGCCGATTCCTCGAGATGCGTGACCACCTCGTCCACATGCATCACGTCGGCGTATTTGTGATGCATGTCGAACAGATTGACCTTGTGCGACAACAGGCTGCGGTCGAAGCAACATTCCTCGACCAGCACCACGTGGAAGCCGTGCGAATAGGCATCGACCGCCGAGGCGCGCACGCAGCCGGACGTGCTCTCGCCGCAGATGATCGCGGTGCGGATCCCAAGCTGGGTTAAGTGGGCGAGCAGCGGGGTGCCGTAGAAGATGCTGGCCCGCTGCTTGGTGATCATCACATCGCCGGGTTGCGGCTTGAACTCGGGCCGGATCGCGTAGTGCTCGAAGTCCTTCGGATCCGGCCGGCGGCGGGTGGCGCGCACCGCGCCCGGGCGGCTGGTCGCGCGCACGTCGTTGGTGGAATAGAACACCGGGATTGCGGCGGCGCGGGCAGCCGCGAACAGACGCTTGGTCGGCTCGATCGCGGCGTGAGCATATTCGCCGCAGGACATCGGATAGGTCTCGACCAGATCGACGACCGGCCGCGGGCCGCCCTGATACACGAGCTCGTAGAGATCGATGGCGAGCAGCGCTGGCTCAGGCCCGACGAAGGTCTGACGCTCGTATTGCCGATAGATCGCCAGCATGTCCGGCGTGACGATGTCCTTCCAGCAATGATCCTCGAAAGCGCTCATGTGGGCCCTCCAGCTTTTGAACTTTGAATCGATCTCTTCCGGCGTGCGCGGTCAATCTCCGTTCGGCTAACCGATCGAGCGCCAAGGTCTTGACGCATCGCGTCTCTGACCCCATTCCTAGGGTGTCAGTCGGCCGGACGGCCGCTCCGGCAGGGGCCGAAAGGCCGCCGGGGAGGAAAGTCCGGGCTCCACGGACCAACGGTGCCGGATAACGTCCGGCGGGGGCAACCCCAGGGAAAGTGCCACAGAGAAGGAGACCGCCCGCCGAAGCTTGGGCGAGCAAGGGTGAAACGGTGCGGTAAGAGCGCACCGCGCTGCCGGCAACGGGAGCGGCACGGCAAACCCCACCGGGAGCAAGACCGAATAGGGGCGGCGCGGGAGCAATCCCAGTCGGTCCGGACCAGCCGCCCGGGTAGGTTGCTTGATGCGCCGGGCAACCGGCGTCGCAGAGGAATGGCCGTCGCGCGCGGGGTGACCGCGCCCTACAGAACCCGGCTTACAGGTCGGCTGATGCCTTGACGGGGCGTCCGGCGGAGCACCCGCCGGGCGCCCCACCAGTCTTTAGCGGACGCCGGCGTCAACTTCAGGCTCACATCTTCCGATACGCGTCGACGATCGCCTGGCCGTCGGCGCCCGCCTTCTTGAGCCAATCGGCGGTGAGCTGCTCGCCGATCTTCTGCATGCCGGCCTTCAACGTATCGCTCGGCGGCTGCACCATCATGTTGCGCGCTTTCAGCTGCTCCAAGTACCACTTGCTCTTGTCGCCCCACACAGCCCAGCCGCGCGCCTCGGCCGCGGCGGCGGCCTTGCGCACCGCCTCCTGCGTCGGCTTGTCGAGCGCATCGAACGCGGCCTTGTTCATGATCGTGAGATTCTTCGGGATCCAGGCCTGCACGTCATAGAAATGGCTCATGGTCTCCCATGCCTTGCTGTCGTAGCCGGTCGCGCCCGAGGTCATGAACGCATTCACCACGCCGGTCGCCAGCGCCTGCGGCAGCTCGGCCGCCTGGATCGTGACCGGCTGGGCGCCCACCAGCTCGGCGATGCGCGCGGTGCCGACATTGTAGGCGCGCCACTTGAGGCCCTTCATGTCGTCGACCGTGTTGATCTCCTTCTTGGCGTAGATGCCCTGCGGCGCCCATGGCACCGCGAACAGCACGACGATGCCCTGCGACGCGAGCTTCTTCTCGATCGCCGGACGGCTGGCCGTCCACAGCTTCTTCGCCTGGTCGTAGCTGGTAGCCAGGAAAGGGATCACATCGATGCCGAAGATCGGGTCCTCGTTCTCGTGCAGCGAGATCAGCACCTCGCCGGCCTGGGCCTGGCCGGTCTGCACCGCGCGCTTGATCTCCGGCGCCTTGAACAGCGAAGCGCCGGGATGGACCGTGATCTGCAGCTTGCCGCCGGTCGCCTGCTCAACCTCCTTGGCGAAGGCCGCGAGATTCTCGCTGTGCGGATTGTCGGCCGGATAGGCGGCGGGAAGATTCCACTTGGTCTGCGCGCCCGCCGGCAGCACAGCCGCCGGCAGTGTGGCCGCGAGCATCATGATGCCTGCGAGCAGCGCGCTCGATTTGCAGAGTTGCAGGCCGTGCATGTTTTTTCTCCTTCGAATCGGTCTCACGGCGGAAACGCCAGCCGCGGTAGCACCATCACGATATCAGGAAATACCGTGATGATCGCCACCGCGGCAACAAGCAGAAAGAAGAACGGCAGCGACGCCCGCGCGACCGTGTTCGAATCCTTGCCGCTCATGGTCTGCAGCACGAACAGATTGAACCCGACCGGTGGCGACACCTCTGCCATCTCCACCACCAGCACGACAAAGATGCCGAACCAGATGAGATCGAATCCAGCCTGCTTGATCATCGGAATGACGATCGTGGTGGTCAGCACGATCATCGAGATTCCGTCGAGCGCCATGCCGAGCAGGACGTACATCACGGTCAGCGCCGCGATCAGCGCATAGGGGCTCAACTGCAAGCCGTCCACCCAGGACGCCAGCGCCCGCGGGATGCCGGTGTATCCCATGGAGGTGGACATATAGGACGCGCCGGCCAGGATCAGCATGATCATGCAATTGAGCCGAGTCGCGCCCATGACGCTGTCCCAGAACGATCGCCAGTTGAGCATGTTGTGCCACCATGCGATGGCGAGCGAGCCGAGCACGGCCCAGGCGGCGCATTCCGTGGCTGTTGCCCAGCCGAGCAGGAGCGACAGGAACACCAGGACGATGAGCAGCAGGGTGGGAATGAGCTTGACCGATTCTGCGAGCTTCTCGCGCAAGTTCATCGGCGGATCGGCCGGCGGCGTCTTATGCGGATTGGCGAGCGACCAAGCCGCGATGTAGCCGCTGTACAGCGCCATCACCAACAGGCCGGGCAGGAAGCCGGCCAGGAACACCTGGATGATCGAGACATTGGCCGCGACCGCGTACACCACCATGGTGATCGACGGCGGGATCAGAATACCCAGCGTGCCGGCACCGGCGAGCGAGCCGAGGCTCACCATCTCGTCGTAGCCGCGTCTCTTCAGTTCCGGCAGCGCGATCTTGGCGACCGTAGCGCAGGTTGCCGCCGACGAGCCGGACACCGAGCCGAAGACGCCGCAAGCGAACACGTTGACGTGCATGAGACGTCCGGGGAGCCAGTTGAGCCAGGGCGACAGGCCGCGGAACATTTCCTCCGACAGGCGCGTGCGGTAGAGAATCTCGCCCATCCAGATGAACAGCGGCAGCGCGGCGAGCTCCCACGAGGCGCTGTTGCCCCAGATCTTGGTGGCCAGCACCGGGCCGGCCGGAATCCCGCCGCCGACGAACTGCATGCCCACCCAGCCGCACGCCATCAGCGCGATCGCGATCCACACGCCGCCGGCGAGCAGCACGCCGAGGAACAGCAGGAGCACTGCCGCAATGGTGACGAGGTCCATCCGTCATCCCCCGCCCTGGATGGCGCGTTCGACGACCTCTTCCGCCGTTTCCGGCTTCGGCTTCTCGTAGCGCGGCGGGTAGCCGCGCAGCACGTGGACCAGCTCGTCGACGAAGGCGATCAGCAGGATCACGAGCCCGACTGAATAGCCGAGCTGCGGAATCCACAACGGCACCGCGAGCACGCCCTGGGCCATGTCGTTGAAGCGCCACGAGTCGTAGTTCATGCGCACGGCATGCCAGGCGAAAAATCCGATGAACCCGCATCCGATCACCAGCGCAACGATCTCGAAGGCGCGCCGCACGGGTCCTTCGAAATTGTCGATCAGCAAGCCAACGCGGATCATCTCGCCCGAGCGGAACGTATGAGCGAGCCCGAGAAAGGCGGTCGCCGCCATGCACCAGGAAATGATGTCGTCGCCCGCTGGAACGTTGAACCCGGGGGCGCGGCCCGCGGACAGCAACATCATCAGCACGAAGATGGCGACCACGAAGGCTCCGGCCAGATAGCCGGCATACAGGTAGAGCCGATCGAGGAAGGAACGCAGCATTGCGGCGGACGCGTCAGAATGCCATCACGGCTCGCCCGGGCACCGGGCGAGAACGGAGAACCATGATGGAGGCCGGAAGCCGCGGCGCGCAAGGCACCTGGGACTTCTGGATCGACCGGGGCGGCACCTTCACCGACGTGGTCGGCCGCCGGCCTGACGGCGCGCTCGTCGCTCACAAGCTCCTGTCGGACAATCCGGAAGCCTATCGCGACGCCGCGGTCCAGGGCATCCGCCACCTGCTCGGGCTCGAGCCCGATGAGTCGATCCCGGCGGGCCGCATCGGCGCGGTCAAGATGGGGACGACGGTTGCCACCAACGCCCTGCTCGAGCGCAAGGGCGAGCCAACGCTGCTGCTCGTCACCAAGGGTTTTCGCGACACGCTGCGCATCGGCTACCAGGCGCGGCCGAAGATCTTCGCCCGCCACATCATCAAGCCCGAGATGCTGTATCGGCGCGTGGTCGAAGTCGCCGAGCGGGTGCGCGCCGACGGGACCGTCGAGCAGGCGCCGGATCTCGCGGCCGTGCGCACCGAGCTCGCGCGTGCCCGCGCCGACGGCATCCGCGCAGTGGCCATCGTGTTCCTGCATGCCTATCGCTATCCCGAGCACGAGGCGCAGGTAGCCGCGCTCGCGCGCGAGATGGGATTCCCGCAGGTGTCGGTCAGCCATGAGGTCTCGCCGCTGATCAAGCTGGTCGGTCGCGGCGACACCAGCGTGGTCGATGCCTATCTGTCGCCGATCATCCGCCGCTACGTGGCGCAGGTCGCGGAGGAAATGGGCGCCGACACAGCCACAGCGTTCGCTGCCCCCATGTGGGGGAGGGACAGGGAGGGGGGTCGATCGGGAGCGCCTGGATCCGTTGCCACCCGCCTCCCCAACCCTCCCCCACAAGAGGGCAGGGAGCAGGCCGCAGCAGGTGGCGCTGCCCCAGCCAATCGCGGGCACGGACCACGCCTCATGTTCATGATGTCGTCGGGCGGGCTGACCGCGGCCGAGCTGTTCCAGGGCAAGGACGCGATCCTCTCGGGCCCGGCGGGCGGCGTGGTCGGCATGGCCGAGACCGGGCGCGAGGCCGGCTTTTCCCGCCTGATCGGCTTCGACATGGGCGGCACGTCGACCGACGTGTCGCATTTCGACGGCGAATACGAGCGCGCGTTCGAGACCGAGGTGGGAGGCGTGCGCATGCGCGCCCCGATGATGCTGATCCACACGGTGGCGGCGGGCGGCGGCTCGATCCTGCATTTCGACGGCGCGCGCTTCCGCGTCGGGCCCGCTTCGGCCGGTGCCAATCCGGGCCCGACCTGCTATCGCCGCGGCGGCCCGCTCGCTGTCACCGACGCCAACGTGATGGTCGGCAAGCTCCTGCCGGAGTTCTTTCCTAAGATTTTCGGCCCGCATCAGGACCAGCCGCTCGATGCGCAAAGCGTGCGGCAGAGCTTCGCCAACCTCGCGCGCGAGGTCGGCGACGGTCGCACGGCTGAGGAGGTCGCGGACGGCTTCATCAAGATCGCGGTCGAGAACATGGCGAACGCGATCAAGAAGATTTCCGTGCAGCGCGGCTACGACGTCACGCGCTATGCGCTCAACTGCTTCGGCGGCGCTGGTGGCCAGCACGCGTGCCTGGTGGCCGACGCGCTCGGCATGACCCGGGTGCTGATCCACCCGTTCTCGTCACTGCTCTCCGCCTACGGCATGGGGCTGGCCGACATTCGTGCCACTCGCCAACAGGCGATCGAGGAGGTGTTCGATGATGCCGTGCTGGCGTCGATCACGGCGGTCGGCAGCCGTCTGGGCGAAGGCGCCCGCAACGAGGTGATCGGACAGGGCGTGCCGGCTCGCGACGTGACGGTCGAGCTGCGCGCCCATCTCCGTTACGCCGGCACCGATACGGCACTGGTGGTACCGGCCCATGCACCAAGCGCCACCTCGAAAAATAAGGCTGGCTCCGATCTTCGGGCGATGAAATCCGCCTTCGAGGCGGCACACAAGTCGCGCTTCGGCTTCATCGACGAGACCAAGCAGATGGTGGTCGAGGCCGTGTCGGTCGAGGCGATCGGCGGCGGTGCCAAGTTCAGCGAGCCGCAATCGCCGATCACGGCCGATCCCCTGCCCTCGCCGGCGCACCGCACCCGCTTCTATTCCGGCGGCGCCTGGCATGACGCCGCAATTTTCCTCCGCGACCAGCTCGCGCCCGGGCACCGGGTGCCCGGGCCCGCGATCGTCATCGAGCCGCACCAGACGGTCGTGGTCGAGCCAGGATGGAGCGCCGAGATCACGGCGAAGAACCACCTCATCCTGTCGCGCACCGTTGCACTCAAGCGACGCACCGCGATCGGTACCGAGGCCGATCCGGTGATGCTGGAAGTGTTCAACAACCTGTTCATGTCGATCGCCGAGCAGATGGGCGTGTCGCTGCAGAACACCGCCTACTCGGTCAACATCAAGGAACGGCTCGACTTCTCCTGCGCGGTGTTTGCTGCCAACGGCACGCTGGTGGCCAATGCGCCGCACATGCCGGTGCATCTCGGCTCCATGGACCGCGCCGTCGAGACCATCATCCGCGAGAACCAGGGTCGCATCGCGCCCGCCGACGTCTACGCCATCAACGCGCCCTACAACGGCGGGACACATCTGCCTGACATCACCGTGTGCACGCCGGTGTTTGATGCGGCGCAGCGGGAAATCCTGTTCTGGGTCGCGTCGCGCGGGCATCACGCCGATGTGGGCGGCATCTCGCCCGGCTCGATGTCGCCCAATGCGACCACGATCGATGAGGAAGGGGTCTATATCGACAATTTCAAGCTGGTCGACCGCGGGCGCTTCCGCGAGCCCGAGCTGTACGCCCTCCTCACCGGCGCCAGATACCCGGCGCGCAACGCGACCCAGAACATCAACGACTTGAAGGCGCAGATCGCCGCCAACGAGAAGGGCGTGCAGGAGCTCAACAAGATGGTGGCGCAGTTCACGCTGCCGGTGGTCAAGGCCTATATGCAGCACGTGCAGGACAACGCTGCCGAGAGCGTGCGCCGCGTCATCGACCGGCTGCACGACTCCGAATTCTCCTATGAGATGGACCAGGGCACGGTGATCAAGGTGAAGATCACCGTCGACAAGGACAAGCGCGAAGCGACCGTCGATTTTTCCGGAACATCGCCGCAACAGAACACCAACTTCAACGCGCCCGAGCCGGTCACCCGCGCCGCCGTGCTCTACGTGTTCCGCGTCATGGTGGACGATGACATCCCGATGAACGCCGGCTGCCTGCGGCCGATCAACATCGTAATCCCGAAGCGATCGATGCTCTCGCCCGAATATCCGGCTGCCGTGGTGGCCGGCAATGTGGAGACCTCGCAGGCGGTGACCAACTGCCTGTTCGGTGCGCTCGGCGCGCTCGCCGCGGCCCAGGGCACGATGAACAATCTCAACTTCGGCAATGCCCGACACCAATATTACGAGACGATCTGCTCCGGTTCGCCGGCCGGGCCCGGCTTCGACGGCACCGACGCCGTGCACACGCACATGACCAACACACGGCTGACCGATCCGGAGGTGCTCGAGTTCCGCTATCCGGTGCTGCTCGAGGACTTCCACATCCGCCAAGGCTCGGGCGGGCGCGGCAAATGGAAGGCCGGCGACGGCGTCCGCCGCACGATCCGGTTTCTCGAACAGATGGAATGCACGATTCTGTCGGGACACCGCCGCGTGCGCCCGTTCGGCCTGACCGGCGGCGAGCCCGGCCAGATCGGCCAGAACTGGGTGCGCCGCCGCGGCGGCCGCATGGAACGGCTGCAAGGCTGCGACGCGACTGTGATCGACGCCGATGAGGCAATCATCATCCAGACGCCGACCGCCGGCGGCTATGGGGATCCGAGGGAGCGGGCGGAGTGAGCCGCCGCAATCTCGGCGCGCTCCCTCCCCAGCGGGCAGCGAAGCTTTTGCGTCAGGAACCTCGGCTGCAATTGGACCTTCCGTTTGCAGGCTTCACATACGTAGCCTCCTGCGGCCCTTTCTCAAACGCTCCATTCCGGACGATCTGAAGTATCGCCGGCCGCTGTGGCTGCCCGCAGATCAGGACAGTGGGATGATCGAGCTGGATGAAGGCGAGATATTTAGCCGTTATTTAGCCGCGAGTTTACCGTAGCGAGTTGCGACGTGCCGACGATGCTTGACCCACACGCGGCACGCCGCGCGGCTTGTTCGGCAACATTGGCCAGATGGCAGCCCACTCATGGTAGTGAGTTTCGTAGTGCATGATACGAACCTCCTAAGCTCCCGTCTTTGACCGATGCTGTTGAAAAAGTCGCTGATGATCTCGGCGAGCCCTTCCGTTTGAGCTTTA
>Ga0081538_10001587_pt1 | contig 23317 bp, 23 predicted proteins | sample TabmetS5T2R1_FD_71022 | JGI IMG/M metagenome (GOLD analysis project Ga0081538, IMG submission 71022) | Tabebuia heterophylla rhizosphere microbial communities from the University of Puerto Rico - S5T2R1 | ecosystem: Host-associated > Plants > Roots > Rhizosphere ... | reverse complement strand
GGACCCCGGCGGCCGCGCCCTCGCGCAGCTCGGCCGCCGCCGCGGCCTCGGGCCACGGTTCGGCTGGCGGCACCGCCGGGTCGATCCCCTCCAGGGCCCCCACCCGGGCGGCCAGCCGCAGCAGCCGCAGCGCCTTGTCGTCGACCGCCGCCTCCGGCACCCGGCCGCTGCGGACGGCGGCGACCAGCCGCTCGCCCCAGGGGCCGCCGGGGCCGGGCATGACCAGGTCCAGCCCGGCGGTGGCGACCGCCTCGGTCGAGCGGGCGGCGTACCAGTCCGACATGACCACCCCGTCGAAGCCCCACTCGTCCTTGAGGATGTCCTGGAGCATGGGGTGCTCGGTGGCGGTGGTGCCGTTGACCGAGTTGTAGGCGGCCATCACCGCCCACACCCCCGCCTGGCGGACGATCGGCTCGAACGGGGCCAGGTACCGCTCGCGCAGGGCCCGCTCGTCCACCCGGGCATCCACGGTGAACCGGTCGGTCTCCGAGTCGTTGGCCACGAAGTGCTTGACGGTGGCGGCGACCCCGCCGGCCTGCAGCCCCCGCGCGTAGGCGACCCCGATCCGGGCCGTGAGCAGCGGGTCCTCGCTGAAGCACTCGAAGTGGCGGCCGCCATAGGGCGTGCGGTGCAGGTTGACGGTCGGGGCGAGCAGCACGTCGACGCCCTTGCGGCGGGCCTCGGCGGCCAGCAGCCGGCCCAGGCGCTCGACCCGGGCCTCGTCCCAGCTGGCCGCGAGGGCGGTGGGGGAGGGGACGTTGGCCGAGGGGTCGCGCTCGTCCCAGCGCTCGCCGCGGACCCCGGCCGGGCCGTCCGACAGCACCAGCCGGCGCAGCCCGATCGCCGGCTCCGGCCACAGCGACCAGAAGTCGGCCCCGGTGAGCAGCCGCACCTTCCGCTCCAGCGACAGCGACCCCAGCCGCTCGCGCAGGACCGCCTCGGCCTCCTCGGTCGACGCCCTGGTCATGGCGTCGTGGCGACGCTGCGCATCGTCGGCTCCTGGATCGCCCGGTGGACCTGGCCGTGGACACTAGCGGGTTCCCTTCCCGCTTGGCACCGGCGGTTGGCAGGCCGATCGGGCGTGATGTAGGTCCCTCACCGACTCAACCGCCGGTCCGGCAAGACGATCTTCCTCGTGCTCCACGACCTCCTCGCCGGGGGGTGAGAATGGCTCACCGCTCGAGCCCTGATGCTGGCAGCGCCGCACATGGATGCGATGCGGCGGAGGTCGGATCGGACTGCGAAGGAGGAGGACATGGCGCTGCGGGTCGACCATGCGGACCTCGCGCGGATGCGCGACCAGCTGCTCTTCGACCGGGCCGAGGCCCCCCGTAAGCTGAGCCGGTTCAGGGTGCTGGGCTCCTTCCCGTCGACGTCGTGGCCGAGACGAACTCCCAGGTCAACGGGCGCGTCCACCCGAAGCTGATCGACCTGGTGGCGGCGCTGGCGACCGGCGACCCCCCGCTCCCGTAGCCGTCGCGCGCCGGTAGCCCCGAGTCTGAGGTCTCCGGCGCGCCCTCCCCCTCGATGTTCCGCGTCATGGCGAGATCCTGCCGGCGATCGGGTCCCCGATCCTGACCCGACATGGATGATTCGGTGGCCCCGACCGGCCCGGGATCACCCACGCAGGTCAGCGCTTCATCCCGACGGGATGATGACGACGCTCTGGGCGCGTTATGTGATCGGCTCACTTAGAGACCCGGAGGGTTTCGTGTGGCCTGGAGAGGCCGGAGGGGAGCATTCGCCATGCCCGGGGAGTCGATCGACCGGACCAGGCTGCCGATCCGGCGGCCGCCGTTCCAAGGCGTCGTGAACCGCACCCTCGCCGGCTCGGACCCGGACTGGGGCCAGCTCGGCCACATCCAGCCGCCCGAGGGCGCCCCCAACGTGCTGCTGGTGCTGATCGACGACGCCGGCTTCGGCAACCCGGGCACCTTCGGTGGGCCGGTGGACACCCCCAACTACACCCGCATGGCCGACGCCGGGCTGCGTTACAACCGCTTCCATGTGACCGCGCTCTGCTCACCCACCCGGGCGGCGCTGCTGACCGGGCGCAACCACCACACGGTCGGCTTCGGCTCCATCGGCGAGCTGTCCAGCGGCTTCCCCGGCTACACCGCGTTCGTCCCCAAGGACTGCGCCCCCTTCCCCAGGATCCTCCAGGAGAACGGCTACTCGACGGCGGCTTTCGGCAAGTGGCACATGACCCCCGACGGCCAGCAGGGTGCGGCCGGGCCGTTCGACCGCTGGCCCAACGGCTGGGGGTTCGACTACTTCTGGGGGTTCCTGGGCGGTGAGTCGGGCCAGTGGGACCCGGTGATCACCGAGAACCAGAAGACCATCGGCGTCCCCCAGGGCACCGACGGCCAGCCCTATTACCTGCCCGACGACATGGCCGACAAGACGATCGAGTGGCTGCATGGCGTGCGCGCCCAGGACCAGGACAAGCCCTGGTTCGTGTACTTCTCGACCGGCTGCAGCCACGCCCCCCACCACGTGCCCAAGGCCTGGGCCGACAAGTACAAGGGCCGCTTCGACCAGGGCTGGGACCGGCTGCGCGAGGAGACCTTCGAGCGCCAGAAGCGCCTCGGGGTGGTCCCGGCCGACGCCGAGCTGACCCCCCGCAACGAGGCCTTCCCGGCCTGGGACTCCCTGGACGAGGAGCAGCGGCGCCTGTACGCCCGCCAGATGGAGGTCTACGCCGGCTACCAGGAGAACGCCGACCACAACGTGGGCCGGGTCCTGGACGCGATCGCCGAGATGGGCGAGCTGGACAACACGCTGGTGATCTGGATCTGGGGCGACAACGGGTCCTCGATGGAGGGGACGGTCACCGGCTCGTTCAACGAGCTGACCATGCAGAACGGCATCCCCCTGACCCCCGAGCAGCAGCTGGCCCTGGTCCAGCGGTACGGCGGGCTGGAGGTGTGGGGCAGCGAGCTGATCGCCCCCCATTTCTCGGCCGCCTGGGCCTGGGCCGGGAATGCTCCGTTCCAGTGGGGCAAGCAGGTCGCCTCGCACCTCGGCGGCACCCGCAACCCGGCCGTCGTCCACTGGCCGACCCGCGTCCGTGACCAAGGCGCGGTCCGCTCCCACTTCACCCACGTGATCGACGTCGGCCCGACCATCCTGGAGATCGCCGGCATCCCCCAGCCGACCCAGGTCGACGGGATCGAGCAGGAGCCGATGCACGGGGTGTCGTTCGCCGACTCCTTCACCGACCCGGCCGCCCCCGAGCGCCACACCCAGCAGTACTTCGAGATCTTCGGCAACCGGGCCATGTACAGGGACGGCTGGTGGCTGTCGATGATGATGCCCCGCATCCCCTGGGACGCCACCCCCGACACCATGCGCAGGTTCGCCCCCGGGGTCTGGGACCCTGACAGCGACCCGGTGGAGCTCTACTACCTGCCCGACGACTTCACCCAGGCCAGGAACCTGGCCGCCGACCACCCGGAGAAGGTGGCCGAGCTCAAGGAGCTGTTCTGGGCCGAGGCCGAGCGCTACAAGGTCCTGCCTCTCATGGGCGGCATGTCGTTCTATTTCGGCGTCATCCCGCCCCTGCCGACCCAGTCCAGGTTCACCTTCTACGGCGACGTCCAGAACGTCGCCTCGGGCATGATCCCGCGGATCTACAACCACTCCTACACCATCACCGCCGACCTCCAGGTCCCTGACGGCGGCGCCGAGGGCGTGCTGGTGGCCGAGGCCGACCACCTGGGCGGGTTCTCGCTGTTCGTCCAGAACGGCAAGCTGCAGCACACCTACTCGATGATGGGCGTGGCCGTCTACCACCAGGAGGCCACCGAGCCGCTGCCCACCGGCGAGGTCACCGTCCAGCTGGTGTTCGCGGCCGACGCGGCCAAGCCGGCCACCGGCGGCCAGGTCACCCTGCTGGTCGACGACAAGCCGGTCGGCGGCGGGCGCATGGACCACACCGTCCCGTTCCGCTTCTCCGGCTACTCGGGCATGGACATCGGCCGCGACAACGGCCTCCCGGTCGACCGGGGCTACGCCGACCAGTCGCCGTTCGCCTTCACCGGCACCATCCGCAAGGTCGTCTTCGACATCAACCCCCACCTGGCCGAGGAAGACGAGCGGGCCCTGCACGAGCACGCCCACCAGGGCCTGGCTGCCCACGGCATGAGCGCCTAGCCGCGCGCCACGCCCTGACCGCCACGCCGGGGCAGGGCCGAGCGAAGGAGGCTCCCGTGGCCGATCACATGCTGGCCAACTCCATCGCCTGGGGCGACTGGAGCCTGACGGGCAACTTCACAACCATCGACCTGATCGCGGCCACCACCATCGCCGAGGTCCCCGTCGCGCTCAGGAGCCCCGCTACATCACCCTGTGCCTGGCCGCCGGGGTGGTCGGGTACCGGATCGCCTTCGCCAAGGGCCAGCTGTTCCGCGAGGGCCTGTTCCAGTTCATGACCGCCTGCTCGCTGCCCTGGTACGCGATCGCCGGCGCCCAGAAGGGCGTCGACGTCCGCCTACCGGTCCTCGGGGTGCTGGCGCTGGCCGTGGTCGGCCCGACCGCCGGCCGCTACTACATCGCCAGCGGCGTGTCCCCCAAGCACTTCTCGCGCGTCCTGGGGCTGCTGGTGGAGGACACAGATGCCATACGGACCGACGGGTCCAGGGGCGAATGAGGACCCTCGGTCATGCTTCATCTGCGCATCATCACCCCGCCGCAGGTCACGGCGACGGTGCTACGGGAGTTGGCCGACGACCCGGGGGTCACCCACATCACCGTCGACCGGGGCGCCGCCACCGAGCCGCCCGGCGACCTGGTGTCGTGCGATGTCGTCCGGGCATCGGTGAACCCGCTGCTCCGACGCCTCAGATCGGCGGGGGTGACCGAGCGGGGTGGGATCACCATGACCGAGCTGGAGACCGTCATCTCCGGCGCGGCCGACCGGGCGCAGGCGCAGATCCTCACCCCGGAGATCGACACCATCGTCTGGGAAGAGGTCGCGGCCCGCACCAGCGACGACTCGACCTTCTCGGTGAGCTTCGGGCTGCTGATGGTGCTCGCCGGCATCATCGCCGCGATCGCCGTCGTCACCAACAACCCGGTGCTGGTGGTGGGGGCGATGATCGTCTCCCCCGACTACGGTCCGATGGCCGCGCTGTCGGTGGCCCTGGTGAACCGGGCCTACAGCCAGGCCACGCGGTCGTTGCGCGCCCTGGCCCTCGGGTTCCCCCTGGCCGCCCTGGCGGCGTTCGCGCTCACCTTGGCCGCTCGGGGGCTTGGTCGGATCCCGGGCTCGTATCTGGCTGGGCAGCGGCCGGTGACGGACCTGTTGATCGGGGCCAATCTGGGGGCGTTCGTGGTCGCCGTTGTCGCCGGGGCGGCGGGGATCGTGGCCCTGGGTCGGGCCAAGTCGGGGGCCGTGGTGGGGGTGCTGGTGTCGATCACCACGATCCCGGCCGCCTCCAACGTGGGGGTGGCGGTGGCCATGGAGAACTGGTCGGAGGCCGGCAGGTCCCTGATGATTCTGCTCGTCAACCTGGCCGGGCTGCTGGTCGGGGGGGTGGTGACGCTGCTCGGGACCCGGGTGTGGGCCCGCCGCATCGAGTCAGGGCGCGCCCGCATCCGGCCGAAGCCAGAAGTCAGGCCATGAAGGGAGCGCACCACACACTCCCCTCCGCTCAGATGCCGACCTGGACCTTTCCGTCCCGTCTCCGTGCGAATCCTCACCGGCCATACGACCTCCACGCCATGGCGTCCAGCGCCTCCGGCGCCCTCATTCCAGCCCAAGGGCGAGGTCGGTGCTGGACGTGGGGGAGGCCTACCAGTCGGTCCCCGTCTCCTGACTCTGGGTCGCCGGCTGAGCGCCCCCGCCGGCCGGTTCTGTGCGGTCGTCGTCGGCGCCGGTGCGGGGGTCCAGATCGCTGCCGTGCGAGGCGGCTGGGTCGCCGAGGCCGTCGCGGTCCTCGTCGTCGTTCTCGGCCTCGCCGGGGTGGGGCTCAGTCATTGCCGTGCTCCTCGGGGTTCTCGGGGACGCGACGGCGCAGGATCACCTGGCGGACGGCCAGGACGACCACGCCCGAGGAGGCGAAGACGATGAGGTCGTCGACACCGCTGCCGTGGGCCAGAATCACGCTGTCCATACGGTTCCCGTCTCCCTTGTGTCCAGTAACCGACGGCTATCCGTCCCCGGGGCGGGGAAACAGGTCCGCCTGCCGATGGCGCGCCAGACCGATTTCAGGATCACGAGGGCGCCGGGGCGGCCCGGTTCCACCTGGTCGGGCACGACTGGGGCGGCGCGGTCGCCTGGGCCCTGGCCGGCCGGCACCCGGAGCGGGTGGCCAGCCTGGTCTCGGTGTCGACGCCCCACCCGCGGGCCTTCGCGGCGGCGCTGTTGACGAGCGGGCAGCTCCTGCGCTCGGCCTACATTGGGTTCTTCCGCATCCCCCGACTGCCCGAGCTCGCGCTGGGAGCGGGGGGGTCGCGCGGGCTCCGACTCCTGCTCGCCCGCAGCGGCCTGGCCCCGGCGTGGGCCGAGCGCTACGCCCGCGCCCTGGCCGACCCGGTACGTGTGGGGCTCGGGCGACCCGGCGCTGCGGCGGCGGTCCGCGATCACCACCGGGCGCTGGGTCGCCGGGCCCTACCGCCTCGACGTCCTGGTAGAAGCCGGCCACTGGCTGCCCGAGCACCATCCCGAGGAGCTGGCCGAGCTGCTCCTGGAGCACCTCCAAAGCCGGCTGGGCGGCGAGCGAGGCGATAGCTGAGCGGATCCCATGGGCCTGCGACGGAAAGCCCTCCTGCCGCAGCCGGCACGTAGCGCTTTCCCGACGGACTGATCGAGCGCCGGGATGCGCCGATCGACGCCGGCCTGGCCCGCCTGGCCAGGTTCCTGGCCGGCGGCCCGAAGGCGCCCGACGCGTGCCTTGACCACCCGGTGGCGGAGCAGCTCCCGGCCGAACCCGACGACGACGTGGCCCTCGTCGCCCTGCGCTCCTAGCGACCCGATGGAAGGCTAGACCGGCGGTTGCTTGGTGGCGAGCAGGTTGCCGAGGAACAGGGCGTCCATGTCGCTGCGGCGGAAGTCGGCCACGGCTTCGGCGGGGCGGTGGACGATCGGCTCGCCGCGGAGGTTGAAGCTGGTGTTGAGGATGACCGGGATGCCGGTGTGGGCGGCGAACCGGGTGATCAGCCGGTGGTACAGCGGGTTCTCGGCGGCGGTGACGGACTGGAGGCGGGCGGTGCCGTCGACGTGGGTGACGGCCGGGATCTGGGCTCGGCGGTCGGGGCGCACCGGCTGGACCAGGAGCATGAACGGATTGGGGTGGTAGTTCTCGAAGAAGTCGGGGCCGTGCTCGTCGAGCACGCTGGGGGCGAAGGGGCGGAAGGCCTCGCGGCGCTTGACCCGGGCGTTGACGAGGTCCCTGGTCTCGGCCCGGCGCGGGTCGGCCAGGATGGAGCGGGCCCCCAGGGCCCTGGGGCCGATCTCGGCCCGGCCCTGGAACCAGCCGACGATCCGGCCGTCGGCGAGCAGCCGGGCCGCCTCCCCGGCCGGGTCGGCCACCGTCTGGACCTCCAGCCCCTGGCCGGCCAGGGCGTCGGCCTGCTCGCGCTCGGTCCAGGCGGCGCCGTGGAAGGCGTGGGTCATGCCCGGGCCGCGGGGGCGGCCGAGCCGCTGGTGCCAGACCCACAGGGCGGCGCCGAGGGCGTTGCCGGCGTCGGAGGCCGCCGGCTGGATGAAGATCCGCTCGAAGCCGGCCTCGGCCAGCAGCCGGCTGTTCATGACCGAGTTCAGCGCGACCCCGCCGGCCAGGCACAGGTCGGCCAGGCCGCTGCGCTGCCGTAGCGCCCTGGCGACGTACAGGGCGGTCTCCTCCAGCAGGTCCTGGACGGCGAAGGCCAGGTCCTGGTGGTGCTCGGTGATGGCCGACTCCGGCGTCCTTGGCGGCCCGTAGCGGTCTAGGAACTGGCGGGACAGCCAGCCGCCCTCGCGGTGGTAGGCGAACCAGGCCAGGTTCACCCGGAACAGCCCGTCCGGGGTCCGGTGGACCAGGTCGGCCAGCTCGCCGACGAGCTTGTCGCGGCCGTAGGGGGCCAGCCCCATGGTCTTGCCCTCGTCGGCGTTGGGCTCGAAGCCTAGGTGCCAGGTCAGGGCCGAGTAGACCTCGCCGAGGGAGTCGGGGTTGCGGAGCTGGGCGAGGCGAGCCAGCCGTGACCCGGTGCCGACCTGCAGGGTGGTGGACAGAAAGTCGCCGCCGCGGTCCAGGGTGAGCACCGCCGCCTGGTCGAACGGGCTGGCGAAGAAGGCGCTGGCCGCATGGGCGTCGTGGTGGCCGACATGCTCGATCCGGCCCCGGTAGCGCCACCGGGCCCGGAAGGCCGCCTCCTTGCGCAGCAGGTTGGCGTCCACATAGGCCTGCACGGCCAGCCGCCTGGGGGCCCGTCGGGCCAGGGCGTCGGCCATCCCTCGGGCCAGGTCGAGCCCGGGCCGGTGGGCGAAGGCGACCACGTCCACCTCGCCGATGTCGATGCCGGCCAGGCCAAGGCAGAACCCGATGGCCTGGTCGGGGAAGCGCTTGGTGTGCCGCTGGCGGTTGAACCGCTCCTCCTCGGCCAGCGCGACCAGCCGCCCGTCCTCCAGCAGGCAGGCCGCGGTGTCGTGGCTGAAGCAGTTGATCCCAAGGACGCGCATGTGAGCCTCCCGTCGTTCGCGCCGGATCCTGCTGGTTCGCCCGACGGAGCTCCATCCGTCGAATTGCTCAGCCGGCACGCGGGAGCCGAGGTCGCCCGGCGGCCACCTTGGTTCGAGCGGCCGGATCGCAACAGCCGCGTGGTGAGCACATTCGACGATGTCGCCAATGATGTTTCCGTGCCAGCGTCGGTGCCAGCAGGGTGCTTCATAGCAGCAGTTCAGCCCTATCAAGGGCAACCGGGTCCACGCCAAGCAGTGCGCCGCCGACCGCACCAACGAACGCCTGCCCACCGGCGAGCGCCCCAGCCAGCCGCGACCGCACCAGCAGCATGGCCGGCCAGGCCCGGAGCGGGCCGCCTGGACCCGGACCCTGCCCGGGCGGGTCACCCCCCATCCTGGTCGTTGGGGCCGTTGGGGGAGTCCTCGGCAGCCAGCTGGCGCCCAGCTGGGGCTGGTCCTGGGCGGACTGGCCGCCGTGGCGGCCGGCGGGATGCTGCGGTTCCAGCCCAGCCCGGACGCCGTCGCCTGGCGGCGAGGCGCGGCGGGGGAGCAGCGCACCGCCCGACTGCTCAGCCACCTGGAGCGACACGGATGGGCGGTCCTGCACGACCTGGCCGTCCCCGGCAGCCCGGCCGCTACCCGCTCGCCCCATGCTGCGTTTCGCACCCTCCCGGCGGTGCTCGGGCCCGAGCGGGTCGCCGCTCTGGCCGACCAGGCCCGGGTCCGCTTCCACGCCGCCGCTTGACCCTCCACGCCTGCAGGGCCCTCAAATGGCGAGACTCTTGTCGTCGACCTTGCCCCTCCGTTGTCGAGCCGCATGCGCACCTGGGCGGCCGTGACGAGCCGCCGGCTACGGTCATGGCATGAGCGGGACATACCTTCGGCATCTGTTGCTTCTTGGCGAGTTCTGCAGCCCTGCCGGTCTCCGGCCCAGTGCAACCGGGGTGGATCACTGTCCAGCTGGCATGGCTCGTCCTCGCCAAGGATCAGAGGGTCCCAACCAACCTGAGGTGGTCGCCCATGCATGCGCCGGCCCTGAGGGCGTCGAACCAGCGGGGTTGTATCGCGGTCTATCTGCCGGGCAGGCCGGTCTGCTGGACGCGCTGAATGGCCTGGCCGCGGGAGGAGACGCCGAGCTTGCGGTAGACCGACAGCGCTTGGCACTTGACCGTGTGCTGGGAAAGGGAGAGCCGCTCGCCCATCTCCCGGAACGTCAGGTGGGTCGACAGCAGAGGCAGGAGCCGCAGCTCAGCGCTGGTCAGGGTTGCCGCGCCGGTGGTGGTGGCGCCGAGCGTGTCGAGCTTGGATTGCAGCTCGGCGGCCTGGTCCGGAAGGGCGCCAAGGGAAGGTCGTTGCTGGAGGATGTATCGGGCCTCCCGGAGCAGGGCCCTGGCCCCGGCCACGTCGGTGAGAGCGAGGTGGGCGCGGGTGAGCTCCAGGAGGGTCTGGACGGCGCGGTGGGGCAGGGCGGCGGTGAGCCGTGACCGCAGGCGATCGGCCCGGGTGAGGTGGTCCTGGGCCCGGGGGACGTCACCGCGGTGCAGCGCCGCACGGGCTGCCACCGCGTGGAGCAGGGGGCTCATCTCGTAGTCGTTGAGCTGCCCGGCCCGAGCGATCTCAAGGCCGCGGTCGGAGAGGGTCTCGGCCTGGATCCAGTCGTGGCGCGCGATCGCGACCAGGGCGCGCTGGGCCAGGGCGGCCGAGGCGGCCGGCAGGGCGCCGATGTGGGTGGCGACCTCGGCCGCGTGGGCCAGGACGGGGTCGGCGCGGTCGGCCTCGCCGGCCAGGATGTCGGCGACGCCCTCCAGGAGCAGGGCGGTCGCCGACCAGGGGCTGCCCGGGGCCAGCCCGGCCACGGCGGTCTGGGCGTCGGCGCGCATCTGGTCCACGCCATGGCGGCACAGCAGCGCCCGCAGCAGCGCCGTCCAGGGCTCCATCGCGCTGGAATGCGCGAACCCATTCGCGGCCAGCCCGCGCTCGGCGGCGGCGGCCCAGCGCTCGACGTCGTCCGGCTGGCCGGCCAGCACCTGCAGGAACGCTCCCTGGGCGGCGATCAGCGGATGCTGTTCGATCAGCCCGCGCTCCTCGAACCACTGGAACCACCGGCGGGCGGTCTGGGCGCGTCCGCTGGCGTAGGCGGGGAGGCGAGGCTCTCGACCAGCCTGGCCACTCGGTCGGCGTCCCCGGCGGCCTGGGCATGGTCGATGGCCAGCTCCGGCAGGCCATTGGCCTCGCACCAGGCCGCCGCCCGGGCTTGGAGTTGCTGGATCAGCTCTGGCTCGCGCCGCTCGAGCTCCGCGCCGAGCAGGTCGTGGAACAGGTGGTGGTAGTGGTACCACTGGCGCCGTCGGTCCAACGGAACACCCAGCGGACTGCCGCCCGACCTCGTAGCATCCAGGGCCGTGTCGCGGAACACGCGGTCGGCCCGATCGAGTAGGGCGGTTCCACGGTGGCTGGTGGCGGGGCTTGCTGTTGGATGTTGCGAGTTCATGACCCGCCTCCCGGCGTCCATGGCCGCCATCTCAGCTGCGGCCGAACCGCATCATCACAGGTGGGCGGTGGCAGATCATCGGTCGAGCGACGCAAGCTCGGCGCGACAGATGACGTAAGTCCCCTCTAGAGTCGACCTCGACCAATCTGCCGTTGAGTGAGGACCGTGCAACAGCCGACGGTCAGGGTGTTCGTTGTCGACGACCACGCCGTGGTCCGCCGGGGCCTGCGCGCCTATCTGGAGTCGGTGGACGACATGGAGGTGGTCGGCGAGGCGGCCGACGGGCAGGAGGCCTTGGAGGCGATCGCGGCGCTGGCCGCGGCCCAGCGGGCGCCCGATGTGGTGCTGATGGACCTGCTCATGCCTGGCATGGACGGCGTCACCGCCACCGCGGCCATCACCCGGGGCCATCCCGAGCTGGCGGTGGTGGCGATGACCAGCTTCACCCAGGCCGACATGGTCCACGGCGCCCTGCAGGCCGGCGCGGCCGGCTACCTGCTCAAGGACGCCGAGGCCGACGAGGTCGCCACGGCAATCCGGGCGGCGTGCCGGGGCGAGGTGCATCTGGATCCGGCGATCGCCAGGCAACTGACGAGGTCGCTGGTCGCTCCTGGGCCGCAGGCGGTGAACGCGCTGACCGACCGGGAGCGCGAGGTCCTGATCCTGGTCGCCAGAGGCCTGTCCAACCAGCAGATCGCCGATTCGCTGGTGATCAGCGAGCGGACGGCCCGGACCCATGTGAGCAACATCCTCGGCAAGCTCGGGGTGGCGTCCAGGACCCAGGCCGCCTTGCTGGCCATCCGGGAGGGTATCGCGCCGGCGCCGTCGGCGGGCTAGCCACCAGGCGACGCTCGCCCGGTGCGACATTCGTCGCGCTGGAGGCGGGTCGTTTGGCCGAGGCTGCCGCGAGCACGCTCCCGTACCGTCGAAGGGATGTGCGACGACGAAGGAGCCGATGTGCGCGAGGACGTGCTCGGCGAGCCGAACAAGGCGGCCAAGCTCAGGGTCTTGATCGTCGACGACGACGCCCGGGTGCGGCGGGCGCTCCGCGGCCTGATCGACTGCGCATCGGACCTGACGGTGGTCGGCGAGGCCGGGTCCACCCGGAGCGCCAGGCGCCTGGACCTGGAGTTGGGTCCCGACGTGGTCGTCCTGGATCTCCTGCTGCCGCAGGCATCGGATGGCCTGGGGGTCCTCCGGGAGCTCCGAGGCCGGGACCGCCCGGTGGTCGCCATCAGCCGCATGGGCGAGTTGGGGCCCCAGGCGATGGCGGAAGGCGCGCATGCCTTCCTGGAGAAGCACGGCCGCGACGTGGACGACCTCCTCGACATGATCCGCAGCGCCTCCCGCCACGATCCCTGGCCACGGGGCAGCTGAGAGCGGCCCCCTGCGCGGCGGCGGCGGTCGACTTGGGTTGCTGACGGCGGTACCGTTCAACAACGGCCCCGCGCAGACCTGGGAGGCCCGACGAACACCGACGCACCGGTCCCCGCCGCCCAGCCGACCTGGCGGGGCTCGCTGGTCTCCCGACGGTCACTGCGCTATGCGGCCGGCGTGCTCCTGATCGCCGTCGGCTACTACGCCGCCACCGAGGGCGGCCAGGCGCTGCTGCTGACGGGCCCGGCGGGTGCCTTCTGGCCGGCCACCGGCGTGGGCATCGCGGTGCTGTACCTCGGTGGGCTGCGCTGGTGGCCCGGGATCCTGATCGGGGACCTGCTGGCCAGGGAGTTCGTGCTGCCGCTCTGGGCCGTGCTCCTCGAGACGGCGGGCAACATGGCCAGGGCGCTGGTCGCGGTGGTCATCCTCCAGCGGCTGGTCGGCCGGCGGGCGGCGATGGATCGGCTCGAGCAGGTCGGCGCCGTGTTCGTCGCTGTGGCCGCCGGTGAGGTGGTCAGCGCGACCGTCGCGATGCTCGCCCGGCAGACAGGTGACCTGATCGAGGTGTCCGAGATGGGGATGTTCTGGCGGAGCTGGTGGCTGGGCGGCCTCTCGGGCGGGCTGGTCGTCGTCCCGCTCGCCCTGGCCTGGGCGCATCCGCAGGCATCGCTGTGGCGGGGCCGCCGCGCGGTCGAGGGCGCGCTGACCCTGGCCGCTGTGGCCGGCCTGAGCATGATCGCGTTCTCCGCCGACCAGCCGCTCACCTACATGGTGTTCCCGGCCTTCATCTGGGCCGCGCTGCGCCTCGGCCCGCAGGGAGCGACCCTGGCGGTCGCGGTCGCGACGGTGATCGCGGTCCTGTCCACCTCCTACGAGCTGGGACCCTTCGTCGAGCACTCGGCGACCGACAGCGCCCTGAATCTGCAGCTCTACATCGTCTTCGCGGCGCTGACGACGGGTTGTTTGGCGGCGATCGTCAGCGAGCGCCGCCGGGCGGCGCTGGAGCTGGCCGAGTCGCAGCGCCGCGAGGGTGAGCGTGCCGCCCTTGAGCGACAGCGTATCGCCCGCGACCTGCACGACTCGGTCTCCCAGTCGCTGTTCTCCACCACCCTGCACGTCCGGACCGCCCAGCGCGCGCTGGAGGTCGAGCAGCTCGATGCCACCGGGCCGGTGGGAGAGGAGCTGGGCGAGATCGGCCAGTTGACCCGGGGCGCCCTGGCCGAGATGCGCGCCCTCATCCTGGAGCTCCAGCCGGGCGCGCTGGCCGAGGAGGGGCTGGTCGCCGCGCTCACCAAGCAGGCGGCCGCCCTCAGCGCCCGGGAAGGACTGGTGATCGAGGTCGACGGGCCCGATGAGCGCCTCCCGATTGGAGCCGATGTCGAGGAGCAGCTGTACCGTCTCGGCCAGGAGGCCCTGGCCAACGTGGTCAAGCATGCCCGGGCGAGCCGCGCCAGGGTCCGCATCGCCGCGGCCGGCGGCACTGTCTCGGTCGAGGTGACCGACGACGGCCGCGGCTTCGACCCAGCCACCGTGGGCCCCGAGCACTTCGGCCTGCGATCGATGCGAGGCCGCGCCGCCGACCTCGGAGGCCGGCTCGAGGTCACCAGCATCCCGGACGGTGGCACCGTCCTGCGCGTGGAGGTCCCGGCCCAGCGATGAGGGTCACGTCCATAGAATCATCCGCACCCCTGACGTGGCCGCATGAGCCGTCGAGGGCATGAGAGAGCGCATACCTGGGCGGGGTCACGCGTCAGCCATCGCTTCGCCGGCATCGTCCACCCCTTCCTCCGGAAGGAGGCCCCTCTGGTCGAGGACGTAGAGCAGGACGAAGCCCGGCAACACGATGATCGCCGCCAGCCCGACCGCGATCAGCACGGCCGCCAGGGTGCCGGAGGGGGACGCGGCCCCGGAGACAGTCAGGCTCTCCGGCAGCAGGTAGGGCCACTGCGCCACCCCCCAGGAGCAGACGATACTGCCCACCGCGACGACGGCCAGCACCCGAGCCCCACGGGCGGCGTCGCGGACGAGCAGGACGAGCGCACCGGCTCCGCAGACGGCGCTGAGGATCACGAGCGGCAACGCCCGGGAGGCGAGGCCTTCGAAGAGGTAGCGCGCGTCCGCCCGGAGCACGAGGACACCGACGGCGGCGACGACCGCTGCGGCCACGGCGGCGGCCATGGCCCTGCGGCGGAAGTAGCCGGCCATCTCGGTGTCCCTGGTACGGCGGACGTCCCAGATGAGGTAGATAGCGGACAGGTAGGCCGCCACCGCCACGGCCAGGACGCCTCCGAGGACGGAGGTCGGGTTGATCCAGCTGTCGACCGGGTCGCCGGCCTGGCCGCCGGCCGGCACCCGGCCCGACGCGATGCCGCCGGCGATGGCGCCCATGGAATAGGGCACCAGCACCGAGGAGATGGCGAACGCTCCGCCGAGGACTCGGCGCTGCGGTGTGGTGGCGACCACCTTGCGGAAGGCGAAGCTGGCGCCGCGCAGGACGATGCCCAGGGCGGCGAGGGTGAGGGGCACGAACAGGGTCAGGGTGATCGAGGCGTAGGCCTCTGGGAACGAGGTCCACAAGACGACGAAGATGAAGATCAGCCAGACGTGGTTGGCCTCCCACACCGGACCGATCGAGCGCTCGATGGCGCCGCGCGGGCGCCGGCCCCGCTCGGGGCCGCCGGCAGTCAGGTCCCAGAAGCCGGCCCCGAAGTCGGCGCCGCCGAAAACGGCGTAGAAGATCACGGCCAGGAGCAGCACCGCGGCGACGGCGGTGCTCACCGGACCGGCTCCTCATCGGCGGTGGCCGGCACCGCCGGCGGCTCGCTTGGCCCATACGGGACCTCGTGCTCGGCGAGCTCCTCAGTGCGGCGGAACCGCCTGCTCATCCCACGCAGAACGAGGATCGTGGTGATGCCGACGACGGTGTAGAGGACGACGACGGCCAGGAAGGTGATCCAGACGCCGGTGTTGCCGGTGGCCGCGTCCTCGACCTTCATGTGGTTGTAGACGATCCACGGCTGGCGTCCGACCTCGGTCACCACCCAGCCGGCCTCCATGGTGATCACCGCGAGGACGCCGGCACAGGCCGCGGCCCGGAGGAACCACCGGCTGGCCGGCATCCGGCGCCGGAAGATCCAGCTGGCGCCGTACCACACCGACAGCAGGAACAGCAGGGTGCCCAGACCGACCATGACGTCCCAGGCGAGATGGACGGTGTTGGTCTGGCGGATGGTCGGCCGTTGGTCCGCGGGCACGGTGTCCAGGCCCTGGACGACGGTCGACCTGCCCGTGCTCGGGTCGGACAGCCACGAGGCCAGGCCGGGGATCGGGATGCCGCCGCTGACCGTGCCGTCCTCGTTGAGGCGGCCCAGGAGGGTCTCGGGGACGTCGCTGCTGGTCTGGGGCACCAGCTCGATGGCCGCGAACTTGACCGGCTGGTTGTTGTAGACCCAGCGGGCCAGGGAGTCCCCGACGGCCATCTGGATGGGCGTGGCGACGGCGGCGACGCTGAAGGCGATGACGAAGCCGAGGTGGTGGTAGCGGTCCCGCCGGCCGCGCAGCATGCCGCTGGCGTACACCGAGGCGACCAGGAACCCTCCCACCAGGTAGGCCGCGATGACCATGTGGGCCGCCTGCAGGGGCATGGAGTCGTTGAAGATCACCTGGACGGGGTCGACCTCGGTCACCTTGCCGTCCGAGCCGAGGGTGAAGCCAGATGGCGCGTTCATCCAGGCGTTCGCGGCCACCACCGACACGCTGCCAAGGATCCCGGCCAGGACGACCGGGACGCCGGTCCAGAAGTGGGTCCACGGCCTCAGCCGACGCCATCCGAAGATGTAGATCGCGATGAAGATCGCCTCGGTGAAGAAGAACAGGCCCTCGAACGCGAACGGCACACCGAAGGCCTCGCCCCACTGGCCCATGAAGCGCGGCCAGAGCAGGCCGAACTCGAAGCTGAGCACGGTGCCGGTGACCGCGCCCACCGCGAAGGTCACGGCGATGTACTTCGACCATCGCTGGGCCAGCACCAGCGCGTCCCGGTCGTGGTACCGCAGCGCGCGGTAGTTGGCGATCAGGGTCATGAAGGCCCACGAGACCCCGAGCGGCACCAGGATGATGTGGAAGGCCAGGGTGAACGCCATCTGCGCCCGAGCCCACGGGACCGGATCGACCGCCGCAACCAGCACAGCGCCGCCGAGCATGGCACTCACGTCGCGGTCCTCCTCAGCCTCGGTTCGGCGGCCGACGGCTGACGGTAGTGGGCCCAGGGCTCGAAGCCATCCCCCCGATGGGATGAATGCCGGTAGGCATCGCCATACCAGCCGATCGGGACGATGTGCCTGCCGCAGGTCCTCACCGCCGTGGCCGCGTCGCTGCTCGGCGGGGGCCTGGCCCGTCGCTTCGGGAGCAAGCGAGTCTACCTGGCCGGACTGGTCGCCGACCTGGCCTCGATGGTCCTGCTCGTCGTCAGCCAGCTCTTCACCGACGACCAGACAATGGCCTATGGGCTGCTGCTCGGCGCCACGGCCTGCCTGGGGGTGGGCTTCGGGCTCACAGCATCCGCACTCAACACCTTCACGGCTGTGTTCCATCCCCGCCGCGGTCGACCGTTCCGTGCTGGCCCTCAATGCGCTGCTGGGGCTTGGGACGGCGCTGGCCCCGGTGTTCGTGGCGATCTTCGTGGGCCTTGGCTTCTGGTGGGGGCTGCCGGTGCTGGCAGCGGTCCTGCTCACCGTCCTGCTCGCGGTGCGCCTACGGGGTCAGCGCGACCACGGTCCCCTGTACGGCCTGGCGTTCTCGGTCGGCAACCTGGCCGGCCCGCTGCTGCTGGGCCCGCTGTTCGACGCAGACCTTGGTGTGGGCGGAGCGGTGCATCGTTGCGGTTGGGAAGCAAGCAGCCGATCGACCAGTGCGGCCCGGGGCTCGATTCCCGGGCGGACCCACGGACGGTGAAGCTTCGCCTCCAGGATCTGCGGGTTCGGCTGGGCAGCCATCGACGGGGGGAGTGGCCCCGCAGCACCTCTCGCCCGCCTTCATCCAAAGAGGGGGATGCGCCGACGCAGCTCGCCGCCCAAGGTGGGGTGGCGTGATCGCGAGGCCAGGAGACAGGCGATGAGTGCTGCTGGGTCGGCCAGGAACCCGGCGCGGCCTCGGCGTGACCGGCCCACCGCAGGCGACGGCCCGCCGCGCGCTGGTGCGATCCTGACGGTGCTCATCCTCGGCGCGGTGGTAGCCAACATCAACCTGGCAATCGCGAATGTCGCGTTGCCGTCGATCGGGGCGGGGCTGGACACCAGCCAGGCGGAGCTGAACCTCGTCGCCGTCGGGTTCACCTTGGGGTTGGCCGCCTCGGTGCTGTATCTGGGCGCGCTGGCCGACCGCTATGGCCGCAAGCCAGCCATGATGCTGGGTGCCGCCTTGTCGATCCCGACGTCGCTGCTCGCCGCGTGGGCACCCAACGCCACCGTGCTGATCGCGGCCCGGGTGAGCGGCGGGATGGCTGCAGGGCTGCTGTACCCGATCACCCTGTCGCTGATCACGGGGCTGTTCCGCGGCGGCGCGCGCACCCGCGCGATCGCGCTGTGGTCGGGGATCGGGGGTGGCTGCTCGGCGCTGGGCCCCCTGCTCGGCGGGCTGCTCTTGGACCAGTTCTGGTGGGGGTCGGTGTTCCTGACCTCTGTGCCTATCGCGGCGCTGGTGGTCGTGCTGGCGGGCCTGTGGCTGCCCCGGCACGCGGGGGAGACCAGCGAGCCGGTCGACCACCTCGGCGGGGGCCTGTCGGTGGTGTCCATCGGTCCACTGGTCCTGGCGATCAGCCTGGTGCCCAACTACGGCTTCAACGGCGCCGTCCTGGGGCTTTTCGCGGTCTCGCTGGTCGGCCTGGTCCTGTTCGTGGTGCGCGAGCGGCGTGTGCCCAGCCCCCTGTTCGACCTCAAGGTGCTGCGCGCCCGGACCTTCACCATCGCCCTGATCGGCGGCACGATCACCTGGGGTGGCCTACTCGGCGCCACCTTCATCGGCCAGCAGTACACCCAGAACGTGCTGGGCTACTCGCCGCTGTCCGCGGCGCTGATCACCCTGCCCGCGGCGATCTTCGTGGCGGCGGCGGCACGGCCCGCGGGCCGCCTGATCACCAGCCGCGGCTCCCGGGTGCCGCTGGCGCTTGGGCTGGCCGTGACCGCGGTCGGCTTCCTCGGAATGGCATTGCTGTTCGGCACGGCAGCCTCGGCGGTCGTCGTCGGGATCGTCTACGGCGTGCTGGGCCTGGGGATCGGCCTGGCCGGCCCACCCTCGTCGAGCTCGCTGATGGGCTCGGTCCCAGTGGCGCGGGCCGGCATGGGCTCGGCCTCCAATGACCTGCAGCGGGACTTCGGCGGAGCGCTGTTCCAGGCGGTGATGGGCACCCTGCTGGCGGTGGAATACACCCGCTACTTCACCAAGGCCTTCGCCGCCCTTCCCCCACAGCAGGCCCAGCAGCTGTCCCAGCAGGCGGTGGCAACCATCAGCCAGTCGTTCACCGGCGCCGAGCAGGTCGCCAAGCAGTTCCCCCAGGCCCAGGGACAGCAGCTCGTCGCGGCCGCCCAGCAGGCGTTCGTCGACGGCAAGACGGCCGCCATCCTGTTCGCCGTGATCGCATGCCTGATCGGCCTGGTGGTGGTCTGGTTCCTCTACCCGAACAAGCAGGACGAAGAGGCGACCTACGCTCGGGTGGCCGGCCAGCAGCCGCCCCCACGGCGCAACGCGATGCCCAGATCAGAGCACGACCTCGGCGTCCGGGCCGCCGAACCCGACGTACCCCCCTGACGCACCCTTGCCGCAGGCGCGACGGCGGTGGTGGACCTGCGAAGACGCCGGTTGGCACGATAACGCTCGGTCTTGCGGATGCAAGCGACGAAGCCACACTCCGCTACATCGGCCTTACTGTCGACGAGCACGTTGCGCTTGTGACCGCAGCGACCCTCGTAGTCCGGGGTGGCGGTGACTGTCGGGCAGGTGACGGTACCGCTGGGGCCGTGCTATCGGGTCTTCTTTCATCCGCGGATCGCGGAGGTTCACGAGTTGGAGGACGGCAGCCGGCGAGTAGTGTTTGAGCCAGGCGGGGATGGGCCAGGCCGGGTGGAGGAGCGACTCGGACTGGTTCCAGGCAGCGCCGAGCCGCCCACCTGAATGGAGGAACACAGTCGCGTCGAGAGAGATGAACAGCAGATCAGGATCGCGGTACACCCCATCCCTTTAGCCCTCGCGGAGTCGCACGGCCTGGGAGAATGCTGGTTAGCACGGCGCTTCGCCGTCGATCTCTGATAAGGATGAGGGCGCTGGTTCAAGTCCAGCCAGGCCCACCAATGGTTTTGACCAGCTAAAACGCTGGTCGGTCGTCGCTAGAGTTCGGACAGGCTCGGATCATCCGTTAGGGATGAGGCGTGCCGGGGTCCGAAGCCTACGAGCCCAAGTACTACCTGGCTCATTCCTCTGGCTCGAATACCTGACGGAGCTCAAGCTCGCCTGTGGCGCCGTATTCGCCGGGGTAGATCCGGGCCAGCACCTCGAACGGGAACCGCTCGGCCCATTCCACGGCCTCGTCCATCGACTGCACCTGCAGGATCCAGTAGCCCGCGATCACCTGCTTGGGGTCGGGGAATGGCCCGTCGATCACGGTGCGGGTCCCGCTCGAGAACCTGACCCGCCGCCCCACGGCGCTCGGGAGCAGCCCCGCCAGGTCGACAAGCACGCCGGCCTTCTGCAACTCGTCGTTGTAGCGGCCCATCGTGGCGAGGAGTTCCTCGCTGGGCGTTGCGCCCGGATCCGGATCCGCCTTGATCAGCATCATCACCCGCATGTCGTGCCTTCCTCCTGGCCGAGCCGGGCCTCGGACGGTCTGGACCGAGTATGAAGCGTGACCCTACGAGTGCGTCGGACAGGGCCAAAGTGTGTCAGCTATGCCAACGCCCTCACGAGACCGGTTAGCCTTGATCGCAGGCACCCATCGCGAAAGGCGGCGCCATGGCCGAGACCCGCAAGCTGTACCGCAGCCGAAGCAACCGCCAGGTGGCCGGCGTCTGTGGCGGCCTGGCCCAGTACTTCAACCTGGACGCCACGCTGATCCGGATCCTGTTCGTCGTGCTGGCCGTGCTTGGGGGCTCCGGGATCGTCCTCTACCTGGCGATGTGGATTATCGTTCCCAAGGAGCCGGCAGGGGCGGCCTGATCCAGCCGGGACGTTCACCCCATCCCTGTGGCACTTACGGAGTCGCACGACCCGGGAGAACGCTGGTTAGCACGGCGCTTGGCCGTCGATCCCTGATAAGGATGAGGTGAGTTCAGAGGAATCGGGAGTGCCGAGCGCTGGCAGCATTGAGTACTGAGCCCCCCAGACCACTAATTCCGGTGCTCTTACGTGATGAGCTGGCTTCAGTCTGTCTAGACGAGGCCGCCCTTCTCCGAAGGCGAAAAGCTCAATAGGAGTGCTGCGCATGGCCCGATAGCACGTTTGTGACATTAGGGCTGTCTGAGAACGATGTGTCGCATTTGTGACATAGATGCGACGAATTAACAAATTGTCATCATATCGCCATAATCTTTGATAGAATCTTACCCTTCCCTTTCCTGCTTCTACTGCGGGCACCGTAAGAACAGACGTATGGACAGCGACGAACGTTCCGAGGAAGCTTCACACCGCGGTCGACACAAATACTCCGGGGGCAGTGAGTGAACTTCGAAAGGACGGTGTGCAATGGAACTCATCGTTAATCGCCAATTCAAGACCGGTAGCGGTCCGTGGCCATGGAAACTTCGGATTCAGCTTCGAGTAGCGGAGGACGAGCGGTCAATTTTGGAGCACTATGGGCTTGGGGACCACATGCTACGCCGCAGTCAGGTTAGCATTGTGACCCTCCAGGATGCGCTGACCGGCACTAGCGTTTCTGCCCCGTCTCTTGACATGATGATGCAGATGGAACAGGAACTGCGCGAGGCAGTCGCCGCGATCCCTGTGATGCTCGACTATCTTGGTTCGTTCGATTCGGAACTCGTGTCAGAAATGGGCGGCGTCCGTCTATAGCTCAGGTCCCGACGATGCCCTCATTTCACATCACTTGAGGGCCGGCCCACGTACCTACGGCTCTAAGCAGCTGGAAGTAGTTGAATCTGGGGATCTTGGGCAGGACCGCAGAACATTGCGAAATACGTAATGGACCTTGCAAAGGTCAGAGAGCTGGTGGAATTATGGACGCGTCGTGTCCCAAATGCGGGTGGGAGGCAAAGGTCTCCCGAAAGCCCGAAAAGTGCCCGAACTGCGGCAATGAGAACATCACGGCATCCGATTAGCGACTCCCCGTTGCCGGCATTTGGCGCTTACAAGTTCGATATGGGGCCAGCCGTGGACCGATGTCCGCGAGCCGCGTCTAGCCAGAAGGAGCGGGGCTAGGCGAACAGCTCGTCGGCGGCGTAGGGGTCCGCCCAGTACTGCCAGACCTCGGTGACCTTCCCATCACGAACGTGGAAGACCAGCGTGCCGTTGTTCTCCAGCGTCCGGCCCGCCCGCTCGGCGTGGCCCTTGTGGAGGCCGACCGCATGCTCGTCGTTGGCGACGACGTCGTGGACCTCAACCCGGAAGTTGCCGCCGGTCAGCTCCATGACCTGGCCGAAGAAGCCGAACACGGCGTCGACGCCTCGGTGATCGCCGGCCAGCTGGCTACGGCCAGGGGCGTGCCAGACGATGTCGGGATGGTACAGCTCCCGCAGGGTGTCCATGTCCCCTCGGCTGAAGGCGTCGTAGCCCCGCCGGATGAGGTCCTCGTTGGGATGGCCCATGGTCGCCCCCTCGCGGTCGCTGTCGAGACGCGGACCATAGCAACCAGGAAACCTCACCACAAGCGCTGGCAGCTGTTCTCCTCGCGCAGCGACTGGGCCCTGGACGCTACGGCCAGGCAGACTCGTTGGTCTGGTGCCGACACCCAATCCTGGCCGACCTCGCGGGCGGCCCGAGGCCCCGAGCACCAGATCAAAATCTGGTGCTCTCAGTCCAAGTGCTTGCTCTGCCCGGTCAACGACGCGGTCAACGATCTGCCTTGCTCTACCTGCGCCGACCTTAACGGTGGACCCATCCAACCGGTGTTGCCTACGGCACGACGCTGGCTTTCTGGCCGCCCCCAGACTACGGATCTGCGGATGGGGGCAAGCCATTGACAACGGGACGTGCCGTCCCCTCGACCCTCGACTCCGCGGAAGGAGGTGAAGCGCGAAACGCCAGGTCAGACGCTCAGCGGAGGCGGACGGGAATCGAACCCGCCTGAGCAGGGACGCTGCTCACACCGGTTTTGAAGACCGGGGGGCCCACCAGGACCCGGACACCTCCAAGCAGGCATTCTAGTCATCTGAGCGCGGGAATCCGCGGGCCCGACAGCTATTCCGACAGCAACACCGGCGAACAGTGACGCCCTCGGGCCTACTGTTGGGTGGTTGGCCGGCGGATGCTGGGCTTCATCACTCCCTCGGCGAGGGTCGAAGCCACAGGGATGCCCTGGTTGGCTCCATCGTCTGGTTGACCACCGCCAGCAGCTCGGCCGAGAGCGTATCGAGGTCCACCTGGTCGCGCAGGCCGTCTGCGACCGCCGATCCCCACCGGCGCCGGCCAGCAGTCAGTCGAGGCCGAGGCGGTGGGCGATCGCGGCGGCCTCGACCCGGCCGGCCACCCCCAGCTTGGCCAGGATGTTGGAGACGTGCACGCCGACGGTCTTGGGGCTGATGAACAACGCCTGGGCGATCTGGCGGTTGCTGTGGCCGGCCGCC
>Ga0081538_10001586_pt1 | contig 23317 bp, 18 predicted proteins | sample TabmetS5T2R1_FD_71022 | JGI IMG/M metagenome (GOLD analysis project Ga0081538, IMG submission 71022) | Tabebuia heterophylla rhizosphere microbial communities from the University of Puerto Rico - S5T2R1 | ecosystem: Host-associated > Plants > Roots > Rhizosphere ... | reverse complement strand
GGGGGGGCACCCCCCCCCGCCGAGCTCAGAGACGGGCGGGGTGGCCATGCTGTGGGATCCGGGGGGGCGCGGGGGCGGGCGGCCCGCGCAGCCCCGAGTGGCCCAACGCCGACGGTCGCCGCTGCCAGGGTGAGCCCCCTACGCCCGTTCGGACCCTGGCTGGTCAGGCCACGATCGCGGGGTGCCAGGCCCGCTCGGCCGGGCAGTCGTCATCCAGCACCGCTGGGGCGCGCTCCGGCGACCGCTCTGCGGTCACCTCGATCATGGCGATCCGGTCCAGGCGAAACACCCGCACCGCGTCGCGCAGGCGACACCAGCCCACCAGGTACCAGTCGCGCTCGGCGCCCACAAAGCCCAGCGGCTCGACGCGGCGCGCCGTGGTCGGCTGGCCGTGCTTGTCGCGGTAGTCCAGGCAGAGCACCCGCCGCTCCACCATGGCCTGCTCCACGGCACGAACGACCGGGGCGGCCGCCAGCTCCCGCTTGGCGTGCAGCAGGTGGATCCGGGCCAGCAGGTCCGCGGCGCCGCTGCGGCCGGTGGCCGACATCGCCGCGACCACCTTGTGCAGGGCCGTGCGGGCGGCGCCGTCGAACGGCATGGGGCCGCTGCGGGCCATCGCCAGCGCGATCGCGGCCGCCTCGCTGGGGGTGAAGTTCAACGGTGGCAGGGTGTGGCCGGGGTCGATGGTGTAGCCGCCGCCCGGGCCGGGGGTCGCCCAGATGGGCACGCCGGCCTCCTGGAGGGCCAGGATGTCGCGTTGGATGGTGCGGACGGCAACCTCGAACCGCTCGGCCAGGCGCTGGGTGCTGCGTGCCCGCGGCGCGCTCGCGCGCAGCTCCTCGACCAGGGCGTACAGGCGGTCGGTGCGGTTCATCGTTGCCGCACGCTACCGCGAGGATGTGACAGCGGCCCTGGAGTTCGCGGCAGGCGATCTCGACGGCTGTGCTGGCCTGGTCGTGGCCGCCCCCATGGCCCGATCGGCGCCACCGCTGGCCTCGGGCGAGGCGCCGTCCCCCGTTGCAGCTGTTCCTGTCACAGTCGGCGTGCTGGTGGTCTCTCAACATCCGGACGGCGACCGACGCCGCCCCCGACGAGAGGAGACACCGGTGGGTGAGTACCTGCAGATCTTCCGGGACCGCGTCCCACAGCGGTCCGTGGCGGCCTTGCTGGAGATCCGCCCGGCCGCTATCGCCGAGGCCCAGCGGCTGTGCCCGGAGCTGCTGCGGGCCCAGCTCGTCCGGCTTGACGACACCACCTGGCTGGACGTGTTGACCTGGAGCCATCCCGACGGCGAGCAGCGACTCATGGAGCGCGCCGCCGAGTTCGACGCCATCACCAAGATGCACGACCTGCTGGTGGACGTGGAGGAGCCGCTGCGGGGCGAGATCATCCACACTTCCTCCCGATGAGCAACGACGACCCGTCTCTGGACGAGCTGGCCCGGCGAGCCGCCGAGGGCGACCGCGAGGCGCTCTCGACGCTGGTCCGAGACCTCCAGCATCCGATGTACCGCCTGGCCCTGCGGTTCCTGGGTCATCCCGACGACGCCCAGGACGCCTGCCAGGAGATCCTGGTTCGCATCGTGACCCGCCTGGGCAGCTTCGAGGGCCGATCCAAGTTCACCACCTGGGCCTACACGGTCGCGGTGCGCAGCCTGCTCCGGACCCGCAAGCGGCTGGTCGAATCCTCGGTGCGGGGAGCCGAAGCCTTCGCCGCGTTCCTGGACGCCGGCATGGGCGAGGTCGACCCGACCCTGGAGGAGGTCGAGTACCGGCTGCTGTGCGAGGAGGTCCGGATCAGCTGCACCTACGGGATGCTGTTGTGCCTGTCGCGACCCCATCGGGCCGCCTACCTGCTCGCCGACGTGTTCGGGCTGCCCGACAGCGACGGGGCCGAGATCCTGGGCTGCACCCGGGAGGCGTTCCGGCAGCGGGTCTCGCGGGCCCGGCGCACCCTGCGGCAGGTGATCGACAACCGCTGCGGGCTCGTCGACCCGGCCAACCCGTGCCGCTGCGGCCGCCAGATCGCCAGCAGCCAGGCCGCCGGCATCCTTGACCGCGACCGCCTGCCGCTGGCCCACCATCCCCGCCAGGAGGTGCGAGTCTGGATCGAACCCTTGGCCAAGCAGCTGGACGCTGTGGTGGCCATCGGCGATCTGTACCGCTTCGACCGCTTCGCCGCCCCCGCCCGGCTGTGGGAGGAGCTGCAGGCCAGGTTCCCCGACCTGCTGACCTCAGCCTGAGCCGCCGCGTGTCCCGGCGTTCCTCTGTCGCCGTGCACGGCAGGTCGCTGGTCAGTGGGTGAAGAGCGGCCGGTCGGAGGCGGGGGGGCGGCCCGGAGGCAGCAGCCACGGAGTGGCTACGGCGGCCACGGCGGCGACCACCACGCAGGCCAGGAACGCCTGGTCGAACCCGCCGACCGGGGGCTCGCCCGCCAGGGAGTCGCTGGTGAGGCTGGCGGCGGCGATCGAGGAGACGACCGCTACGCCCAGGGAGGCACCGAGTTCGTGGCCCGTGTTGAGCAGTCCCGAGGTCAGGCCGGCCTGGTTGTGGTCGATCTGGGTCATGGCGGTGGTGGTGGCGACCACGAAGCCCGCGCCGAGTCCGGCAGTCGCCAGGAGCAGGCCTGGGAGCAGGTCAACCAGCAGTGAGGCGTCAGCGGGCAGGCGCGACAGCAGCAGGGCGCCCGCCGCGGCCAGCGTGAATCCGACCGCTGCCACCGGGCGGGGCCCCAGGGAACTGACCGCGTGGGCGGCGAGGTGGCTGCCGGCGATGGTGGCCAAGGCCGCCGGCAGGAACGCCAGCCCAGTGTCCAGGGCGGTGTAGCCGAGCAGGCGCTGCAGGTACAGCGAGGCCAAGAAGTAGGTCGCCAGCAGGAGACCGGAGGTGGCCAGCATGACCAGCTGACCGGCCACCAGCGGCCGGCGGGCGAGCAGGCCCAGGGGCACGAGGGGCTCGCGGGAGATGAGCTCGACGGCGACGAACAGCCCGGCCAGGACCAGCCCGATGGCAAGCCAGCGCAGCGTTGTGGTGGCGCCCAAGCCGTCGCTGCCTGCGGTGACCAGCCCGTAGATGACCGCGGCGGTGGCCGAGGTGGCCGCCAGCGCACCCGCCACGTCCACCCGGCCGGCGGGGCGGGCTGGGCGGGTGGCGGCGACCACCACGGGGATGGCGGCGGCGACGCCGATACCGACCGGCAAGTTGATGAAGAACACCCAGCGCCAGTTCGCATACTGGGTGAGCAGGCCGCCAGCGAGCACACCGACCGCCGCGCCGGCGCCGGCGATCGCCGCCCACACTCCCAGGGCGCGGTTGCGCTCGGGGCCGTGGAAGGTGGTGGTGATGATCGCCAGCGCCGCTGGCGACAGGAGCGCGGCGCCGACGCCTTGGCCGGCGCGGGCGGCGACCAGGACCGTCCCGGCCTGGGCCAGGCCGGAGGCCAGGGAGGCGGCCGTGAACAGGCCCAGGCCGGCGAGGAACATCCGCCGCCGGCCGAGGGTGTCGGCCAGCCGGCCGCCCAGCAGCACAAGGCCGCCGAAGCACAGGGTGTAGGCGGTCACGACCCAGGTTAGGGCGGTGCGGTCAAGGCGCAGGTCGGCGCCGATGCTGGGCAGGGCCACGTTGACCACCGTGATGTCGAGGATGACCATGAATTGGGCCAGGCACAGCAGCACCAGCGACCACCAGCGCCGTGGGTCCGGGGCTGGCGGGTGCCGCGGGTGCTCAGCGGTATGGGTCGACGGGGGCGTTCGCCATGGCATGCCGGACCTCCAGTCGGGCGTTAGGGAACGATCACCGAAGGATCTTCGGGCCTGCTGGAGGCAGGGCGGTCGAGCTCCTGCTCGGCCCGTCCCCAGCGCCGCCCCAGCAGGACGAATCCCAGCGCGTAGGGCACCGCGCCGGCGACCTCGAGGAGTTGGGTGAGCGGCGACCGCGGTCCCACGGCAAACAGCGGGATCGCACCACTCCAGTACACCACCGCGCCGACCCCCACCAGCAGCCCCGGCCACCTGGCCCCGTGCCGGGCCAGCAGCAGCGCCAGCAGCACATACCCGATGGGGAACACCAGCAGCGCCGGCAGCGAGATGATCGTGCTGCCCGCGTCCAGATCGGCGGGGGTATGCACCAGGTCGGGCGCATAGCGTGCCGTCACCGGGTTGCGGGTGCCGTCCAGGACGATGAGCCCGAACCACCACAGCGTGCCGGCCATCGCGGTGAGGAGCGCCACGGGCCCTCGACGGCCGAACCTGGCTGCGTCGGGCGCGTAGGCGCTGGCCAGACTGATCGCCAGGAGCAGCAGGCTGATGGCCTGCAGGCCATGGGTGATCCCGTACACCTGGCCGGCCGCGGCGATGCCCGCCCCGTCCCGCGCCGGGTGGAACAGCACGCCCAGCAGGAACCCCGGTCCCCCTGTCAGTGCGGTCGTCTTGGCGACCGTCCGCAGCCGCCGTCGGGTGTCCTGCTCGACGCCGTGGTCACTGGTGCGTGCGAGGTTCACGATCCGTCGATTCCGGCCCATTACGGCACACTCAATCCACTGCAGGATATTCTATCTACTAACGAATAGGAATCTACTATCGAACATGCTGTGCTAGTATTCGGCGGCGGGCGGGGAGGCGTCAACAAGCAAAGGGCGGCCGGGCGTGCAGTACGGAACGAACAGGGCGAACCGTCCGGCGGGGAGGCTTCGGTGACGCAGCAGGACGAGAAGGTCGACCGGCGGGTCAGGCGGACCCGGGAGCTGCTCCGCAGCGCGCTGATCTCGATGATCCTGGAGAAGGGCTACGAGCGCGTCACCGTCCAGGACATCATCGACCGCGCCGACGTCGGCCGCTCGACCTTCTACGCCCACTTCCGCGACAAGGAGGACCTCCTGGTCTTCGGGCTCGGGGAGCTCCGCGCGGCCTTCCAACCCGACGCCCAGCAGGCCGGCGAGAGCCACCCCGGGAAGCGAGCACCCTCGCCCACCCTGGCCGTCTTCGAGCACTTCGCCAGGCACCGCGAGGTGTGGAAGGCGATGGTCGGCAAGCGGGGAGCCGAGGGGTTCATCCGGTACCTCCACGGGTTCCTCGCGGAGCTGCTGCGAGCACAGCTTGAGGCCAGGGCGCCGAAGGAGCAGACCCAGGTGCCCCTGGACGCCGTCGTGGAGTTCGCCGTCCATGCCCTGATCGGGCTCGGCGTGCGGTGGTGGCTTGAGAACGACCTGCCGTACTCGGCGGAGGAGATGGACCAGTTGTACCGTCGGCTGACCGAGCCAGGGATCCGCGCCGGCCTGCGCCCCAAGGCGTGAAGGCAGGCCCCTGCGCGTCGGCCATGGCCCATCGCGAAGCAGAGCAGCCACGGCGGGTGGCCGAAGGGTCGGCCTCGAGCGAGGTTCGCGCCCAGGGCTCGCGCCTGCCGGCTGGTCCATGTGGACGAACGGGTCCAGGGCGGCCAGGTCGACCCCGGCGAAGGCGCGCCGCACCGGGAAGCGTTTACCCAGCTTCGACCTGACCAGGGCGAAGAGCCGGTTCGTTGGCGGAACCTTGGCGAGCCGTTGCCATGCCGCCAGCACGGCGTTGGCGCCGTCAGCGACCCTTCCCCCCTGAGGTGAGCATGCCCGACCGTACGGATGCCGGGAGCCCTCCGGGTGACGTCCCCCGCCGAGGGCTGGCTGCCGTGGCCGACGCTCGGACCATCAACCGGGGGCTTGCGCTGTGGGTGGTGGCGCTGGCGCTGCCCCTGCTTGGGCTGGCGCTGCTGCTCAGGGAGCCGGCAATGGACCTGCGCTGGGAGCATCATCCCTCCCACTTCTGGCTGGTGCTGACCGTGGCCGGCGTGAACGTCGGGCTCGGCCTGGTCGCCAGCGAGGCCGCCTCTCGACGCGACGACGACCGGACCTTCCTGGTCTCCATGGCCCTGCTGGTCAGCGCGTGCTTCCTGGGGCTGCACGCGCTGGCCACCCCCGGGGTCCTGCTGCACGACATGACCGCGGGGTTCTCGCTGGCCGCCCGGGTGGGGCTCCTGCTGGCGGCCGGCTTCGCCGCGCTCTCCGCCCTCGACACCGACGGTTGGCTGGTTCGCGTCCTGGCCCGGCACCGACGCTGGGTGCGGGCCGCCCTCGGGCTGGTCGTGATCGCGTGGGCGATCGCGTCGCTGGCCCGCATCCCGCTGCTGGACCGCCCCCTGCCCCCCGACGAGGTGCCGCCGCCGCTTGGCCTGCTGGCGCTGGTCGGGGTGGTGCTCTACGCGATCGCCGCCGCCCGCTACGCCGAGCTCTACCGCCGCCGCCGCCGTCCGCTCCCCCTCGCCGTCCTGGTCGCGTTCATCCTGCTGGCCGAGGCGATGGTCGCGATGGCGTTCGCGCGGAGCTGGCACGCCAGCTGGTGGGAGTGGCACCTGCTGATGGCGGTGGCGTTCGGGGCCATCCTGGTCGCCGCCCGGGCCGAGTACCGCCGTGAGGGATCGCTCACCGCCGTCTTCGGCGGCATCTACCTCGACAGCACCCTGCGGCGGATTGACCGCCAGGACGCGGAGCGGCTGTCGGAGGTCGTGGAGGCGATCCGCTCGGGCCGGCCGGTCGACCCGATCCTGGCCCGCCTCCGCGACCAGGGGATGAGTCGCGAGGAGGCGGCGATGCTGGAGCGGTCGGCACGGGAGCTGCGCCGGGTGGATGAGCTGTTCCGACTGTATGTGGCCCCGCAGCTGGCGGCGAGCCTTCGGCACCAGCCCGAGCGTGCGCGCCTGGGCGGGGTGGAGCGCGAGGTGAGCGTGCTGTTCGCCGACCTGGCCGGGTTCACCGGCTTCAGCGAGCGGCGGCCGGCCGGCGAGGTGGTCCAGATGTTGAACCGCTACTGGGCGGCGGCGGTGCCGGCGGTGGTCGAGGAGGGCGGGCTCGTCGAGCGGTTCGCCGGGGATGCGATCATCGTTGTCTTCAACGCGGTGACCGAGCAATTCGACCACGCCGTGCGGGCCGCCCGGGCGGGGCTGGCGATGCGCTCGGTCACCGACGACCTGGCCGCCGAGCAGCCCACCTGGCCGCGGTTCCGGATCGCGGTCAACACCGGCCCGGCGGTGGTGGGCAACGTCGGCGCCGACGGCCACCGCAGCTTCACCGTGATCGGGGACACCATCAACCTGGCGGCACGCCTCCAGGCGCTGGCGCCTCCCGGTCAGGTCGTGGTCGGGCCCACAACCCGCCAGGACCTGGGCGACCGCGCCGTCCTGGCCCCGCTCGGTGCCGCCGAGCTCAAGGGCAGACGCGACCCCGTCCCGGTCTACCGGCTGGAGTCAATCGCCAGAGAGGAGCTCCGATGAACCGCACCCGCATCCAGCGGCCGAAGCGCCGACGAGCGCGAGCATGGCCCGAGATCCCGTCGCATGATCCACGAGACCCCGAGGTCGTTCGAGCCAAGGCGTGGGGGCGGCATCGGCCGCGACGCCGGCCGGCATCGTCATGACCCACCACGGTGTGGGCGAGGACGTCGTGGACGTCACCGGCGATCCGTAGGCGCTCGTCGGCGACCCGCACGACTGGCGCTCAGGGTCGTATTCGGGAGGAGGCCATGGTCGTGCCGGTGTCGCTGTCGTCCAGGTCGAAGGTGAGGCGGGCCTCAACCCGGACCACACCTTCGACATCGTTGACGGCGCGGACCAGGTACGGGATGAGGCTGCGCCGCTCGGCCCTGCCCTGCAGGACGACGACCCCGTCGTCGACGTGGATGAAGAAGCGGCCCGGGGCCATCATGAACTCGGCGGCGATGACGTCGTCCAGGATCTCGCGCTCGATGGCCTGGTCGGGCCGGGTGAACCCCCTCAGCAGGTCGGCGCGGCTGACGATGCCAACCAGCCGGTCCTTCTCGTCGACCACCGGAAGGCGCTGGATCCCGGCGGTGTGCAACCGCCGGGCCGCCTCCGCGACGGTGGCGGTGGGCGGCACGGTCGTCGCAGGAGCGGTCATGAGCTTGTCCGCGACCACCGCGGCCGCCTTCTTCCGCTCTCGGCGTCGGCGTCTGGACCAGACCGCCGGGACCTTCGCCAGTGCGTCAGGGTGTTCCCGCTTCAGCAGCAGGTCGGCCTCGGTGACCACCCCGAGCACGCGCCGGTCGGCGTCCAGCACCGGGACCGCGCCGATTCCGCGCCCGGCGAGCCGGGCCACGATCTCCTTGAACGGTGTCGACGGCTCGACCGTGACCACGTCGGTGGTCATCACGTCGCGCACCAAGCTGTTGTGCACCGGTCCTCCTTGCTGCCGAGACCAGACCGACGGCCACGTGTCACCGGATGGAAGGTGACGACCGGTTGAAGCCGTCGCGGGAGTCGGCGCCGAAGTAGTGGGCGAGGATGTCCAGGATCACGAGGGCGGCGACGAGCATCAGCAGGGCCATGGGTCCTCCTCTCAGCGTCCCAGGCGCTCAGCGCCGTGGCCGCGTCATTCCTCGAGGGTAGGGCTAAGGCGTCCGCCGCCACCTCGGGCGCCCGCCCTAGATCGCCGGGCGGCTTACCTTATCTTCGCCGTCAGGCGGGACGGCGGTCAGTCCAGGCCGAGGCGGTGAGCGATCGCGGCGGCCTCGACCCGGCCGGCGACGCCGAGCTTGGCCAGGATGTTGGAGACGTGGACGCTGGCGGTCTTGGGGCTGATGAACAGCGCCTCGGCGATCTGGCGGTTGCTGCGCCCGGCCGCCACCAGCACGAGCACCTCGGCCTCGCGTGGGGTGAGGCCGAACTCGTCCGCGGGCGCCGGCGCCTCGGCCGTACCGCGCGGGCCGAGCCCGACGCGGGCGCGCCTCGCCAGGGCCGTGACCTCGGCGTCGAGTGGACGCGCGCCGAGGCGGCCGGTGATGTCGGCGGCTCGGCGCAGCGCCCTGGTTGCGGTGTCGCGGTCCCCGCCGCCGGCCAGCAGCGCCTCGGCCTGCCGGAAGCGGACGTAGGCGACCCGGTGGGGTTGGCCGAGCCGTTCCCAGGCGGTGGTCGCCGCCGCCCAGGCGACCGGGTCGGACCGCTGCTGCCGGGCCCGTTCGGCGAGGGCGGTGGCCTGCCAGGCGGCCAGCTCCGGCAGGCCGGCGGCGACCGGTCTGGTGGCGGCCTGGTCGAGCCTCTGGAGCAGGGCGGTGGCCGTACCGTCGTCGCCGGCCGGTTCGCCCGGGCGGCGGGCCCTGGCCAGCTCGGCGCGGTCGGCCTCCACGCGAACGCCGAGGGCGTACAGCGGCGCGGCATAGCGCGGGTCGTCCTCGACCAGCGGCACGGCCTGTGCCACCAGCTGCTTGGCCTGCTCCAGGTCGCCACGCCACAACGCCAGCTCGGCAAGGCTGGCGAACAGCGGGCCGGCCTTCTGGGCCTCGGAGATCAGGCTGGGAAGCAGGCCCCGGACGGTCCGGAGCCGCACCTCCGCGGCGTCGAGGTCACCGCGGCCAAGCTCCAGCTGGGCCCGAGCCAGCGGCAGAACCACCGAGGCTGCATCCAACGGCGCGCTTTCCAGCCCCTGGCGAGACACCTGCTCGGCCTCGTCCCAGCGGCCGAGGGCGACCAGCGCCTCGGTGGCGTTGCAGGCCAGGAACGACCCATAGAAGCGGGCCAGGCCCAGGCGGCGGGCCTGTTGGAGACCGTCGAGGGCGACCGCGACCGCCTCCTCCAGGCGACCGGCCGCCAGCAACCTGTCGGAGTGGTTGGTGATCGCCCGCAGCATGACGATTGTGTCGTCCGCCTGCGTGGCCCGCCGGCGGGCCACCTCGAGCTCGGCGAGTGCGGCGTCGGGTTGGCCGAGATGGATGAGGGCACCGCCCAGCGCGGTGCGGGCGTTGGCCTCCTCGGCGCGAGCGCCGACCTTGCGGGCGATGGCGACCGCCTCCGCTGCCAGCCCGCTCGCCTCCCCGAAGCGGGATACCAGCACCAGCAGCTGCGCGAGTGAGCCGAGCACCCGTGCGCGCTCGGGTGACGGCCCGGGCGCGACCAGCCGCACGGCCTGCTGCTGCTCACCGAGCGCGGCAGGGTCCCCCAGCAAGCGCAGGCAACGGGCGAGCTGCTCGTGGAGCAGGCCGGCCCGCTGCGGCTGGCGCGCCGCATCCACCAGCGGCAGCGCCCGGCGGACCAGCTGCGCGGCGCGGGCGGGGTCGCCGGCCGCATAGGCGGCCTCCGCGCAGCGCGACAGGATCGACACCCGGTCGATGCCCGCGCGCTCCTCGGCGTCCGGCACCTGGTCCCAGAACGCCAGCACCCGCTCCAGCTGCAGCTGCGCCTCGGCGAACGCGCACACCCGCTCGGCGGCGTCGGCGGCCGCCAGGCTGGCGCTGAGCGCGCGGGGCTGGTCCCCGGCCGCCGACCAGTGATACGCGAGCCGCGCCGCCCTGGTCGCCGGCGAGCCTCCAGCCCCGACGCCAACCTCCAGCGCGCTCGCCAGCGCCCGGTGGAGGCCGACCCGCTCTCCAGGCAGCAGCTCGCCGTAGACCGCCTCGGCGACCAGGGCATGGCGGAACACGTAGCCGTCACCGCCCGGCTCGGGCAGCAACACGTGCTGGTCGACCGCCTCGCGCAGCCCGGCGAGCAGCGCCGCCTCGTCCATCCCGGCGACCGCGGCCAGCAGCGGCTGGCCCACCCCCGGGCCGGCCGCGGCAGCCACGCGCAGCAGCTGCTGGGTGCGGTCGCCCAGCCGCACCACCCGGGCGAGCAGCACCTCCAGCAGGCTTGGCGGCAGCGCGCCCGGGCTCGCGCCGTCGCCGGCCAGCACCAGCTCCTCGGTGAAGAACGGGTTGCCCTCGGAGCGGGCGTAGATGTTCCGGACCAGCCGGGCGGGCGGGTCGTCGCCGACCAGGCCGGCGAGCTGCTCGGCCACCTCGGCGCGGGTGAACCGGGCAAGCTCCAGCCGCCGCACGCGGCGGTTGCGGGCCAGCTCGCCCAGCAGCCCGCGCAGCGGGTGCAGCCGGTGCAGCTCGTCGCTGCGGTAGGTGAGCAGCAGCATGACCCGACCCGAGCGGAGGGAGGTGGCCAGGAAGGCCAGCAGGTCGCGGGTGGAGCGGTCGGCCCAGTGCAGGTCCTCCATGATCCACAGCAGCGGCGCGCTGTCGGCCAGCCGTTCGACCACGCCCAGCAGCAGCGCGAACAGCCGCCCCTGGCCGGCTCCGGCGACGGCGCCCGCGGCCACCTCGCCGCCCTGGTCCAGGTCAGGGGCCAGGCGGCCGAGGTCGGCGCGGGCCGGGCCGGCGACCGCCTCCAGCTCGGCCGGGTCGAGGTCGCGGGCGAGGCCGCGGAGCGCCTCGGTGACGGCCGCGAACGGCAGGCCCTCCTCGCCCAGCGGCACGCACCCGCCCCGCAGCACCCGGGCGCCATGCTGGCCGGCGGTGGCGGCCAGCCGCTCGGCCAGCCGGGTCTTGCCGACACCGGCCTCCCCGCCGACCAACGCCACCAGCGGCTCGCCGGCGGCGGCGCGCGCCAGCAGGTCGCGCAGCAGCGTCAGCTCCTCGGCGCGGCCGACGAACCGCCCGGTCATGACCCGGGACGCCATGCCGCCCGGGATGCCCGGCCGGTTCTGAGGGTCCGCCGCGGGGGCCGTGGCTGTCATGCTGCTCCTGTCAGCGGCAGTTGTTGAGGGCGTCAGGAGGCGTTGCTCGGGGAATTGTCGCGGCACTGCGGCCACGCGGCTCCCCCCGGGGCGGCAGGGTCGCTGACGGCGCCAACGCCTCGCCAAGGTTCCGCCAACGAACCGGCTCTTCGCCCTGGTCAGGCCGAAGCTGATCGAGCGCTCGGATGCCGCGCAATAGAATGGCCACCGGCGTGCGTGGGCTCGTCGGCCGCTGGCTGGTCCGGAGGGGATGCACGAGGGTCGGATGGAGTTCCGCTTGCTGGGCCCGGTCGAGGTCTGGACCGACGACGGCGGGCAGCTCCCCGTCAGGGGGTCGCTGCAGCGGCGGCTGCTCGCCGCGTTGTTGCTCCACGCCAACCGCGTGGTCGCCACGGAGCGGCTGATCAAGCTGCTCTGGGGCCCGCAACCACCCAAGACGGCACGTGCCGACCTGCAGGGGCGGATCTCGAATCTCCGTCGGGTGTTGGCCCCTGCCGACGACCGGCTCCGCTTCCGCCCCCCCGGCTATGCCCTCTCGGTGGGCCCGGCAGAGCTGGACCTGCACGAGTTCATGCGCCTCGCGGATGAGGGCCGTCACCGGCTGGCCATCGGCGACGTCGAGGAAGCGAGCCTGGCGTTGGCCGCGGCGTTGGCCTTGTGGCGGGGGCCGGCGCTGGATGGCGTGGAGGGGCTTGGCGCCGAGGCGGCCAGGCTGGAGGAGCGACGGTTGGCGGCGTTGGAGGACCGGATCGAGACCGATCTGCGACTGGGCCGCCATGGCCCGCTGGTGGCCGAGCTGACCACGCTGGTGGCGGAGCAGCCGATTCGGGAACGGCTGCGAGCGCATCTGATGCTGGCGCTGTACCGCTCCGGCCGCCAGGCCGAGGCGCTGGCCGCCTTCCGGGAGCTCCGCGGTGGGCTGGTCGAGGAGCTTGGCGTCGAGCCGAGCCCGCCGCTGCAGCGCCTCCACGAGCGGATCCTGGCCAGCGGCCCTGAGCTGGACGCGCCAGCGGTGGTCTCGCCGTCCGGTGTGACACCGCCGCTGTCGAACGACTCACGGGCGCCACCGGCGACCGCCCCGGCGCCGGTGCCTTCCCAGCTCCCCCCGGGGCTCTGGGAGCTGACCGGGCGGACGGAGGAGATCGTGTCCCTGCGTGCGCCGTTGCTGGCCGCCGGCCCGGCTGATGGTCCGGTGGTGTGCGCGGTCTCCGGCAAGGCGGGAAGTGGCAAGACCGCGCTTGCGGTGCGTGTCGGGCACGAGCTAATCCCGGCGTTCCCCGACGGTCAGCTCTTCGTGACCTTGCATGGCATGGATGTGGGGAGCATCCTGCCCGCTCGGGAGGCGCTCGCCGGGTTCCTGCGCGCCCTCGGGGTCGACGACGCCCGGTTGCCGGACACGGTGGCGGAGCGCAGCGCGTTGTACCGCAGCCTGCTGGCCGGGCGGCGGGTGCTCGTGGTCCTCGACGATGCCGCGTCGGAGCGCCAGGTGCGCCCGTTGCTGCCGAGTCAGCCGGGGTGCGGGGCCATCGTGACGAGCCGGACCCCCTTGAGTGGGCTGGAGACGGCCGAGCAGCTCCGACTCGACATCCTCCAGTCGGACGACGCCGTGCAGTTGCTTGCCCGCGTGGCCGGGCATGAGCGGGTAGCCGCCGAACCCGAGGCTGCGGACGACATCGTCAGGCTGTGCGGTTACCTGCCGCTGGGCGTGCTGATCGCCGGGGCTCGGCTGGCCGCCCGCCGCGGCTGGCCGCTGCAGGTGCTGGCCGCGCGGCTCGGCGACGAGCGCCGGCGGTTGGACGAGCTGGTCAGCGGTGATCTGGAGGTCCGGGCGAGCGTCGAGCTGAGCTACCGTGCGTTGGACGAGCGGGAACGGCGCGGGTTCCGCCTGCTCGGTCTGCTGGGCCTGCCCGACTTCGCCCCCTGGCTGTTGGCGCCGGTGCTGGACGGCTCGGTCGCCGAGGCCGAACGGATGGTTGATCGACTTGCCGATGCCCAGCTCCTGGACTTTGCGGGTGTGGATGCCACCGGTCAGGTGCGATACCGCCTCCACGACCTGGTCCGGCTGTTCGCCCGCGAGCGCGCGGAGATGGAGGACGCGGACGGGGAGCGTACCGAGGCGGTCCGCCAGGTGCTGGGACAGTTCCTGGCGCTGGTCGACACGGCGTCCGCGCGCGAGCCGAGCGGCATCATCAGCCTGCGCACGACCCTGGCCGACCCGGGCAGGGTCGACCGGCAGCTTGCTGAGGTGCTGCTGCGCAGCCCGCGGGCGTGGTTCAACGCCGAGCGGGCGGCGCTGGTCGCCGCTGTCGAGCTGGCCGGGGGCCTGGGCCTGGACGACCTCGCGTGCGACCTGGCAACGGCATGCGTGTCGTCGTGGTTCCGAGTCCACAACGACTTCGAGGTGTGGGAGCGGACGCACCGCGCCGTGCTGGACGCCACCCGGCGCACGGGCAACCTCCGCGGCCAGGCCGTCATGCTGGCCGGGCTCGGCCAGCTCCGCCACGAGCTCGACCGTTTCGGCGAAGGCGACGAGTACCTGCAGCAGGCGCTCGACCTGTTCCGGCAGCTCGGCGATCGACGCGCCGAGGCCGCGACGCTCGCCGGTCTTGGCACGGCCCACCGGGAGCAGGGCCACTACGCCGAGGCGCTGCGGCTCCTCGAGGAGGCGCTCGGCATCTACCGCGCGCTTCCCGACGATGCCGGGATCGCGTCGGTTGCCTACGAGACCGGCGTGGTCCACCGCGAGACGGGTCGGTTCGACGAGGCGATGGCATCGCTCCGCGAGGCGCTCGCGGCCTATCGCGCGATCGGCAGCCGGCGCGGCGAGGGGCTGATGCTGCGCTCGATCGGCCTGGTGTATCGCGCGACCGGTGAGCTGGCTCGTGCCGAGGGGCTGTGCTCCCAGGCACTGGAGCTGTTCGTCGAGATCGGCGACCGCCTTTCCGAGGCCTACGGTGTCCAGGCCCTGGCCAAGGTGCATATCCGGCAGGGCCGCGGTCGCGAGGACCTGGAGGCGCTCACCGCCTGCCTTGCCGCCTTTCGCGAGCTCCGCGACCGGTTCGGAGAAGCCCTCGCGCTCCGGACCCTGGGCGAGCTGTACCTGGCCGAGGGGGCGTCCGACCTGGCGGCGCGGTACCTGGATCAGGCGCTGGTGCTCTGGGACGAGCTCAAGCTCCCTGTCTTCCGGGCGCGCACCCTCCGCGACGTGGCGGCGCTGGACCGCCACCGGGGCGACCTCACCGCCGCCGACGCGAACCTGAGCGAGGCGATAGAGCTGTTTGGCCGCTACGGCAGCCGCGAGTACCTGGAGCTGACGACCGGCCGAGACAGCGTCCGTTGGGTGGAACGCGCCGCCGGTAGCGTCGGTCAGTCCTGACTTCGACCTGACTCCCGAGCGCCGTCGTGACCCGGCAGGAGGTGGTTGGGGCGTAGGCGCCGAGCTTCCCGCGAGCGACAACGCCACCTTGCCTGGCCTACCGGGTATGCATATACTCGGTATCTATGTCGATCAGGTACGGTCTGCTCGCTCTCCTGGAGCGCGGCCCGATGCATGGCTACCAGCTCCGGGCCGCCTTCGAGGAGTCCACCGGCGGCACCTGGCCGCTGAACATCGGGCAGGTCTACACCACCCTGTCGCGCCTGGAACGCGACCGGCTGGTCCGCCCGCTGCCCAAGAGCGACGAGGGCCAGCGGCCGTACGCGATCACCGACGCCGGCCGGGCCGAGCTGGCGGCGTGGTTCGCCACCCCGATCGGCCGGACCGACCGGCCGCGCGACGAGCTGGCCATCAAGCTGGCGCTGGCGCTGACCACGCCCGGCGTGGACGTGTCGGCGGTGGTCCAGGCCCAGCGCGGCGCCACCATGCGCACCCTGCAGGAGTACACCCGGCTAAAGGCACGCGCCGACCAGCCGGCCGACCTGGCCTGGCGCCTGGTGCTGGACGCCATGCTGTTCCAGGCCGAGGCCGAGGTCCGCTGGCTGGACCACTGCGAAGCCAGCCTGGTCCGCCACTCCCCGCCGCCCCTGCGCGTGCCGCAGGCGACGCCAGACACCGCCACGGAGGCGAGCCCGCGATGAGCATCCTGGAGCTCCACGACGTCCACCGGGTCCACGGCAGCGGCCCCACCGCCGTGCATGCGCTGCGCGGCGTGACCCTGCACGTCGACGAGGGCGAGCTGGTGGCGGTGATGGGGCCGTCCGGCTCGGGCAAGTCCACCCTGCTCAACCTCGCCGGCGGGCTGGACCGTCCCACCAAGGGCGAGGTCGTGGTGGACGGCACGGTGCTCGGCGACTGCACCCGTGGCGCGCTGGCGGCGCTGCGCCGCCGCCGGGTCGGCTACGTCTTCCAGGACCTGAACCTGCTGGCCAGCCTCACGGCGGCGGAGAACGTGGCGCTGCCGCTGGAGCTGGACGGCGTCGCGGTCCGCCGCACGCGGCAGCCGGCGCTGGCGGCCCTGGCAGAGGTCGACCTGGACGGCTACGGGCCGCGCTTCCCCGACGAGCTGTCCGGCGGCCAGCAGCAGCGGGTGGCGATCGCCGGCGCGCTCATCGGGCCGCGCGGCCTGGTGCTGCCCGACGAGCCGACCGGCGCCCTGGACTCCCAGACCGGCGAGGCGGTGCTGCGGCTGCTGCGGTCCAGGGTGGACGCTGGCGCGGCCGGGGTGCTGGTCACCCACGAGGCGCGGCACGCGGCCTGGGCGGACCGGGTGGTGTTCCTGCGCGACGGTTCCATCGTCGACACCTCCGGGCCGCTGGACCAGCCCGAGGAGCTGCTGGCCCCGCCGGGCGGTGGCCGGTGACGGGCTGGCGTACCGCGCTGCGGGTGGCCCGGCGCGAGGCGCGCCGCGCCAGGGGCCGCTCAGTCCTGGTGGTCGCGATGATCATGCTGCCGGTGACGGCCCTGACGTTCGCGGCGGTCTACACCGACACCTTCACGCTCACCCCGCACGAACGCGCCCAGCGGCTGATGGGCACCGCCCAGGCCGTGCTGGCCCGGCCCTTCGACGACCCGGTGCACCAGGACCCGACCGACCTCGACGCGTTCGGACCGCCGGGCGCGCTCCCGCCGACGGCCGAGCCGGCTCCCCAGCCGACCGCGAAGGAGCTGCTGGCGCTCCTGCCGTCCGGCAGCAGGGTCGTCCGCGACCAGACCGGCCCCCTGCGGGTGCGCACCGCTGCCGGGGCCGGGACGGTCGCCGCCCGGATGCTGGACGCCGCCGACCCGCTCGCGCACGGGATCTTCCGCCAGCTCACGGGCCGCGCACCGGCGACGCGGGACGAGGCCGCCCTGACCCCGGCCGCCGTCCGCCGCCTCGGCGCCAACGTGGGCGGCGGCGTACGCCTGGCCGACGGTGGCCGCACCTTCCGGGTCGTGGGCACCGTCGAGGACCCGACCGACCTGCAGGCGACCACGGTCGTGCTGCGCACGGGCGCGCTGCCGCCGGCTGCGCTGGCCGAGTCGCCGGCGGAAGGCCCGCGGGAGCTGCGCTGGCTGGCGGCCACGCCGGGCCCGCTGACCTGGTCGCAGGTCAAGCAGCTCAACACGCACGGCGTGGTGGCGGTCTCCCGGCACGTGCTCGCGCACCCGCCGAGCCCAGCCGAGCAGTACCCGGAGCTCGCGGGCGAGAACCGGTTCGAGGTGGGCGTCCCCGGGCTCGTCGGCGGGCTGGCGATGCTGGAGATCATCCTGCTGGCCGGGCCGGCGTTCGCGGTGGGCGCCCGCCGCCGCCGCCGCGACCTGGGGCTGGTCGCCGCGGCCGGGGGGGCGCCGGCGCACCTGCGCCGGATCGTGCTCGCAGACGGTGTGGTGCTCGGCGCGGTCGCGGCGGCCTTGGGGGTGGTGCTGGGCGTGGCCGCCGTCGCCGCCGCCCGGCCGCTGCTCGAGGAGCAGTTCACCCACGCCCGGTCCGGCGGCTTCCGGGTGTTCCCGGCGGCGCTGGCCGGCCTGGCCGGGCTCGCGGTGGCGACCGGGGTGCTGGCCGCGCTGGTGCCCGCGTGGATCTCCGCCCGCCAGGACGTGGTCGCCGCGCTGGCGGGACGGCGCGGCATCACCCGGTCGCGGCGGCGCTGGGTGGTGCTCGGCGCCGCGCTGGTGGCGGCCGGCGCGTCGGTGCTGGCCGCCGGGGCCCGGCGGAGCAGCCCGACGATCATCCTCACCGGGCTGGCCGTCGGCGAGCTCGGGCTGGTGCTGTGCACGCCCGCCGTGGTGGGGCTGGTGGCCAGCGCTGGCCGCTGGCTGCCGCTGGCCCCACGGATCGCCCTGCGCGACACCTCCCGCAACCGCACGGCCGCCGCGCCGGCGATCTCGGCGGTGATGGCCGCGGTCGTCGGCAGCCTGGCGGTCGGCGTCATGCTCGTCGCCAGCACCCAACGCGCCCGGGACGACTACCGGTCGGTCACCCGGCCGGGGGACGTGGTCCTCGACGCCACCGGCAAGGATGGCCGCGGGCGGCCCGTGTCGGCGCAGGGGAGCGCCCTCCTGCGCCGCACGGTGCCCGTCGAGCAGGTCCACCGGGTCGGCGTGCCGGCCTGCGGCGACGGCGAGTGCGTGGTCAGACCGCGGACGCCGGCGGCCCAACAGTGCCCGTACTCGCCCGAGGTGCTGCACCGCGACCCGACCCCGGTCGAGCAGCGCGCCGCCCGGCGGGACTCCCGCTGCGACGGCCTCGGCGGCCTGTACCGCTACCTCAAGTACGGTTTCACCGACAGCTTCACCCTGGTCATCGACCAGGACGCGGTCGGCGCGGTCACCGGCCTGGCGGCCGAGGATGCCGCACGGGCGGCGGCGGCCCTGGGTGCCGGCGAGGTGGTCGTCGACCACCCACGCTACCTGCACGACGGCCAGGTGACGCTGACCATCACGACCGTCAACCTGTTCGAGAAGGACAAGGGCGAGACCCGGACGGTGACGGCGCCCGGCTCGGTCCTGCCGCACCGCCCGCGGGCGCCGATCACCCTGATGACGTGGCAGACGGCCCGTTCGCTCGGGCTGGATGCCGTGGCGTCGATCGTGCTGGCCACCACCGGCCGCATGCCGACGGTCGCCGAGCAGGACCGGCTCCAGGCCGCACTCGGCAACACGGCCGGGGTGTACGTCGAGCGGGGCCCGCGGTCGCGGTCGGACACCCGGACCCTGCTGCTGCTGGCCGTGGTGGCCGGCGTCATCGCCCTCGGGGCCGCCGCGATCGCCACCGGCCTGGCCGGCGCCGACGGCCGCGCCGACCTCGGCACCCTCGCCGCCGTCGGCGCCGCCCTCCGCGTCCGGCGCGGGCTGGCGCTGAGCCAGTCCGGCGTGATCGCCGGGCTGGGGTCGCTGCTCGGCGCGGTCGCCGGGCTCGGCGGCGCCGTGGCCGTGCTGCTCGCCCTCAACCGGGGCTACGCCGACACCTGGCCGGCACCCACCCCGTACCCGATCACGGTGCCCTGGCTCAACGTCGCGGTCGCGTTGCTGGTGGTGCCGGTGGTCGCGATGCTCGGCGCCGGCCTGCTGACGCGCTCCCGGCTGCCGATCGAGCGGCGACCCTAGCGCGCGTGATCCACCTGGCGGGCGCCCGCCGCCACCAGTATTGTCAGAGCACTGACAATATGTTAGCCTATTGACATTAGCATCGGGCGAGGCGGGAGAGACAGATGGACGACCTGGGGAGGATCGCGACGACGGTCGGTGGTGGGCTGACGACCGGGACGGCCGACGCCCTTCGACCATGGACGATCCTCATGCTGGGCGCAGGCGGGCTGTTCACCGGCGGGCTCGTCTGGTACGCCTGGGAACGCGTCTGGATCTGGCGCCGGCTCACGCTCGGCGAGTTCGCCGTTGACTTCCGCCGTTCGGTTCGCAGGGCCGATCCGGCGATGCCCATCCTGCTGGTGATCTGCGGGGCCGCGGCCGGGGTGTTCGCCTCGCTCGTCGAGGGCGGGTCGCGGACGCTCGCCCTTGCCGGCATCGGGCTGCTGGCGGTGATCCTGGCCAGCTCGATCGTGGTCGCCGAGCCGATCAACAGCCAGTTCCGCCGGCTCCCCGAGGGCGTGGTCCCGCCGCAGGCCGAGCGGCTGCGGCGGCGCTGGCGACGATTCCACCTCCTCCGCACGGGACTGGGCGTGGCCGCGCTCGCCTGCCTCGTCACCGCCGTCACCTACGCCGGGTCGGGCCAGGGACCCGCGTGATGCGCCGGGTGACGGGTCAGGCTCCGCCGTTGACCGGGATCACCTGGCCGGTGATGCCGGTGTTGGCGGCCGAGCCCAGGTAGACGACCGGGCCGGCGACCTCGGCGGCGTCGAGCAGCCGGCCGAGCGGGGTCAGCGCGCCGTAGTGGGCAGCCTCCGCCTCGGTGACGATGGCGGTGTTGGTCTCGGTCCGGGTGAGGCCGGGCATGACGACGTTGGACAGGATGTCGCCGTCCCGGCCCAGCCCGAAGGCGGCCGAGCGGCTGAACCCGTGCAGGGCGGCCTTGGCGGCCGCGTAGTACTCCCCGCCGGCCATGCCGTCCACGGCGACGGTGGAGGAGATGTGCACCATCCGGCCCCACCGGCGAGCCCGCATGACCGGGGCGACCGCCCGGCTCAGGCGCAGGGCGCCCTCGATGTTGGTCCGGAAGACCTTCAGCCAGTCGGCCTCGGGCACGGCCTCGAAGGGCCGTTCCGGGGTGGGGGCGGTGCTGCCCCAGTGCACCGCGTTGTTGACCAGGACGTCGATCCGCCCGGTCCAGCCCAGCGCCGCCTCGACCAGCGCGCCGGCGGCGTCGCTGTCGTCCATCGCGTAGGGGACGACCAGCGCCTGCCCGCCGATCTCCTTGGCGACCTGCTCGGCGTCCGGCAACGAGCGGTGGTAGGTGAGGACCACCTCGGCGCCTTCGGCGGCGAACCCGCGTGCGATGTGACGGCCAATGCCCCCGGAGGCCCCGGTCACGATGACGGTGCGGCCTTCGAGTCCAAGCTCCATGGCAACTCCCTTCAGCGGTCGATCTGTCCCCAGCCTGTGGGGTCGGGGCGCCCCGAGGGAGGCCGGGTCGAGCCTGGCCCTGACAGGGCCACGCTCGGCGCCGCCGTGAGCCCGTAGACTGGGTTGGTCATGAGCGACAACCAGCTGGGCCTCTACCTGCGCACCCACCGTGAAGCCGTCGCACCCGCCGAGGTGGGGCTCAGCGGCGGCAGCCGACGCCGCACCCCGGGGCTGCGCCGGGCCGAGCTGGCCATGCTCGCCGGGATCAGCGTCGAGTACCTCGTGCGGCTGGAGCAGGGGCGCGATCGCCGCCCCTCCGTCCAGGTGCTCGGCGCGCTCGCCGACGCGTTGCGTCTCTCCGCCGAGGAGCGCGTCCACCTGCGCCTGCTCGCCAAGGCGGCCGGCGGTGAGGGCCAGTTCCTCTGCCCGGCCGGCGAGGCGCCGGCCCGGTCGGTGCGCCCCACCGTGCGGGCGCTGCTGGACCGGCTGGAGCCCACCCCGGCGTACGTGGCCAACCGGCTCGGTGACGTCCTCGCCCACACCACCGGCTTCGCCAGGCTGGCCGGGCCGGTCGGCCTGCTGGATCACCAGCCGCCCAGCCTGGTCCGGTTCCTGTTCACCGATGCCCGGGCCCGGACCGCCTACCCCGACTGGGACCACATCGCCGCCGAGCAGGCCGCCAACCTCAGGCTCGAGTCCTCCCGCGCCGACCCGCACGTCGCCGAGCTCGTCGAGGAGCTGACCGTCACCGGCGGCGCGCCGTTCAGCGACCGGTTGCAGGCCCCGCCGACCCTCCCCGGACGCAGCGGCGCGGAGCGGTGGGTGCATCCCGAGGTCGGCGAGCTGCGGCTGGCCTACGAGACCCTCGAGCTACCCGACGACCAGCGCCTGGTCGTCTACCTCCCCGGCGACGACGCCACCTCGGCCGCCCTCGACCGGCTCGCCGGACGCGAGCCCGGCGCGCTGCGCGCCGTGACCGGCTGAGGCATCGGCGATGGCGGGTTCGACCCCCGGCCGGGACCAGCTCGACGGCGCCATCGGCGGCGAGGTCCTGCTGGCCGGCCCGGCCGCCTACGGGCGGCTGGAGCGGCCGTTCAACCCCAGGTCCGACCGGCTGCGGCGCGTCAAGGCCGGCCATGACCCCGACGACCGCCTCCACTCCCCTCAGTCACCACCGGTCCGCCAGCCGCCGACGGCTCCGCCTGCCGCCGGGCGCCGACCGCGACCGCGGCCAGGAGCAGCAGGCAGGGTGCGGCCGCGACCAGGCCGAGCAGCCCGAAGCCGCCGCCGGCGAGCAGCAGCCCGGCGCCGCCGCCGCCGACCGCGGCGGCGGCGCCCATGCCCAGCTCCCCGAGCCCCTCGGCGCGGGTCCGCAGCGACGGGGAGACCGGCGCATCGCGCAGCAGGGCGCTGCCGCCGATGAGCCCGGCGTTCCAGCCGACCCCGAGCAGCAGCAGCGAGACGACCACCCCCACCCGGCTCGAGCCGGCCACGGCGGCGGCGGCGCCGGCGGCCAGCAGCAGCAGCCCCCCCACGCCGGCCACCACACGGGCGCCGAACGCGTCGGCCAGCCACCCGGTCACCGGCGAGGGCAGGTACATGGCGGCGATGTGGGCGCCGACGATCAGCCCGATGGTGCCCATCGCGGCCCCGTGGTGGTGCAGGTGCACGGGCGCCACCGCCATCACCCCGACCATGGTGAGGTTGGCGACGGCGAGCACCAGCAGCGCCAGGCGGATGTGGCGGTCCCCGAGCAGGACGGCCAGCTCGCCCCGGCCGGCGGCGGCCGGCTGCCCGGTCGACCGCGCCGTCGCCGCTGCCACCTGGAGCGGGTCGGGCCGCAGGAACGCCAGCAGCACCACCGCCGCGGCGGCGAAGGCCGGGATCGCCAGCAGGAACAGCCCGGTCGGGGCGGGCAGCCCGACCCCCTCGGCCAGGGGGCCGGCCGGGCCGAGCAGGTTGGGGCCGGCGACGGCGCCGACGCTGGCGGCGGTCACCACCGTGCTGATCGCCCGCCCGCGGTGGCTGGCCAGGTCCGCGGCGGCGTAGCGGGCCAGCATGACGGCGGCGTTGCCGCCACCGAGGAGCAGGCTGCCGGCCAGCAGCAGCGGCCAGCTCTCCCACCCGGCAGCGGCCACCACCAGCGCCGCGCCGGCGGTGCCGGCCAGGTAGGCGGCGGCCAGCCCGACCCGCCGACCGTGGTCGCGCATGACCCGCGCGACCGCCACCGCGCCGACCCCCGAGCCCAGCACCAGCAGCGACAACGGCAGCCCGGCGGCGGCCGCGCCGCCCGTCAGGCGCTCGGCCAGCAGCGCCCCCGCCGTGCCCCCGGCGGCCAGGCCGAGGGCGCCCAGCAGCTGCGCCGCCACCAGCACGCGGATGGTGCGGCGCTGCAGCAGCGGCATCGGCAGGGCCGGCGAGGGCCGCGGAGTCAGCATCGGCGCTGCGTCTCCTTGCAGGTCGCGGTCGGACTGGGCCCTGCCAGCGTGGCGCCGCCGGGTCGGGGCGTCCAACACCTGTTCTCGGGCGATTCACGCCGCTAGAGTGTCAATCGGGTCGAGGTGGAGGTGCCGGGCCGATGACGGGCGAGCTGGACCTGCGCCTGCTGCGCCACTTCGTGGCCGTCGCCGAGGAGCTGCACTTCACCCGCGCCGCCGCGCGGCTGTACCTGGCCCAGCAGGCCCTCAGCCGCGACATCGCCCGGCTGGAGCGGCAGCTCGGCGTGCCCCTGTTCATCCGCACCCCCCGCCGGGTCGCCCTCACCCCGGACGGCGAGCGCCTGCTGGCCCGGGCCCGGGAGTTGCTCGCCCTCCACGACCGGACCGTCCAGGAGCTGCGCGGTCCCGG
>Ga0081538_10001585_pt1 | contig 23330 bp, 16 predicted proteins | sample TabmetS5T2R1_FD_71022 | JGI IMG/M metagenome (GOLD analysis project Ga0081538, IMG submission 71022) | Tabebuia heterophylla rhizosphere microbial communities from the University of Puerto Rico - S5T2R1 | ecosystem: Host-associated > Plants > Roots > Rhizosphere ... | reverse complement strand
GCCCCCGCCCGTGGGAGGTCGTCGCGCCGGCGGCCGCTAGCCGGCCCTCGCCGAGCTCGCCCACGACCACGAGCGGGAAGGCTCCGGAGACGCCGGCAAGGGAACCCCGATGACGCGCCCGGGCGATGGCAGCCTCGCTGGTGCGGCGCGAGGCCGGATAGTCGCCGCGCATCCCATGCAGAAATGCGTTCATGCCCATGGTGCGGTCGCCGTCGAAGCCCTCGCCGATCGCGATCGCCTCGGCCAGCAGCCGGCCGCCGCGCGCCGAATCCCCCTTCAGCACGGCGCTCATGCCCTCGAACAGCAGCCGCGCGAAGCTGACAAGCGGCCCCTCGCCGTCGAGCTGTCTCAGGAGACCGGCCGCCTCACTCAGGGCGTGCTCGATCCGGCCGCTCCTCATGAGCGACACGAACACCGACCAGATCAGGAACTCGGCGGCGGCCTCGGGCGGCAGCCCAGCGTGCTCCACCACGGCGCGGCGCAGCAGCTCCTCGGATTCGGCGGGTGTGCCCCGCCGGCCGGCGTCCGTGGCAGACACAGAGACGATCTCGAGCGAGTCGAGCGGATCGAGCGGGAGTGCGCGAGCACGTTCGACGAGGGCCATCGCGGCGTCGGGCCGGCCCCCAGCGTGCGACGCCTTCGCAGCACAGACGAGTCGGTGGGCGCGACGCTGATCGTCGGCGCTCAGCTCCGCGGCGCGCTCGAAGGCGGCCGCGGCGGTGGCCTGGCCGCCGCGCGTCGCCGCCTGGACCCCGGCTGCCTCGAGCTCCGAGGCGATCCCTTCGTCGGCACGATCCGCGACGAGCGCCCGATGCCACGCGCTGCGAGCGGGATCGTCGACCGCCGCCGCGAGCGCCTCGTGTGCGGCGCGGCGTTCGTCGCGGGTCGCCGCGCGGTAGATCGCCGAGCGCACGAGCGGATGGCGAAAGGTCACACTGCCGTCGACACGTACGAGGCCGTCGCGCTCGGCCGCTCCGAGTTCCGAGCCGTCGAGCCCGATGCGGGCCGCAGCGCCCAGGATCGCGGTCACATCACCGAACTCGTCCGCAGCGGCGAGCAGGAGCAGGTTGCGCGTGTCCTCGGGCAGGGCCGCCACCCGGGCGCGGAAGGTCTCCTCGACGGCCGGGCGTACGGGCGGCGGGCCGATGATCGGCTCGGCGCCTTCGAGCTGTGTATCGGTGAGGGCAGCGGGCAGCTCGAGCAATGCGAGCGGGTTTCCATGCGCGTGCTCCAGTAGCGACGCGAGTACGTCGGCGGACGGATCACGCTCGAGTCGCTCCGTCAGCAGCGTGCGGGCGTCATCCTCGGCGAGCGCCCCGAGCGTCAGCTGCGGAACACCGGGTGCCTCGAAGCTCCGCAGGTCGCCCTCGCGGACCGCGAACAGCATCGCGATCCGCTCAGCTTCGAGCCGCCGCGCGGCGAAGGCCAGCGCGTCTGCGGAGGGCGCGTCGAGCCACTGCGCGTCGTCGATGCAGCACAGAAGCGGCGCCTCCTCAGCTGCCTCGGCGAGCAGGCTGAGCGCGCCGAGCGAGACGAGGAAACGGTCGTCGACGCCGTCGAGGCTGAGGCCGAGCGCGCTGTTCAACGCGGCGGCCTGGGGTGCCGGCAGGCGCTCGATCAGGTCGAGGCAGGGCCGTACCAGGCGCTGCAGACCCGCGAACGGGAGCTCGTGCTCTGCCTCAATGCCGACGCAGCGCAGCACCCTCATATCCCCCGCCTGGCCCTCGGCGTACTCGAGCAGCGCCGTCTTGCCGATGCCGGCCTCACCGCGCAGCACCAGCACCGCGCTGCGCTCCTCGCGCGCGCTATCGAGGAGGGAGTCCAGCTCGCGTTGCTCAGCCAGGCGGCCCACGAGCATCTGCCGATCCTAATCCGCCCCTGGGCTAGGGACTAGGGCATTACCTGATTCGAGCGCCTCCGGGCGGCCGTAGCTTGGCGGCTATGAACTCCACGTACCCCGCACTCAACCACCGGCGCTCGCGCGTCGCACGCGGCGGGACGCTAGTGCTCGGCGGCGGTTTCGCCGGGAGCTACGTGGCCCGCCAGCTCGGCAACAGCGGCGCGACCATCGTCAACCCCACGAACTTCATGCTCTACACCCCGCTGCTGCCGGAAGCCGCCGCGGGCAGCGTGGAGCCGCGCCACGTGACCGTGCCGCTGCGCACGATGTGCCCGCACGCTGACCTCGTGCTTGGCTCCGTGACCGGCCTCGACGCGGAGCGCCGCGTCGTACAGGTCGAGTCCGAGGCCGGGGAGATCGAGATCGCTTACGCCGACCTCGTCGTGGCGCTCGGAGCTGTCACGCGCATGCCCGACCTGCCTGGCTTGCGCGAGCACGCTCTCGGCCTCAAGGACCTCGTCGACGCGATCCGGCTGCGCAACCACGTGCTGCGCCAGATCGAGCTCGCCGACGCGGTGCCCGAGTCGGCCCATCGCCGGCTTACCTTCGTGCTCGCGGGCGCCGGCTTCGCCGGGGTCGAAGCGGTCGCGGAGCTAAACGAGCTCGTGACCGACGCGCTCACCCGCCATCCGCGGCTCGACGGAGTGCAGCCGCGCTGGGTGCTCGTTGAGGGCGGCTCGCGCATCCTGCGCCAGACGCCCGAGAAGCTCGCCGCCTTCGCCGCCAAGCGGCTCGGCAGGCGCGGAGTGGAGATCCTCACCGAGACCATGCTCACCTCCGTCGACGCGGACGCGGTGACGCTCTCGGATGGCCGCCGCATCGAGACTGAGACCGTCGTCTGGACGGCCGGCGTCACGGCCAACCCGTTGCTCGCCGAGCTCGGCCTCCCGCTCGACAAGCACGGGCGCGTGCCCGTCGACGAGACGCTGCGGGTCGTCGGCTCCCAGCGCATCTGGGCGCTCGGCGACTGCGCCGGCGTGCCCAACGAGGCCACGCCCGGCGAGACCGATCCCGCCACCTGCCAGCACGCGCTGCGCCAGGCGCGTCGGCTCGCCAGGAACCTGCGCGGCACACCGCGCGCCTACAGCTATCGCACCCGCGGCCAGATGGCCACGCTCGGCAGCCGGCACGGCATCGCCCTCGTCGGAGGCATGCGCGTGAAGGGCGTCCTCGGCTGGGTCATCGCCCGCGGCTACCACGTCCTGCAACTGCCGTTCGCCGCCCGCCGCGCCCGCGTGCTGGCGGACTGGACCGCGGCCGCGCTGTTCCGGCGCGACGTCGCCGAGTTGTCGTCAACGAGCCCAGTGAGGAGTGAGCAATGACAACGCAGAAGCCCTCTGACCACCGTCATCCATCGCCGCTCGCGGCGCTGGTGATCGTCCCCCTGGTGGTTGCCGTCGTGCTGACCCTGTTCGCCTGGCCGAGCGCGAGGCTCGAGCCGCGTGATCTGCCGGTCGGCGTGGCCGGGCCACCCGCGGCGGTGGCTGAGCTGGAGCAGCAGCTCGGTGCGAACCCGACCGCGTTCGACGTGCACCGCTACACGAACGAGGCCGAGGCCCGTGATGCGGTCGAGGACCGTGAGATCTACGGCGCTTTCGTCGCGACGCCCGAGGGCCCGAAGGTGCTCAGCGCGAGCGCCGCGAGCCCCGCGGTGGCTCAGCTGCTGGGTCATGCAGCCGCCGAGACGGGTGCGCCCACCGAGGACGTGGTGACCGCCGAGCACGGCGCGGCGCTGCCGTCGTCCGTGCTGCCGCTCGTGATCGCCGGAATCCTCATCGGCGTGGCGGCCTCGCTGCTCAGCTCGAGCGCCGCCGGCCGCGCGGGACTCCTGGTCGCCGGCTCTGCGATCATCGGACTGGTCGCTGCGGCGATCGTCCAGAGCTGGCTCGACGTCGTCGAGGGCGAATGGATCGTGAACGCCGGCGTGCTCGGTCTGACCGTGCTCGCGATCGGCGCGAGCGTCGCCGGTCTCTATTCGTGGCTCGGCCGGGCCGGCATCGGGATCGCGGCGGCGCTGATGGTGTTCATCGGCAACCCGTTCTCCGGGGCGGGCTCGGCCCCCGAGCTCCTGCCGGAGCCGGTCGGGGGGATCGGTCAGCTGCTGCCGCCCGGCGCGGGAGCGAACCTGCTGCGCAGCACCGGGTTCTTCGACGGCGCCGCGGCGGGCGTGCCCGTGACGGTTCTGCTCGCGTGGGCGCTCGGCGGTCTCGCGCTCGTCGCGCTCGCGGCGATGCGGGGGCGGCGGCCGGCCGCCGCCCCCGCTGCGGTGGGGGTTTGAGCGCCCGCGAGCCGGGCGCAGAGCACGATCATTCCGAGCCGGGCGGCACGTACTTGCTGGCCGTGAAGACCGCTCCCTGCGGGTCGCGCAGGACCGTGAAACGCACGTAGGGAGCGTCCATCGGAGGGGCAAGCACCGTGCCGCCCAACTCGGCGGCCTTCGCGGCGGCGGCATCGGCGTCGTCGACCGCGAAGGTCACGCTCCAGTGAGGCGGCGCGTCCGGGGTCTCGCCGTTGAGCGGCAGCAGCCAGGCGACCACATCCTCGAAGCCGGGCGGCGCACCCTGGTCCGCCATCCGGCCGCGTAGGCCGGGGTCGCGCTTCGCGAGGTAGTCGCCGTAGCCCGGCAGCCGCCACATGTTCGACTCGCCCTGGCCGAGGTCGATCGGGTCCGCCTGCCAGCCGAAGACGGTGCCGTAGAAGTCGCGCGCGCTGTTCACGTCGTTGGTGTTCAGGCCGCTGAAGTTCCAGGTGCCCGGCTCGTTGACGAGCTGGGCTCCCTTGTGGCGACCCGCCTGCCAGACGTTGATCGGCGCGCCCTGGCGGTCGGCGAGCACGGCCATGCGTCCGGCCTCCATCACGTCGAAAGGCTCCGCGAGCACACTGCCGCCGGCCTCTTTTGCCTTGGCGGCCGCCTCGTCGGCGCTGTCGACCCAGACGTAGGTGCTCCAGAACGGCTGCGGCGGCGCGCCCTCCGGCTGGGAGCCGACCGCCGCGACGTCCTTGCCGTGCAGCGTCGCGACGAAGTAGTTGCCAGGAGCCTCGGCCGGCATGCGGTCCTCGAACTCCCAGCCGAACAGCCCGCCGTAGAAGTCGACCGCGGCCTGCGGGTCGGGCTGTGCGGTGTCGACCCAGCACGGCACACCCTGTGGATATCCGTCTCGCTCCAGCATCGCTGCTCCTTCGCGTTCGTTGTCGCGGGCACCCTATGAAATGTTTAGGCCAGGATCTGTCCTCAATTTGCACGATCATGTAACGATCAATGACCGATACCTCGAGCCGCCTCCTGACGCTTCTGTCGCTGCTCCAGGAACGCCGCGACTGGCCGGGCGGCGAGCTCGCAAATCGACTCGAGGTCTCGAACCGCACGATCCGGCGAGATGTCGAACGCCTGCGCGGGCTCGGCTATCCGGTCGAGTCGCTCACCGGGCCGGCCGGGGGCTATCGACTGCGCGCGGGCACGGCGATGCCGCCGCTGCTGCTCGACGACGATGAGGCGATCGCGATAGCCGTCGGGTTGCGCACCGCCGCGCGCGCGTCCGTGAAAGGCATCGAGGAGACATCCGTACGCGCGCTCGTAAAGCTCGAGCAGGTTCTGCCCTCGCACCTGCGCCGCCGCGTGCGGGCGCTGGGAACGGCAACCTCGGCGATCGCGCCGGGCGGACCGGAGGTCGACGCTCAGTCGCTGAGCGTTCTGGCCGCGGCCTGCCGTGACTCGGAGCGCGTGCGCTTCGGGTACCGAGGCCGCGACGGCGTGAACAGCCGCCGCGAGGTCGAGCCGCACTCGCTAGTCAACGTGGGGCGGCGCTGGTACCTCGTCGCCTGGGACCGGAGCCGCGAGGACTGGCGCACGTTCCGAGTCGACCGGCTCAGCGCGCCCGCGCCGACCGGTGTGCGCTTCACGCTGCGCGAGCTCCCGGCGAAGGACGGCGCGGCCTACGTGGCGCAGAGCCTGTCGGCGGCCCCCAACCGTTACGAGGCGCGGGTGACACTTCACGCGCCGATCGATTCGATCCAGAGGTGGGTCCCCTCACACTGGGGCGCGCTCGAGCGGATCGACGATCAGAGCTGCGAATACCGCACCGGCGACGACGACCTGGACTGGCTGGCGATGCGGATCATGATGTTCCGCGTCGACTTCGAAGTGCACGAGCCGGGGGAGCTGCGCGAGCACATGGCGATGCTCGGACGGCGAATGGAGCGCGCGGTCGGGACCGACAGCGCCGCTTGACAGGCGTGGAGGGCGGGTGGAGGTTGGACCCAGCGTGCTCGAGCTGGCCGACATCGAGCCGTATCTGAGGGACCGTGGGCTGATCAGCGCGAGGGCGGTGGTCGACGGCGGGCTGCGGATCACCGATGTATCACGGCTGAACCGAGTGTTCCTCGTGACCGCGGAAAATGAGCGCGGGCTCGTGGTGAAGTTGGCGGACGAGTCGAGCAGCGTGGGCACGGCTCGCGAGGCGGCTGTATTGGAGTGGCTTTGGTCTTGCGGGGGACATGAGCTCACGCGGTTCTTGCCGGTTGTCGTCGAGTACGACGCTCAAGAGGGCGCACTCATCTTGGAAGGCCGGTTCGGCGCGCGCGACCTGACCCGCCATCACGCCCGCGGCAGGTTTTCTTGCGGATTGGCGCGGCAGGCGGGGCGTGCCCTGGCCGCGCTGCACGAGGTTGATCCCGGCACGGTGGCTGGATTCCCCAGTGGGATCGAGCCGGCCGCCGGGCCTCGTCTTCATAAGCCCGATCTCGACGAAGTCCACGCCAGGAGCACGGCGGCGCTTGAGCTCACCGAAGTGATCCAGCGCTCGGCTGAGCTGTGCACCGCATTGGACGAGCTCTTCGATTCGTGGAGTCCGCAGTCCACGGTCCATGGAGATGTCCGGTGGGACAACTTCTTGACGATGCGCGGGCCTCGCTCAAACCGCTGGACCGAGCTGCAACTCATCGATTGGGAGCACGCTGCTGCTGGTGAACCGGCTGTCGACCTCGGTGCGTTCTTCGCAGAGTATGTTCGCGCCTGGGTTCAGTCGATCCCAATCGTCGACCCACGAGCCCCCGGCCGGCTGCTCTCGCAAGCTCGCATGCCGTTGAGCGGCATGCGCCCCGCAATCCATGCCTTCTGGGACGCCTATGCGAGTCGTTGCGCTCATGCAACCGCTGATCTGGATTTCATCCGTCAACGGTCGGTCCGCTTCGCGGCCGTGCGGCTCCTCAGCGCCGCCATTGAGGAGGCACAGACTCTCGGCGAGCTAGAGCCAGGCGTGCTCCATCTGGTTCCGGTCAGCCGAAACCTCTTGATGCACCCCGACGAGGCATCGGCCCACCTCCTCGGTCTCGGCACATACCGGCACGCCGCATGAGTGGCTACCGCGAGCAGCTCACAGGGGCACTGCTCGCTGCGGCGGTCACATCGCAAACGTCCTATTCCTGGTTCGGTCATCGCTCACGCCCACTGCCGAGGGAACTGTGCACGGCGCTGCCCAGGCGCACAGCGCGCACATACCTGATCCACCTGCTCGAGGGCGAGCTTTATCGATCCTTCTTCACCCAAGGACGCCCGGTTCCGGCAGGGCTGTCCCGCTTGAATTCGGCGCGTCCGAACCCGCAGTTCGTCGATGCACTCTCCGAGGCGAACTGCGGGGTCGGAGGATGGGAGTCGGGCTGGCGTGTTGAAGCGTCCGAGTACCCGTTTCTGTTCGTGCGGAGAAACGGGTTGTGCGCGCGTGTCCGGGCGGCCGAATGCGACGCGCCGGGGGACCCCGCGGCTGGGACTTGGGTCCGGATACGGCGGCCCAAGGAGCTTCGCGCCGCGTCGCCTGGCTTCTACACCGCGCTGGGTAACGCCGAGCCCACAGCCGGACCCCAGGAGCCCGAGGTCCGCGTGTACTTCAACGTGACTCCGACCGGAGCTCCCCCGCTGATCGCGGCCTGCACAGGCCTGTTGAACGACGCGAACCTTCCGTTCGATCTCAAGGTTATCGACAGCCCCTCAGGCTTCGGACGCCGCGACTGCGCCGTCCTGTATCTGGCCGGCGACGGATACAAACTCGTGCGCGCAGAACTAGAAGCCATCACCTCCGCATGCGCACGCCATTTGCGCGACGGTGTGCCGGCCTTCACGAAGTCGCTGGCACGAGGCGTGGCGGTCGGTGCGCACCGCCCTCAGCGAGGGTCCAGCTTTGGAGGCGCTCGCTGCCGGCTGATCGCCGAAGCGCTCGTCGCGGCCCACGAAGCCGGCATGACTGCTATCGCCGATCGGGTGGAGGCGGTGACACGCCGTTTCGCTGCTGAAGGGCTCGATATCGAGAGTCCCTATCTCGCTCCGCGAGGTGTCCACAACTTTGAGCTCTGAGGTGCGTGGCTTTCTCGAGGTCGCAGCAGCACTCGCACAGGAGCTCGCGGACACCGCGATCTGGTTCGATGGGCGCTGCAATTGGATCGGTGTAAGCCCTCGCGGCGAGGAGTGGTCCTCAGGGTCACCTCGGGTGGAGGCGCTTGGGCCTGACCTCTATGGCGGAACGAGTGGTGTTGGGGTGTTCCTTGCAGAGGCCGCCGTCAAACTCGATGACGACCGACTTCGCGCGACTGCCCTCGGCGCGATCCGGCACGCCGTGGAGCACGCCGGAGATGTTTCCCCCGAGGACCGCGATGGCTTGTACCTCGGTCAGATCGGCATCGCCTACTCGGCAATGCGGGTTGCGCAGGCACTATGCGCGGAGGAGCCGGCAGCGGCCGCGCTCGCGCTTCTGGCCGGGTGGCGGCGAGAGCAAAGGCGCGCCTCTTCGTCCGACGTGACGCAAGGCCGGTCAGGCGCGGTGGTTGGCCTCGCGGCTCTCGATGCGCTGATCGACCAACCGTGGTTGGCCGACAGCGCCACCGCCCTCGGTGACCAGCTGGCGGCCAGAGCGCAGAGAGCAAATGAGGGTTGGTCATGGCCGACGCCCGGCGCACGCGACATGCACAATCTCTGCGGCTACGCGCACGGTGCTGCGGGAATTGGGCACGCGTTCGTCGAGCTGTTTGCCTTGACGGGTGAGGTCCGCTTCAGGGACGCAGCGGCACGCGCGTTCGACTACGAGGCCTCCTGGCTCGACGGCAGTACCCGAGCCTGGCCGGACCTGAGAGGGGTGGCACGCCGAACCGACCGAAGCGCTCCGCTAGTCACCGCCAGCTCGTGGTGCAACGGTGCGGCAGGCATCGCCCTCTCGCGTCTCCGCGCCGCCGAGGTCACGGGGTCGGAAGCCCTATTCCACGACGCCGAACTCGGGATAGCCATATGCAAGACCTACGCCCGCGGCGTGTTCGCTCACGAGCCAGACGACTTCTCTCTGTGTCACGGCGTAGCCGGCATCGGTGACGTGCTCCTCGCAGCCGCCGCCACGACGGAAGACTCGTCCGCGGCGCTCGCTGCCGACGTCGGATCGTGGGGAGTCAGGCAAACGGATGGATTCGTCGCCGCGGGATCTCAGCGCGGAATTCCACAGGGTCCTTCGCCAGGTTTGCTGAACGGGCTCGCCGGGATCGGGATGTTCTACCTCCGGTTATCCGACACTCAAGTGAGTACCCCTCTCCTAGTGAGTGGAGCTGCTTGACAGCGTGAGAGCCGACTCCTTACAGTCGATACAACCTGGCGAAGGAGGACGCCGTGGAAGTACCTGTCTCCGACATCGTCAAGGATCTTCTGAAGGAAGGATCGTCCGACGAGACGCAGGACGTGACTGCGCTGATCGGCTTCGTCGGTCCAGGAAGGAACGGCGATATCCGGCTCTACCCCGACCTCGATTTTCAGAGATGGATGGACATTCCGGAGAGCGCCATTGCGGGCTTTTCCGCCTTGGACTCCGATGCCATCCAGCTCACTGGCCGCACCGTGGTTTGGGTGCAGCACGACTGGATCCTCGAGCCGGTCTTCAAGCAGGAATCCCTCATCGATTTTTCGGACGATTTCACCGGCAGCTGGATCAGTACCTGGCCCCTGATCCCTCAGACGCGCCTTGTGGCTGCGGAGCTCCTCGACCTGACGCCGTCGCTGACGGCCGGGGCCCAGGAATGAGGACGGTGCAATGAGTCACGGGACAAATCTCAGGGCAGCCGTAGACGCAGCGCGACTCGAGGAAGTCGAGGCGGCTTTTCTCGGAGGCGACGCCGCCCTACTTGGCTCTCTTTCAAGCACCGCCGTGATGTCGCTTGAGGACAGGCGGCGAACCGCCGCCGACTGGCGCGGGCAGGCCAGTGGGCCGCTGATGGCGCGCACGGTCAGGACCACCAGCAGGCGCTGCTGTTGAGGTTCTCCCTGCGACGGTCCGTGGCTAGTCGGCAGCCGGCAGGAACCGCTGCCGTTCGATCGGGCTGAGTTCACGCTTCGCACGGGATGTGGCCAACCGCAGAACGGCGCTGACGGGACCGCATACCTCGCACTGCGAGACACGGATGAGGTCGTCGCTACCGGCACTGACCACCTCACGTCCGCTCGGACTGAAATCCGCCGACGTCGCGGGTCCGTCGTGCCGGAACAAAACGACCAGTGTCTCGCCTCCGGTTGTGCTCCAAACCCTGATCGTCCCGTCCTGTCCGGCGCTTACCACGCGCCGCCCGGACGGGTCGAGATCCGCCGACGCGACTGATCCCTCATGGCCCCTGAGAACTACGGTCGCCCCGCCGTCCAGACTCCAGACGCGGACCGTCCCGTCGGCGCCGGCAGTAACGAGGCGCCGACCATCGTCGCTGTATGAGACGGAATTGACCGACTGCTTGTGTCCCCGGAAGGTGTGCTCGAGCTTCCCCGACGCCGGGTTCCAGAGTCGAATGGTGCCGTCGTTAGAGGCGCTTGCAAGCTGCGTCCTATTGGGGCTGAACGCGACGTCCCGGACAGTCGCGGTGTGTCCTTGGAGCATCGTCTGATCGCCGCCCTCAACATCGAGGACCACAATCGACTTGCGGCCTCGTGAGATGGCGATGCGCCGCCCCTGAGGATCGAAGGTCGTCGTGAAGAGACCGCTGGGATCAGAGAAGATGACCTGGGAACGCGCCGTGTCGAGGTCCCAGAGCCGGGCTGTTCCATCATCCCCCGCGCTCACAATCTGCCGGCCATCCGCTGAGAACTGCGGGAAGCTCGCTCCCCTGTGTCCTTGAAGGAGGGTCACGGACCCGGTTGCCGGTATCCAAACGCGAAGCGGGCCATTTCGACTGCCGCTGAGCACCTGCTCCCCGCCGGGACTGAAGCTCGCTTCTGTCACGGGCGCTTGCAGCGCGGCGGTCGGAGCCGACGCCCAGCTTCTCAGGGTCCGATCCTCCCCGCCGCTGACGACCGTGTCCGTGCCGGGCACGAACGCCGCTCGCATAACGACGCCTTTGTGCCCTGCGAACTTCTCCAGCGGAGCCCCGCCCCGAGCATCAAGAACCCGGACCACGCCATCGTCTCCGGCAGTAACCAGCCGCTGGCCGTCTCCGCTGAACTGGACCCACTCGAGCGGTTCATTCGAGGCGGGTGCGTTTCGATGTGTACCTGTGCCGTCCGCGTTCCAGGTGCGGACGATCCCATCGTCACCGGCGGTCGCGACTCGCATCCCGTCGGGACTGAAGGCAGCGGAGTAGAGCGGTCGCGGGTGCGGAAGGACCTTGGATTCGCCATTCTCCAGGTTCCAAACTCGCGCAGAACCATCGTCGCTGGCGCTCACCGCTCGCCGACCATCCGGGCTGAACTGCGCCGCCCACACGGGCCCTGCGTGTCCGCGTAGCACCTCGGGAGATTTCCCACCGTCGATCGGGACCACGCGAATCGTGCCGTCGAAGCTGGGAACGATCACCCGCCTTCCGTCGGGACTAAAAGAAACGCCGCTGGGCAGAGCGCGGGCCGGCAGGCGCAGCAGCACGCGCTTCTGCTTGCTGGGGACGTCCCAGAGGGCGACCACTCCATCTTCCCCGGCCGCCACAAGCTGTTGTCCCTCTGGAGAGAGGCTTGCGCCATACGCCCACCCGTCGTAGGCATCGACCGACCACAGGGCACGCCCGCGCGCGAGATCCCAGATGCGAACCGCACCGTCTCGCCCGGCCGTCACCACCCGGCTGCCATCAACGCTCGGCTCAACGGATGTCACCCAGTCCTCGTGTGCCCGCCAAACCGAGAGCGCCCTGGATGACAGAGTCGCTTGCCGTAAGACGTTCTCCGCTTGGGCGGTATCGCTTCGCTCGAATGCCTTCAGGGCGAGTGCCAAGCTCAGACCCGGATCAGCCTCGAGGAAGCCGCCCGCCTGGGCCGCCAGCTCTCGGGACGCTGCGATGTCTCTCTGACGCTCGGCTTCCTCTGCCTCCGATAGGGCGATGATCGCCACCACCGAGATGGCCCCAAGCGCGGCGGCCAGGCCGGCGATGATGAATTGGAGCCGCTTCCGGCGTGCCCGCTGCTCGCCCTCTCGGTGCGCGTCGCTCGCATCGAGAAACTCGCGTTCGAGGCGGTTAAGAGACGGCTCGTGTGCCTCCCTCCACTCATCGGCCTCGACCAGCAGTGTGCCCCTGTAAAGCGCATCTTGGTCGCGCCCGTGCTCGTCCCAATCCATGGCCGCCGCCGTGAGGCTGTGGCTGATTCGCAGGCCGGCCCGGTCATCCTCGATCCAGCCGCTCAGGCGCGGCCAGCCGCGCAGCAGCGCCTCGTGGGCCAGCTCGACCGAGCCGGCGCTGACGGTGAGCAGACGGCGGTCCGCGAACAGCTCAAAGACCCGCTCGCTGTCTCCGCCGGGCCGGACGTCGAGTTCCGTGAGCGGCACTCTCCGGCGCTCGATTCCACCGTCGGGACCCTCGTGCGCCAAACGCACCAGAAGGCTGTGCGCGCACACCTGCTGATCCGAATCGAGCTGGGCGTACGCGTCCTCGGCCAGCCGTGCGACCGCGCTCTGCACGCCGCCCGTCTGCAGGTAGGCGGACTGCCGAAGCACGCGCCCGTCGCGTCGCTGCCAGATATCGAGCAGCGCAGCGGAGAGCAGGGGCAGCGCGCCGGGTGCTTCCTCTACGTCGTCGAGCAACGCCGTCACGAGCGCGGGCTCGACCTCCAGGCCGGCGCGCTCGGCGGGCAGCTCCACGGCTCGGCGCAGCTCTTCGCGGCGCATCGGGCCGACCAAGACGTGGTTGTCGGCGAGCAGTCGCGACAGGCCTGGATAGGCGGCGCAGTTGCCGTAGTGGTCGGCGCGAATCCCCAGCACCACAAGCCCGCGGCCATATCGGTCCTCGGCGACGCGTATCAGCTCGGCCACGAACGTCGCGCGTTCGTCCTCATCGCGGCACGCCGTGAAGATCTCCTCGAACTGGTCGACGACGAGCACGACCTTGGGGTCTCCCTCGATCCCCGAAACCGCGGCCTGCAGCTCGGCCAGCGGGTGTTCGCCCGGGCGGATGAGCACCCGGACCCAGGTCTCGCTCCCCGGCAGCACGCCGCCCGCCAGCGCCGGCATGAGTCCCGCCCGGACGACCGAGGACTTGCCGCTGCCGGAGGGCCCGACGACGCCGAGCAAGGGCGCACCCACGAGCCGGGTGACCAGCTCCGCGACCAGCCGCTCGCGGCCGAAGTAGTACTCGGAGTCGCTCTCGTCGAACGGAGCGAGTCCCTTGAACGGGCAGACGATGGGACCGTGGAGGTCCCTGGCGAACACGAGCCGCTCCTGGGTCGTCTGCAGATCGACGACGCCCCCGGCCAGCTCCGCCTCCATCGAGCGCAGCTCAGCGCGGCCGGCAGCGGCCCGGCTTGCCATCTCCTCGACGCGCTCCGCGGCCTGCCGCCGTGCCCACTCGCTGGCGAGCTCATGGACGCGACGCGGGAGGCCCTTGCTGGTCTCGCGCAGCCACTCGACCGGAACCGTGCCGTCGGCCTCCGGCGCGTAGGAGAGCGCGATCTCGCGGACCCCCTCGGCGTCGAGGGGCTCCAGGGCAACGGCCTCGTTCGCACCAAGTCGTGCGAGCACCTCGTCGTTCTCGCCGGCCGCGACGACGAGTACCGGCATCGATCTGAGTGTGCGCCCGAGGTCGCCCAGGCGGGCGAGTACCTCAGCGTCAGCGAGATCGGCGCCGTCGACGACGACGAGCGTCGGCCCGGTCGCGTCTCGTGCCCGATCGAGGACATCCAAGGTCTCCCCGGGCGGGCCGCCGCCGGACGCATAGAGGACGGTCGCGGGCGCTCGGTGGACCTCGCCCGCCAGCTCGGCCGCGAGCCGGCTCTTGCCGACACCCGCTGGCCCGCTCAGCGTGATGAGCGCGCCCGCGCCGGCCTCGACGCGCTCCCAGCGCTCACGCAGCCGGCCGAGCTCGCTCGCCCGACCCGCGAGCGGCGGCGCCGCCGCCGGGTCGAGCTCGCGCGGCAGCTCGACGATGGTCGGCTCGAAGGCGAGCCCCTCGTCTTGGCGCAGGATCGCGTCCTGCAGCTCCCGCAGCTCCGGGCCGGGCTCCACGCCGATGTCCTCGACGAGCCGCCGCCGCGCGTCCTGAAAAGCCTGTAGGGCCTCGGCCTGTCGGCCGCAGCGGTACAGGGCGAGCATCAGCTGACCGGCGAGCCGCTCGCGGGTGGGGTGATCCGCGACCAGCTGTCGCAGCTCGCCGACGAGGTCGGCGTGCTTGCCCGCCTCGAGGTCAGCGGCTACGCGCGTCTCGAGCGCGGCAAGCCGCTGTTCCTCGAGTCGCGCGATGTCGGCCTGCGCGAACGCCTCGAAGGTCAGATCGGCGAGTGGAGTGCCGCGCCAGAGCCCCAGCCCCTCTCGCAGGATGCTGGCGGCGCTCTCGGGGTCGCCCGCCGCCAGGGCCCTGCGGCCCTCCTCCACGCTCTGCTCGAAGCGCTCCGAGTCGAGCTCGCCGGGCAGCACTCGGAGCTGATAGCCAGCCGAGCTCGTCTCCAGGGTCTGCGGGTCGCCAAGCGCCTTGCGCACCCGCGAGACGTTGACTTGGACCTTCTTGCGCGAGTCGGGTGTGGCGTCCTCTCCCCAGACGGCCTCCGCCACTCGCTCCCAGCTCACGGGCTCGTTTGCGTGCAGGAGGAGATAGGCGAGGACGGCACGGGGCCTTGTTCCCTTCAGGTCGACCGGGCCGTGGTCGCTGCGCACTTCAAGCGGTCCAAGGACGCGAAAGTCCATTTGCGTCTGTAAAGACCGTAACCGACCTTCCGCCGGGCTGAAAGGGGTCTGTACCCAGGCTGAAACCGGCGTGTTGCCAGGGGGACGCATGCTCGGACCATGCCGAGCCAGCGTTCACGCCCCGCGACCGTTCCGCCCCCCGCCGGGGAAGCCGGTCGAACGATGTCCTCGGCATTCGCGGAGTTGGCCGAGCTCGAATACCGGCTGGGCGACTGGCCTGCCGCCCACGCCTCCGCGCTCGAATCGCTCCGCGCGTCACGGCGGGCCGGCCTCGATCGGGAAGCCATGGCGAGCCTCGTCAGGCTTGCCTGCATCGAGGCCGGCCTCGGGCGCTCCCGAGACTGCCGCCGGCACGCGGCCCAAGCGAGAAAGCTCGGACGGGCAGAGGGCAGCCCAGGCATCGAGGCGCAGGCGGGAGAGGCCGTCGGCTTCCTGGAGCTGGGGCTGGACCGGATCGACTCCGCGATCGCGACCCTCGAGCGCGTCGGCGAGCTAAGCGCCGAGGATCCCGGGACCTGCGCCACCTGGACCACCGATCTGGCGGAGGCCTACATCCGGCGCGGCGATCGCCCGGCCGCAGAACGGTCGATAGCGAGGCTCACCCTGAAGCCCACGTTCTTCCGCCCGCCCGCCCTCGAGCGCACGACGGCGATGCTCGCGGACGCGGAAACGTACGAGCGCCTCTTCCAGCGCGCTCTGGCCTGGAGCGATCACGCCCAGCAGCCCTTCGAGCTCGCCCGCACCCAGCTCTGCTTCGGCGAGCGGCTGCGCCACGAGGGCCGGCTGCAGGAGGCCTGCTCGCGCGTCGACACCGCACTCGCGTCCTTCGAGGCGCTCGGCGCGCGCCCCTGGGCCAAGCGGGCCCGGCGGCTGATCACCGCCTGGGGCCGCTCGGCCAGGTCCAGGTCCCTAGACCCGCGTCACCTTCACGGCCGTCCCGTAGGCACAGATCTCCGTCCATGTGCTGCCGAGCTCGGAGGTGTCGAAGCGGAAGGCGATCACCGCGTTGGCACCCTTTCCCTCGGCCTCCTCCACTAGCCGATCTGTGGCGTGCTCGCGGCCCTCGGCCAGCATTCTCGTCATGCCCTTGAGCTCGCCGCCGACGAGTGACTTCATGGATGCACCGATCGTCGAGCCGACGTTCCGCGAACGGACGGTCAGGCCGAAGACCTCGCCGAGCACCTCGTCAATCCGGTAGCCCGGGATGTCGTTCATGGTGCTGATCAGCATGCCTCGGAGCGTAGCCCCCTAGCCCCGGACGATCCGCCCCTCCACGACCGGCGCCACCGGCGAGTTCGCGGTGATGTACTCGATCGTCACCTCGAGCAGGCCGTCGCCCGGCTGCAGCACGTCGGTGCCGCCCGCCAGTGCGCTGTAGCCGTCGCCACCGGTGAACATGAAGTCGTTGGTGACGATGCGGACGGTGTCGCCGTCGCCGATCGGCGTGAGCGGACCGTTCGGGCCCTCCGGCGCACGTGCCAGCTCGCTGATCACGGGCGTGGCCCCGGAGCAGTTGAACGTGATCTTCAGGCCCGCCACCTGCGGGAACCGACCGGTGGCGATGTTGGGATCGCACACCGGACTGAAACCGTTCAGGAGCGCCTGACGTAGCTGTGCCCCGGTGAGCGTCTCGATCAGCGTCCGGTTGCCGAACGGCAGCACCGCGAACACCTCGCCCCAGGTGATCTCGCCCGGCTGCTCGCCGGCCGACGGTGGCGAGCTGAGGATGTCCGCCCGCAGGCCGCCCGAATTGGTGAGCGCCGCGTCGACGCCCGGGTACTTGTCGCGAAGCGCGTCGGCGACGAGGTTGCCCATCGCCGACTCGCTGAGTCGGGTCGGGTCGCGCCTGATGTCGCCCAACTGCGTGCCGATCACCTGGTTGCGCAGCACCGCCGTCTCGGCGTTGGCCTGGTCGACGATCGCCTTGACGTCGGCCCGCGCCGCGACACCGAGGTTCTTCGCGGTGCGGTTGGCGGTGCCCGCCCACACGACGTCGCCGCGCGAGAGCATCAGCTGCGCCACCGAGTAGCTGGCGCCGGCGTTGAAGCCCTCGACAACCGGGATCCCCCCGACGACCGTGTTGGCCGCGCGGTGCGTGTGCCCGGCGATCACGAGATCGACCGTTGTGTCCTGGATCGCCTCGGTGATGCCCATGATCGGGCCCTCCCAGGGCGCCGCTGGCCGGCCGTCGACGCGGTTTGCCCCGAGGGTCGCGCCCTCGTGGATCACGACGATCTGCACCTTCACACCGGCCCTGCGCAGGATCTCCGACTCGCGCTCGATGCGCTCCGCCTCGTCGAGGAAGAGGAGCCCCTCGGTCGCGTCGGCTCGCACGAGCTCGGGGGTAGTCCGTACCGTCGAGCCGATCACGCCGACGCGCACGCCGTTGATGTTGAACACCTTTGAGGTCTCCATCCAGTCGGGCTCGCGCCCGGTGGCCTCCTCGACGATGTTCGTCGACAGGAACGGGAAGTTCGCCCGCGCCTGGTGCTCGAGGATCCGCTCGACACCGAAGTCGAACTCGTGGTTGCCGAAGCTCGTGGCGTCGAGCCCCCACGCGTTCTCCACGTCGATCGCCGGAATGTCGTCGAGCAGCGCCGAGTTCGGCGGCGTGGCACCGACGTTGTCCCCGGCGGCGAGCAGGAGTGTCCGGCCCGGTAGGGAGGCCGCCTCCTGGTCGAACATCGTGGCGAGTTGGGGCGCGCCGCCGACACTGACGTTCAGGTTGTCGAGCTGCTGTGCCGTCGGGTCGAGCTGACCGTGGAAGTCGTTCAGCCCGATGATCGACAGCGGCTTGTAGTCGCCCCCCTTGTCGAGCAGGTCGCGCCGCACCACACCCTGGCTGTGCCCCGGCGCCGGAACGTCCAGCAGGAAGGCGGCGGTGGGAGCGAGGTCGATGCTGCGCACGTTCCGCACGACGCCACGCTCGATCGCCTTGCCGCCGGCCAGGAAGGTCGCCCGCATGTTCGTGTTGCTCCTCAGGTCCTGCAGGTCCGGGACGTACCCGTGCTGACCGAAGAAGGCGGAGCGCGCGATCAGCGTGCCCGGCGTCGCCGCGTCGAACTGGTACGGCGGCGCCGAGAATACGACGAGATCGCCGGTGCGGGTCGGGTGGGCCATGTCGGCGCCACCGCCTCCGCCGTTGGGGATATGCCGCGCCTCAGCCTTGGTGAAGGCGCGGTCGATCACATTCCAGCCCTCGGGGCTGCCGTCACCGGTCCAGTCGTTTCCGTCCTCGAGCGCCAGGAAGGCCGCCTTGATGTCGGCGACGGTCTTGGCCTCGTCGGCCGCCGGCACCTGTTGGAAGCCACCGCCCGCCGGATCGCGGCCGGCCAGGTTGAGGTAGATCTGAACGGCGCCGCCCGCCCAGCAGGCCTTGGCCTTGCCGATCGTCTCGCCGGCCGCCGGCCGGCAGTTGCCGGACTGCGGGCGTGACAACAGGCCGAGGTCCACGAGCACCTTGCTGGCGTCGATCGCTGCGAACTGGGGCGCGAAGCCGTGATCGGACGAGACGAACGTCGTCAGGCCGGGGTCGCGCAGGTGCTTCTGCGCCAACCGCATCGTCTTGTCGGCCTCTTCGTAGGCCTCGCGGATGAAGGCCTCGCGCTGCTTCACGCGGCCGTCGGGGGTCCCGTCCACCTCGACGTCGTCGTAGGCGGGGTTGGGCGCCCCGTTCGGGAGTCGCTTCGTCACGAGCCCCAGGAACTGATGCTGGAACTCGTCCGTCGTGGGTGCGCCGACGAAGGCGAGGTCCGGCTTGTAGGTGTCGAGCACGTACTTGATCAGCGGGTGGTACGCCTCCGACCAGTACAGGCCCTGCTCGACGTAGGTCTCCTCGCTGACGATGCCGGCCTCGAGCACCGCGAAGTCCGCGGCCTGCGAGGACGGGAACTCCTCGGCGACGAAGTCCTCGAAGCTGCCGCTGAAGCCAGGCTCGCCGGGCCAGCTCGGCCAGCTCGCGATCGCTCGCGTGACTGAGGTATGGAAGAGCCGGACCTGGGACAGGTCCCCGGCCAGCCGCTCGACCTTGACGAGGAAGCCGCCGGTCTTGCCGTCCAGGTCTGAGCCCTGGATCTTGACCTTGACGTCCGCCCACTCGCCCTCGCGCAGGTCGCCGACCGAGTCGTCGCCGTCCTTCGTGGTCGAGAACAGGACGCGGTCGTAGACGGTGCGGCCGTCGTCGCGGCTGTCGTAGATGTACGCGTTGAGCCCGTACTTGTCGACGCCGAAGTCGAGCACGCGCATGCGCATCTCCTGCGCCGTGCTGTACGAGGTCGGGACATCCGTCCAGCCAGACGCGGGGGAGGGCGCCGCCTGCGGGAACGGCGCGTTGCCGGCGAAGCCGTTCGGATGGTCGAACTGAAGGCCGAAGGACTGGGTGAACGAGGCCGAGTCGCTGGGGGAGATGAAGTTCGTCGCGACACCGCGGCCCGAGCGGAAATTGCGGAAGTCGAGTGTTGGACCGTCGATCGTGCCGCTGCGGCCGCCCGCCCACTCAATCTGGGCGACCTTCTTGCCGGCGCGCTCTGCGGACTGGGCGAGCGTCTCCGCCTGCAGCACGTTCGCTCCGAAGGCCGACGTGCTGTTGGCAAACGGCTGCCCGTTCACGTGAAAGGTGTTGTTCGTCGAGCCGTGCACGCCCGGCCACGCGCCTGTGGCGAGCGTGAACCAGCCGGCGCCCGTGTTCGGCGGCGCCTGCGTCAGCAGGCCGTTGCCCGATGCCTTCGCGCCTTTGCGAAGCAGGTCGCGGAACCCGGGCACGACACCCTCGTCGGCGTACTTTTCGACCGCGTCCTGACGCAGGCCGTCGGAGGCGAAGAAGAGGAGCTTGTCGTCACGGCCGTCGCCAGGACCGCGGCCATTGCCGCCGCGATCGGAGAACGACCACGCCGCGCCTGCGGTCAGCGCGATCAACAGCGCCGTCGCGACCAATGCGCTGACGGCACGCCTCGACACGACCTTCCTCATCACTCACGTCCTCCCGGAATCGACCTAGCCCGTTGCGCCCGTAACCTATGCCTCTCGCGCGCGAGAGGTTGTTACGGGGATGAGTCGCGCGCGCCAATTTGGCGCCGCGAGAGCTCAGGCGAGCGCGAGCGCCTCGTGCGCGAAGCGGACCGCCAGCGCGCCGTCACCCACGGCGCCGGCGACGCGCTTGGTCGAGCCCGCCCGCACGTCGCCGGCAGCGAACACACCCGGTCTCACGGTCTCGAGCAGCTGCGGGTCGCGGTCGGCGAGCGGCCAGCGGCACGGTCCCTGATGGCAGGCGGCGGTTTTCCCGCATACGAGGTAGCCCGCCGGGTCGACGCCGAGCATCCCCTCAACCATCTCCGTGCACGGATCGGCGCCGATCATCACGAACATGGTGGTCGTCTCCACGCGCTGCACCCCGTCCTCGCCGCGTCGACGGAGGTCGACCGCCTCGAGTCGCCCGTCGCCGTGTGCGGCGGCGACCTCGGTCTCGGTCATCACCTCGATGTTGCGGGCGTTCTCGATCCGGTCGACGAGGTAGCGCGACATCGTCGAAGACAGGCCCGCGCCGCGCACGACAACGCGAACGCTGCGGGCGAGCGAGGCCAGCTGGACGATCGCCTGCCCGGCCGAGTTGCCACCGCCGACCACGATCACGTCCTGGTTCCGGCAGCGCTTCGCGTCGCTCGGCATGGCCGCGTGGAAGACACCTGCGCCTGTGAGCCGCTGAACCCCGTCCGCATCGAGCTCGCGCCAGCGGGCCCCGGTTGAGACAACGACGGTGCGCGCCAGCACGTGCTGTCCGTCGTCGAGATCCACACGCGTCAGCGCCTCGGGCCCATCGGCGAGCTCGACCGCGCTGTGGAAGCTCGAGAACATCGCGTCGAAGCGGCGCGCCTGCAGCGTCGCCTTGCGCGTGAGGTCGACGCCCGAGATGCCGGTGGGGAAGCCGAGGTAGTTCTCGATCCGCGAGCTCGTGCCCGCCTGGCCGCCGGGCCCCCAGGCCTCGACAACAAGCGTGCGCAGGCCCTCCGAGCCGCCGTACACAGCAGCGGCCAGACCTGCCGGCCCGGCTCCGAGGACGACGAGGTCGAAGCGTTGCCCATCGACCTCGGCCCGCAGGCCGAGCTCGCGCGCGACCTGAGCTGCCGACGGGTTGCGGAGCACGCAGTCGTTGCGGACGAGGACCGGGGTCTCCTCGGCCGGGATCGCGAGGGTGTCGAGCAGCGCCACGCTCTCCGGATCCTCGTCCAGGTCGTACGTGCGCACGGGGAGCAGGTTGCGCTCGAGCAGGTCGCGCACCTGGAATGCGCGCCGTGACCCGCGCGGGGTGATGAGGCGCAGGACGCCGTGGCCCGTGCCCTCGTGCCAGGCCCGGCGGGCCATCATCGTCCGCAGCACGATCTCGGCGAAGTGAGGCCAGCCCGCCAGCATCTCGCGCAGCTCCGCGCGCGTGAAGGCGACCACCTCGGTCGGCTCGGCCGCAATGCAGGCCGAGATGGCCGGCTCGCCGGTGAACACCGCGATGTCACCGAGGAAGGTTCCGCTGTCCGCCTTCGAGATCACGACGTCCTCACCCGGCTGGTGATCGACCAAGTGCACGAGACCGTGCTCGATCACGTAGAACGGGGTATCGCGCTGACCTTGCTCGTAGAGCGCCTCGTCCGCGGCAAACGAGCGGCGCTCACCCGACTCCGCAAGCCGCGCGATCTTGTCCTCGGGAAGGCGCGGGAACATCACCTCGTCGCCGAGGTCGGGCAGGGTGAGAGTGCTCATTGCCGGATCGTCATCCTCTCGACGAGGTCGCCGCGGACCGTGAAGGTGAAGTGGCTCGGACCGTTGAAGCCCTGGCCGCCGACCTCGGCGCCCACGGTCGTGTCGTCACCGTCCGTGCTGACCTCCTGGACGTCGAGCGTCACGTCGACGCCGATGAACTCCGCCTCGCTCCAGCCCTCGATCGCCTCGGCGCCGGCGAACTCACGGCCCCAGTCGTCGACCACGCCGTCCTCGGTGAAGCTCGCGAGGAAGGCGGCGCTGTCATGGTCGTTCGCGGCCTTGAGCAGCCGCTCCACGGGCTGGGGGAGGGAAGGCGTTGCCACTCGGTCCTTCGACAGTATCGATCGGCGTCCGACGTTGACGATTCAATGGGAGCAACCCGTTCAGGGGACACTCCATGAGAGATCGCCTAGAGGCAGAGCTGGCTGAGGCCCGAGCAGCTCTGCGCGACCACACAGCAAGCTGGGAGTACGCCTTCGCCATGGCGGGCGGCTGCCACGGGGGGGGCGACCACCCCAAGCACCGAGCCACTCGCGCTCGCACCGATGAGCTCGCGCGGCGCTGCCGCGACCTCGAGGCGCGGTTGGCCGAGTTCGTGCTCTGACCCCGCGGCCGCGGCCGGATTGAGCCCGCGTGTCCCCGGATACGTTCGCAACAGAGGGGGACCCACGAAGGGAGGAGAGCATGCCTGACAACAGAGGCGTCGCCTACATGGGCACGGGCAAGGTCGAGGTCCAGAACATCGACTTTCCGTCGTTTGAGCTCAAGGATGGGCCCGGCGTCAATCCCGACAACGTCGGGCGCCAGCTGCCCCACGCGGCGATCCTCAAGATCGTCTCGACAAACATCTGCGGCTCCGACCAGCACATGGTGCGCGGCCGGACAACCGCTCCCGAGGGCCTCATCCTCGGACACGAGATCACCGGCGAGGTCATCGAGACCGGGCCTGGCGTGGAGTACATCAAGGTCGGCGACCTGTGCTCCGTGCCTTTCAACATCGCGTGCGGGCGCTGCCGCATGTGCAAGACCGGCAACACGGGCGTCTGCCTGAACGTGAACCCCGACCGCCCCGGCTCGGCCTACGGGTACGTCGACATGGGCGGCTGGGTCGGCGGCCAGGCCGAGTACGTGACCGTGCCGTACGCGGACTGGAACCTGCTCAAGTTCCCCGACAAGGATCAGGCGATGGAGAAGATCCTCGACCTGACCATGCTGTCGGACATCTTCCCGACCGGATTCCACGGCGCGTACACCGCCGGTGTCGGACCCGGCTCGACGGTCTACATCGCCGGCGCTGGGCCGGTCGGCCTCGCGGCCGCGTACTCGGCACAGCTGCTCGGTGCGGCCGTCGTGATCGTCGGCGACCTGATCCCCGAGCGGCTCGAGCAGGCGCGCAGCTTCGGTTGCGAGCCGCTCGACGTCTCGAAGGGAGACCCGAAGGATCAGATCGAGCAGATCCTCGGAGTTCCCGAGGTCGATGCCGCCGTCGACGCGGTCGGGTTCGAGGCGCGCGGCCACGGCTCGGACGCGGATCACGAGGCGCCGGCGACGGTCCTCAACTCGGTCATGGACGTGACCCG
>Ga0081538_10001584_pt1 | contig 23354 bp, 24 predicted proteins | sample TabmetS5T2R1_FD_71022 | JGI IMG/M metagenome (GOLD analysis project Ga0081538, IMG submission 71022) | Tabebuia heterophylla rhizosphere microbial communities from the University of Puerto Rico - S5T2R1 | ecosystem: Host-associated > Plants > Roots > Rhizosphere ... | reverse complement strand
CGGTCGAGAGCGGGACTCGGCGGGGCCGGTCTCCGAGCTCGTCGAAGCCGACTCCCGAGACGAAGGAGAGGTAGCCGGGCACGAGCGGGAGGACGCAGGGCGAGGTGAACGAGACCACCCCCGCTGCGAACGCGGCGACGAGCCCTGCCGGGCCGAGTTCGATCACGGCATCGGCGGGCGCAGGGCACCCAAGGTCGACCGTCGCAGCCGCGAGTGCGGCGTTTGGGTGTCGTCCCGCATCAGAAGGGTCAGATGCGCCGAAACGCTACAGCGGCGCGGGTCGACCGGCCGGAGGTCTTTCTCGAGCTGACGAAGTCGATCTGCCCGCTCTGCAAGCGGGTGATCGACGCGGAGGTGAACGTCCGCGACAACCGCGTGATCATGCGCAAACGCTGCCCCGAGCACGGCCCGTTCGAGGCGCTCGTGTACTCGGACGCCGAGCTCTACACGGCGCAGCTTCGCTTCAACAAGCCCGGGACCTTGCCGCTCGAGTTCCAGACGGAGGTGAGAGACGGCTGCCCACTCGACTGTGGGCTCTGCCCCGAGCACAAGCAGCACGCCTGCCTGGGGATCATCGAGGTCAACTCGAGCTGCAACCTCGACTGCCCGATCTGCTTCGCCGACTCCGGCCACCAACCGGACGGCTTCGCACTCACGCTTGAGCAGGTCTCGTTCATGATCGACCGCTTCGTTGCCGCCGAGGGGGAGCCGGAGGTGCTCCAGTTCTCGGGCGGCGAGCCGTCCATCCATCCGCGGATCATCGAGCTCCTGGAGCTAGCGAGAGGGCGCGGGGTACGAGTCGTGATGCTGAACACGAACGGGCTCAGGCTGGCGCGGGACCCGCGCTTCGCAGCCGACTGCGCCCGCGTGGGCGCGCACGTCTACCTCCAGTTCGACGGCTTCGACCGCCGGACGCACCTGGCTATCCGCGGGCGCGATCTCAGGGCGGAGAAGGAGCGCGCGCTCGCGGCGTGCGAGCGCGAGGGCCTCAGCGTGACGCTCGTCGCCGCGGTCGAGAAGGGCATCAACGAGCACGAGGCGAGGGAGATCGTGCGCCTCGGAGTCTCCCACCCGGCGGTGAACAGCGTCGTCTTCCAGCCGGTCACGCACGCAGGCCGCCACCTCGTCTTCGATCCGCTCGAGCGGCTCACCAACGCCGACGTGATGAAGCTCGTCGCCGCCCAGCTCCCCGACTGGTTCCGAGTGGATGACTTCGTCCCAGTCCCCTGCTGCTTCCCGAACTGCCGCAGCATGTGCTACGCGCTCGTCGACAGCGACGGGGTGATCCCGCTCACGCGGCTCGTAGAGGTCGAGGACTACCTCGACTACGTCTCGAACCGCGTCCTTCCCGATCCCGAGATCAGGGTGGCGCTCGAGCGCATGTTCTCCGCGTCGGCGACGCCCGGAGCGGAGGCCGCTTTGCTCGCCTGTGAGAGCTGCGGCATCGACGTACCGGCTGCCCTGGCGGGGATGCGCGAGCACGCGTTCCTCCTGGCCGTCCAGGACTTCCAGGATCCGTACACGCTCAACGTGCGCCAGCTGATGAAGTGCTGCGTCGAGCAGATCACCCCGGACGGGCGCTTGATCCCCTTCTGCGCCTACAACTCGGTCGGCTACCGCGAGCAGGTGCGGGCCGCCCTCGCGGGCGTCGAGGTCTCGCCGGTTGTCCCGAACGCGGTGCCGCTGCAGCCGCTGCTCGCCGAGACGCCCTACGGATCGAGGACGATGGCGTGACTGCGACGGCCGCTGAGATCAAGGCCTGCTGCGCGGCGGCGTACTCCTCCCCCTTCGCCGCCTGGCTGCTCGGGCCGAGGTTCCACCCCGGCGGTCGGGCGCTCACGGAGCAGCTGATCCGGGCGCTCGGCGTTCCCCCAGAGGGCGTCGTCGCCGACGTCGCCTGCGGTCTCGGCGAGAGCACGGTTCAGGCCGCCCGTACCACCGGGTCCCGGGCAATCGGCATCGACCTCTCCCCCGACTCGATCGCCGCGGCGCGGCGTGCCGCGGAGGATGCCGGCCTCGCAGATTCGGTCGAGTTCCTCGTCGGCGACGCCGAGGCGCTCCCGCTCGAAGACGGGGCCGTCGACGGTGTCCTCTGCGAGTGCTCTCTGTGTACCTTCCCGGACAAGGAGCGGGCCGCGGCAGAACTCGCCCGGGTGCTGAAGCCGGGTGGGCGACTCGCCCTCTCCGACATGGTTGCCGACCATGAGCGCCTCCCCGCGTCGTTGCGCACGCTCGAAGCGTGGGTCGCGTGTCTCGCGGATGCTCGCCCGCTCGGGAGTCTCGTCGAGCTCCTCGCCGGCGCTGGGCTCGGAGTCGAGATCGTCGAGCGCCACGACGACGCGCTGGCGCGGGTGTTCGAGCGGGTCGAAGCGCGGCTCCGCCTCGCCAGGGCCGCGCTCAGCCGGGACGCCGACCTGGGGCTCCTCGAGCGCGGGCTCGACCTGGTCCCGGCGGCCCGGGAGAGCCTCGAGCTCGGCATCCTCGGTTACGCGATCGTCGTGGCGCGTCGACCGGTGGATGGTCGCGATGCGACCACGCGCCCTCTGGCCGCATCGAACCTCGTGTGAGCGGCGAAGGACGTGAGCGTCTCCGGCGCACCATCGTGATCGTCGGAGTCCCCCTGCTGGTCGGGGCGCTCACGTTCGGCGCTCTTGCCCTCTTCGCCGACGACGGACGGCTTCGTGGCGGCGCGGACGAGCTGGCGGTCGGTGCTGCCGCGGATCCCGTCGCCGTCTCTCCCGAGGACGCGCCTGAGGTGAGCGGCGAGGACCCGATCACAGGCAAGGATGTTGCCCTCGACGACTTCCGGGGGAAGCCGGTCGTGATCAACATCTGGGCCTCCTGGTGTCCCGGCTGCACAGAGGAGGCCGCCGACCTGCGCGAGTTCGCCGCCGACCACCCGGAGGCGGTCCTGCTCGGCGTCGACTTCCAGGACACCTTCAGCGGGGCACGGGAGTTCTACGCGCGCTGGGGCTGGAAGCACCCGAGCATCTTCGACTCGTCGGGCTCGCAGACGGCACAGCTCGGGCTCTTCGGGCTGCCCACGACGCTCTTCCTCGACACGGATCATCGGATCGCCGCGCGGGTCGTCGGAGCCACCGACCGCGCGGGCTTCGAGCGGGGGCTCGAGCTCGCCACCTCCGGGTAGGATGCTGAGCCGCGTGGCCGCCTTCCGACGCCCGCCCGCGGCCGCGCTCCTCTACGGGCTTCTCCTGGTCGCGATGGCCGCCGGCCAGCTTGCGAGCCTTGGCGCGTTGGAGAGGCGCTCGAGTCATACGAGCTGCTCGGGGCTCTGGTCCCCGCCGCGACGTTCGGGCTGCCCGTGATCGAGGTGCTCGTGGCAGTCGGGCTCCTGCTCTCGGGCCGGCTGCCGCCGCTCGCCGCGAGAGCGGCCGGCCTCGCGGGGGTGCTTGTAGCGGTCGTGTGGGCGACACTCGCCGCGCAGGCGTTCGCGCGTGGCCTCGTGGTCGAGAACTGCGGGTGCTTCGCCGCGTATTTCACCCAGGAGCTGCGCTGGTGGGTGCTCCTGGAGGATGGCTATATGCTGCTGCTGGCGCTCCTGGCTGCTTCCTCGTTGGGCGTCGGCCTTCAGCCCGCGTCCTCGCGGCCTTCACGGAGCCTCTCGGTTACCCGGCGGGGGAAGTCCGGGTCCGCCGGCGGGTCCTCGCGTCCCAAGCTGCGGAGTGAGTCGAGCGTCGTAAGCAACGACCGGTAGAGCGCCTGGCACATCTCGCAGCGAGCCAGATGCCGCGACACGCGCCAGCGACGGTAGCCGCTGAGCTCGCCCTCGGCGTAGGCGGACATGTGCCGGGCGGTCTCGCCGTGGGAGCCGTTGATGGCGAAGAGGAGGATGCTCACGAACTCTTGGATGCGTCGGGCGCGCGGACGGTCGCAGGCTAGCGAAGGAGGCTTGCTAGCGTCCGCGCGGTGGAGGATCCGGAACGGGCCTTGCTGCTGCGGGCGCAAGAAGGCGACCTCGACGCCTTCAATGAGTTCATCCACCTGTTCGAGCGCCGCGTGCGAGCCGTCCTCGGGCGTCTCCTCGACGATCCGCGCGACGTCGAGGAGGCCGCGCAGGACACGTTCGTCCAGGCCTGGCGTCACCTCGACCGCTTCCGCGGAGAGGCGGCGCCCTTCACCTGGCTGTACCGGATCGCGGTCAACGAGGCGCTGCAGCGGGCTCGCCGCCGGCGTCCGGACACGCAGCCGCTCGAGCCGGTGCCCGAGCTGGAGCGTCGAATGAGCCCCGAGTCCACGGCCGCGCGACCGCTCCCCGCGGATGTTGCCGCCGGGCAGCGCGAGGAGGTCGCCAGGCTCGTCGGCGAGATCCGCGCCCTTCCGTTCGAGTCTCGCGCCCCGCTGGTTCTGCGCGACATCGAGGGCTGGTCGTACGAAGACGTCGCCGCCGTCCTCGACATCTCGGTCTCGGCTGCCAAGAGCCGCGTGCACCGCGCACGGCTCCAAGTGATCCGCTCCTTGACTGGGATGGGGCCGGGCGTGGCGCTCGACGACTGATCGAGCCGGATCTGCAACGAACGCCCGGCTCGCTTCATCGGACTGGAGACGGGCGATCCACCACGAGGAGGTGGGAAAGGTGGCAGGCCGCGGTCTGGCGCTCGCCGGGGGCCTCGGCGGAACGGCCCTCTGGCTCTACGGGCTACTGGTGCGAGGAGCGCTGACTGTCGATCTCGGCATCGGGCGGAGCGTCCGCCCGCTGGGGCCGATGACCGTCGAGATCGACGCGCCTCGCGAGGTCGTCTACGAGGTCATTGCGGCGCCGTACCTGCGCCGCACCCCGCGTGCACTTGAGGAGAAGCTCCACGTCGTGGAGAGGGGAACGGATCTGGTGCTCGCGGCGCACTTCACGCCGGTCGGGTGGCGCGTGGCGACCACGCTCGAGACCGTCCGCTTCGAGGCTCCGCACGTCGTCCACTTCCGCCTCGTCCGCGGGCCGGTGCCGCACGTGGTCGAGCGCTTCGTGCTCAGCGAGGGCGACGGCGGGACGACGCTTCTCTACACCGGCGAGCTCGGCACCGACCTGTGGACGCTCGGCCGCTGGTGGGGGCGGCAGGTCGGCCATCGCTGGGAGGCGGCGGTTCGGAGCTCCCTGGCGGCTATCAAGTCGGAGGCCGAGCGGCGGGCTTCCCCCGGCTAATGGCGTCGCTTACGTCCGGGAGAAGACTCCGGAACGAGGGTCACCTCACCTCTGGCGCCTTCGCCCGTCCCCGTTTGGGCGCCCGATCGTGCCAGGAAGTGCCCCGTGGGCGCCCGCCGTGAACACTGCGACGGTTCGGGTGATGCCGCAGCGTTTTGCCTCGTCAGTCAACAGCCTGGACGTCACCGTTGACAACGCTGAGAGCAAGACGTGGGTAGTCATGTCAGCCCGGGGTACCCATGACCGGCTTGAACAGCGAGTTTCTGGGCGAAGGGGGAGGCGGAGGGATCGAACCCTCGATCCGCCTAACGACGGATAACGGTTTTCGAGACCGCCTACCACGGCTCGGCGAGCGTGCGCGCCGAGTAGAAGACCCCGACGAGGAGCCCGAGCGAGACGTCGCCCGCGACCAACGGGGCCGCCTCGCGGCTACAGGCTCTTCAGGAACTGGACGACGTCGCTCTTCTCCTTTGCTTCGAGCCCCAGGCCGAAGCAGCCGTCGTAGTGTTCCACGACGGCGTTCAATGTCGGGAAGCGGCCGTCGTGGTAGAAGCCGCGCTTCGACTTCGTGAACAGCGCGTGGAGCGGCGCCGTCACGTAGCCGTTATCGGGAGAGCGGTTCGCCTGGAAGGCATCGATGCAGATCTCATCGGGCTTGTGGGCGTTGTACCCCGGCTCGGCGAAGAGGGGCGGGACGTGGCAGTCCGCGCACTTCCCTTTCCCGTTGAAGATCGCTTCGCCTCGCCTGGCCGCCGCGCGGTCGAAGCTCCCCCTCGGCGGCTCGGGCGGCTTGAGGCCGAGCTGGTAGAAGTGAAGAGCTTCCAGCTTCGACGTGATCAGGTCGCGGTCGTGGCGGATGTTCCAGCGACCGGTTCGGGCGGCGATCGGGTATTTCTCTGGGTCGTTTAGGCGCGGGTCGAAGAAGTTGCCGATCCCCATCATCTGCGTATTCGCCACGTAGGCGTTCCAGTACGTGACGGTGCCCCAGCCGGCGCCCCAGGTGGCGAGGTTGTGGCCGCCGAGGCCGAAGGCGGGTGGGATCCGCGTGGCGGCGGGCTTGCCGTCGGGGCGGAAGGCCTTGCCGTCGTGGTTTAGCTCCGCGTCGTACATGCCGGGTCCCCAGCTGAGGAGCACCTTGTTCAGCGTGGCCTCGTCAACCCCGAGCAGATCAGTCAGGGGCTTCTTGTTCGGGGCAAGCGAGACAATCACGCCCACGTTCAGGTCTTGGTTGGGCCAACCGTCCAAGCGACGGCCGATGCCGGGAGCGAAGGAGTCATCGACCGTCGAGTGGCAGAAGGCACACGTGATCCCGACCGAAGAGAGGCTGTCTTCCCCATTGAAGAACCCCTTGACGCCGACGACCGAGTTGAGCTTGAGGAGAGCGACCGTGGTTGCGGGGTCGTCGAGGTCGACGTTTCCTTCCGCGAGCGCCTGCCTCAGCGATTTTGGCAACGCCTTGACGTCGACCCTGAGCCCGACGGCGAGCGCGGTCTTGGGGCTAACGCCCGGCCCTACCCCTCCGAGCGTCCCGCCCTTGATGGCGTCGTGCAGCCGCAGCTGCCCGCCCCAGAACGCCTGGTCGCCGAAGGTGTCGAAGCGAAAGATCCGGCGTCCCTCCTTGAACAGCTCTTCCGCCTGCCTGTTGGTCGCGATGTCGGGATTCCGGCTATCGCTCCCCCCGAAGCCCGTAATGGCGGCGACGGTGCCGTTGAAGATGATCCCGCCGAGCAGGAGCAGGCCCGCGACCGCCGCCAACGTTCCAAGAGACAAGGCCGCTTTTCTGACGATGGCCATCGGAGCCCCTTTGCTGAAGGTCGTCCGCGAATCCTCGCTGGGCGGGCCCCGATCTTACGGGTGAGCCAGCGAACTTCGAGTGATCATTCTCACAGACGGGTCAGCGGGTGATTCGGAATCGCCCAGCCCGGCTTCCCTTGGGCTCGGACTTACACGCTGGCCCTCCGCTTCAGGCCGCGAGACAATGGCCAATCCAAGCGTCTCGCCCTCGGCGTAAGAAGTTCCAAGGGAGCGACACGAAGGCAGATCACGAATACGGCGAGAGATTCATCGCCGTAACCGGACTTCCCCGGCATACAAGGCCCAGGTGACGGCTGAAGGTCGTCGGTTCCGACGCCGCATATCCAATGAACGGTCGACTCGTGCACAACCTCTGGAGCTGTCCATGAAGAGGGAACGTCGGTTCCTACCGCACGTCGACAGCTGGCTGCTGGACGGCCTAGACGAGGATGAGAGGAAGCTCGCGTCCGCGATTCTCGAGTCATGTACGGCGCATCTCTTGCCCGCGGGATCTCGGCGGCGCATTGGGGATCTAGTGCGAGCGGATGCTCTCATCGTCGAGAGTGGCTTCCTTGTCGTCCGCGCCTCTTCGCGATCAGCGCGCCGAGTTGTGGTCGCTGAAGCCGGCGCCGGCTCCGTTCTCCTCGCACCGAATGATCGAGAGCACCTACAGGCGCTCACCGACTGCTGGGTCGCTGTCCTTCCACCTTCCCAGCTCGAAGACTTGCTGGCGATATCCCGCGTGGCGACCACCCTCTTTCGGAGTCTGGGGACCGCGCTGCGGCTGAGGCAGGACGCTGCGAGCTACTTCGCCAACGTCCACCATGTCGACCGCGTCCGTCTGAAACTCCTGCAGCTGGCGGAACAGTTCGGACGAGTCAGTCCAGACGGCATCCGGCTGGAGTTTCCCCTTACACACGACCTGCTCGCTGAGATGATCGCCTCCGCGCGAGAGACGGTCACTCGCGCCGTGGATGAGCTCCAGCTAAGCGGCTTCGTGGTTCGCGACGGCCACTCCTACAAGCTTCTAATCTCACCGGAAGCACTCGATGCTTCCCGGTGAGAAGGCGGGCCGGTCCGCAAGGAGGTGCACCCTCAACCGCTTCTCCTGCGGGCCAAGGACGGCGCCGAGGCCGTCGAGCTCGGGCGCACACAGCCCCGAGGTGGCCGTCCTCGACTTCAGGATGGCGAGGCTCGACGGCGTCGACGCTGCGCTGGCACTACGCACGCTGCGTCCGGCAATGCAGATCGCGCTCCAGAGCTCCGACCCCCGACGCCTTGCGCGAGCGCGCCTCTGGACTTGGCCTGCCGTTGTTCGACAAACTCGAGTTCGAGCGGCTGCTGGACTGGGTTGAAACGGCAGGCGGCCGCCGGCGCGCCGCGACCGAAGACCGTCGCCTGCGGCGCCCCGTTCGACAGAAGACGGAGCTCGTCTGCTCGCTGCGGCTACGGGATCGTGAGTTCCAAGGAGCCCGACCACTGTCCGATGTGCGGGGAGAGCGCAGCGTGGGCCGCCCCGCCGCTCCGGTTGCGGGCGTGGACGACAGCTTCGCCGGCTTGGAGCGAAACGACGCTCGGCGGCGGGTAAGAATCGTCGCCTGTTACGGTCGGGGCGACCACGACGACCAGGTTCCACGGCTGCTGGTCGGCCGGCGACGGTGCGGGACGAACACGTTCTCGAGCAGCTGCAGCGACCCACTCGCGAGTGACGCGCCGGGTGGCGATCGCGGTCGGCGACATACGCATACAGAGAAAGGCGGAGGGGGAGGGATTCGAACCCTCGATCCGCCTAACGACGGATAACGGTTTTCGAGACCGCCGCATTCGTCCGCTCTGCCACCCCTCCACGGGTTCGCGCGCGGGCGCTACGGAGCGGAGAAGGAGGGATTCGAACCCTCGAGGGAGGAATTCACCCCCCTAACGCCTTAGCAGGGCGCCGCCTTCAGCCACTCGGCCACTTCTCCGTGCCGGGCAATGGTACCAGCGTCCTTTCCGGTCAATTCTGGCCCTACACGTGACGAAGCCCGCCTCGGTGGGTTAGGAGCCGCACGACCGAAACGGGCATTCGCCAGACGCCGGGGGATATGTGAGGGGAGCCGGCACGCACATCATGCCTGCGGGCCGTCGGAGTGCCGTCCCCACGAAGGGGGATTCGAGCCGTCGCGCGCCGCGCGCTCCTTCTCCTCCTCCTCGCGGAGGAGACGCACCAGGAAGTAGATGATCGCGGAGAGGAAGACGATCGCCTGCTCCGAGGTCATCAGGATCCCGCCGAAGTTCTGGTCCTCCACCGCCGTCAGGCCCCAGATGCGCGGCACCTCCGTGTAGTAGTCGTAGACCGGGCTCGACGAGAAGGTCAGCGCCAACCCGAGGAAGACGGAGCCGACGAAACCCGCGCCGAGGTAGGCGAGCTTGAGTGGCGTCGAGAGCCCGTGCGGCTCGTCGGCGAAGACCGGCCACCAGAAGAGGAAGCCGATGGCGATCAGGAGTACGTGCTCGACGTGGAGCGCCCAGTGGTGCCGCAGGGCGAAATCGTAGAAGACGGTGAGGTGGATCCCGTACCAGCCGACTAGCCAGACCGGCAGCGCCACCTTTGGACGCGTCACGGCCGCGAAGGGCCGCCCGCCCCGCCGTGCCAGCGCGGCGCGCATCGCCGGCGTCAGTCCGACGATTAGGAGGGGAGGCGCCCAGTCGGCGATGATCACGTTCTGGAGCAGGTGGATGAGGAGCAGGTAGTCGACGGCCAGCGTCTCGAGCGGCGAGTTGAGCGCGCCGGCGATGAGGACGACGCCGAGGACGAAGAGGACGACGTTCCGCTTCGGCGCGGGCTCCGCCCGGGCGGCCCGCGCGTAGATGACGAGCGCGACCGCGGCCAGGGCAAGGAAGAACGGCTCGAAGGTGAAGGCGTAGGGGGAGGAATGGCTCATGTCAGGTTTCCTCTACCCTCGCGGAGATGCGCATCGGCCGCCGCGAGGTCGCGCTCACAAACCTCGAGAAGGTCTACTTCCCGGGCCCTGGGCTGACGAAGGGCGACCTCGTCTCCTACTACCTCGAGGTCGCGCCCTGCGCGCTCAACCACGTGCAGCGCCGCCCGATGCAGATGAAGCGCTATCCGAACGGCGTCGAGGGCGAGTTCTTCTACCAGAAGCGGGTTCCGAACCCGCATCCCGACTGGCTCGAGACCGTGCACGTCCTCTTCGGGCGGAGCGGGCGCACCGCCGACTTCCCGGTGGTCACCGACGCTGCGGGCCTCGCTTGGATCGTCAACCTCGGCTGCATCGAGCTCCACACCTGGCACGCGCGCGTGACGGACGTCGAGCGGCCCGACTACCTCCTGATCGACCTCGATCCCAGCGAGGGGAACCCGTGGGAGCTGGTGCCCGAGATCGCGCTGGTCGTCAAGGAGGTCATGGACGAGCTCGGTCTGGCCAGCTTCCCCAAGACCTCCGGCGCGACCGGCTTCCACATCCTCGCGCCCATCAAGCCCGAGCTGCGCTTTTCCGAGGTGCGGCGCTTCGCGAAGGCGCTTGCGCAGGAGGTGGAGCGGCGTATCGGGGACCAGGACGTGGCCACGACGACCTGGAAGGTGGCCGAACGGAGTGGGGTCTTCGTGGACTACGGCCAAAACGCCCGCGATCGCACGATCGCGTCCGCCTACTCGATCCGCCCGACGTCCGACGCGCGGGCCTCCGCGCCGCTCCGCTGGGAGGAGGTGCCCGGCGTCGACCCCGCGGCGTTCACCCTCGAGACCATGCCCGCGCGCATCGCCGAGGTCGGCGACCTGACCGCCGGCATGTGGCGGCGCAAGGTCAGCCTCGCGAGCCGGTTCGAGAAGCTCGGCCTCGAGCCGCCCCAGGCCTAGTAACAGTCTGTTACTTATGGCCCAGCAGGCCAGGGACGGTGGGGTCGCCCTTCTTCGGGCGGGGGCGGACCTGGGAGACCGTGCACTGGTCCGGGTTCTTGTCCGGGCGGAAGCGGAGGAAGCGCGAGTTGTGGCGGAAGCGGCCCTTCTGCCACTTGTCGTAGCGCACCTCGACCACGAGCTCGGGCGAGATGGGGCTCCACTCGAGCATGTCGGCCTTCGGCTTCCAGCGGCTCGGGGCGCCGCGCGGGAGGCGCTCGGGGTTCGGGCCGACGAGGGGCTCGACGCGCTCGAGGATCTCGGTCCGTTTCTTGCCGGTCGCCGGGGCCGAGCCGACCGGGATGAGCTTGCCCTTGTCGTACAGCCCGAGGAAGAGGCTTGCGATCCCGGTGCCCTTCTCGCTCCACGTGACGCCCATGACGACGCAGTCGGCGGTCTTCTCGCCCTTCACCTTCTGCACCGCCTCGCGCGAGCCGGGCATGTAGGGGAGGCCGAGGCGCTTGGCGATGACGCCGTCGAAGCCGGCGACGTCGAGCCGTTCCAGCCACCGCGCGGCCTCCTTCGGGTCGCGCGAGGCCGGCGAGCGGTCGAACGGGAGCGTCTCCACCTTGGCGCGCCGCTCCTCGAGCGGGCGGTCGTGGAACGCCTCGCCGTCCCAGAGGAGGACGTCGAAGCAGACGAAGCCGGCGGGGATCTCGGCGGAGAGCTTGCGCACACGGCTCTCGGCTGGATGCAGGCGCATCTGCAGGGCGTCGAAGTCGAGCGCCCCGTCGCGGACTACGACGATCTCGCCGTCGACCGCCGAGCGCGGCGGAAGCGTGTCGCCCAGCGCGGCCAGCTCGGGGAAGTAGCGGAGCAGCGGCCGGGCATTGCGGCTCCAGAGGTGAAACTCGCCGTCGAGGTTCTCGGCGATCCCGCGGAACCCGTCCCACTTGGGCTCGTACTGCCAGTCGTCGCCGTCCGGGATCGCGTCGACGAGCTCCGCCTCCATGGGTGGGAAGGGCAGAGCGGCGGGAGTCTCGTACTCCTCGGCCATGCCGCGATTCTGTCAGGGGAAACCACCCGCGCGCGTCGGTCGTCTAATCAAACGTGAAGCGAGTGGTGATCACCGGGATGGGCGCGGTCACGCCCCTGGGCAACGACCTGCCCACGACGTGGCGGCGGCTGCTGGCCGGCGAGAGCGGCGTCGACCGCATCCAGGCCTTCGACCCGAGCGCCTACCCGGTGCAGATCGCGGCCGAGGTCAAGGACGACTACGACCCGTCCGGCGCGGCGCCGGCCAAGGAGCTGCGCAAGCTCGACCGCAACGTCGTCTTCGCGCTCTCGGCTGCGAAGGAGGCGGTCGAGGACGCCGGGCTGAACGGCTTCGACCCCGAGCGCGTCGGGGTCGTCGTCGGGAACTGCATCGGCGGCTTCAACGAGCTAATGCGCCAGTACGACGTCCTGCGCGAGCGCGGGCCCGACCGCGTGTCGCCGACCTTCCTCGCGAACGTGCTCGTCGACTCGGCATCCGGCCAGATCGCGATCGAGCTCGGGCTGCGCGGCCCGAACTACGCCGTCGTCTCGGCGTGCGCCACCGGCTCGCACGCGATCGGGGAGGCCGCCGAGCTCGTCCGGCACGGAGACGCCGACGTGATCCTCGCCGGCGGGACCGAAGGCTGCATCCACCCGCTCATCCTCGCCGGGTTCTGCACGATGCGCGGGCTCGCAACCGGCAACGGCAACCCGCCGGGAGCTGCCCGGCCCTTCGACGCGCTGCGGGACGGTTTCGTCATGGGCGAGGGCGCCGCGGTGATGGTGCTGGAGGAGCTCGAGGCGGCGCGGGCGCGCGGCGCGACGATCTACGCCGAGGTGCTCGGCTACGGCGCTTCCAACGACGCCCACCACATGCTCCAGCCCGATCCCGAGTCCTTCGGCGTCGTCGCCATGATGCGCGCCGCCCTCCAGCGCGCGCAGGTCGACCCCGGGCAGGTCGACTACATCAACGCGCACGGGACCGGCACGCCCCTGGGCGATCTCGCCGAGACGCAGGCGATCAAGGACGTCTTCGGCGACCACTCCTACGAGCTGGCCATCTCCTCGACCAAATCGATGCTCGGGCACATGTTCGGCGCCGCGGGGGCTATCGAGGCGATGGCCTGCGCGCTCGCCATCCACGAGGGGACGATCCCGCCGACGATCAACTACGAGAACCCGGACCCCGACCTCGACCTCGACTACGTCCCCAACGAGGCGCGCAACGCCGAGGTGCGCGTCGCGCTCTCGAACGCCATGGGCCTGGGCGGCCACAACGGCTGCGTCCTCCTCGGACGGGTGGACTAGGCCGCGGCCTCTTCCCTTTCCTCTCGACAAGCTTCAAGATTCTGCCGAGATGCGGTCCGTGGGCCTGCGGATGATTCTCCTTTCGTCGGTGGTCATGCTCGTCATCGGGGCGACCGGCACGGGGGCGCGGACGCTTGGAAAGGACAGCGGCCTGCACCGCTACGTCGGCGGCGTGAACGCCCTAGCGGAGTTCGTCCCCGGCCAGGTGGTCGTCCAGTTCCGCTCAGGCGCCTCGGCCAAGGCCCGGAGCAGGGTTCTGGCCGACCGTGGCGCGCACGCACTGCGGACCCTGGGTCGGCCAGGCCTCACCCTCGTTCGCCTCCGCGGCGGCGCCTCCGTTCGCGCGGCGGCGGCGTCCCTCGAGCGCGACCCGCGCGTCGCCTTCGCCGAGCCGAACTACATCTACCGGGCCATGCTCCCGCCGAACGACCCGGACTTCGGCCTTCTCTGGGGTCTGAACAACGCCGGCGACCACGACATCGACGCGCCCCAAGCGTGGAACACGCAGACCGGCCTTCCAAACGTCGTCGTCGCCGTCCTCGACAGCGGCGTCGCCTACGACCACCCGGAGCTGAACAACAACATCTGGGTCAACAACGACCCACCCGGTGGGGGCGACAACGACGGCAACGGGAAGGTCGACGACACCAACGGCTGGGACTTCGCCCAGAACGACAACACCCCCCTCGACTTCTTCGGCCACGGCACGCACGTCGCGGGCACGATCGGCGCAGAGGGAAACAACGGCGCCGACATCGCCGGCGTCAACTGGGACGTCTCGTTGATGCCGGTACGCGTGCTCGACACGTACGGGTTCGCCACGAACGCCCGGATCACGAACGGGATCAACTACGCCTGTGCCAACCAGGCGGACATCGTGAACGGCAGCCTGGGCGGCCCGGCCAAGTCGAAGGCGATGGCCAACGCGATGAAGTCGAACCGGTGCAGGAACACGCTCTTCGTCTTCTCGGCGGGAAACGACCGACGCAATCTGACCAACAACACACGCTCGACGAACGCCTTTCCCTGCGAGTTCCATCGACGGCCGCCGCACGGCTTCTCGGTGCCGAACCTCATCTGCGTCGCGGCGAGCAACAAGAGCGACGGCATCGCCGGGTTCTCGAACCGCGGGAAGGCCGCGGTGCATCTCGCCGCGCCGGGCGTCGACGTCTACAGCTCGTATCCGGTGTGGTCGTCCCTCTTCACGGACAACCTGGAGCTGAACTTCACCAACTGGACGCAGGCAGGCGGCACTGCGGCCTGGCGGCGGACGAGCGAGGCGTCCCGCTCGGGCATCTTCAGCATGACCGACTCTCCTGGCTCCTCGTACCCGAACAACGCGGAGATCATGATCCGCAACGCCACCGCGCTGAACCTCACCGGCCGTGCGGGCTGCCGAGTCGCGTACCGGCTCAGGCTCCTGGTTCGCGACTTCAGCCCGCAGGGACTTCCCTTTGATTGGTTTGCGGCCGAGCGTGCGCCGAGCTCTGCCGGCCCGTGGCGTAAAGACGGTGTGTACGCCGGGAGTACCCGGGGCAACTTCGCGGCGGTGTTGGATGACCTCTCGCCGCTTGACGGCATGGCAAACGTCTTTGTCCGTTTCCGCCTCCATAGCGACGGTTCGATCACCGACGGGGGTGCGCACGTCGACGACGTCGTCGTCCGGTGCCTCCAGGCCAACGGCGAGCGCTACAGGAGGTTCCAGGGGACGTCGATGGCGGCGCCGCACGTTGCCGGCGTCGCCGCGCTCCTCCTCGCCGAGGAGCCTGCGATAAGGCCCGCCAAGCTGAAGAACGCAGTCCTCAAGGGCGTGGACAAGAAGGCGGGCCTCGCGAACCACGTCGCCACGGGCGGCCGGCTGAACGCGAATCGCTCGCTCCGGATCGCGACGGACCACACGGCGCCCAACACGACGATCACCGCCCACCCGCCGAACCGGACGGGCAACGACAGGGCGACCTTCAGGTTCAGGTCGAACGAGGCCGGCTCCTCCTTCCAGTGCAAGCACATGAACGGCGCATGGCGCGCCTGCTCGTCACCGAAGACGTACAAGAACCTCAACAACGGCCTGCACACGTTCCGCGTGCGCGCGATTGACAGGAACCGGAACGTGGATCCCACGCCCGCCGTCGACACGTGGCGCGTCGTCTAGGCCTTGATTTGTCCGCACGGGCGTTTACAGTCCCGCGCAAGCTGCTGACGCGAGCTGGTCTTGGGGCGGTTCTCGCTGGCGCTCTCCTCGCGCTTCTTCTCGCCGCGGGCTGTGGCGGAGGCGGCGGGGGCGGCAACGGCGGCGGCGACTCGGCCGACCTCGAGGCCCAGGCGCAGCAGATCAGCACGCTCCTCGACCAGATCGAAGAGCTGCCGACGACTGCGACTTCGGCGCAGGACTTCTCGGCGAAGCTCGCGCCGCTCCGCGAACAGGTGCAGACGCTCCAGGAGCAGGTCGAGCAGACAGAGGCGCCCGAGAACCTCAGCTCGCAGCGCGACCAGCTCGCCAGCCGCCTCCGCGGGCTCCGCACCCAGCTCGGGCGCGTGGAGGGCCTGCTCGCGAGCGGCGACCTCGAGAACGCGAAGACGGCCACCGAAGGGCTGATCTCGGTGCAGCAGCTCCGCGCGACGATCGCGGCCATCGAGGCCGCGTCCGGCGGGGGCTAGACAGGCTCCACGACCTCCCGCGTCAGCTCGGCGACCGACTCGAGCACGACGTCGGCGGCCGCGAGCGCCTCGGCTGCGGGCGGGAAGTGCGGGTTCGGGATCGCGATGACCCGCATGCCGGCCGCCTTCGCGCTGCGGATGCCCGCCTCCGAGTCCTCGACGGCCGCGCAGCGCTCCGGAGCCACCTCGAGGCGCCGCGCCGCCTCCAGGTAGACGTCCGGCGCCGGCTTCCCGCGCGGGACTTCTTCGGACGAGACCGTCGCCCGGAAGAATCGATCGAGGGAGGAGACCTCGAGGACGAAGTCGATCAGCTCGCGGTTCGACGACGACGCGAGCCCGAGTGGCCACCGCTCCGCGAGCGCCTGCACCGCCTCTACGGCGCCGGGGACGAGCGGGAGGCGCTCCCGGTAGATCGCCTCCAGCCGCCGCACCACCTCGGCGTTGATCTCCTCCGGCGTCTCCTCGAGGCCGATGACGTCGTGCATGTAGCGCGACCACTCGACGGAGCTCATGCCCATCATGTCCCGCGACGCCCGGTCGTGCCAGCCTCCGCCGCGCTCCTCGGCGAGCTGCTGCCGCACCTCGTCCCAGACGTGCTCGGAGTCGACGATGACCCCGTCGAGGTCGTAGACGACGGCGTCGATCACAGCGAGACGTACCGCTGGCCGACGTGGACGAGCGCAGGGCCCGGCCGCCCCTGCTCGACCGAGACGACGCCGCCGACGAAGAGGGTGTGATCACCGGTCTCGTGCTCGTCGACGAGCCGCGCCTCGAGCCAGCCGAGCGCTTCCTCCAGGAGCGGAGCACCGAGGGAGCCTTCGCGCCACTCGATCCCGTGCCAGTGCGCAAGCGGGGGCACGCCGCGGGCAAAGTGCTGCGCCACCGCCTCCTGGTCGCCGCGAAGCAGGCTCAGCGCGAAGCCGCCCGCCTCGCGGAGGAGCTCGTGCATGGCGGCCTGCCTACTGACAGAGACGCCGACGAGCGGCGGCTCCAGCGAGAGGGAGAGCACCGTCCCCACCGTCAGGCCGAGCCGCTCGCCGCCCGCGTTCACGGTCAGGACGGCGACGCCTGCCGGAAAGCCGCGCAGGAGGGCGCGGAGCTCTTCCCCGGCCGTCGTCAGCTGCGCCGCTCGACCTCGAGCGCGTCGAGGAGCTCGGTCTCGCGCGCGACCGCGTCCCGCTTCGGGAGGAGGTCGTTGAGCTGTGCCGCCAGCTCCTGAAGGTCGGTGACGATCCGACTCCGCCGTTCCTCGAGGGAGCGGAGTTCCTCGCGGAGGCGCTCGTGACGAACCTGCGTCTCGGTCCCGATCTGCTGGGCCATTTCCTGCGCAGCCTCGCGCGTCGCGCGCGCCTGCTCCTCCGCGTCGGCGAGGGTCCGGCGGGCCTCCTCCTCGGCCTCGCGGCGCTGCTGCGTCCCGTAGCTGTCGACGGCAGTGCGGATGTCGCGCGCGTACTCGTCGGCCTCCGAGCGCGCCCGTTCGGAGTCGCGCGTGAGCTCGTCGATGCGGGTCGACGCCTCGCCGTGCGCCCGCTCGACGATCTCCCGGGCCTGCGCCTGCGCTTCGCGGCGGATTCTCTCGGCGGCTTCCTGAGCGGCCTTGAGAACGCCGGCCACGGCGTCGCCGACATCGGCGTAGCTGCTGGGCTGCTCGGATGCCCGGGCGAACGGCGTTACGTCTTCGACGCCCTTTTCGGTGTCGTCGGACCGACCTGGCACGTCACGCTCCTTCGGCTCGGGGTTGGCCCCGTGTAAGGGGCAGGAACTTATTGCATCCCCTACGTCCAGATGCAAGGCTGGCCGCGTGCCGCACATCAGGCAGATCGAGGTCGACGAGGCGACCGGACAGCTCGCGGGCGAGTACGCGGCCGCGATCGGGCGGGCGGGGAAGGTCTTCAACATCGTCAAGGCGATGTGCCTGAACCCGCTTGTCCTCAACCGCTCGATGGAGCTCTACAAGGCGATCATGTTCGGGCCCTCGGAGCTGTCGCGGGCCGAGCGGGAGCTCCTCGCCGTCGTCGTCTCGACCGCAAACGAGTGTCACTACTGACTGCGGGCGCATGCCGACGACCTCCGTGCCGAGGGCGCACCTGACGAGCTGGCAGAGCACGCGAAGCACGACTATCGGCAGGCCGACCTCGAGCCGCAGGTGCGGGCGCTCTGCGACTTCGCCGTGAAACTGACCGTCGAGCCGGCCGCCGTGGGCCGGGAGGACGCAGAGCTCCTTCGCAGTCACGGCTGGAGCGACGTCGCCATCCACGACGGGATCCAGGTCATCTCGTACTTCAACTACGTGAACCGCATCGCCGAGGCCGTCGGGATCGAGGATGAGCCCGACTGGGGCTCGGAGTAGGCTCCACACGCGATGAAGATCGTCGTGCTCGGGGCCGGGCAGGTCGGCGCCACGATCGTCGAGGCGCTCCACGGAGATCACCAGGTCACCGTCATCGACCTCGACGCCGCACGGCTGCAGGCGATCTCCTATCGCTACGACGTCCGGACGGTGAAGGGAAACGGCGCCACGCGTCGCGTCCTCCAGGAGGCCGGCATCGAGGAAGCCGCGCTCATGATCGCCTGCACCTCGCGGGATGAGATCAACCTCGTCGCCGCCACTCTCGTGAAGAAGCTCTCCGACACGCAGACGATCGTCCGCACGTCGAACCCCGAGTATCTGGAAGCCTGGCAGGAGCGCCAGATCGACGTCGACTTCATGGTCTCGTCCGAGCTGGAGACCGCCCGGGCCGTCTCGCAGACGATCGGCGTCCCCGCCGCCAAGCAGACTGACGTCTTCGCGGACGGCCAGGTGCAGATCGTCGAGTTCGACGTCCCCGAAGAGGCCCCGTCCGGGGCGACGACCGACGCCTACGAGCGCCTCATAGGGCTCCTCCTCAAGGAAGCGACCGTGCCGGCGAACTCGAAGGTGGCGAGCATCATTCGAGGCGACCGGGTGCTCGTCCCCCGCGGCGACGAGTCGATCCTGCCCGGCGACCGCATCATCGTCATCGGTTCGCCTGATGCGGCCCGGGAGTGGGGGCGGATCATGGGCCGCCGCGACCAGGTCCTCGACGACGTGGTCATCTTCGGTGCCGGGGCGACGGGGCTCGAGATCGCGCGCGTGCTGCTCGACCAGCACATCCGCGTTCGGCTCGTCGAGCCGAAGGAGGACAGAGCGCGCGAGGTCGCCGAGGAGCTCCCCGCGGCGCGCGTCTACTGCGCGACGGGAGTCGATCCCGACTTCCTGGAGCGGGAGCGGATCGGCCAGGCGAGCGCGGCCGTCTTCGCCATGCGCGAGGACTCGAAGAACCTCTACGCGGCGATGCTCGTCAAGGTCCACGGCATCGGCTTCACGATCGGGATCGTCCACGAAACGATTTCGGTGGAGGTGTTCCAGCGCGCCGGGATCGACGTCGCGGTCAACCCGCGCTCGGTGACCGCGGAGGAGATCGTCCGCTTCGCCCACGATCCGCGCATTCGCCAGCTCGCCATGCTCGAGGGCGACCGCTTCGAGATCCTCGACATCACCGTGCGGGACTCGAGCAAGCTTGTGGGCATCCCGTTCAAGTCGCTGCCGATCACGGGGTCGCTGATCGGGGCCATCGTCCGCGACGGCTCGGTCATCTTCCCGCACGGGGGAGATCAGCTCGAGCCCGGCGACCGCGCCATCATCTTCACCGAGTCCCGCCGCGTGGTCGAGGTCGAGAAGGCTCTTTAGTGCCCCTGCAGGTGATGCTGCCGCGCTCCTGCGGCGTGAGCACCAAGCCAGAGTGCGCACCCGCCCGCAGCCAAGGCTGGATGCCTTGGCAAGGGCGAGGGTGGGCTCTGGCGCCGCGTGATCGCGGGGCAGGTGCCGGCATGTATCGCCTGGAGGGGCACTACTAGTGCCGCGCAGGGTGAACGTCGAGGTCGGCGCCTCGCTCAACCTCGTCGGCGCGCTGCTCAAGTACCTCTCGCTCGCCTTCCTGTTCCCGATCCCGCTTGCGCTCGGCTACGCCGAGCCGTGGTGGTACTACGCTGCGGCCGGCGCAGTCACCGCTCTTGTCGGCTGGGGGCTCGAGCAGGTGACGAAGGGAAGGGAGCACGTCGGCATCCGCGAGGGGTTCCTCGTCGTCTCCCTCACCTGGCTACTGGGCTCGGCCGCTATCGCGCTCTCCTACGTCCTCTCGGGCGAGGAGCAGCTCTCGCGACCGGTCGACGCGCTCTTCGAGGCGATGTCGGGGATGACGACCACCGGCTCGAGCGTCGTCGCCGACGTGTCGACGCTCGACAAGTCGCTCGCGATGTGGCGCCAGTTCACGCAGTGGTTCGGCGGTATGGGGATCATCGTGCTCGCCCTCGCCGTGCTCCCGCGCCTGCGCGTCGGCGGCCGGCAGCTGATGGAGTCCGAAGCGCCGGGCCCCGAGCTGGAAGCGCTCACCGCGTCGATCAGGGACACGGCCAGGCGGCTGTGGCTCCTCTATGTCGTCTTGAGCGCGCTCCTCATCCTCATCCTCGCCTCGTTCGGCTGGACAGGCGTCGACGACCGCATGAGCCTCTACAACGCGACGGCGTACGGGTTCTCGGCCATGCCGACCGGCGGGTTCGGGGTCGACCCGCGCTCGTTGGAAGGATACGCCCCCGCCTCACAATGGGTGCTCGCCCTCTTCATGGCGATCGCGGGCGCGAATTTCGCCCTCCTCTACCGCGCGTTCGTGCGCCGGAGGCCGGTCGCGCTCGCCCGCGACGAGGAGTTCCGCCTCTACGTTGGGCTGCTGTTGCTCGCCTCCGCGGTGCTCACCCTGATCCTCTGGGACGCGGGTATCAGCGCCGGGGAGGAGGCGATCCGGCAGGCGACCTTTCAGACCGTCTCGATCATGACCACGACCGGCTTCGCCAGCGCCGACTTCAGCGCGTGGCTCGCGGTGGCGCCGGCCGCGGCAATGCTGCTCGTCGCGCTGATGTTTCCGGGCGGCTCGGCAGGCTCGACCGCGGGCTCGATCAAGGTAGTCCGACACCTCGTCATCGGCCGCGTCCTGCGCCGGGAGATCGATCAGGCGATGCACCCGGAGTACGTCACCCCGATCCGTGTCAACCGGGTTCCGATCGACGAGCGGACCGTCCGCGCCGTGATCGCCTTCGTCCTCCTCTACGTCGGCATCTTCGTGGCGGGCGCGGTGCTGCTGCTCCTCGACGCGCACCGCGTCGACCTCGACCTGTCGCCCTTCGACGCCCTGGCGGCCTCGGCTACGACGCTCGGGAACGTCGGTCCATCGTTCGGCTTCGCAGGGCCGATGGGCTCATTCGAGCCGTTCAGTGACGTCTCGATCGGCATCATGACCGGCCTCATGTGGCTCGGACGCTTGGAGATCGTCCCGGTCGTCGCGCTCCTCACGCGCGCGTACTGGCGCGCCTAGGGCCTAAGGAAGAGCGCGCTCGAGCACGGCGCGCGCCTGCGCCACGGCGCCCGGGGCGATCTGGTGTGCGACCGGGTCCTCGCGGTAGCTGACGCTCAGGCCGGCGGCGTCCAGCCGGTCACGCGCGTCGCGGCCGAACTCCACGCCGATGACCGGGTCGTAGGTGCCGTGGGAGATCGAGACCGGCATGCCGGCGCGGCGCTCCAGGTCCAGCTCGAAGCTCTCCACCGTGGGGATGAACGCGCTCATGGCGAGGATGCCGGCCAGCCGCTCCCGGTCGGCGGCCAGCCCGAGCGCGTAGGACATCACGGCTCCCTGGGAGAAGCCGCCGAGCACCGTCCGGCTGAGGTCGACGCCGGCCTCTTTCAGCGCGCCGTCGAGCCAGTCGGAGAGCTGGGCGAACGTGGGCAGGAACGTGTCCGGATCGGGAAAGCCGATCTCGCGCACCGCGTACCAGTGCGCCCCTCCGGGCGGCAGTGCGAGCGGGCCTCGCGGGGCCAGACCGACCAGGCGCTGCTCCGGGTCGAGGATGTCGAGGAGCGGCGCCAGGTCGACCTCGTCCGCGCCGCGCCCGTGCATCAGGACGAGCGCGCCCGCCGGAGTGCCCGGCGCCGGGCGCGTCCGGTGGACGATCGGGCCACGCTCGACGCTCATCGTTCGAGCTTAGAGACCGCGCTCGAGCGCAAGCGGCAGTCGCTAGGAGGGCCAGCCTTCCTAGTCCTTGTCCTTGCGCTCCTCTTCCTTCTCGGCTCGCCGCTCGTCCTTCTTGGATTCCTTGTCGGACCGGCGCTCCTCGCGCTCCTCGTCCTCCTCGTCGCACCGGTCGTCCTTCTTGGACTCCTTCTCGGACCGGCGCTCATCGCGCTCTTCGGCCTTCTCCTCGCGCCGCTCTTCCTTCTCGGCCTTCCGCTCTTCGCGCCCTTCGGCCTTCTCCTCGCGCCGCTCTTCCTTCTCGGCCTTCCGCTCCTCGCGTTCCTCGTCCTTCTCCCGGCGCCGCTCCTCCTTATCGTCGTCGTCGTCGTCCCGGTCGGGCTTCTCGCCGGTCGGCGGCTTGCCGGGCGTCGGGGGCTCGTCGGGCGGCACCGGCGGCTGTGGCGGCTCCTGAGACGGGGGTGGGGGCGGAGGGTTGCCGCCGGGGCGGCCGGTGCTATCGCCGCCTCCGGGGCGGTCGGAACCGGCGGTGCCGGGGCCCGAGCCCGAGTCCGAGCCCGAGGAACCGTCGCCGGTCGAGCCCGACGCGGTGTCGCCGAGGACGCCGTTGGAGCTCTCCGTGGCTACGCCCGGTGGGGTGGCGGGCGCCTCGTCGTTCGGAGCAGATTCCGTCTCCTCGTCGTCCCGTGGGGATGTAAGCGCGTCGGCAACGACTTCGCCGGCCTGCGCCGTGCCGCGAAGCGGCGGCGGGAGGCTGTCCAGCGGCCGGTCTCCGGGCAGGATCATCGGCGCCAGCGCAAGCAGCGTGATGACCGCGCTGAGCGCGACGGTCCAAAGAGCGTGTGTGCCTAGACGGCTCCCCACAAGACTCCCATCGGCCGAACTTCCCTCTGACTTGAACGGTAGAACACTCTTTAGGCGGTTGGAACTCCTGAAAGGTCCAGGATGCTCCGCAGGGCGGATGCGTTCGCGGGAGCCTGGGCTGCCAGCTCGCCATCGGGCGTGCGGCTCCAGCGATTGTTGTTGAAGAGGACGTAAACCTCGTCCGCGTTCTTCCCCAGCTCCCGCAGCGGCTCGACCCATTCCTCGAGCTCGTCCTCGGAGTACAGGTAGTCGAAACGGTCGCTGGCACTGCCGCCCCGGGTGTTCCACGTGCCGGCGTTCCGGCCGTGAAAGCGGACGTAGGCGAGCGGGCTGGTCGCCGCCACCACGGTCGGAACGAGGTTCTTCGCCTCCGTCTTGGGCGCGTCGACGACGACGTGGGTCGCGCCGAGCTTCTCGAGCAGCCGAAGCGTCGAGTCGCGGTTCTCCTCGTCCAGCCAGCTGCGGTGGCGGAACTCGACGAGCGCTCGGTCGCCCTCCAGCTGCTCGACCGCCCAGCGCAGGTAGTCCACCGAGAGGTCCTTGTAGACGACGTAGGAGGGGAACTGGAGGAGGATCCCGCCGAGCTTGCCCGTCTCCCGCAGCGGCTCGAGGGCGCGGTGGAAGCGGCGGAATAGCTCGGCTCGGAACTCCCGCGGCGGACGGT
>Ga0081538_10001583_pt1 | contig 23361 bp, 30 predicted proteins | sample TabmetS5T2R1_FD_71022 | JGI IMG/M metagenome (GOLD analysis project Ga0081538, IMG submission 71022) | Tabebuia heterophylla rhizosphere microbial communities from the University of Puerto Rico - S5T2R1 | ecosystem: Host-associated > Plants > Roots > Rhizosphere ... | reverse complement strand
GTGCGCGGTCGAGCGGGTCGACGGTCGCGGAACCCGAGTCCGAGTGCGACTCCCGCTGAGATGATCCAGGATCGGCTTCGCATCCTGCTGGCAGACGACCACCCGCTCTTCCGGGACGGCCTGAGGGCCCTCCTGGCGTCGGTCGAGGACGCCGAGATCGTCGGCGAGGCGGCGACCGGCGGCGAGGCGGTCGCCCGCGCCCTCGAGCTGCAGCCCGACGTCGTCGTCATGGACCTGCACATGCCGGAGCTCGGCGGCATCGAAGCGACGCGCCGGATCGTCGAGACGAGCCCGCACGTCGGCGTGATCGTCCTGACGATGGTCGAGGACGACGACGCCGTCTTCGCTGCCATACGCGTCGGCGCGCGCGGGTACCTCCTCAAGGGCTCGAGCCAGGTCGAGATCCTGAGCGCCATTCGAGCGGTCGCCGCCGGCGAGGCGGTGTTTGGCCCGGCCATCGCGCACCGCCTGATCGAGTACTTCGCCTCCGCTCCGAGCGGTCCGGCGCAGGCTTTCCCGCATTTGACGCCGCGCGAGCGGGAAGTGCTCGAGCTGATCGCCCAGGGCGAGAACAACGCCGCGATCCCGAACAGGTTCACGCTCAGCCAGAAGACCGTGCGGAACCACGTCTCGAACATCTTCAACAAGCTTCAGGTGGTCGACCGCTCGCAGGCGATCGTCAAGGCGCGCGAGGCCGGTATGGGAGCGAAGCGCGAGGGGTCAGGCTGAGTCGTAGGCCCGCTGGAGGCCGTCGATCTCGATCTTCTGCATCTGCAGCATGGCCTGCATGACGGCCTGCGACTTCGCGGCGTTCTCGTCGCTCATGAGCTCGCCGAGGGCGCGAGGAATGATCTGCCACGAGACGCCGAATCGGTCCGTCAGCCAGCCGCACGGTCCCGGCTTGCCGCCGTCGGCGGTGAGCCGCTCCCAGAGCTCGTCGACCTCTTCCTGCGTCTCGCAGTCGACGAACAGAGAGATGCCCTGGGAGAAGGTGAACGAGGGCCCGCCGTTCAGCGCTACGAACTCCTGGCCGGCAAGCTCGAAGCTCGCCGACATCAGCGTCCCTTCCGGCTCCGGCGCCCCTGGTGGGTAGGGAGTGGTGCTCAGGATCTTCGAGTCGGGGAAGATCGAGGTGTAGAGGTTGACCGCCTCCTCGGCCTGGCCGTCGAAGGTCAGGAACGTCGTGATCTTCTTCTGCATGTCGAGTTGTCTCCTCGGTCGTGAATAGGACTCAGAGCTCCGGCGGCAGGCCGAAGCTGGGGAAGAGCGCCGGCGTGCGAAACGCCGTGACGGCGGCGATCCGGTCGCCGTCGAGCGTGAGGACGTCGAGCGCGATCGCGACGAACCGGCCGTCGTCCGCGCTGAACCGGTAGGCGGCGAACGCCGGCTGCCCGTTGGCGCTCGTCGGGACGAGGCGCAGGCGGGCCTGGGGCTCGTCCGGCATGAGCCACGAGCCCGCGATCGCCTCGCGGCCGCGGTGCCAGCCCGCATACGGAGGCATGTCGAAGGTCGCGTCGTCCGCCAGCAGGTCGAGGATCGTCTCGACCTCGCCGCGCTCGAAGGCGTCGCTGAACCGTTGCACGAGCTCGCGCAGGCCTTCGTCGCCGAGCGTGCGCAGCGTCGCCTGCTGGCTCTGGTCGGGAAGCCGCTCCTCGACCGCTTTCCGGGCCCGCTGAAGGGCGCTGTTCACGGAGGCCGCCGTCGAGTCGAGCGCTTCGGCGACCTCCTTGGCCGAGAAGCCGAGGACGTCGCGGAGGATGAGCGCCGCGCGCTGGCGGCCCGGCAGGTGCTGCAAGGCCGCGACGAAGGCGAGTTCCACGGCTTCACGCTGCTCGTAGCGAGCCTCGGGCGCGGCGTGGCCGTCGGGGGCTTCCAGCCGGTCGTCCGGGTAGGGCTCGACCCACATCGTCTCCGGCAGCGCCCGCCCGGAGCCGTGCTCCGGCTCGCTGGGCGGGCCGTAGTCGACGGGAAGGACGCGCTTCGGCCGGCGCGCGATCATGTCGAGGCAGGCGTTGGTCGCGATCCTGTAGAGCCAGGCCCTGAGCGAGCCGCGGCTCCTCATCCCGGGAAGGCCCCGCCAGGCCCGCAGGAGCGTGTCCTGGAGGGCGTCCTCGGCGTCGTGGAGCGAGCCGAGCATCCGGTAGCAGTGGGCGTGGAGCTCGGCCCGGTGGGGCTCGACGAGACGCCCGAAGGCGTCCTCGTCCCCGGCGCACGCCGCATCGAGCAGCTCCTGCTCGGAGAGTGTCGCCGGTGCGTAGGCGGAACGCATTCCTCGTCAGAGTAGACCGAGGCGGCGGCCCGAACTCATCGCCACGGCGATGAATTCACCCGGTCGAGGAGAGTCTTACGAGCGAGGCGTGAGGCCGGCTCCTGCCAACCCAATCGTCCACCTGGAGCTCTGCACCGGCAACCTGCCGCGGGCCTGCTCCTTCTACACGCGGCTGTTCGGGTGGGGGACCGAGAACGTCCATCTCGGCTCCCAGTCGTACCTGGCGCTCGCGCTGGGTGAGAGCATCGAGGGGGGAGTGGCCGAGTGCGACACCGAGCGGGCGCTCTGGCTTCCCTACGTGCAGGTCGCCGACATCGCCGAGGCCACCGAGCACGCGCGCTTGCTGGGCGGCACGGTGACGCTCGAGCCTCGCGAAGGCCCGGTGGGCTGGCGGAGCATCGTCGAGGTGCCCGCGGGCGCCACGATCGCGCTCTGGCAGCCCAAGGGCTAGCTCGACAACGCTCGGCCGCCGCCGCAGTACATGGCCCGAGAGGCGCCTACTCCAGGACGAAGGTGACCTTCAGGTGGACGTGGTAGCTGACCTCGCCGCCCTCGACGACGAGCTCCTGGCCGTCGACCCACGCTCCCCTGATCTCGCGGATCGTCTCGCCGGCCTTGTCGAGCCCCTGCCGGCACGCGTCCTCGAAGCTCTCGGACGACGTCGCCGTCAGCTCGATGATCTTGGCTACGGACATCCCGCCTCCCTTCGCTCTGGGTGAACAGAAACGTGCCAGAGCATACGGCCTTCCGGCACTACGGGCGGCGAAGATTTCGGGCTGCGCGCGCGTCCTGTCACCGGATGAGCGTGACCGCCCTCGCCGCCAGAAGGCTCGAGCACCAGCTCGAGCGGATCCGGGCCGCCGTGATCGGCGACGACGCCGTGCTCGACGGCCCGTTCGGCCCACGGCGTCTCGTCTATGCGGACTGGACGGCCTCCGGGCGCTCCCTCGCCTTCATCGAGGACGTCATCCGCGACGCCGTGCTGCCCCTCTACGCGAACACGCACACCGAAGCCTCGGCGACCGGCCGGTGGACGACGCACCTGCGCGAAGACGCGCGCGCGGTCGTGCACCGCGCGGTCGGGGGCGGTGCCGACGACGTCGTCGTCTTCTGCGGCTCGGGAGCGACCGACGCCGTCGACCGGCTCATGCGCGTGCTCGAGCTGGGCTCCCGCCCGCGGCCTGTCGTCTTCGTCGGGCCCTTCGAGCACCACTCGAACGAGCTGCCGTGGCGGGAGTCGGTCGCGGACGTGGTCGTGATCCGGGAGGACGCGGATGGGCAGCTCGATCTCGACCATCTGGGCGAGGAGCTCGAGCGGCATGCCGACCGGACGCTCAAGCTCGGCAGCTTCTCCGCGGCGTCCAACGTCACCGGGATCCTGACCGACGTCGACGCCGTGTCGATCCTGCTCCATCGCTACGGCGCGCTCGCCTGCTGGGACTACGCGGCGGCCGCGCCGCACCTCCCTCTCGACATGAACCCTTCACCGGACGTCGAGGACGGCGAGCTCGCCTACAAGGATGCGGTCTTCATCTCGCCCCACAAGCTCCCGGGAGGCCCCGGGACGGCCGGGGTTCTGGTCGCCAAGCGACACCTCTTCGCCAACGAGATTCCTGCCGTGCCGGGCGGCGGCACGATCCTGTACGTCACTCCGGAGCGCCAGACGTACCTCTCGGACCCCGTGCAGCGAGAGGAGGGCGGCACGCCCGCGATCGTCGAGTCGATCCGTGCCGGCCTTGTCTTCCAGCTGCACGACGAGGTGGGCGCGGAGGCCGTTCAGGAGCTCGAGCAGGGGTTCGTGCGGCGGGCCTTGAGCTCGTGGCGTCAGAACCCCCGCCTGCTGCTGCTCGGGAACCTGGACCTCCCGCGGGTTCCGATCGTCTCCTTCGGCGTCCGCTACCCGCTCGAGGCGCACCCCGCCGGCATGCTGCATCCGAACTTCGTCGTCGCCCTCCTCAACGATCTCTTCGGGATCCAGGCGCGCAGCGGGTGTTTCTGCGCCGGCCCGTACGTCCATAGGCTCGTGGGGTTCGACCTCGAGATCTCGGCCGCCCACGAGGCGGAGGCGGCGCGCGGAAACCTGGGGATCAAGCTCGGCTTCGTCCGCCTCTCTTTCGCCTACTTCATCAGCGAGACGGTCTTCGACTATCTCGTCGCCGCCGTCAACTTCGTCGCCGACCACGGCTGGAAGCTGCTCCCGCTCTACCGCTTCGAGCCGAGCTCCGGGCTGTGGCACCACCGCCACGCGCTCCGGCGGCCACCGGTCGGGCTCGACGACCTCACGCCGATCCGGCGCCCGAGAGTCTCCGAGTCGGCGTTGCCGGGCTACCTCGACGAGGCGCACCGGATCGTCGCGGAGCTCGAGGAGGATCCGCCCGCGCGTCCGGCGCCGCTCCCCCTCCCGGCGGAGTTCGAGCGCCTGCGCTGGTTCCCGCTTCCTTCGTAGAGCCAGAAACGCTAGCCGTGGTGGGCCCGCTCGGCCTCCTCGGCCTCGGCCTTCGTCCGATGCACCGTCCCGTCCGGGTGCTCTGGCGGGGAATACAGCGAGTAGAGCTTGAGCTCGCCGTCTCCGGTGTTGACCACGTTGTGCCAGACGCCGGCCGGGATGATCGCGGCCCAGTCGTCGGCGACCTCGTAGACGTCGTCGACGCGATCCTCGGCGCCGCCGAGCTCGACCCGGGCCGATCCCTGCTCGATCCGGATGAACTGGTCGTTCGAGTCATGAGCCTCCCGCCCGATGTCCTCTCCCGGGGCCAGGCGCATCACCGTCAGCTGCGTGTGCTCGCCGGTGAAGAGCACCGTGCGAAACGTGTCGTTGTCGAGAGTCGCCCGCTCGACGTCGTCTACCCAACCCAGCATGGCTACCTCCAGCCTCACCTTGTTGCTCGGACTCAGGCTATCGGCTCAGTCCGTCTCGCAGGCCCCTGCCACCGTTCGCAGGTCGTCGCCCGGCTCGCGCGGGATCCTCTGACGCATCATCCGGCGGGCGGTGGCGCGGTAGGCGGCGACGTCGGGCTGGACGACGCTGTATGCGGGCGGCGTGAAGCTGACTGCCAGGGTGCGCGACGGGTCGATCCCGCGGAGAAGCACGATGAGTTCGGGAAGGCGCTGGCGTGGGATGTCGGTGGAGACGTACTTCTTCGCCGCGCCCGAGAGGCGGGCGAGCGAGCGGACGACTCGCATCGAGTCGATGCGGTCGGCCATCGCCACGAGGACGCAACGTTGCCGAACCATGCGCGTGTAGTCGCTCGAAGCAGAGCGCGACCGCGCGTAGGCAAGCGCCTGGCGGCCGTCCAGCGAGATCTTTTCGCCCTCCTCGACCTGGATCTCGGTCCACGGCTCGCCGGGATAGGCGGGTGACGTGAGGTCGTCGACGCTATCTGGCGCGATCATCTTGATGCCGCCCAGCGCGTCGACGACCTCCACGAACCCGCGCAGGTCGACCATGACGTAGTAGTGAACCGGGATCCCGAGCAGGCCGGAGATCGTCTGCTTGAGCGCCGTCGCGCCCGGGTCACGCCCGCCGGGGAAGAGCTCGGGGTTCGCCTGAGCGAAGCGGTAGAGCGCGTTCAGGATGTCCGGAAAGCGGCCGTAGGAGCGGCCCGCCCTGCCGACCAGCGGCACGTTGTCGAGGTTTCGAGGGACGGAGAAGAGCGCCGCGCGGCCGGTGTTCGCTTGCACCGAGACCGCGATCATCGTGTCGGCTCGGAGGCCGACGCGGCCGTAGCCGGCGTCCCCGCCGATGAGCAGGACGGTCGTCCACTTGCGACTCTCGGGCTCCGGCGGGGCGAGCGGCCGGTCGCCGTGGAGCGCCCGTCCCTTGCCCGGAACGAGCGCCGGCAGAAACGCGAGCTCGGCGGGCGAGAGGACGTCCTGCGGCTCCTCGTCCGCGAACACCGTGTCGATCGTGTCGTACGTGACGTAGGTGCCCCAGCCGAGCACCGTGTGCGGCGCCGCGGTCAGGACGGCGAGGAGGAGGATGGAAAATGTGGCGGCGAATGGATTCAGGCGCCCAAGGGCGCGTCGTCTCCTGCGCGCCGCGAGGGCGTAGGCGTCCGCCACGACCCAGAACCGCACGAGCAGCACGATGCCGTTGGCGACGAGGAGCCCGAGCAGCACATCGAGGCTGACGATGTCGTCCGCGATCGACGAGCCGCTCCGCCTGACGTACCACGCGGCGAGCCCGACCGCTGAGACGGCGAGGGCGGCGATCGCCAGCCCGCGGCGGATCCGCCCGGAGTAGACCTGCCCGGCGCCCGGAAAGAAGAGGGAGAGCAGCCCGCTGAGAAATGGACGCGGCATGTGCGTAAGGGCACGTGATTCTACGGCGGGGTGCAAGTTTCCTTTGAGCACGAGCTAGCGTCTCGCATGTGAGTGTGGTCGTCATCGGCGCCGGCCTGGCCGGCCTCGCGGCCGCCGACGCGCTCAGGCGCGAGGGTGTCGACATCGTCGTGGTCGAGGCCCGCGACCGCGTGGGCGGGCGCGTGTGGTCCGCTCCCTTCGCGGGCGGAGTTGCAGAGCGCGGCGCCGAGTTCGTCTTCACGGGCGACGACGTGCTCCAGGCAACCGCCCGTCGTCTCGGCCTGCGGCTCTATCGCAAGGGGACGCAGTACGGAGACCGGGAGCCGCGCGGCGGTCCGCCGGTCTCGCGCCTGGAGCTGGAGGAAGCCGTCGGGCGCCTGGCCGAGGCGGCGGTCGACGGCACGGTGCTGGACGCGATCACGTCGCTTCGGCTTCCCTCCGGCGCCGCCGAGGCGATCGCCGCACGCATCGAGGTTTCGAGCGGCTATCCGGCGGCCGACCTGGACGCGACCGTGCTGGCGGAGACCGGCGCCGGCTTCGGGCGCTTCGACACCTTCGGAATCGAGGGAGGCAACAGCCGTCTCGCCGAGGCGCTCGCCGCCCCGCTCGGTCCGGCGCTCCTCCTCGGGAAGCCGGTCGCCGAGATTGGCTGGGACGAACGCTCCGTTCGGGTGCTGGGGGCGGAGCTCGAGCTCCGGGCGGATGGAGCCGTCCTCGCGCTCCCGGCGCCGGCGACGGTCGCCCTGCGCTACGACCCGCCCCTCCCAGCGGCGAAGGCCCAGGCGCTTGCAGCTGTCCGCTACGGGCAGGCCGCGAAGCTCCACGTTCGCCTCCACACCGCCGTTACGCCCAGCGCCGTGCTCGCGGTCCCGGCGCGCTACTGGAGCTACACCCAGCTCGGGCACGACGGGAAGCCGGCGCCCTTCCTCGCGTCCTTCGCCGGGACGCCCGCCGCGCTCGGGCGGTTGCGCGTTGGGGCAGGCCCGGCGACGTGGCTCGAAGCCATCTCCGCGCTGCGACCGGAGCTCCAGCTCGACATCGCTGGGCCGATGCTCACTACCTGGCAGGACGACCCGTGGGCGCGGGGCGCCTACTCGGCGCGGTCCCGCTCGTCGCCGCTCGCTGCCGACGATCTGGCCCGGCCCGTTGGTCCGCTGGCCTTTGCCGGCGAGCACACCGCAGGGGACTGGCACGGGTTGATGGAGGGCGCCCTCCGCAGCGGCCTACGAGCCGCCGACGACCTGCTTCGCCGCTAGCTCTCGCCTCCGGGTGAGGGCCGTGCAGTCGGCGAATAATTGCCAGAGCGAATTAGTCCTTCCCCGTCGCAGATCCTCTGAGAGATCGATCGGCGGATTTCTTGCATTCCGACGCCCGGTGCGCTATCCTGCGCGGCTTCATCCAGCTTGGAGACCCTATGGACGCGATGACCACCCAGACGTTCCCTTCCGAGGTCGCACAGGCGGCGTCGATCGCGCCCTGCGCGGCGGCAGGGATCGCGCTCGGCCTGACCGGCTCGGACCACGCCCTCGTTGTGAGGTGCATGCGCTAGCAAACTAGCGGCATAGCGACTCTCTCGAGGGCGACCCACGGGTCGCCTTCGTCGTTTCGGAGGCGGCGAGGAACGACGAAGCGAGGAGATGTTCGGCTTGGAGATACGGTAACGCGAATCGAGGCCCCGCCTGAGAGAGAAAGCTGCTCGGCGCACCGCGTGCTGAAAATTGGCACTGCAATTCATTCAGCGGCTTTAGCATGCAAATTTTCAGACACGACGCCGAGAAGTGGGCTCCAAAGCTCCTCCACGCAGGACGTCGGCCGGCCGGGAGTGCACGCCCGGGGGACGGCGATCCAGGGACGAAGGGTAGGCGAGTGGCTTGGACAACAGAGATGAAGGGCCGGGTTCGGTAGCGTGAGGGCCGTGTCGGGGGCCGTCGCGATCGAGACGGAGGCGCCGAGGAAACGCTACGGCGACGTGGTCGCGCTCGACGGGGTCGATCTCCGGGCCGAGGCAGGGAGCATCCTGGGGCTGCTCGGGCCGAACGGCGCGGGCAAGACGACCGCCGTTCGCATCCTCACCACGCTCCTTCTCCCCGACGAGGGCTCCGCCCGCGTCGTCGGCCTCGACGTCGTGCGCGACGCGGCGAGGCTTCGCGAGCGCATCGGGCTCGCCGGCCAGTACGCCGCCGTGGACGAGAACCTGACGGGCTTCGAGAACCTCGAGATGTTCGGCCGGCTCTACCACCTCGGCCGCCGCACTTCCCGCGCGCGTGCGCGCGAGCTGCTCGCAGACTTCGATCTCGCCGAAGCGGGCGAGCGCCTCGTGCGGACGTACTCGGGCGGCATGCGCCGCCGCCTCGACCTCGCGGGGGCGCTGGTGGCCCACCCGCCGGTCATCTTCCTCGACGAGCCGACCACCGGTCTCGACCTGCCCAGCCGCCTCTCGCTCTGGGAAGGGATCGAGGCGCTCGTGGCCGACGGGACCACCGTCCTCCTGACGACACAGTACCTCGACGAGGCCGACCGCCTGGCGCATCAGATCGCCGTCATCGACCACGGCCGGCTGATCGCCGAGGGGACGCCCGATCGCCTGAAGGCCGAGGTCGGCGGCGACCGGCTCGAGGTACGTCTCAGGATCCCTCCCAGTGCGAGCCGGCGCTCACGGCGCTCAGGCCGCTCGCGGACGGCAGCGCCTCGCTCGTGGACGGCGTGCTGCGGGTGCCCCTGCGCGAGCGGCAGGGCGCGATCGCACAGGCGGTCAGGCAGCTCGACGCGGCGGCGATCGATATCGACGACCTCTCCATCCGCCGTCCGACCCTCGACGACGTCTTCCTCAGGCTGACCGGGCACGTCGCGGAGGAGGAGAGCTCGGAATGACGTCCCTCTCCCACGCCGTCTCGGACACGCTCGTCCTGGCCAAGCGAAGCTTCCTGCGGATCCCTCGCCAGCCCGATCTGCTCGTCGGCTTCACGGTGCAGCCGGTCATGTTCGTCTTGCTCTTCGTCTACGTCCTGGGCGGGGCGATCCAGACGCCGGGCTTCGACTACGTCGATTTCCTGATGCCCGGGATCATCGTCCAGTCGATGGCCTTCGGCGGCTTCGTGACGGCGCTCGGCCTCTCGGAGGACCTGAGGAAGGGGCTGATAGACCGCTTCCGGTCCCTGCCCATGTCCCGCGCAGCCGTGCTGACCGGCCGGACGCTCGCCGACGTAGCGACGAACGTCGTGCAGCTGGTGGTCATGCTCGGCGTCGGCCTGGCCGTCGGGTTTCGGTTCTCGACCGGCGTCTTCGAGGTGGCCGCCGGCATCGCGCTCCTGCTCCTGATCGGCTACGCGTTCTCCTGGGTCTTCGCGTTCATCGGGCTTGCCGCGTCGTCGCCCGAGGCCTCGAACGCCTACGGCTTCACCATCATCTTCCCGCTGACGTTCGTCTCCTCGGCGTTCGTGCCGGTGGATTCGATGCCCAGCTGGCTGCAGCCGTTCGCCGAGCACAACCCCATCACCAGCATGGTCGACGCCACCCGCGCGCTCTTCCTCGGCACGTCGGCCGGAAACGACGTCTGGCTCTCGGTCCTCTGGTCGCTCGGCATCATCGTCGTCTTCGGAGCGCTCTCCGTCTGGCGCTTTCGACGCGCGGTCACCCGCTGAGAACGCGGCTCTGAAAGACCTCACCTGATCTCCACCCGCACGCGTACGCGTGCGCCTGTCCCTGACCCAGTCCACTACCCGGAAGGAGGAGCCATGCACGAGCTCCATCTGCTTCACCTGGAGTCTCGGCGCGTGCGCGAGGCCCCGCCTCTGCACGCCCACGAGGTCTCCCTGCGGGCCCGGAAGCTGGCTCGCCTGCACGTCCGCGTCCGCGCCGGACCGTCCGTCCCGCGGCGCCGGCCGCGGCTGACGGTCGTACGGGCGCAGCCGACGCAGGCCGAGCCCAACTACTAGGAGGTGCGTAATGGCACTCCTGATCGCAAGCCTGGTAGTCGTCGGCTTCGTCGTCTACTGGGTCTACAACGGCGGCAAGTTCCGCCTGTACTGGTAGGGCTGGATGCTGGAGCGCCTCCTCGCGAGGGGGCGCTCCGGCCCGCCGAGTTCGCAACACTAGGAGCATGCAGGTCAAGACCTTCGGCACCGTGGACGAGCGCAGCCTGGCCCAGCTCGAGCGCTGCATGGAGGCCGGCGGCGCCGACCTCGGCGTCCTCTGCGCCGACCACCATCCCGGCTACTCCCAGCCGATCGGCGGTGGCATCGCCTACGAGGGCCGTGTCTCGCCGTCCGGCGTCGGTTTCGACATTGGCTGCGGCAACAAGGCCGCTCGAACGGAGCTGACCCGTTCCGACCTCGAGGCGCTCGGCGGCGTCGAGCGGCTGATGCAGGAGATCACGCGCCGGATCTCCTTCGGCATGGGCGTCCCGGCCCGGGAGCGCTCCGACCATCCGGTGCTCGACCGCATCCGGAACGCCGACTTTTCACCCCAGCGGAAGCTCGCACGGCTGGCCGAGTCGCAGCTCGGCACGGTCGGGGCCGGCAACCATTACGTCAACCTGATGGAGGACGAGCAGGGGCGCATCTGGGTGGGCGTCCACTTCGGCTCGCGCGGCTTCGGGCACAAGACGGCCACGGGATTCCTCGCCCTTGCGCAGGGGCTCCCCTTCGAGGGGAAGCCTGCCGAGGGCGGCATGGACTCGCCGCCGGTCCTCTTCGAGCTCGGCTCGGAGCTGGCCGGGTCCTACATCGCCGCGATGGAGTTGGCCGGCGCGTATGCGTACGCGGGCCGGGACGTCGTCGTCTCGAAGGTGCTGGAGATCCTCGGCGCCGAGGCCGTGCACGAGGTACACAACCACCACAACTTCGCCTGGCGCGAGGAGCACTTCGGGCGCCCGTACTGGGTCGTGCGCAAGGGCTGCACGCCGGCCTACCCCGGACAGGAGGGCTTCGTCGGCGGAACGATGGGCGACGAGTCGGTCATCCTCGAGGGCGTCGGCGGCCGCGAGGCCGAGGAATCGCTCTACTCGACCGTCCACGGCGCCGGACGCGTGATGAGTCGGACGCAGGCGGCAGGGCGCTTCCGCTTCCGGAAGCGGAAGATCGACGGCCGCACCGTGCGCGTGCGGGAGCAGGTGAAGCAGGGCTCGGTCGACTGGCCGGCCGTGCAGGCGCGGCTGCGCGAGCGTGGCATCGTCCTCGTCGGCGGCGGCGCGGACGAGGCGCCGGAGGTCTACAAGCACCTGCCGGACGTCCTCGCCGCCCATGCCGGGTCGATCAGGGTGACGCACACGCTCCGCCCGCTCGGCGTGGCCATGGCCGGGCAGGACGTCGAGGATCCCTACAAAGACTAAGTCGCAGAAGTAGACTCCGCGACCATGAGCGGACTCGACGACATACTCGGTGGGTTGATGGGCGGTCAGGGCGGCTCCGGCGGCCTCGACAGCATCCTCGGCGGCCGTTTGGGAGGCGGCCAGAGCGGAGGAGGCGGCCTCGGGGCGCTCGTGCCCGTGCTCGGCGGACTGCTCGCGAGCGGAGGGCTTCAGAAGATTCTCAGCGGCCTCAAGGCCAACGGCCTCTCGCAGCAGGCGGACTCCTGGGTGGGCACCGGCCAGAACGAGCCGGTCAGCGGAGCCGATATGGAGAAGGCGGTCGGCGCCGACCAGATGAAAGAGATCGCCAAGAAGCTCGGCGTCTCGGAGTCCGAAGCCGCCGACGTGGTCGCGAGAGCCGTCCCCGAGGTGGTGGACAAGGTCTCGCCGGACGGCAAGCTGCCGCCGGAGCAGGACCTCGACGCCGCCTTCGACAAGCTGGCGAAGGCCGGCGCCGCCTAAGCGCCGAGTAACACGGTGTTACGTGGAGACGCGCTCCGGCGTCAGATGTCGCCGGAGAAGGTGTCGCACACGGCCGGATTGCCGCGCTCGTAGCCGGTCTTGAACCATCGCTGGCGCTGCTCGGAGGAGCCGTGCGTCCAGCTCTCCGGCGTCACGCGCCCCTGGACCGCCTCCTGGATCCGGTCGTCGCCGACCGCGGCCGCGGCGTCGAGCGCGTCCGCGATGTCCGCCTCCGTGAGCTCCGTGATGAAGCCGGTCTCCACGGCGTTGCCGGCCCAGACCCCGGCGAGGCAATCGGCCTGGAGCTCGACCCGCACCGCCCGGCTCTCTGCGCCCTGGTCCTGCGGGCCGCCGAGGACGCCCAGGAGGTTCTGGACGTGGTGGCCGTACTCGTGCGCCATCACGTAGGCCTGCGCGAACGGACCCCCTTGCGCGCCGAACTGCTCACGCAGCTGGTCGAAGAAGCCGAGGTCGATGTACACGTACTGGTCGGCGGGGCAGTAGAAGGGCCCCATCGCCGAGGACGCGGCGCCGCAGCCGCTGTCGATCGCGTCCGTGAAGAAGCGGGTGCGCGCCAGCTGGTAGTCCCGCCGGCCGCCGGAGAAGGCTTCCGTCCAGTACCTCTGGATCGAGTTCACGAAGCCGACGATGCGGCAGTCCTCGCGCTCCTCGGCATCGGCGCCGGTCTGACACTCCTGCGCGAGGTCGCTGTTTGCGGCCGGGGTGCCGGCGGACTGGCCGGCGAGGTTCCCGAGGTCCCCCAGGCCGCCGTCTCCGCCGCCGGTCAGGTTGCCGCCCAGGAAGACAATGAGCAGCGCGACGATAATGCCGATGCCCCCGCCGCCGAGGGCCACCCCACCCTTGCCGACCCGCCGCCTGCCGCGGAGGTCCTCCACCTGCGACGTGTCGAGCTTGGCCTCGTCTCGGAAGTCTGGGGGCACCGGTCAGTCGGGACTGTTGGCGACGGCGACGACGTCGATCATGACGAGATCGTAGCGCTCGGCACTTGTCACCTTCGTCTGCAGGCCGGCGGCGACCTCGTTGCGGAGCGTGGCGCCGCTCGCCGTCTCGTCGGCGAGAGCCTGCTCCGTCGCCCACAACGTGATGCCGATCGACCTTCCGTTGGGAGGGTCGAGAAGCGCGAGCCAGCCGCGGAAGCCGGTCGCGTCGCGGAACCAATCGACGAGGTCGTCGCGGAAGGTCCGGAACCCTTCCTCGATGCTCTCGGGAGGGCCTTCGAAGGTCGTGAAGCGCGCGACCGCGGGCGCGTCCTGGCTGGATGGAAACTCGGCCGCCGTGGCAGGCAGGTCCTCGCCGAAGAAGAGCTCGTACCGATCGACGCTCTCGAGCTCGGCCCCGGCCGCAGCGATCATGCTCTCCCGGACCTCACGCCGGCCGCGCTCGCTTCGCTCGAGCGCATCCAGGCTGTCCCAGAAGCTGACGATGCGGGCGGTACCGGTCTCGGGGGCGCCGAGAACGAGCAGCCCGCGATAGCCGTCGAACTCGCGGAGCCAGGCGAGCATGGATTCGGCGGCCATGCCGGCGGTGACGCTGGCTTCGGGCCCGGCTCCCCGTACAGTCGTGAGGCTCGCGTGCACGCGAGAAGCTTACGCGCGGCGTTTTACTCAGCCTCGCGGGGCGTGCCACGGATCGTGGCGGCGCCGCTCGCCTTCGCCTGCTCGGCTGCGCGCGCGAGAAAGTCTGCATCCAGGCGTTTGGCGCTGAGCAGGGCCTTTCCCTTCGCGGACAGCTGCCAGGGCGGCCCGAAGCCCGACGAGGGCGGCGGCTCGGCGCCGAGGCGAAGCTGGTCGAGCGTCCAGAGCCGCATCAGCCGGTTCAGGTCGACCCGCCCCTCATAACCGGGAATCCGGCCCTTCGACGTGTACTGGTGCACCGCCACGCTCGGCCAGTCGCCGACCCGACGCACCGGGTGGACCTTGCCGTCGTCGACCCCGTAGTTGGCGAGCCAGAGCGGGTAGCGCGAGAAGCCCTTCGCGTTGCCGACCGTCGAGGTCCAGAACGAGCTGTAGGTGTAGAGGATCGGGGGCTGACCGATGCGTTTCTCCACCCGCTTGAGCCAGTCCTTGGCCCAGCGGGCTAGCCGCCGCGCTCCGAGGCCCGGATACTCGAAGTCGAGCACTGGGAGGAGGTCGCCCTCCCGCGGCTTCGCTACCTCGAGGAAGTGGTCGGCTTCGGCAACCGGCCCGTTACCTGCGTCGGGCCTCGCGAAGTGGTAGGCGCCCACCGGAATTCCCTGCCGCCGCGCCCCGGCACGATGGCGCTCGTAGGTCGGGTTCACGTAGCCCGTGCCCTCCGTCGCCTTGATGAACCCGAACTCGACGCCGGCCCGCCGGATCGCCTTCCAGGAGATCGTCGGCTGCCAGCCCGAGACGTCGATCCCTTTCACCATGCGGGACAGTGTCTCACACGTCACTCAGAGGCTCTTCGATCCAGGCGTGCTTCGGCTCGCCGTAGGGCCGGCGCAGGTCGGCGACGGCGCCCTCGATCCGCCGCGTCAGCTCGCGCGCGGTCGCGACCGTCGGGCGCGCCCCGTCCACGGCGAAGGGCCGGCCTACGAGGACGCGGATTCGCGGCAGGCCGAGCTTGAGCCGGTGTGGGCGCAGCGCCTGCTCGGTGCCGACGAGCGCGACCGGCACGATCGGGCTGCCCGTCTCGAGAGCCAGCCGCGCGGCGCCGCGCATGAACGGCCGCCGCCGCAGCGGCTTGCAGGTGCCCTGCGCGAAGATGCCCAGGATCTCGCCGTCCGCGAGCAGGCGCCCGGCACGGCTGAAGGCGTCGAAGTCCCCTCGACCACGGTCGACGGGGAAGGCGCCGAGACCCTCCATGAACGCGCGAGGGACGGTGCTCCGCCAGAGCTCGGCCTTCGCCATGAAGCGAACGATGCGTGGGGTCGCGAGGCCGAGCACGAAAGGGTCGATCACCGACTCGTGATTGGCGACGAGGATGCACGGGCCCTCGGCAGGGATGCGCTCGCCGCCGGCGATCTCCATGCGGTAGACCGCCCGCGCTGCGGGCCGGTAGCCGCAGACGTCGAGAAACCGGTAGAGAATCACGGGCGCGCGAGCAGCGCCTCGAGCTCGTCTCCGGTCGTGACCGGGCGCTGGCAGGCGAAGCGCTCGCAGACGTACGCCGCCGGGCTCCCGTCCAGCAGTGTCTTGCCGGCGAGGAGCGGGACCGCCTCGGTGGGTTGCGGCGTGAAGGCGAAGACCGCGTTCGGCCGATAGCTGCGAAGCGCAGCCCGCCGGAGCTCGTCCGACTCGCCGACGACGGCGACCTCGAGCGGCGGCGAGAAGTGGAGGTCGAGCGCACAGAGGAGGTGCGAGACCGCGGCGGGCGCGCGTTCCATGAGCGAGCGCGCGAGCCGGAAGACGCCGACCGCCTGCGTCTCGAGCTCGGCATCGCCGTAGATCCGCGCGAGTCGGAGCAGGACGAAGGCCGCCATCGAGTTCCCGGAGGGGGTGGGGTGGTCATCGAACTCCTTGCGGCGTGCCACGAGGCCGTCTCCGTCGGGCGCGTCCACGAAGAAGCCGCCGCGGACGGGGTCGGCGAAGAGCTCGACGAGGAGACCGGCCAGCCGGCGGGACTCCTCGAGCCAGCGCAGCTCGCCGGTCGCCCACGAGAGCTCGAGCAGCCCGTTCGCAGCGTTCGCATAGTCCTCCAGGTAGGCGGGGATCCGCGCGTCCCCGGCACGGTACGAGCGAAGGAGCCGGCCGCGTTCGTCGGAGAGCGGCCCGAGGAGGAACTCCGCCACCTCGACGGCGGCCGCGACGTAGTCCCGCCGGGCGAGGCGGCTTCCTGCCTCGGCGAGCGCCGCGAGCGCCAAGCCGTTCCACGAGGTGAGGGCCTTGTCGTCCCGGAGCGGCTGGGGTCGGGGCTCGCGCGCGGCCAGGAGCGCCGCTCGGGCCTCCTCCGGGATCTCGCCGCGAAGGATCGAGCGCCCGTGCTCGAATGGGAGGAGCCAGTCGGGATGCGCATCGCCGAGCACGGCCTCAATCTCGGCCTCGGTCCACGTGAAGGTGAGACCCTCGACGCCGTCGGTGTCCGCGTCCTGCGCCGAGGCGAGCCCGCCCTCGGGGAGCCGGAGCTTGCGGAGGACGTAGTCGAGCGTCTCCTCCGTCACCCGCCTGTAGCGCTCCTCTCCGGTGACGACCCAGGCGTGGAGGTACGCCGAGGCGAGCAGTGCGTTGTCGTAGAGCATCTTCTCGAAGTGGGGGACGAGCCAGCGCGCGTCGACCGAATAGCGGTGGAACCCACCGCCGAGCAGGTCGTACATGCCCCCGGCAGCCATGCGGTCGAGCGTCAGACGCGCCATCCCGAGCGCGTCCTCGTCGGAGCTCGCCGCGTGCAGCCGGAGCAGAAGCTCGATCGTGGAGGCAGTCGGGAACTTCGGCGCCGGACCGAACCCACCCTCGCGTGGGTCGAAGCTTCGCCGCAGAGCCGGCACGACGCCGCTCAGAAGGCCGCTCGTCAGCGGCTCGCCCGAGGGCGGCCGCTCGCTGGCCTGCTTGATCGCGTCCACGAGCGTGTCCGCCTGTTGCTCGAGGTCGTGACGGCGCGTGCGGTAGGCCTCGGCGACCGCCTGGAGCACCTGCGAGAAGCTCGGCAGGCCGAGCCGCGGCTCCGGCGGGAAGTACGTGCCGCCGTAGAACGGTCGTCCGTCGGGCGTGAGGAAGACGGTCATCGGCCAGCCTCCGTGCCCCGTCATGGCGACGACCGCGTCCATGTAGAGGCCGTCGACGTCGGGGCGCTCCTCGCGATCGACCTTGACCGAGACGAAGTGCTCGTTCATGAGTCGCGCCGTGCCGTCGTCCTCGAAGGATTCGTGCTCCATGACGTGGCACCAGTGGCAGGCCGCGTACCCGACCGAGAGGAGCACGGGGCGATCCTCGGCGCGTGCCCTGGCGAATGCCTCCTCACCCCACGGGTACCAGTCGACCGGGTTCTCCGCGTGCTGGAGAAGGTAGGGGCTCGTCTCGCCGGCCAGGCGGTTCATGGGGTCAGCCTAGCCCGGCGCGTGGGAGAGGGGCGGCGCCGGCTTCCCCCGTGCCGGCGCCGTCCCGTTGCCGCAGAAGCTCGGGCTACGACTGCGCCGAGACGGGCTCGCGCGCGCCCACGAGCTCGTCGACCGTGGTCACGTTCGCGCCGTAGGTCGCGATCAGATACTCGAGGGCGTCGTCCTCGTTGACACCCTCGAAGCCACAGACGGCGTCTCGAGGAACCGTGATCTCGTAGCCGCGGACGAGCGCGCCGTAGGACGTGTGGCGCACGCAGATGTGCGTGTGCTGACCGGTGATCACGACCTCGCCGACCCCGCGCTCCCGGAGCTGCTCGTCGAGGCCGGTCTCGTCGAAGGCTCCGTAGTGGTGCTTCTCCGAGACGATGTCGCCCCCCTGCGGCGTCAGGTCCTCGATCACCTCTGCGCCGGGATCCCCGGCCATCGCGTGCTCGCCCCAGATCCTCATCTCCGGATCGTCCGGCGAGTGGGCGTCGTTCGAGAAGACGATCACCCAGCCCTCCGCGCGGGCGTGCTCGAGCAGCCGCTGCAGAGGAGGCGTGATCGCCTGCGCCTTCGGGTTGGCCAGCTTCCCGTGGCAGAAGTCCTTCAGCATGTCGACGATGATGAGGGCCTTCATGTGTATCCTCCTACGAAGTTTTTGACTATCAGTCGATAACTTGGCGCCCAAGTCTACCACAGACAAACGCCCGGCCCACGAGGCGCTCGCCGCCGTCCTCCAGGTCCGCGAGGGCGTCCTCAAGGTGCTTCTCTGGGAGCGCGCGAAGGAGCCGTTCCTGGGCGCCTGGTCGCTTCCGGGCGGGCGGCTCGAAGCGGGGGAGACGCTGGAGAGCTCGATTCGGCGCCATCTCGCAGCCAAAGTAGACGTGCGCGAGCTCGCGCACCTCGAGCAGCTGGAGACGCGGAGCGAGCCGGATCGCCGCCCGGGCGAATGGCTCGTCGCCACGGCCTACCTCGGGCTCGTCCCCGCCGACGTCGACCCGCACGTGCCGGAGGACACGAGCTGGCATCCGGTGGATGACCTGCCCCCGATGGCCTTCGACCACGGCTCGATCGCGCTCGCGGGCCGCGAGCGCCTGCGGGCAAAGCTCTCGTACACCAACATCGGCTTCGCGCTCGCGCCGCCCTCGTTCACCATCTCGGAGCTGAGGACCCTCTACAGCGCCGCCCTCGGCCACGACGTCTCCTCGACGAACCTCCAGCGCGTGCTTCTCCGGCGGAGGCTGCTCGAGCCCACCGGCGAGCTGCGCTCGCCCGGCCGGACCGGCGGCCGCCCGGCCACCGTCTACCGGTTCGCGGTAGCCGGGCTCGAGGTCACGGACCCCTTCGCCGTCCTCCGCCCGCCGGACGCCCGCTGACCACGGCCCGTCCCGAACCGCCATGCCCGGGGCCTGACCCCGGGCATGGCCTCTGGGGACGGTTCAGAGCAGCCCGCAGTCGCGGGCGGTGTTCGGCCAAGGGCCAAAGCCCGTGCCGGAGCGGAACGCCCGCTCCGCCGTCCACATCTGCTCCGCGGGGCTCCAGTTGTCGGCGGTTCCCTTGAGACTGAAGAGATAGCGGCCGTAGGCCCGCTGGAACTGTCTGTTCATCTGGAGGCCGCCGTAGTACGGGGCATTCGGGTCGTTCCAGGCCCCTTCGTGGCGGTGGATGCAGCGCCAGGCCGCCTCGTGCGGCGGGTTCTTGGCCCGCTTCCGCTGGAGCGAGGCTCTGCGCTTCCAGAGATCGCGAAGGGCAGCCAGCCGCTCGGGGTCGGTGACGCGCTGCTCCAGAAATCTGGCGGTCGTTCGCCTCCGGCCCGTGACGCGCTTCCAGTGCCAGGCGGCGGAACGGTGCTTGCGGATCGCCTCGCCGAGGCGCTCGACCTCCGGAGTCGAGCCCGAGGCCCCCGAGGCACCGCCGGCGCCTGCCCCGAGAAGAGCCAGCGCGAACGAGCTTACGAGCGCGAGCAGGAGCCCGCGCAGGCGGTGTTGTCCCACGTTCATCCCCCTTCTCTGGGCCCTCGGTCCCGGCCCGCCGCCGGACGCTGGACGGGCTCCGGATGGGCGCCTCGGTCATGCCGCAGACGGGCGCCGGCCCAGGGGTCGGTTTTTCGGAAGCCGGCTAGGTTACACTCAGCGGCAGATGCTCTGGCTCACCATCTGGTTTGCGGTGATCCTGAAGATCCCGGCGATCTACCTCGCCTACGTGATCTGGTGGTCGGTGAAAGACCCGCCCGCGCCGTCTACCGGCACCGCCGGCGAGGGCCTCGGCGGAGGCGGGTTCGAGCCGCCGCGCCGCCGCGGCCCGCGCGCCCCGATTGCCGGTCGTCGTCCCGGCCCGCACGGGACGCATGACCGCCGCCGGCGCGAGCGCGTCCTGGTCGCGAGCGCGAGGAGAGCGCGGTGAGCTCGTACGACCCCGACCTCTCCCAGCGGGCCACGACCACCCAGCTCGTCGCGGACTTCCTCGCCACCTTCGCGCTCTTCGCGGGTCTGGTCGGGATCGTCTACTCGCCGGGCCGGCTCGGCACGGCCGCCGTCTTCATCGCAATCCTCGCGGCCGCTCTAGGTGGGCGGGACCGCTATCTAGTCCCGGTGACCGTGGCCGTCACGGCGGTGTGCTGGTTCCTCGGCATGCTGCTCGCGATCGCGCTCGACCGGCCGATCTTCTAGCCGGCTTCGTCCGCGCGCACGTCTAGGTTCTCACTCAGCGCCAAGTCCGTCTAGAATCCGGCGCTTGCTCTTGTCCCCGACCTGGAGGTGTTGGTGAGCGAACAGAGAGACACATCCTTCGCCCGCATCATCGAGGAGCACCTCGAGCTGAAGCGGCGCAACTCACAACTCGACGGGAACATGCCGATCGATCGGTACCACGTCGAGGATCCGTTCCAGAATCACCCACTGTTCAAGACCGAGGAGCAAGCCCGCCTCGAAGACACGCTGAGCGGCCAGGAGCCTGAGCTCGAGCCGAGCAAGGTGCTCGCGTGGCCCGGCGAGGACACAGACCCGCCGGTCGACCCGGAGGACACCCTCTGGGGACGCTCCCGCGACTTCGACTGGGGCGACTAGCCCTCGAACGCTTCGCTGCGGTTCTGCCCGGCCCTTCGCCGGAGGCAGGTGCGTGGTCCGGGCGACAGACTGAGCTGCCGAGCCGAGTACACTCATCAGGACGGGGCGTTAGCTCAGCTGGGAGAGCGCCGGCTTTGCAAGCCGGAGGTCGCCGGTTCGAGCCCGGCACGCTCCATGGCCGATTTGCAGGGATTTTCTCATTGCAGGTGCCACGCCTGCTGAGGTCCATCCCACATACATCCCACATCAGAATCGCGGCCGGCTCCGAAAAAGTGCGATTCGAGCGCGATTGCCGCCTCGCGGCGGGCGCCCTTGTAGAGGTGGCCGTAGCGGGCGAGGACGAGGGCCCCACCATCCGCATGTCCTATCTGGTCGGCGATGACCCTCACGTGGCACCCGGCGGCGATCATGAGCGACGCGCCGGTGTGCCGGAGGTCGTGGAAGGTCAGCTCCGGGATGCCGGCCGCTCGAGCTGCCGGCTTGAAGACCCGGTACATGAAGTTGTTTCCGTCGAAAGGCGCGCCGGTCCGAGTGGGGAAGAGGAGGCCTTCTGGGTTCGGCGCTCGCACGAGCTGCTGTTCCCGGAGAAGCTTCAGCACGGCCGGGCCGACGTCAACCGTTCGGCGACCGGCTCGTGTCTTCGTCCTTGTGCGGTGCCCGTCGTGCGTCTGCGTAAGGACGGAGATCGTGCCGCGTTCGAAGTCGACATCGCGGTCGCGTAGCGCCAGGATCTCGCCGCGACGAAGCATGGTGAGGACGGCGACCGGGATGATCCGAGAGACGTACTCGGGCACCCACGAGCGAAGCTCGTCCACCTCCTCCCACGTGAGGAAGCGAGGCTCACGTTCCTCTGGCTTGGCGACCCGGACATGGAACACGGCGGGATCGACGGCCTGGCCCCGTGCCTCGGCGCTTCGGAGGATGCGCTTGAGGAGTGTGAGCGCCATCTCCGCCCGGCGCGGCGTTTCCCCGGCGATAGTCGCCATGAGGTCCTCGACGGCCGGCCGCCGGATGCGCTCCAGCGAGAGCTCGTTCAAAGGAGCGAGCTTCGCTAGTACTTCTCGGGCGGTGACGACCGTACTCGGGCGCGGCCGCACTCGGCCCGCGGCGCCACGCTCGAAACGATCGAGCCAGGCGTGGGCCACGTCTCCAAAGCGCTCGGGAGGCGCTGCGTAGAGGATGCCTGCCTGATGCTTCCGCTCGATGTCGACCTTGAACGCCTGCGCGTCCTTGTGAACCGAGAAGGAGCGCGACCGTTGCCGTCCCTCCGGGTCGCGGAAGCGGACCTCGTAGCGGCGCTCGCCCCTTCTCGTCCGATTCGTGCGGATGGTCGCCATCCCTAGCTCCTTCCGTTGCTCTCGCCGAGCATAGGTCCTTCACGGCAGGCAGAGAGGAAGATGGAGACATCGGCAGGGTCAAAGAGACGACGCCCTTCGACCTTGTACGACGGGATGACGCGGCGAGCGGCGAGGCGATAGACCTTCTCCGGCTGACACCGCAGGATCGCCGCCAGCTCGTCGACGGTGAGGAAAGCGGGAAGAGCGGCCATTGCAGCGTCTACGAGATATAGAAACATATCAGATGACAATGACGGAATACGTTCAGTCCTTCGGATAGACTGACGCTATGACCGCCGGCCGACTCTTGCGCGAGGCGCGCCTGCGCGCGGGGCTCTCCCAAGGAGAACTGGGGAAGCGGGTGGGGCGGCCGCGGACGCAGATCGCCCGCTGGGAGCAAGACGCGGTCGACCCCGGCTTCGGCACTTTGCGCGAACTCCTGCGCGCATGCGGCTTCGACCTCCACTCGGAGCTCGTCCTCTACGAGCCGGCCGAAGAGGCCCGCCTCGAGAAGAACGTCCTTCTTGCCCCCGAGCGGCGCGTCGGGCGGATGCTGCGAGCGGTGGGCCGGAAAACGCCGACCCGTGGCTGACAAGCCGCGCTTCGATCCCTACGAGCTCCTAGGCGCGCTCGAGCGCCGGCGCGTCACGTACATCCTCATCGGCGGCTTCGCCCGCGTCATCCAGGGAACCGAAGAGATCACACTCGGGGTCGACATCGTCCCCTCGCTGCGCGAGGACAACGTTGGCCGGCTCGCTCAGGCCCTCGACGACCTCGGCGCGGAGCGCGTCGACGGCCAGCCGCTCGACGCCTCACCCGCGAGCCTCGGCGAGGAGCCGGCGCTCGCGCTCCGGACCGACCACGGCGAGCTCAAAGTCGTTCCCGAGCCGGCTGGCACGCTCGGCTACGACGACCTCCGCTGGCACGCGACCGGCGAGCACATCGGCAAGGGCCTGCGGCCGCAAGTGGCGTCCGTCAACGACCTCGCCCGTATGGTCGCAGCGCTCGGGCGCGAGCAGGACATGCCGAAGCTGATGCAGCTCCGCTACATCGCGGAACTCGAAGTCAGCCGCGGCATCGAGCTGTGAATGTGTGGCGCTGATTCAGAAGGCAGCAACATCGGAGGATGCATCGGCGTCTCGCCGCTCAAGGTACGCGTCGGCTCCGTTGCCGCGCTGAGGCTACCGCGTTGCCGTCCAGAGACAACTCCTGAGCGACGAGCCGGCGAGCAGTCCCCACGCGAATGCCTCTGCCATGCGGCGAGGAGTGGCCGCCTACGAGGTCTACCGCACTAGCCGGCTAGGCTCTCGCGACGCGTGCGCTCCCGGCGATCCATGATGTATCCGACCCCGCCGAAGACGAGCAGGATCGCGAGGAAGACGCCGAACAGGCCCCACGCGTACCACACGGCGCCGATCAACAGCATCGTGAGCCCTACGGCAAGGCCGATTGCGATACTCACGCCGATGAGGCCCAGCCAGAACTTCGCTCCCAGGTCCCTTTCTTCCGTGTGCTCCCTTTCTCGCGCCGCGGGTCGGTAGAGCCCTGCGGGAGTTTACCGG